>Ga0114931_10002253_pt1 | contig 24546 bp, 20 predicted proteins | sample 2SBtaG_FD_89579 | JGI IMG/M metagenome (GOLD analysis project Ga0114931, IMG submission 89579) | Deep subsurface microbial communities from Kolumbo volcano to uncover new lineages of life (NeLLi) - 2SBTROV14_V59a metaG | ecosystem: Environmental > Aquatic > Marine > Volcanic | place: Kolumbo... | reverse complement strand
GATCATATCCGCGCCGGCCTGCACAAACCCATCGAACGGCCGAAGCACGCCGACCGCCAGCTCAGCGCGCGCGGCCAATCGTGGTCGGCCGTGGCGGCCATCGTGATCCAGTCGCTCGCGGCCGATGAGAAGATCGCGGCGCGCTTCGTCGGCACCCGCGCAGACGCCGAGGCGCTGGTTCAGTGGTTCGAGACGCCCGCGGATCAGCGCAGCGACGAGGGTGTGAGCTTGCTCGGCGGCTGGCGGCGGCAGCTGGCCGGAGAGCCGGTATTGCGCTGGTTGCGTGGCGAGGCGGCCGTGGTCACCGCCGCCGACGGCGCCGGTGGCCTGCGCCTGGTAGACCGGCAACCTGCCGAGAACGTTGGCACCAACACCGCGGCCAGCGACGGTGAGTAACCGTTTGGCCGCTGGCTCGTAAACCTAACGCATGACGAATTTGCACCGCCGTTTCGCGCTGCTCGCCGGATGCGCCGTGGCGCTGGGCTGTGGCACCACGTATCCGCCCGCCGCTGCGCCCAAGGGCAAGCCCGACGCCGCACACAAAACCGCCGACCCGAGCAAAGATGCCGATGGCTACGACCGCCCGGTGGCGCCGCCGTTGTCCGGTGGCGTGTGGCTCAACACGGACAAGCCGCTGCGCCTGAAGCAGCTGCGCGGTCACATCGTGCTGCTCGATTTTTGGACGTATTGCTGCATCAACTGCATGCACGTGTTGCCCGAGCTCGAGCGCATCGAGAAGCGGTTCGCGGGCAAGCCGGTGGTGATCATCGGCGTGCACTCGGGCAAGTTCGATGCCGAGAAGGATCCCGCGCGCATTCGCCAGGCGATCGGGCGCTACGGCATCACCCATCCGGTGGTGGTCGACTCGTCGTTTTCCATCTGGAAGCGCTATCACGTGAGCGGTTGGCCGACGCTGGTGCTCATCGACACCGACGGTCGCATTGCCTCCGCCAGCTCCGGCGAGCCCAAACGCGGGATGATCGGCGACGTCATTCAGCTGATGCTCGACCGCGCCAAAAAGCGCGGCACTCTGGCCAAGCATCCCGTACGCATCAAGGTGCCGAAGCAAGCCGACACCGGCCCGCTGGCGTATCCGGGCAAGGTCGCTGTGGCGGCCAACGGGCACATCGCCATCGCCGACTCCAACCACCACCGCATTCTGATCGTCGCCGCCACGGGCAAGCAGCTCGCCGCCATCGGCAGCGGTATCCAGGGCAGCGTCGACGGTGACTTTGCCGCCGCGGCGTTCAACCGGCCGCACGGCCTGGTGTTTGGCGACCACGGCCGCACTCTGTACGTGGCCGACACCGAGAATCACGAGCTGCGCCGCATCGACCTGGTCAAACGACGGGTGACCACGATCGCCGGCACGGGGTTCAAGGGCCGGGGCGACAAGGATCACGGGCCGGCGACGAGCGTGGCGCTGCGTTCGCCGTGGGCGCTGGCGTTGCGCGGCAACGATTTGTACGTGGCCATGGCCGGCGCCCATCAGATCTGGCGCTACGACATCAAGGCCAAGACCATCGGGGTGTTCGCCGGTTCCGGCACCGAGAACATCATGGACGGCGACGCCGCCACGGCAGCGTTTTCCCAACCCAGCGGCTTGAGCCTGCGCGGCGATACCCTCTACGTCGCCGACAGCGAGGTGAGCGCCGTGCGCGCGATCGACCTGCGCAGCAAACGCGTGCGCACGCTGGTCGGCACCGGCCTGTTCGATTTCGGCGACACCGACGGCGCCGGTGACAAGGTTCGCCTGCAGCACGCGCTGGGCATCGTCGCGACCCGGGGCGGGGTGTACGTGGCCGACACCTACAACAACAAGATCAAGCGCCTGGATCCAAAGACGCGGCGGATGACCACGGTGGTCGGCTCGCCGGACGCCAAAAAGACCCTGTTCGAGCCGGGCGGCATCGCGGCGCTGGCCAACGGCCGGTTGCTCGTCGCCGACACCAACAACCACCGGCTGCGCATCGTCGACCCGAGCAAACACACCATCACCACCCTGAAGTTGCGCGGCGTCACCAAGCCGCCCGCCCTCGGGCTGACCATGGCGCCCGGGCACAAAGCGAAGACCAGGGCTGCACCGGCACTCGAGCTGCGCGCGCGCGGCGCCGTGGGTCGCGCCGGTGGCGTGCTCGACGTTATGCCCCTGGCGCCGTCCATCGGCAAGCTGTCGCCGGGTGCCCCGGCCGTCGTCGAGGTCGTGTCCCAAAAAGGGATTCGGTTTATCCGCACCAAGCTGCGCACCCAGCTCGATCCGTTTCACCTGCCGCTGAAGCTGCCGTTGCGCGTGGACAAGGGCGCTCGCGCCGGCCGCGCGGTGATCGACCTGTCGTTTTTCTGGTGCCGCAAGGATGGCACCGCTTGTGTGCCCGCGAGCGTGCGCCTCGATGTGGCCATACGGGTCGATGGCAAGGCCAACAGCGGCCATGCCGGGGTGAGTTACCGCGCGCCCATGCGCTGACGGGCGCCTTGACATCGCTGCGTCGAGCCGCCAACGTCCCGGCGTGAACATTTACCTGATGCGCCACAGCTATGCCGTGCCTGCGAATCCGCACACCGGTGACGCAGTGCGCTGGCTCCACCGCGGCGGTCGCGACACGGCGCGCCAGGTCGGCCGGGTGCTGGCCGGAGAAGGCGTCAATATCGACCGCGTGTTCACCAGCCCCCTGGTCCGCGCCGTGCAGACCGCCGAGCTCGTGGCCGAGCGTCTCGACTATGTGGGAGAAATCGAGGCTCTGGCGGGGTTGGCCCCGGGTTGTGAGCCCGAGCCGGTGGCGGCCGAAATCGTCGCGTACAACCAGAATGTCCTGGTGGTGGGACATGCTCCGACGATTTCGGACCTGGGCGGCTATCTGGTCGGCCGGCCATCGTTTCCGCCGTTTCTCCCCGGTATGGTGTGCGCGATCCACCGAGATGAACCGGAGTTCAAGATTCGCCCCGATGCACTGATCGTAGAGCCGCTGTTGGTGGCGTGAACGGTTTCGTGTACTCTCGCCGACGGTGGAGGCAGACAAGGCCAAGCTCGTCCTGGACGTGACGCAGACCAAGCACGGCGGCGCCGGCGTGGTGTCCGCGTATTTGCTCAAACATATCGCCGCGAGGGCCGGCAGCTTCGCGCCCGGCATCCAGGATCGCATGTTCTTCGACCTGCAGCGCCGCGGCACCGGCATCCCGCAGGTGCAGCGCTGGTTCATGGAAAACCTCGACCGACTCAACAATCTCGGCTACGGATTTTTTGCCCGCGACATCAGCCTGGAGACTCCGGCGCTGCGTGCCTGGGTCGATCAGGGCAAGGGGTTCCGCGGCGCCATCGTCCCGGTGTCCCTCAGGAAGCTGCATCCGGATATGAAGTCGGACACCACGACCTACACCATAGGGCTGTGTCGCGGCGAAAAGGGGCTGATGATGTTCGATCCGTGGCCGGGGACCGAGCCGCGCATCGTGCCGCCGCCCGAGTCGCTCGAGAGCGCCCATCGCGATCGCAACTACATGGCGATTGCGGTGTTCTGGCGGGGGTACTCGTAGCGCAATGCTGCCCGGCAAATTCGACAAGCTCGTGCTGACTGCGAGCGAGTCTCGGCTGTGGGGACTGATCGAAGAGCGCACCCACCCGCAGGCCGATGTCGAGCGTATCGACCGCACCATCTGGGAGCTGTTCGGCGAGCAGTGGTCGATCGTGTTTACCGACCTGGCCGGGTTCTCGCGCCAGACCGCCAAGTTTGGCGTGACCCATTTTCTTCAGGTCATCTTCGAGCAGAGCACGCTGCTGCTGCCGGTGATCGAGGAACACAACGGCTTCGTCGTCAAGTCCGAGGCCGACAGCCTATTGATCCTGTTTCGCTCACCGATCACCGCTGTGCACTGTTGCGTGGCCATGCAGAACGCGTGCAAGAAAGCTAACGAGCGCCGCGTCCCCGAAGAGCAAATTCTTTTGTGCGTAGGGGTCGGCTGGGGCCAGGTGTTGCGCGTGGGCGAGACCGAGGTGTGGGGCCGCGAAGTCAACGCCGCGAGCAAGCTGGGTGAAGACACCGCCAAGGCGTACGAAGTGTTGGTGACCGGCGCGGTGCAAGAGGCCGTGGGCTCGAAGCTCGATGATGTCGGCTTCGAGCCGATGGACCTGTCGGTGGCCGGCTCGGACAGCAACTACCGCGTCACCTACTAGGTGTAACGACCGCGTTCCCTACAGGTGTATTGAGTGCGCTGCCGCCTCGGTTTATAACGGTTGCATGGTGCGTGTGATCAATCCGTATACGCGGGCGCTGCTCCGCGAGGTACCGTCGCATGCAGACGCCCAGGTCGTCGCGGCGCTGGCCGACGCTGTCGGCGCGTTTGCCGCGTGGCGCTCCGTGGCCGTGGACGAACGTATCGCGCAGGTCCGCGCCGGCATCGACGAGCTGCGGGGCAACGCCGAGGCTATGGCGTCGGAGGTGAGCCAGCAAATGGGCAAGCCCATCCGCGAGGCGCGCGGCGAGGTGAGCACCATGCTCGATCGCGCCGACTACATGGTGTCCATCGCCGCCGAAGCGCTGGCGCCCGACGTGTTGCCGGAAAAGCCCGGCTTCGTTCGCCGCATCGAGCACGCGCCGCTGGGCGTGGTGCTCAACATCGCCGCGTGGAACTACCCGCTGCTGATTCCGGTCAACGTGGTGGTCCCGGCGCTGCTGGCGGGCAACGCCGTGTTGCTCAAGCACAGCGCCAAGACGCCGCTGTGCGGTGCCCAGTTCGAGCGCGCATTCTCCGAAATCGGTCCCGGCAGGCTGGTTCACAACCTGATCCTCAACCACGACCAGAGCGCGCGGCTGATCGCGGACCCGCGCATCGCCCATGTGGCGTTTACCGGCTCGATTGCCGGCGGCGCTCAGGTGTATCAAACGGTGGCCGCGTCGCGGTTCATCGATGTCGGCCTCGAGCTCGGTGGCAAGGACCCGGCCTACGTCGCCGCCGACGCCGACCTGGACTTCGTGGTGCCCAACCTGGTGGAAGGGGCCTGCTACAACGCGGGACAGTCGTGTTGCGCCATCGAGCGCGCGTACATTCACACCGACATCTACGACCAGGTGCTCGAGCGCGCCGAGGCGATCATGCGCGACTACGTTCTGGGCGACCCGATGGACGAGGCGACGACCATGGGCCCGCTGGCCAGCGCAACGGCACCGGCGTTTCTCGCCAGCCAGGTGGCCGATGCCACGGCGCGCGGTGCGCGGCTGATTGTGGGCGACCAGTCGGTGGTCGAAGGCAACTTCTTCGCCCCGGCGTTGCTTGCCGACGTGGCCAACGACGCCGACATCATGCAGGAGGAGAGCTTCGGCCCGGTGCTGCCCGTGGCGCGCGTTGCCGGCGACGACGAGGCGCTCGAGCGCATGAACGACACCCGCTTTGGCCTGACCGCGTCGGTGTGGACCCGCGATCAACAGCGCGCCGAGCACATGGCCGCACACCTCGACGCCGGCACGATCTATCAAAACCGCTGCGACTATCTGGATCCGGCGCTGCCGTGGACCGGGGTACGCGACAGCGGTAAGGGCTCGACGTTGTCCCGCTACGGCTTCTTTCACCTCACCCGGCGCAAGAGCCTCCACTTGAGGATCAAACCATGAGTGACAACACCAACCTCGGGCCCACGGCGTTGATCGAGGCGCTGGAACAAAAAGAGGTGCGGCGCATCAAGATCGGCATCACCGACCTCGACGGCGTGATCCGCGGCAAGTACCTGAGCATGGACAAGTTCGCTTCGGTGGTGCGCAGCTCCGCCGGGTTTTGCGACTGCATTTTCGGTTGGGACATCGACGACCAGCTCTACGACAACGTCACGTTTTCCAGCTGGGACAAGGGCTTCCCGGACGCGCCGTATCGGCTGGACATCTCCACCATGCGCACGCTGCCGGGCGAGCCTCAGTCGCCGTACTTCGTGGCCGAGCTCGTGCCACGCGACGGTGAGGAGTTTCATCCCATTTGCCCGCGCAATGTGCTCGCGCGGGTGCTCGCCGCTGCGGCCGAGCGCGGCTTCAGCGTCAAGTTGGGCTTCGAGTACGAGTTCTTTTTGTTCGCCGAGACACCGCACTCGGCGCGGGACAAACAGTTTCGCGATCTGCGCACGTTCACCCCCGGCAACTTCGGCTACTCGGTGCTGCGCAGCTCGGTGCACGCGGATCTGCACCAGCAGTTCCTGGATTTCTGCGCCACCATGCGGCTCGACCTCGAGGGCTATCACACCGAGACCGGCGCCGGCGTCATGGAGGCCGCGCTCGCGGTGCAGCCCGCGCTGGAAGCCGCGGATCGCGCAGCGCTGTTCAAGACCTTCAGCAAGGTGTTCTTTCAGCAACGCGGCGTGCTGCCCACGTTCATGGCCAAGTGGTCTCCGGACTACCCGGGCCAGAGTGGTCACCTGCACGTGTCGTTGGCCAACGACGATGGCCCGGTTTTTTACGACGCTGCCGGCCGCGGCAACATGTCCGAGACCATGTGCAAGTTCGTCGCCGGGCAGGTCAGGTACATGCGCCAGCTGTGCGCGATGATCGCGCCGTCGATCAACTCCTACACCCGGCTGGTCAAGGGCGCGTGGGCGCCGACCGCCGCAGCGTGGGGCCTCGACAATCGGACCACCGCGATCCGCGCGCTCGGTGGCAGCGAAAAATCCCAGCGCGTCGAGTACCGGCTCGCCGGCGCCGACGGCAACCCCTATCTGGTCGCGGCCGCGGCCCTGGCCAGCGGGCTGGCCGGCATCGACGAGGATCTGGCGCTGGACGATCCGATCGCCGGCAACGCGTACGCCGTGCAAGATTCGCTCCCAGCACACAGCCAGTTGCCGGTCACATTGCGCCAGGCGGCGGAGTTATTTGCCGGCAGCGCGGTGGCACGAGCGGCGTTTGGTGACGAGTTCGTCGATCACTTCGCAGCTACCCGATTGTGGGAGGCGCGTGAGTTCGAGCGCGCCATCACCGATTGGGAGCTGCGCCGCTACTTCGAGATTATTTAGCGCCGCGCGCCGGCATCCCAGCTTGGCCACCGCGCGGTTTTTTGCGCACCCAAATCGGCTGGGGCACCTCCAGCCGGCTGGACAAGTGCTCGCTGCTGGACAGCGTGCGTGCTGAACCGCGGTTCGCGGCGGTGCGTGAGCGCGTCGTCGAGCGCTGCCCTTCGATCTACGACGCCATGTGGAGCTGAATATTCAGCGCTGCGTTTTTTGTGGTTGTTGGCCGGCCGTGTGCGTAAGCACGGCGGCGCCGGTGCGTTTGACCGGCAAATGCGCCACAGACTCATTATCGCAAGCCCACTCGTACTTGTCGCTGTCGCATCGGCGGCGCACGCCATCCCGGCCATTGCGCGCGGAGCGAAGGCCGAAGAGCCGGCCGACCGGAGCACCGAAATCGCCGTCGGTATGCTCATCGGTGGTGCCGACGTCGGCCCCGTGACCGGCACGGGTTTCGGCGTTCAGCTCATGCTCGGCCGGCGTTTCGGCGACTGGACTCTATTCGGCGAGCTCGACTATCTGGGCATCAGCCACAAAAACGACGCCGAGCCCAAAGGCAGCCAGACCCGCGGCGCCTTGATCGGCCGCTACAACTTGATGTCGTTCGGTGGTGACAAAGTGCCGATCATGGGCACGTTCTGGCTCGAGGGTGGTCTCGGCGTCCAGCGCTTCGCCTGGGATGCCGGCGGCGTGCTCACGCGCCCTGACGCGGCGCTCGGTTTCGGCTTTTCCTGGTCCGGCGTGATCGATCGCCACAAGCCCGAGAAGCGCAAAACCATCGGCTGGTTCATCGGCGTGCGTTTGCACTATTCCCAGGCGCCGAGCACAGGCGAGCCCCAGACGCCGATGTGCGCCGGCCCGTGCGATCACGCCACCGGACCGTCGCGCAATGACGTGGCCGTGATGGCCGACTTTGGCCTGCACTGGGGCCACTAGAAAAAAACTGAAAGCTGGGCCGCCCGGTTTCGTTACACCAGCGACCGACCGGGCAACACCGTAGGAGGAAGCGATGAAAGTTGGACTCTATGCGGCTGGGATAGCTGCGTTTGCATTGACTGCGTGTGGCGGAGGAGCGCTGCAAAAACCAGTAAGTTACGGGGGCAGCAGCTCGGCGCCGCCGCCGGCGAATCCGACAGCCGCGTCGACTGCTCCGGGGTCGCCCAGTGGCTCTTACAGCCGCCCCAGTCACGTCAGCACCAGCACAGCGCGGCCGTATCGCCCCTATCGCCACACCGAAACGCGCCGGCGCGCCACCCGGACCCGCCCGGGGCTCGGCACCGTGTTCGGCGAGAACCTGTACTCGCGCGTCACCACCCAGCCGTTCGTGCGCAAGTCGTCGCGGCCGTTTGCCACCGCGTTGATCCACTACAACGACTCTACGGGCGTGAGTGCCCACGCGGCCTACCGCGGTGGCGCTCGGCCGATTCCGCTGCTCGCCTACACCCCACGCAACGAGATCTCGATTTCGCTCACCGACCAGTACGGCCGGACCCTACCGGGCATCAAAGCCAACGGCCGCACCCTGGTGGTCGGCCGGGCGGGACAGCGCTACAAGATCGTCATCCGAAATCGCACCAACGGACGGTTCGAGGTCGTGACGTCGGTGGACGGACTGGACGTCATCGACGGGCGGCCCGCCGACGTGACCAAGCGCGGCTACATCCTGCCCCCGTTCGGTCAGCTGGTCATCGACGGCTACCGGCGCAGCGACGCCTACGTGGCGGCATTCCGCTTCGGCTCGGTGCGCAATTCGTACGCCGCGCGCAAAGGTCGCGGCCGCAACGTTGGTGTGATCGGTGTCGCACTGTTCGATGAGCGCGGCTCGGTATGGACCGCGGCTGAGTTGCACAAACGCGACACGGCCAATCCGTTCCCCGGCGACCCGAGCTACTACGCCCAACCACCGCGCTAACAATGACCAACAAACGCACGTTGTCGCACACCCAACCACAGCGTCGGGCCACACCTTTGGTTCGTCGCTAAGCTGGTCGAGTCAAACGAGTTTGGGAGCGAATCGCGCCGGTCTTCACCACGACCGGCGCGTGTGCATGTGTAGTCATGTGTAGGACCTGACCGAAAAAAGCGTATTGAACGGTAAGCCCGGGTGGGATACGTTCCTGCCGTTGATTCGCTCGTGCACGATGTAGGGGAGGTAACTGATGCCAAAAGAATCATCAGCAGTTATGCGCTTCATTGACCTGGTCAACCAGAAGCCACTCATTGATCCCGTTGACGAGCCGAGCGCGTTCGCCGAGCCGAGCAGCAGCTTCCAATTGCCCAATTCCAATGGCAAACGTCCGGGTCTGCCCACACCGAACCGGTCGACAGCTGCGCCACGGCCTTTGCCTACCCAGTCGATGGATACACAAATTGTGAGCACGCTTCCCCATAGCGGCAAGCGATCCAAAGTTTGGTACGTGGTAGGCGCGTTCGCGTTCCTGGGCTTGGGGCTGGGTATCGGCCTGTTGGCCAGCAACTCGGGCGGCTCGAACGCCGCGGGCGCCGCCGCGGCCAAGGCCAGCACGGCCAAGGCCAGCACGGCCAGCCAGGCCACCACGCCTACGGGCAACAACAACGCTACGCCGCCCCCGACGGCGAAACCGCCGACGCCGACGGCTGCTGGCGCCACTGCAGTGGCCGCTGACCGCGACAAGACCGCAACCGCCGAAGCGGCCAGCCCGGCCGTGCGCAAAAAGACCGGCTTTGACATCCGCGTCACTCCCGAAGGCACCAGCGTCCGCCTCGACGGCAAGGACATCGGCCACGCACCGCTTCGCGTCCGCAACCTCAAAGCGGGAGCGCACTCGATCGAACTGCTTGGTCCGGAAGGCTATGCGCCGGTCAAAAAGGACGTTGAGCTGGGCGTGGGCGAAGCCAAGGAGCTCAACATCGAGCTGACCAAGGCCGCCGCGAAGCTGCCCGAGACCATCGTAGCCTCGTTCACCAGCGAGCCGCCTGGGGCGACGGTGTCTTTGTTCGCCGACGATCAGAAGCTAATTTCGAAGACGACCCCGATCAAGATGAAGCTGCGCACCGGCCATGACTACCGCGCCGAGTTCACGCGCAAGGGGTACACCAAGGTGAGCAAGGCGCTCGAGATCACCGACGGCTCGGAGCTCGAGGTGGCCGCGGTGCTCGAGGCCGTTAAGAAGCGGGAGCCGGTTCGGGTCAAGATGCGTCGCGCCCACGTGCGTCGCGCCCACGTGCGCCACCGCGCCCACGTGCGCCGCCGCGCCCGCGTGCGTCGCCGCGATCATACGGCTCATCACCAGACCCGCGTCGCTCGGCGCAGCCACAAGCGCAAGCCGCGCCGCGCCAAGAAGATGGGCAAGGGCTACGGTATGGTGCTGGTCGGCTCCAAGCCGCCGTGCAGCATCTACGTCGACGGTCGGCCCACCGGCAAGACGACCCCGGATCGCCTCCGCCTAAAAGCGGGCCGACACCGCGTATCGTTGGTCAACCGCAAGTACCACATTCGCCGCACGGTCTCGGTGCGTGTCCGCGCGGGCAAACGCACCCGCGTGATCCGCGACTTCAGCGACAAAGTGCGCTGAGCCCCCGCCCGTCACAATCCCTCGACCTACATCTCGGTGCTCCTGGTGCATCAGTTCAATTACCCGACGACGATTTTGTACGGCGCGGGCGCTGTGGCCGGGTTCGCCGAGCGACTGTGCGCCGCGCCCGCGGCAACCTATCTGGTTGTCACCGACCCCGGGCTGGTGGCCGCGGGCATTGCCAACCGCGTTTGTGACGCGCTGGTCGCCTCCGGCGTGGCGTTTTCGCTGTTTAGCGACGTGCACGGCAATCCGGTCGAAGCCGACGTGCGCGCCGGCGTGGACAGCTACCGCGCCGCCAACGCGGCGGGCATCATCGCCGTTGGTGGCGGCAGCGCCATGGACGTGGCCAAGGTCATCGCCGTCGCGGCCACCCACGACGGCCCGCTGTCGAAGTTCGACGACGCCAAGGGGGGCGACGAGCTCATCACCAACCCGCTGCCACCGGTCTATGCAATTCCCACCACCGCGGGCACCGGCAGCGAGGTCGGGCGCTCGGCAGTGATCATCGCCGAAGACACCGGCGTCAAGACGGTGATCTTTCATCCGACCATGTTGCCGCGCATCGCCGTGCTCGACCCGGAGCTCAGCGTTGGCTTGCCGCGCTGGGTGACCGCCGCGACCGGAATGGACGCGTTTGCCCACTGCGTCGAGACCTACTTTGCCAAGGGCTTTCACCCCATGGCCGACGCCATCGCGCTCGGCGGTATGGAGATCGTCATCGCGCATCTGCCGCGCGTGTGTGACGAGCCCGCGGATTTGGACTCGCGGGGCCACATGCTGTTGGCTGCGAGCATGGGCGCGACGGCGTTTCAAAAGGGTCTCGGTGTCATCCACTCGCTGGCCCATCCGCTGTCGACCCGCTACGGCATCCATCACGGCCTGGCGAACGCTCTGTTGATGCCGCCGGTGTTTCGCTGGCAGCTGGAGACCAAGCGCGATCAGTTCAGCGACGACTTGCTGGCGCGCTACGGTCGCGTTGCACGCCTGTTCGACTCCCCGGCGGCCGCCGCGCTGGTGCCCGACCTGATCGCGCGGCTGTGCGCGCGCGTGGGCATCGACCAGACGTTGCCCCAGCTCGGTCTCGCCGAAGCCGACATCGATGCGTTGGCCGCCGAGGCGTTCGCCGACCCGTGCCACGCCAGCAACCCGATCGCGATGACCGAGGCGGATATGGCCGCGGCGTATCGCGCGTGCTTGTAGCTAGCCCGGCCACGGCGCCAGCAGGCGCAAGAACGCGGGCGCGTCGGCGACGCGCGCGTCGCCCAGCCAACCCTCGGCCTCGGCGAGCAGCGCGTTGCCCTCATTGCGGGGCAGCAAGGTGCCCAACCGGTAGCGCGCCGCTGCGGCCAGGTGCGCCGCATCGGCCTGGTCGAGGCTATCGATGGCCGATGCCAGCAGCCGCTGCGCGGCCTCTGTTTCGCCGCGGCCGCAGCGGACGGCAGCGCTGAGCAGTTGCGCGACTCCGCTGGTGAACTCGGTGCCGGTCCTGGTGACCACGCGCGCGAGCTTGTCGGCGTGGCGCAGGTCGCCGGCGACGATGGCGGCGCGGCTGCGCAGGGCGGCAACTTCGCCGCGAACCCACGGCATTCGCAGCAACATCAGATCGCGCAGCCAGGGCATGGCATCGTCGACGAGTGTCAGCGCCACCTCGCCGTCGCCTTCGTATAGCTCGACCAGCACGCGGGCAAACAGGTGGACGTAGTGGGCCATGTAGTGGGTGTCGTCGGGCCAGCCGTCCAGAACCGTGTCCAGGTGTTTGCGTGCGCGCTCGCTGTCGCCCCAGCGCAACAGACGCCAGGTGTTGGGGATGCAGCCGAGCATCGTGCGCGAGTACGTGTCGTCGTGGCGCTCGGCATCTTCGAGCCCGCGCACCGTCACCGTTTCGACGTCGTCGAAGTTGCCCAGTCCCACGTGTGCCAGCGCCAAAAAGTAGCGCACGGTCATGCGCTCCCACTCGACGGCTTCGTGGGTCGCCGACAGCATGTGCTCGGCGTCGATCCAGCCGTGCACCGACGCGCGATTGCGCCCGGCGAAATAGTGAGCGCCGGCTGCAGCCATGTGACCGATGCCCATGAGGTACGGGTCGTCGAGCTGGCGCGCGCGCAACAACACGTCCCGCGCCAACGCCTGAGCCTTTTCGGTGTTGCCGGGCGCCGACAAATACACGCTCTCGATCGCCAGGGCGCGCGTGGCCCGGCGCGGCTCGCCCACGCGCAGGGCATTGCGTAGATGCCAGGTCTGGGCGGCAGCGCCGTGGATGTGATCGATCATGCCCAGACTGGTCGCGGCGTTGTACAGGGTGTCCAGGCGGCCGAGCTCGCGCGGAGACACGTCGCGCTCCGGCCGTGGTTTGAAGCCCAGGCCGCGCAGGCGCAGGCGCACGCGCTGAACCAGCAGGGCAAACGCGGCGCGCTTACGCGTCTTGGGCATGGGCGCGCCGAGCTTGACCATCACGGCCCTCAAGTCGGCCAGGCCGCGCTCGATGTGGCCGCTGCGCAGCAGGTTGTCGGCGGCCAGCCGCTCGGCTTCGACCGCCAGCTCTTCGGGGGCGACCTGGGCGGCGCGGCGATACACCTCGGCCGCTTCGTAGCAGCGCCCGGCCAGTGTCAGGGCCGCGCCCAGGCGCAACATCACCTCCACGTTGTCCGTTCCATGGTCGATGGCGACGGCCCGCGCCAACAGATCGGCGGCGCGCTCGAACGCCAGCATCTCCATGGCGGTCTCTGCGGCGTACACGAGGTAGACGCTGGCGCGACCGCGATCGCCGGCCGCCAGCCAGTGGTCGGCGAGAGCGCCCGGGGATGCCTGATCCCAGCCCTCGAGCGCCGTGGCGATGCTCCGGTGCAGCGAGCTGCGCCGCTCCTCGGACAGATCGGCGGCCACGGTCTCGGCGATGCGCGCGTGGTACGCGGTGAGATACTGGTCGCTGCCGGGCCTCGCGACCCTCGCCAAATTGGACACGCGCAGCACCGCCGCGGCGCGTTCGCCGCGCTGTGCTGGCAACTGGGCGGCTTCGGCCAGCAACCACAGCGGCAGCGGCTCGCCGGTGACCGCGATCACCTCGAGCAGCGCGCGCGGATCCTCGGCCAGGCTGGCGGTGCGACGACCGAGCACGTCGTCGAGCTTCAGCGGCGTAGCCTCGGCCGCAGTGATGTCCTCGACACAGCGGAATAGCTCGACGAAGAACATCGGGCTGCCACCGGACTCCGACCAGAACGTGCTGTCCACTTTCACGGGCGATGCGTTGTATTCACCCAGCCGGATCACCAGCTCGTGTTGCTCGGCCGCCGACAGGGGGCCCAGCTCGATGCGGCTGCAGCCGTCGCCGGCGATCAGCGTTTCGACCAGCTCGTCGGTCGCCGGATCCGACGGCAGGTTTTCGGCGCGCAGCGCCAGGACGAACAGCACCCGCGACCACCCGGATTCGCGGATCAGCTCGACCAACAGGTCGCGGCTGTCCTTGTCCGCCCACTGAAAGTCGTCGATGTAGATGACCAGCGGCCGCACCTCCGCCAGGTTGGTGAACAACGTGTGCATGGCGTTGATCGCGCGGGCGCGGACCTCGTGCGGGTTGTTCACCTCGATGGCGTCGGCACCGCGAATGCCCGGTACCCGGCGCAACACCGGGAACAGCCGGGTTAACAGGTGAACGTCTGTTGGCAACAGCTCGGCGGCTTGTTCCCGCGGCAAACGCGACAGCAGTTGGCTGAGATCGTCGAGTACGCCGTCGAACGCCTTGTACGCGATGGTCTCGCGTTCGTGACAGCGGCCGTGCAGGACGATCGGCCGATCGTGGGGCCACACGGCCACCTCGTCTACGTCCGGGTCGCCGCCGCCGATGTGCGCCAGCTCGTCGAGAAAACGCGAGATGAGCGTCGATTTGCCCATGCCGCTTTCGCCCTGCACGAACAGCGCGACCGTGCGGTAGTTGCAGCACTCGGCATAGGCCTGGCGCAGCGCATCCATTTCGCGCTCGCGGCCGACGAACACGGCGCCAGACGTGTGCGTAGCCGGCGCCGCGGTGTACGGCTCGAGCCCCAGCGCGGTGAACACCTCGGCCGCACCCGCGCGCGTGTCGGGATTGCGCGCCAAGAGCCCCAGACACAGCGTTTCCAGCTCGCCGGGAATGCTGTCGGCAAACTGACTCGGCGGCGTCGCGTCGCGCTCGGCCTTTGCGCGCAGAATCTCGGCCTTGCTGCCGCGGAAGGGCAGGCGACCGCTCACGCACAAATACAGCAACACGCCGAAGCTGTACCAGTCCGCCGCAGGCGTCGGCGGCTCGCCGGCGGCCTGCTCGGGGCTCATGAACGGGGGCGTGCCCACCGCGGTGGTGCCCGGCGAGCGCACCCGCGTGCTCGTGCTCGCGGCGATGCCAAAATCCATGAGCACGAGCCGCTCGTCTTTGGTCACCAGTACGTTACCCGGCTTGAGATCGCGGTGGACGAGTCCGGCGGCGTGCAGGGCTTCCAGCGCGCGCGCCAGCTGGCCCAGCGCTGTGCGCAAGCGAGCCAGATCCACCAGCTCGCTCACGTGGGGCCGTGGTGTGGTCAGCTTGGACCGGTCGACGCCGCGGCGCAGGTAGCGCAGTAGTGGCTCGCCGTCGACCAGCTCCATGGTGAAGAACAGCTCGCCGCCGTCGGCGATCAGCTCGTACATCGTCACCACATTCGGGTGACTGAGCTCGGTGAGGACGCGGAACTCCTGCTTGAACCGGTACAAGCTCGCCGCGTCCAGGCGCTTGAGAGACTTGATCGCCACGTGCATGTCGCGGTCGCGGTCCACGGCCTCGTAGACCACGCCCATGCCCCCCGAGCCGAGCTTGCGCACGATTCGAAAACGTCGCGAGTTTGCCAGCGCCAACGCTCAACGATAGCAGACGCCGGCGCGGTTGGGCGCCGGCGCCCAGCCTACCTTCGTGGCAACTACCTCAGGCTCAGGCGCAGCGTCGTCTGCCTGCGGCAGCGGCCCGGGCAGCGGCGTCGGCTGAATGGCTTTGAAGCGGTCGAGGCGCGCATTTTCGTCCACTAGCTCGGTGTGGAATTCGGCGCGCAGCCAGCTGGCGATGCGCGAGCGCGAGCATTGTTGGCGGTGGAAGAACGCGAACCGATGCAGCTCGTTGCCCAGCGCCCCGGCGGTTTGAAAGCGATCGTCCGGGTGGACGCTCAGCGCTTTGAGCACGATGCGCTCGAGCGCCGCGGGTATGCGCTGGTTGTAGGTGCGCAGGGGCACCACCTTGCCCGAACGGATGCGCTGGATCGTTTCCCGCGGTGACTTGCTCATGAACAGCCGCCGGCCGGCGAGCATTTCGTACATCACTATGCCGGCCGCGAAGATGTCCGAGCGGCCGTCCACCGGCAGTCCGCGCATCTGTTCCGGAGACATATAGGCCAGCTTGCCCTTGATCGTGCCGGTGCGGGTTCGCGACATGCGTCCCAGCGCCTTGGCGACGCCGAAGTCGATGATCTTGACCTCGCCGTCGAACGACAGCAGTACGTTGTGCAGGCTGATATCGCGGTGCACCAGCTGCAAGCTCTCGCCGTGCAGGTCGCGGCGCGCGTGCGCATAATCGAGCCCATCGCACAGCTTCATGGCGACGTAGCACGCTTCGGGGATGGGCATCGGTCCCCGCGTCTTGGCGCAGCGTGTGAAGATGGTCTTGAGATCACGGCCATGGACGTGCTCCATGGCGATGTAGTACTGGTCGCCCACGCGGCCCAGGTCGTAGATCTTGGCGATGTTGGCGTGGTTGAGCCGCACCGCGATATTGGCCTCGTCGATGAACATGGCGATGAAGTCGCGGTCGCCTGCGTACTGGGGCCGAATGCGTTTGATCGCGACGATCTTGGCAAAGCCGTGATGGCCGCGCACCCGTGCCCGAAATACCTCGGCCATTCCACCGTCGCCAATACGCTCCAACAGCTCGTATCCACCAAACGCGATCCGACTCATCCGTACCTCCGCCCACATCGTTTTGCACGCGGCGTACCAGCCGTTCCCTTCTCGGCGTGGCCGAACAGTTTCGCCGGACTACGCGCGCCGGTTTCCGTGGCGTTGCGGCAGCGACAGGTGGGCTGTACGGATTTCGCGGGGTTCGCCTGCGGACGCCTGTAGTGTGTGGTGCACCGCCTGTGGTCCAGCCGCACACAGGTACGTTCCATGGGACGTACCTGTGCGGCACCGGGGTGTCCCAGGCAAACCGCCGCAGTTTGCATAATTGCTATGCGCGCGCAGCATGGAGCCTTACACTTTGTCAGCAGTTGTCGCAGTTGGAGTCCCTGGAACGCAACTTGCTTTGACATATCGTGTTTCTTGGTCGGAGGGTTGGTCGGAGGAGGAATGGTGAAACACGGGACCTCGATCGATAGTGGCTGTCGCTGGGTTGCTGGCGCTCGTGGGCTGCGTGGCTGATGGGCCCGACACAACAGACGTGGCACGGGTGGACCCGACGGCTGCGGACGTGGCGCAGGAGTTTCCGCCAAACATGGTCGTCGTCGTGATCAACCCCCAGCGCGATGCGGTTTCGGCCATCATCCAACCGCGGCTGCACAACTCGTTGGATCTCGACCTGCGCATGGGCGTGGTCGGCAGCGGCCCGACAGACCCGGGCCCATGTGGTTGCGACGGCCCCAGCTGTCTGGATTCGTGGGCCGCCGAGAACCTGGGATGCGATGTCTGCGCCGTGTTCGTGTGCGGCGGCCACAATGTGCACGCCTGTCACTATTGTGACTGAGCAGCCACACTGTGGAGCGGTCGATGGCGACCATGGCTGTGGTCTTGATCTAAGATCGACGCGTGAGTGATTCGGACGACGGCGGTGACGCCAAACCGGTAGCGACTGGCGCGGCCAGCGACACAGATACCGAGGACACAGACGCCCGAGCCAAAGCGCCACGGCGTCGCGGCGAGCCGCGCGTGCAGGCCTCGTTCCGCGTGCGCTATGACTCGATCCACGATGTGGTCACCGCCTACACCGAGGACGTCGGCAGCGGCGGCCTGTTCGTGTGTACCCGAGAGTTTCTGCCGGTCGGCGCCGTGGTGCGCATTCACCTGGACGTGCCGGGCGAGGGCGACGAGGCCCTCGAGTTTCAGGTCGTGGCCCGGGTGGCCTATGTGCTCGGCGAAGACGAGGCGCAAAGCCGCGACCGCGCGCCCGGTATGGGCATGGAGTTTCTGGATGTCGACGGTACGCCGCTGGCGAATCAACTGGCGCGCTACTTTGCCCAGTCGGCGCCCGAGCTGCAGGTGCCGCCGCCGCCCGCGGGTATGTCGTCGAAGATTCTCGTCATCGACGACGACGTCTGGTACCGGGAACGCGCCGCTTCGCTGATGCGCGAGGCGGGCCACGTGGTCAAGACCGCCGAAAACGGTGTCAAGGGACTGGGCGCGGCGCTGGCGTTCGAGCCGGACCTGGTGCTCACCGACGTGCAGATGCCGGTCATGGACGGCTGGCAGCTGGTGCGGATGTTGCGCGCGCGTCCGACCCTGGCCAACACGCCGGTGGTGTTCGTCACCAGTTTGGGCAGCGACGAGCAGCGGCTGCAGGGCTACCGCCTCGGCGTAGACGACTACATAGCCAAGCCGTTCGACGACGAGCTTTTGGCGCTGCGGGTGCAGCGCGTGCTCGACCGGGCGCGGGCGTACCCGCGAAACATCATCGGCAAAAAGGCGCTGCGCGGCGAGCTCAGCCACGTGTCGCTGTCGGCGCTGCTGACGTATCTGGAGATCGAACAGCGCACCGGCTTGCTGCTTTTGGTGCGATCGGATGCGATCGCCACGGTCTATCTGCGCGAGGGCGCGGTCGTGAAAGTCGACCTGCCCGAGGACGTCGACGAGCTCGAAGGCGTCGACCGCCTGCTGTATCTGCTGGACTGGGACGCCGCGCGGTTCGAGCTGGCGGATGCGGATGTGTCCGAGCACGACACCATCGAGATGAGCGTGAGCGACGTGGTGCTCGAGCACGCGCAGCGGCAAAAGAGCTAACCGCCGGCTAGTGCTTCGAACCGGAACTCCGTTGCGGGATCGGAGCACTGAAAACAACAATCGTTACGCTCCGAATGCACAGTTCGCCGTGCCCGGGGTTCTTGCCCGGCCCTCACCTGAGAGGGGCCGGGTGAAGAACTCGGATCGAACTTCCGGCATGAGGGACTAGCCCGGTTTTTTGATCCGCGCGTTCTTGTCCAGGCCGGACTTGACCTCGATGTTGATGCCGTCGGACAGGCCGACTTTGATGTAGCGCTTCTCGAACACCTGGTCGCCGACTTCCACCTCTACGTAGGCGCGGCCGGGGCCTTTGCCGACGTTGCCGCCGCGCTCGAACTGCAGCAGGCTCTCGTGGATGGACAGCACCTTGTCGCGTCGCTCGAGCACGATGTCGGCGTTGGCGCTGAGCTGAGCGCGGATGAACACGTCTTTTCTGGGCTTGATCGCCGCGCGAATCTCGAACTGAATCGAGCCCTCCTCGGTGGTTCCTTTGGGGGCGATGTACTCGAGCTTCGCCGTGAACTTCTTTTTCTGCAGCGCGCCGATCTTGATGTCCAGGTCCATGCCCTGGCGAATCTTGCCGACCTCGGACTCGTCCACTTTGCCTTTGAAGATCAGGTCGGTCATGTCGGCGACCGCGGCGATGGTCGTGCCCGCGTTGAAGTTGTTGGTCTCGGTGACCGACATGCCTTCTTCCACCGGTACCTCGAGCACCATGCCGTCCACGGTGGAGGTCACGATGTTCGACACTTTGCTGTTGCCGGACCTGCCTTCTTTGATCAGCTGTACCGCCGAGCGCGCGGCCTGCAGCTCCTGGGCTTTGAGCCGATACTCGAGCTGGAACTTGGAATACTCCGCCTGGGAGATGACCTTTTGCTTCATCAGGCCGGCGTTGCGCGCCAACTCGGCTCTGGCGTTGGCGAAGCTGATCTGAGCCGCCTTGCGATTCGACTCAGCCCGGTTGAGGTCGAGCATCTTGGGCATCAGGCGGATCTTGGCGATCTTGTCGCCCTTTTTGACCTTGTCGCCGGGCTCCACGTACAGCTCGTCGATGACGCCCGAGACCCGCGGCTTGATCGCGACCTCCTTGCGCGGAACGATGTAGCCGGTCGCCACCGTCTTTTTGACGATGTTGGCGATGAACGGCTTGTCGGTCTCGAAGACCTTCGGCTTCTTCTTCGACTTGTTGTACAGAAAGAACAGCGTCCACACGAACGCAGCGACGATGCTGACACCTATGATGATCGGGACTATCTTTCGCATGGTTCGCATCCCTACGTGCGTAGGGCCTCCACTGGTTTGATCTTCACCGCGTGGCGGGCCGGCATGATGCCGGCCACGGCGCCCGCCGCCACGAGAATGATGGCCGCGGTGATTGCGACGCCGAAGTCCACCTGCGGGTTGCGCAGCATGTCGTTGCTCGAGCCCAAAATGCTACTGAACGTCTCGAGCAACGCCACGCCCGCGACCACGCCGGCATACCCGGCGATGGCGGTGAGCACGACGGCTTCCTGGATGATCATCGTGATGATCGAGGCGGGGGTGCCGCCCAGGGTCTTGCGGATGCCGATCTCCTTGGTGCGTTCCTTGACGGTGATCAGCATGATGTTGCTCACGCCCAGCACGCCGGCGAGCAGGGTGACGATACCGACGAACCAGATCAGCGCCTTGATACCGCCGAACAGCCGGCCGATCTTGCTGAAGCGTTCCTCGGCGTTGAACGAGCCCACCGCGTGGCTGTCTTTGGGATGCACCCGGTGGCGTTTCATCAACACCCGGCGCACGTCGGCCTCGAGCCGCGAGCCCGAGACGTTGGCCTTGCCGGTCATGGCGAACCAGTGCACCCGGTTGCCCTGGTTGAACGCGGTCTGAAAGGTCGTGAACGGCACGAAGATGGTGGTGGCCTGGCGCACACCGCGTTCGCCGTCGGCCATGGGATCGAACAGACCGACGACCTGGAAGTACACGCCCTTGATGCGGATGTATTCGCCCATGGCTCTTTTGCGGCCGAACAGGATCCGCTTGACCTGCGAGCCGATGATCGCGACCTTGCTTCGGCCCTTCAGGTCCAGGTCGTTGAGGAACCGGCCGCGCTTCATCTTCACCGGTTGAATGAAGCGAATCGCCGGGTAGTCACCGGCGATGCTGAACGCCCCGGTCTTGCCGTAGTACACGACCCGGTTGCCCTCGCGCCAGCCGCCCAGCTGCAGTCGCGGCGCCAGATGCTCGATGCCCGACACGTTGCGCTGCAAAAGCTCGATGTCTTCGTTGGTGAACGACAGGTGCCGGCCGGGCTGCAGCCCCATGTACGGCATCGACGTGCGCTGGCCCCATACGTACACCGCGTTGGTGGCGAACCCGCGCATGCTCTGAGACACGCCGGTTTCCAGCCCGGAGCCGAAGCCGAGCATGACCAGCAGCATGAACATGCCCCAGAACACACCGCACGCGGTCAAGAACGTGCGCAACTTGTTCTTGCGAACCGTCGCGATGATCTCTTGCCACTTGTCGATGTCGAACATGCTCGATTACTCGTCGCGCAGCGCTTCGATGGGGTTGACCTTGGCGGCCTTGCGCGCGGGGAAAAAGCCAGCCAAAGCGCCGCACGCCACCAGGATGGCGCTGGCGATCAGCACCACGCTGATGTCCACGTTGGGGTGTAAGAAGATGTCGTTTTTTGGAATGGCGTTGCTGATGGTTCCGAGCAGCAGCAAGCCGGCGATCATTCCCGCGTAGCCGGCCACCGCGGTGAGCAAGATGGCCTCGCGCAGGATCAGCGCGACGATCGACCCGGGGGTCGCGCCCAGGGCCTTGCGCACGCCGATCTCTTTGGTGCGTTCCTTGACCGAGATCAGCATGATGTTGCCGACGCCGACGATGCCCGCGACGATGGTGCCAGCGCCGACGATCCACACGAACAGCTTGATCCACCAGAACACCTTGCTGACCTTTTCGTAGCGCTCCAGGTTGTTGCGCATACGCACGGCGCGCCAGTCCTTGATGGAGAAGTTGTGCCGGCTGGCGAGCACGGCGCGGGCGTTGTGCTCGATCAGCTTGCTCTGGGCCGTGCTGGCGTCGCCCACCGTGAACATGATGGCGTGGACCATGTCCGAACCGTTGAACGCGGCCTGGGCGGTGGTGATGGGGATGTAGACCTTGCGCATCTCACCTTCGCCGCCTTCATCGCGGAACACGCCGACGACGCGGAATGAAATGCCGTTGATCTCGATGTTCTTGCCGATGGCCACGCGCTCGCCGCGGAACAAAAACTTCTTGACCGCGACGCCGATGACCGCGACCTTGCGCCGTTCTGCCAGGTCGAAGTCGTTGAGGAAGCGGCCTTTGACCATGATGGTCTTTTCCAGATACTGGTGGTCCGGGTGGCAGGCGCGCACGTCGAACGATGAGTGGTGCTTGCCGCGACGCACCGTGCCACGCACGTAGAAGCGGGCGGTGATGTGGTCGATACCGGGGACCTGCGTCGCCAGGGAGGCGTAATCACCGTTGCGAAAGCGAATGCGCCGGCCGGTGGGCAGCCCCTTGTACGGAATCGACGTCTGGCCGCGACGCACCCAGATGCTGTTGGTGGCGTCGTCGCGGAAGTCGTTCTTGACGCCGTTTTGCAGCCCGTTGCCCGCGCCCAAAAGGATCACGAGCATGAAGATTCCCCAGGCGACGCTGAGGGCAGTGAGAAACACGCGCAGCTTGTTGCGCCGCATCGTGGCAAAGATTTCCAGCCACGGATCGAGCCTAATCATCCAGGCCCTCCCCTTCGATGGAGCCGTCGCGCAGGCGGATGATGCGGTGGGTCATTTCGGCGATGTCGTGCTCGTGGGTGACGACCACCACGGTGATGCCTTCATCGTTGACCTCGCGCAAAAGGTCGATGATCTGATGCGATGTCTCGCTGTCCAGGGCTCCGGTGGGCTCGTCGGCCAGGACCAGCTTGGGCCGGGTGATCAGCGCGCGGGCGATGGCGATGCGCTGGTTCTGGCCACCGGACATCTCGGCCGGCACGTGCTCGGCCCAGTCGGCCAGGCCGACGCGCTCGAGGTATTGCATGGCCAGCTTGTTGCGTTTGCGCCGCGGGACCTTCTGGTAGTACAGGGGCAACGCCACGTTCTCGATGGCGTTCTTGAATGGCAGCAGGTTGAACGACTGGAACACGAAGCCCAGAAACTTGTTGCGGTACTGGGCCGCGCGGCGCTCGGACAACGCCCGCACCAATGTGTTGTCCAGGCGGTAGGCTCCGGAGTCGTAGCTGTCCAGGATGCCGAGGATGTTCAGCAGCGTGGACTTACCCGACCCGGACGAGCCCATGATCGACACGAACTCGCCTTCGGTGATCTCGAGGTCCAGGTCCTTGAGCACGTGCAGCGGGTGCTTGCCCACCTTGTAGTACTTATTGATCTTTTCGAGACGAATCATCGCAGGCTGCGGGTTCGGTATTGTACACGCGGGGGCGGTTGGCAACTCATGCCGGGAACCAGCGTCTAAACAGTTGCTTACACGGCATAATTCCCGCGTTCGGAGACTCGTCAGGGGCCGAATTTTCGGGCCCGGCGCAGGCAAACGGCCGCCGGGTTTGTGGTTCAATGGGGAGCGCGGCCACGGCCGGGGGACTGCAGAAGTGCAGGAGAGGAACAGATGGGTCTCAAGCGCAGAGCGGGCAACTTCACGGGAACATTGAGGGTAGCGATCTTGCGCGCCCTGCCGCCGGGCGAGTCGCTCGGTAAACAGCAGCTGTTGGCCAAGCTGCGCACCGTCCCCAACATCAAGGCGAGCAACCGGCGGCTGACCGGGGCGCTGGCCAAGCTGATCGAGCAGGGTCGCGTCGTCATGGAAGGCGCTCGCGCCAGGGCGACGTTCCGCCGCAAGTAAGCTGCAACCGATCCGGAAGTTGACGTGTTGACACGAGCGCCGCGCGAATGAAACGCAGGCCCCAGAAGCGAATGTGGCTCGCGCCGATCGCGGGCATGGCCGCGGTCGCGCTCGTGGTGTTCGCAGGCTTTTACCTGCTGGACTACCTTTTTACCGGCGGCCCTAGCGCGTCCCAAGGCGGCGTGCTCGAACACTACTTCTACTTCGATCCCCAGAGCATCACCGACGCGGTGTCGGCGCTGGCCGGAATGATCGCCTCGGTGCTCGGCATCGTGATCACGGTCGTGTCGATTATCGTCCAGCTGTCGTCCGATCGGTATACGGGCGTCGCCCAGATGTTTCTGCGCGACCGCATCAACGTCGGTGTGATGGTCTATTTCGTCATCGCCTGTGTGTGCGGTGTGTGGCTGAGCCTGTCAGTCCACAGGGACTTCGCGCCGCGGCTCGCGCTGGTGGCGATGATGGCTGCGACGACCATTGGCCTGGTGCTGATGCTGCCGTATTTCGCCTACGTGTTCTGGTTCCTCGAGCCGACCAACATCATCGACCGCATCCGCGCCGATGGCGTGCGGACAGTGACCAAGGTCAAGGAGCACGACGGCGGGGCGATGGTCGACGCACAGGTCACCACCGTGTCGGCCATGGAGGAGCTGACCGATATCACCAGCAACTCGATCTCGGGCAAGGACAAGATCATCGCCAGCCGGGCCGTCGATGCGCTCAAGGACTTCGCCCTCGAGTACCTGGAGATCAAGCCCAAGATGCGCGACTCCTGGTTCAAGATCGGCTCGTCGCTGGCGGGCAATCCCGATTTCGTCGCCATGGACCCGGAGTCGCTCGCCGATCTGGAAAATCGGCGCACCTGGGTCGAGTGGAAGGTGTAGCGCCAGTATCTGGGCATCTACAACGAGGCCAAGACGGCCATGCCCGACATCAACTACCTGATTGCCATCGACACGCGCTACATCGGTGAGGCGGCGGGCGAGAAGAACGACCAAGAGCTCATGGAGCTGGTGTTCCGCTACATGAACTCGTATCTGCGAGCGACGCTCAACGCGCGCGCCGTGCGTACGGCGTACAACGTGCTCAACCAGTATCGGCTGCTGGTGGAGGCGATGCTGCGCCAGGGCCACGAAGAGATCGAGCTCGAAGGCG
>Ga0114931_10002252_pt1 | contig 24546 bp, 23 predicted proteins | sample 2SBtaG_FD_89579 | JGI IMG/M metagenome (GOLD analysis project Ga0114931, IMG submission 89579) | Deep subsurface microbial communities from Kolumbo volcano to uncover new lineages of life (NeLLi) - 2SBTROV14_V59a metaG | ecosystem: Environmental > Aquatic > Marine > Volcanic | place: Kolumbo... | reverse complement strand
TTCCCAAAGGGGACCTCCAGGCGGGTGTCCTCACAGTTTTTTTCATCGCGGGGCGACTGATGACCAAAGAGGCGCAAAGCGAATTCAACATTTTTGTTTTGGGCATATACCGAGTCAAGCACCTCGATGAGTATTTCTTTGGCTACTTCAAATTTTGTTCTGTTTTTCCATTGCCCTTCCATGCTGCCCGATGCATCGAGAACAAATAAAATACGAGTGGTTTGATAATTGGGAATCTGTGACATAGCACGAAGACCTCCGAGCAACAGAATTGCCAGAAGGGGAATAAACTTGTAATCATGCCATTTCATGCTATGCTTTAGATGATCAATAGTCACCCAGTGTTTCGGGGATCTGGGCCAGGGCCCGGGCCAACTGTTCATCATCGGGAGGTACTCCATGCCAACGGTAATCTCCTGTCATAAAGTCTACTCCATAGCCCATTTCCGTATGCATAATGATGAGCACCGGCTTGCCCTTGCCGGTATGGGTTTTGGCTTCTTTTAGGGTTTCGATCACGGCTTTCATATTATTGCCTTCCGGCAGGTTGATAACGTCCCATCCGAAAGCGTGGAATTTGGCCCATAAGTCACCGAGATCCATTACCTTCTTGATGGGTCCGTCAATTTGAACTCTGTTGTAATCAATGGTAGCTATAAGATTGTCCATTTGAAAATGAGCAGCTGACATGGCAGCTTCCCAGTTTTGTCCTTCGTCCAGTTCTCCGTCACCATGCAAAGAATAGACAATGTGCTTGTCATTGTTTTGCTTCTTACTGATGGCGGCACCTATGGCTACCGACAGGCCCTGACCGAGAGAGCCTGAAGCCACGCGGATACCTGGCAGGTGTTCGGCCGTAGTGGGATGTCCCTGTAGGCGCGAATTCAATTTACGAAAGGTAGCCAGTTCCTCAATCGGGAAAAAACCGCTTCGGGCCAAAACACTGTACCATGCTGCACAAATGTGTCCATTTGATAGAAAAAAGAGGTCTTCTCCGATGCCATCCATGTCAAAAGGTAGGGAATAATTCAGAATCTCCCAATAGAGTGCTACGAAATATTCGGTAGTCCCCAAGGCCCCTCCCGGGTGCCCGGATTGGGCTCCGTGTACCATTCTTAATATATCTCTACGTACCTGGCTGGCTATTTTCTCCAATTCTCTGATTTCCATTTAGGGCCTTTTTGACTTTGCCGTAAAAGTAGGACATATCCATTTTATCTCGGAGTCCTGCTACTCAAAGATATGCCTTGTTGATTGTCATCTATCCTTCTTTTCCCGTTGCCTTCCCGGAAAAAGGGCAGGCAGCCGCATCTTTTGTAATTTTGCGGCACGAAACACGGCCCCGGACTTTGAAAAATTGCAAGCCGATGCATATAAAGAAAATCAAACCTTACAAGCCAAAAAATAATGTGCGTATTGTCACAGCCGCCAGCCTTTTTGACGGACATGATGCGGCCATCAACGTAATGCGCAGGATTATGCAATCTACCGGGGTGGAAGTGATTCACCTCGGGCACGATCGCAGCGCGCGCGAGGTGGTTAATACAGCCATTCAGGAGGATGTACAGGCCATTGCCGTGACCAGTTATCAGGGCGGGCATATGGAGTATTTCAAGTATATGTATGACCTGCTGAAAGAGCAAAACAGCACGCATATACAGATATTCGGTGGTGGGGGCGGAACCATTCTCCCCGAAGAGATTGCCGAATTACAGGCATATGGAATAGCACGAATTTATCATCCCGATGACGGTATGAAAATGGGGCTTCAGGGGATGATCAATGACCTGGTGCAGCGGGCAGATTTTCCTGTTGGCGAAAATGTGGTCGAATTTGTGAAATTGCTTCCCGAAAAAAATCAGGTGGCCCTGGCTCGCGTGATTTCGGCAGCCGAAAACTTTCCCGATGAAAACAAAAAGGTGTTGGATGCGGTGCATGAAATGGCACGCAAAAACAAGGTGCCGGTGCTGGGAATTACAGGTACAGGCGGATCGGGAAAATCTTCTCTTGTGGATGAATTGGTAAGACGCTTTTTGCTCGATTCCAAAGACAAGGCACTCGGTATTATCAGTGTCGACCCCTCTAAGAGAAAAACGGGTGGTGCTCTGCTCGGTGACCGTATCCGCATGAATGCCATAAATAACGAAAGGGTGTATATGCGTTCGTTGGCCACGCGCCAGGCCAATCTGGCCTTATCAAAATATGTGGATGAGGCAGTAAATACCCTGAAGGCAGCCAACTTTGACCTCATTATCCTCGAGACTTCTGGTATAGGGCAAAGTGATACCGAAATTGTTGACTTTTCGGATGTGAGTCTCTATGTAATGACTCCGGAATATGGAGCAGCCACCCAGCTTGAGAAAATCGATATGCTCGACTTTGCCGATTTGATCGCTATCAACAAATTTGACAAGCGTGGAGCGCTGGATGCACTGCGCGATATACGCAAGCAATACAAACGAAACCACCATCTTTTTGAGGCAGCCGATGAAGAACTACCGATATATGGCACCATTGCTTCCCATTTCAATGATGCCGGTACCAACGCACTGTACAAGGCATTGATGAATAAGCTTATTGAAAAATCGGGCAGCGAATCGCTGAAATCAAGTTTTGAGTTTATCAAAGGGCCGGAAGAGAAGGTTTACATCATTCCCCCTGCCCGCACCCGCTATTTATCAGAAATTGCCGAGGCCAGCCGTCAGTATGATCGCTGGGTGAGTGAACAGAAGGGCGTAGCCGATAAACTCTATGGCTTGCACAAGGCCCTTGAAGTGATGCGTGAAGGCGGAGCAGGAGAAGATGACCCGACTGTCATAGAGCTGCAGGATCGCTTCAGGACCTTGCTCAAGGAATTGGATCCCCACAATTACGATATTATTCGATCATGGGAGACGAAAAAAGAACGTTACCGCAAAGATGTGTACACCTACAAGGTACGCGGAAAGGAAATTCATGTGGACACGCAATACGAAACTCTTTCTCATACAAAAGTCCCTAAAATTTCAATGCCCCGCTATGCATCGTGGGGTGATATTCTGGAATGGACGCTTCGCGAAAATGTCCCCGGTGAATTTCCATATACGGCTGGAATATATCCCTTCAAAAGAAAAGGAGAAGATCCCACGCGCATGTTTGCCGGAGAAGGTGGTCCTGAGCGTACCAATAAGCGTTTCCATTATGTGAGCGAAGGCATGCCTGCCAGGCGCCTTTCCACAGCGTTCGACAGTGTTACTCTTTACGGACACGATCCCGATTATCGGCCCGATATTTATGGTAAAATCGGGAATGCCGGGGTGAGTATTTGTACCCTCGATGATGCCAAACGGCTTTACTCGGGTTTTAACCTTGCAGATCCAAAAACTTCTGTGAGTATGACAATCAATGGTCCGGCTCCCATGATGCTCGGCTTTTTCCTGAATGCTGCCATCGATCAGCAGTGTGAGCTTTATATTAAGGAACAGGGTCTTAAAAAAGTGGTGAAGGAGAAGATTCATCGTTTCTTTGCTGCAAAGGGGCTCAAGCAACCCTGCTACCGGGGCGAGCTGCCACCGGGAAATGATGGCCTTGGATTGATGCTTCTGGGTGTAACGGGCGATCAGGTACTGCCAACCGAAGTTTATGAGAAGATAAAGGCTTCTACCCTAAATAAAGTGCGCGGTACGGTTCAGGCTGATATTTTAAAAGAAGATCAGGCACAAAATACCTGTATATTCTCTACGGAATATGCTCTGCGCCTCATGGGGGATGTGCAGGAGTACTTTATCCGCAACAATGTCCGCAATTTTTATTCTGTCTCCATCTCCGGTTATCATATTGCCGAAGCCGGGGCCAACCCGATTACTCAACTGGCGTTTACCCTGGCCAACGGTTTTACCTATGTAGAGTACTACCTCAATAGAGGGATGGATATCAATGAGTTCGGACCCAACCTTTCTTTCTTCTTTTCAAATGGGGTGGATGCCGAATATGCCGTCATCGGCCGGGTGGCACGTAGAATATGGGCCAAGGCACTAAAGAAAAAATATGGAGCCAATCCACGGGCGCAAATGCTTAAGTACCACATTCAAACCTCGGGCCGCTCACTTCATGCCCAAGAAATCGACTTCAACGACATCCGGACGACCTTGCAGGCACTTTATGCTATTTATGACAACTGCAATTCCCTCCATACCAATGCCTATGATGAGGCCATTACAACACCTACCGAAGAAAGCGTACGCAGAGCCATGGCCATTCAGCTTATTATCAATAAAGAATATGGTCTGGCCCGGAATGAAAATCCTATTCAAGGAGCTTTTATTATTGAAGAGTTAACCGATCTGGTAGAAGAGGCCGTATTGATGGAATTTGACCGCATTACCGAAAGGGGCGGTGTGCTGGGTGCCATGGAAACGATGTATCAAAGAAGCAAAATACAGGAGGAAAGCCTCTATTATGAGCAGCTAAAACACAGCGGACAACTGCCCATTGTAGGGGTAAATACTTTTCTTCGCAAAGAGGGATCGGGTACTGTATTACTCGGGGAGGTGATACGTGCCACAGAGGAAGAAAAAGAAGGCCAGATCATTCGCCTTAGGGAGTTTCAGAGCGTTCATCAAGAGAAAGCACAGGAACATTTAAAGAAAATCCAAGATACAGCCCTCGAGAATCTCAATGTATTCGAAGCGCTGATGGAAGCCAGCAAATATTGCTCAATCGGACAATTGACTGATGCGATGTTTGAAGTGGGTGGGCGCTACAGAAGAAATATGTAAACGGGCAAACAGGAAATCAGATGGGTTTTTCTTCTTTCAGCAAGCCAAGGAGGAAATCCTGATTCAAAGCAGTTCCATGGAGAGTGTTCCTTAGCACGACAATGGTGATGTCATTCTCGAGGTCACGGATAAAAGTGGAGCGATATCCCTGCCACCATCCGTTGTGATAGACAATATTTTTTTTACCTGCTTTGATGCGCCATCCATAGCCGTATTGCCGGTTGGCATACCATCTGGAAAGATGACCTGTATAGGCCAGTTTTTGCATGCTGTCCGATAGAATAATATCCTCGCGAAGCGCTTGGTCAAAGGCATAGAGGTCGAAAACCGAAGCATAAATACTTTTGTCACCATACACACTGCTCAGATAATATTCGGGATAAGGCCTCCTGTTAATTTTATGACCCAGAGCCACATTTTCGTGTTCCCGGTAACAACCGTCTGCAAAAACAAAAGCATCATTCATGCCGGCCGGCTTAAAAATCTTTTCTTCCATATAATCGGGGAAACTCATGCCGCTTACCCGCTCTATAATATTGGCCAGAAGAAAGTAATTGGTGTTACAGTAATTGTATCGTCTTCCGGGGCGATAATAGCGAAAGGGTTGTTCGCAGAGAAATATTTTATAAGCTTCCTGGTTGCTTAATGGGATTTCTTCATCATCCCAGTTGTCATCGGTGATATACAAATAATTGGGAAGACCGCTTTGGTGGGTCAGCAGCATTTCAATTGTGATGTCCGGATAAGGGAAATCAGGTAGGTATTGGTCAATGAGGTCATCAAAATGTAGTTTGCCCCTTTCGATGAGTTGCAAGATGGCCGTGGCCGTTAGCGGCTTTGAAACGGAAGCCAGCTGAAATCTGGTATGAATGTTCAGGCTGTCTTTCGTGCGGAGATTTTTAAATCCGTAAGCTTTGCTGAAAACTTTACCACCTTTGGCAAAGAGTACTACACCGTTAAACTGATGCCATGCAGCTTGTTTTGAAAAGAAGCGGTCAATGCGATTGGAAAGCATTTCGGGGAGGGGCTCAGCTTTAATGCTATCCTCTTGTATAAAGGACTCCATTGACAAAACAGCTGGATAAACAGAAGCCATCTGCTTGTTATCTCGCGGCCTGAAATCAAAAAGTAGGATGATAAGTGCGACTATTACCTTTATCCTCATAAGGGGACATAAAATTAAACAGGATAGATGAGAGCGTTGAACTATTAAACACATTTCATTTGTTAAATGTTGGATATTCATAAAAAGAAAATAAGCGGAAATGGAAAAAGATGGATACGAGGGCTTGCGCGAACAACTTGAAATGCTTGAGTGGCCTGCTATCTACATGTATAAGTTTATAGTGCCGTTGGCCGGCCTTGATGAGTTGCTGACCATGTTTGAAAAAGAGGACACAGAAACCAAAATCTCCAAAAAAGGCAATTATGCAAGTGTGACGGCCAAACCTTACATGTATAGTGCAGAGAAAGTAATTGATCGCTACAAGCAGGCCGGAGAGATCGATGGCATTATTATGCTGTAGGATCTTCCTTATGTATATGTAAAAGATCGTATTTTAAAGAAGCAATATACCCGAATCGACAAGAATGCGTTAAGAGTAAGTAACAAATCCACTTTCTATGTCCATCTTCCTCTTTTTAGTGTTTCACGCATTTTTATTCCCTGTAGAGACATTAGCCCTTGATGACGCCCTGGACAGAGGTCTCGTAAAAGTGAATGTGACTGCTTTTACAGATACCGTTGAATATAAAATGAATTTAGGCAGGAATCTAAAGCTAGAACTGACAAGTATCGATCGGCCTTTGCTTATTGAACTGATTCCGGGTACTTTATTTGTTTCGGAAGACTCGGGTGTGCAGAATCAGATTTTAAGTGAAAGACGTGTGTTGACCCTGGAGCCGGGTAAGACGCACTCTATACCGCTTTTTACCCTGTGCACGCAAAAATACAATGCGGCACCCACGGAAGGTGATCCGTTCCGGATTAATGGAATGGCATCGTCCGAAATGAGTGCTCTGGCAGATTTCCTATCGGAGAGGGAATATTATAACAACACAGGGCAGGCTGCCATGTGGATGCTCACAGACCATGCGCCCTATCAGAACATAGTAGGACAGGATGAAAAAACCGTAAATGAGATACGGAAATTTATGGCAACGCTTACGAAGAACCGGATCCCGGAATATCGGCCTGGTACGATAGAACGCGGACCTGAATTAAGAACATTGATCATGGTATTTCGTGTTCGCCTGAAAAAAAGAGGAACCGGTAAACTGGTTCTCTACGATCCGGATGCTGCAGTTTGCCGCGTGCTAAAAGAAGAAGGGGAGATGCTTGCCGGTCGCTACGAAATCAGATTCAAGGTCGAGAGTACCCGCTTGCAGCCTGGCAATTATACGGCTGTTTTATATAGGAATGGCATGGCTATTCAGCAGGAAATTTATCGTGTGCGATAGTTTTGCATCATGGGCAATTCGATTTTTCGATTTAAGAAGTTCGAAATTCGGCAAGAGCATTGTTCCATGAAAGTGGGCAGTGATTCAGTTGCTCTGGGTGCTTGGAGTATCAAAACATTTTTATTGCGGAGCTGTGGAGCCTCTGCCCCCAATGTGTTGGATATAGGTAGTGGCAGCGGAGTGTTGGCCCTTATGTTGGCACAAGAGCTTTCCGGGGCCCGTGTCGTGGCTGTGGAGCAGGAGCCTGAAGCTGCAAATCAAGCCCGCGGCAATTTTGCCCGCAGTTGTTTTGCTTCAAGAATTGAGCTGATTGAAACTTCCATTCAGAAGCTGCGGGGATTTGATGCTTCCTTTGATCTGATCGTGAGCAATCCGCCTTATTTCAGGGAATCTTTGCAGCCGACAGACCGAGGCAGGCGACAAGCCAGGCATCAAAATAGCCTTAATTACAGTGATTTGTTAGAGGCCGCTCTTCGGTTGCTTTCCCAAGAGGGTGTGTTTTGTGTGATCCTGCCGACCTCAGCAGCTCAGAGTTTTGTGATTAGTGCCATGGCCGGAGGCCTTTGGCTCCTTCATGAAACCGCATTGCGCGATAGAGTAGGAGCTACTGCCAAAAGAACCTTGTTGGCTTTTTCAAGGATGAAAGGTAGTTGTCTTCGTAATGAACTGATTATGAAAGAACCCTCCGGCAGGCTTAGCGCTCGTTTTGCCAATCTTACCGGAGCCTTTTATCTATAATCCAAGCACTTTTTCTCCCTGTTCAAATACAATATCAACGGGTATTCCTGCTTCGTTGATGCGCTTAAGGTCGTTTCTTAGTTCATCTCCCATATGCCCATATTTCTCCACAAAGGATTTTACGGCCTCATAGTTTCCGTCTCCCTGCAATGTCAGAATGCGTGCCGAAAGGGCATCAATGGCTTCTTTGAATTTTTCCAGGTTCACCTTGTAATATCCGGCCGGACCTTTAATAAAAGCGCCCATTTCCTTAAAGAAGTTAAAACGTATGAGATTGGCCTTACCGTGGGCGCTTGCAGAGCCGAAGCGTATGGAGCGGAATATGCTGGCAAGGAAGGTCGTATAATAAGACTCAAGCGGCACATCTGCCAGCTCGCCCTTTTCTTCCTTGAGTTTTGTGATCATGTATATGCCGAGAATATCGGCCTTTCCTTCTTCGATGGCCGAGGCCAGATCTCTGAGGGCATTTCGTACGGTTCCACTGCCATCAAGTACGTTTTTGATACCAAGACCATGGGCAACCTCATGAAACATTGTATTACCAAAGAAAGCATCAAAATTAATATTCCCTCTTTGGGACGGATCGATGATCACATCGGCTATGGGGAGGAGTATTTTGTCAAATTTAGCCTTCATTGCATTTTTGAGTTGCAGGCGCCTGGATCCAATTTCCTGTTGCAGCCCTTCGTCATTGGGCAGGTTGATGGCAATGGTTTTGCTTCCGGCATTGCTGTTGCCGGCATAGAAAACGGCATCATAGGCATTTAGCTGGGCACTGGTACCCGGCTCTTCCTGCTTGTATTCATCTGCTACGGGCAGGGTTTTTTGCAAATAGGGAAGGTAGCCTGCAAACTTTTGTAGACGCTTGCTCCACTCCTTGTCCTTTATCAGCACATAGGCTTCGTAGGCAGCTTTGTACCCAAAAAGTTCATCTTCATACGTTTCGATAGGCCCTATCACGATATCCAGAAGATTATCATCCATCAATAGCCAGGCCCGGTCGCTCGGAATGAAATCATCTTTGAGCAGGGCTTCCGCACGCAGAAGAAGGTACGTTCGAAAGGATTGACTTTCGGCAAGCATGGCGGCTTCTTCCAGCAATTTTGCACTCTTTGCCAGCAACTCCTTCCAGCGCGCATGATACCAAACACTAATCAGGTTACCATCTTCATCCCTGCGGATAAGGGTATACTGGCTTCTTTTATTGGGAATATCGGCTGCTTCAAATTCTTCTTTGCTCATATCCCGTGGATAGAAATTGGCCCCGGCAGGTTTTGGCCCTACCCCCGGCACAAACGGCTCATTGCCACGAAGACGGTCCCAGGGGCCATAATTGATGCGAATGTATTCCATCATTTCCGGAGAGACATCCATGCTGAAAAGTTCTTTTGGATCGCCATAGGCCTGCCAGATGAAAAGCGTATCCATATAACGGGCTGCCTCTATCAATTTTGTCAGCATCAATTTCTGATCTTTAGAGAGGGTACTCAGGTCGCTGGTTAATGGAAAATGAGCATATGCAGCTATGCGTTTTTCCATCTCATGATCGGTCCCGTTCATATTATTCTCCATTTCACTGCTTTCTTTTTTCTCATCATTTTTGCAGGCAGGAAGAAGTAAAAAGGCTAGAATTAAAAGAAGTATAATTTTTTTCATCATTATAATTTATCGAGTTAAGAAGTCCAAAGTTAATGAATAAGAGGAGCTGAAAAAGCAGCTCTCCGAAGGACAGGCTTTAGTTTTATATTTTTAAGGAAAAATTTAATGTTTATGAGAAGGATGAAGATTCTTTGCCTGATAGGAGTTCTATCTTTTGCAATTTATTCTTGTAAGAGTGAAAAGAAGAGCCGTGTTGCCGAAGATGCCGATGCTTTTTTAGAATCATACAATAAGAAATATCAGGAGCTTGCTACGGCATCGGCAGAAGCCGAATGGGTTTTGAATACCCATATTGTGGAGGGTGATACGGTGGCACGCCACAATGCAGAAGAGGCCAACAAGGCCTTTGCCGATTATACGGGAAGTCAAGAAGTGATTAAAAATGCCCGTTCTTTTCTGGAGCACCGCGATGAGCTGAGTGATCTGCAGTTAAGGCAGCTTGAAAAAATACTATATCTGGCAGGGGCCAATCCGGCTACAGCCGGGGACGTGATCAGCGATCTTATTGCGGCCAATGCCCTACAAACCGAATTGCTTTACGGTTATCGTTTTATGCTCCATGGAGAAGAAGTTTCGACCAATGACCTGGATGAGATTCTGCGAAAATCCGGTGATCAGCAGGAACGACTGGAGGCATGGGAGTGTAGTAAATCCGTAGGGAAAGTGCTTAAGGAGAACCTGGTCAAACTAAGAGATTTGAGAAATCAAAGCGTGCAAGCCCTGGACTATCCCGATTATTTCAGCTATCAGGTAAGCGATTACGGCATGACATCCGATGAAATGATGGCGCTCAATGAGAAGTTGATCCGTGAAGTATGGCCACTTTATAGAGAACTGCATACCTGGGCGCGTTATGAACTGGCCTCCCGCTATCGTGAGCCCGTTCCGGATTATCTGCCGGCCCATTGGTTGCCCAACCGCTGGGGGCAAGATTGGTTGGGGCTGGCACCCGAAAGTGCAATGAATATTGACGATAAACTGAAAACGAAAGGGGCGGAATGGATTGTCCGACAGGGCGAAGCATTTTATAAGAGCCTGGGTTATGAATCCCTGCCGGCCTCATTTTATGAAAAGAGCAGTCTGTATCCATTGCCCGAGGATGCCAATTATAAGAAAAACAACCATGCATCGGCCTGGCATATCGACCTCGACCATGATGTGAGGAGCTTGATGAGTGTAGTGCCTAATACCGACTGGTGGGAAACGGTTCTGCACGAGCTGGGCCATATTTATTACTACCTGCAATACTCTAATCCCCAGGTACCTATCGTATTGCGGGAAGGCGCCAACCGGGCCTTTCATGAAGCCATGGGCAGTCTCATCGGCCTGGCCAGTTTGCAAAAGCCTTTTCTTCAGGAAATGAATCTCCTGCCCAAGAGTTTGAAGACCGACCCCATGCAAACCATGCTAAAGGAGGCATTAAATTATATTGTTTTTATCCCGTGGAGCTCAGGGGTGATGACTCATTTTGAGCATGATTTTTATGCCAAAAATCTACCGGCCGACAGCATGAATGCCCGGTGGTGGGAGTATAAAAAAAGATTTCAAGGAATTGTGCCACCCTATGAGCGCGGAGAGGAATATTGCGATGCCAGTTCAAAAACGCATATTAACAATGATCCGGCACAATATTATGATTATGCCATCTCCTATGTTTTGCTCTTTCAATTTCATGACCACATTGCCCGCCATATCCTTAAGCAGGACCCGCATGAAAGCAATTATTATGGAAGCAAGGCCACCGGTGATTTTCTAAAAAGCCTTATGCGGCCAGGAGCCACCAAAGATTGGAATGAGTTGATGCAGGAAACTCTTGGCAGTGGACTCTCGGCCAAGCCAATGCTTCAGTATTTTGAGCCGCTGATGGACTACCTGAAAAAAATAAACAAAGGAAGAAAATACACCTTACCTGAGGAGATATAAATTTGGCAGGCATTTTGCCCTATAGAGTCGAACAAAAAAATATTAAATATGAAGAAGTATGTGATTTCCTTTGCTTTTACCCTCTTTGCACTCACGGCAGCCCATGCCCAGATCGAATTCAGCAAAGGCACTTTCTCAGATATTAAAGCGAAGGCGGCAGAAGAAAATAAGATCATTTTTGTAGATGCATATGCCGTATGGTGTGGTCCCTGCCGATGGATGGAGGCCAATGTATTTACTAAAAAAGAGGTAGGCGATTTTTATAATGAGCACTTTATCAATTACAAATTCGATATGGAAAAAGGAGAAGGAAAAGACTTCGCAAGAAAATATACTATTCGAAATTATCCGACCTATCTTTTTCTCGATGCAGAGGGAAATCTGATTCACCGTGCCATTGGCAGCCGCTCGGCCGAGGAGTTTGTCAAGCTCGGAAAAACGGCTGTGGGAAAAGCCGGAAATAAATAGAAAAACATATGTTCAATAAAAAAAGAACCCCGGAGGCAGCTTGTTCCGGGGTTTCTTTCATTCAAACGCAAATAGGTTTTTTATCCCACTCCTTAATTTAGGATGATGGGTAGGCAGCTCAGGTTGAGTAGTTGTGAGGGATTTTGATAATCATAAAGACATACCCCTTCATCGGTCATTACTATGGCAAATCTTTGGCTTCCAAGTGGTATGATGTCGAGATAGGTCTCTCCATTTTTTACCGTTGTGAGCAGATTTTGATCTATGCTATAAAGGTCGCTTTTATCGAAAACCTTTAACCCCGCATCGCCATCACATATAAAAAGGGTGTTTCCATCCACACCGAGACCATGTGGGTTGCTCATTGGATAGCTTTTAATTAACGCAGGATTTGTGATATCGCTAAGATCAAGAACATCCAGCTGATTGCTGGTGCCCTGGCAGGGCGTTCCGTCTCGTAAAGTCACGTAAGCAATATCGTCCTGTACTACGACCGGATCACAGTTGTTGGCATGAGTAAATTCCGACAAATAGACCGGGAGTTCGGGATCGGAGGCATCGTAGATGTACACTCCATTTCGACCACCGATAAAGAGGTATTCCCGATAAGGGAAAATGGTTTCGATATTGAAGGCTATGTTGATGTCATTTTTAAGTTGGGGATTCTCATTATCACTCAGGTCAAAAACGTGGAGTTCTAACTGATCAATGGTGTAAAGGTGATGTCCGTTGATGGTAAAACGGGCCAGCGATCCCCCCGTGCCGGCACCGGGTGATGAGATACCGCCACCGGCCGAAGTGCCGGATTTTACACCACCGGTGGTTGACGTATTGAAGAAGACCGCATCTCCTTCCAACCAGGATACATTCTGGATACCATCGCAGGGGACGGTATCCGTGACCAGTTCTTCTTTCCAGCCAATCAGTATTCCGCTGTCAGGGTTGCCTTGTATGCCGTTGAACCATACACGGTTGGGGAATACATCTTCATCCCAATCCAGCACTTCTATGTGCTTCGGGTCCGAGATATCTAATGAAAGTAGGTCCGCAAAACAATCGACATAGAGTACATGGCCCATCACTGAGAGGTCGAGGTTGCCGGGAATATTGATGAAAGAAACATTGACCGGGTTTTCGGGATTCGATACATCGATTACATGGATGCCTTCGTTGATCTCGTTGACCAGGATGAAATTGTCTTTAAAATAGATTTTTCCCGGATTATTTATGGTTCTCGGCTCTTCCGAAGCAACGGAGTTTTTTACTTCTTCGTATCCTTTATAGATGGGAGTGTACTTCACGTAAGTGCGAACCGAGGTGCATTGATTTTGTACACAGGAGCTTACGAAGATCCCGATGAGTAGCAGCGCAGAAAAGATTTTGAGTGTTTTCATTTAGCGTGTTTTTCAGAAGTGTTTTTAGGTTTTGTTTTCTTCAATTACGCCAAAAGGCCATAACCCGTTGCTTTTATGAGAAAAATTATCCTTCTTATTTCTTTTTTTATTTCCACATTCGCCCTGATGGGTCAGCGTGAATCCTTCAGCAAAATCGAAATGAAAAACGGCACACGTTGGGTTGGAACGCTCGTGGAAATGAATGATACGGCTTATTTTCTACAAATTAGCGGTGGAAGTATCCTGATGCTCCCTCGCAAAGATATTGTGCTCATTTCGGTAGGTAGCAAAAGTAAAGTGCTCCGGGCGGATCGCCCTCCTTTATGCATCGACCAGTCGGGCTTTTTTTTCAAGATAAAATTTGATTTGAATCCGGGAACCAGCAGATATGGCAATCTGGCCAATTCCACCTTGTATGGATTGTCTTTGCAATATGGGTATAAATTCAATCGATTCATACAGCCTGCTCTCATGGCAGGAATTCTTTTCTCGAATTCAAACAATTCTCCACTCTACGGGCTCAAGGGTCATTTTGAAGGGGAGATACTGAAACGTTCTACAGCCCCATATTACTATGTCTCGGCCGGATATTACTTCTCAGGCAACGTACGTGCGGATGATCGCTTCTCGGAAAAAGGAGGTCTCAATCTGGGGGGTGGACTAGGACTCAAATTCTATACAGAACGTGACAGACGCTGGATTTTTGAGCTGGGTTACATGCATCAAAGAGCAACGGAGTGGTATGATTATAGACCTTGGGGAAGCATTGAGAGCCGCTATTATCGTCTTCATCGCTTGGCTTTTTCTGTAGGCCTCGAATTTTGATAAAAATTGAAAATACAACTCCAATTTCTATTAATTTTGAGTTATTAATTTTAAAAAAAGCCGAATATGCCTCTTTCAAAAAAAATCCCCGTATTTGATATCATGACAAAAAACCTGGTGGTGGCTGATCTGGATACCAGACTTTCGAGAGCACAGGAATTATTTCTGAACTTCGGTGTTGAACATCTACCTATCGTGCACAATGATACCCTTGTGGGGATTGTCAGTGAGTTTGATATTATGAAAATGTATGCTACTCAACTGGATAAAAAGGAAAGCATCAGTAAGAAGGAAATAGAAGAGCAGTTCAGGATGGAGGACATCATGACCAAGAATCCCATTACAATCACTCCCGACACCCCCATCGGGAAAGCAGCCCAGGTTTTGGTCGACAATAAATTTGAGGCATTGCCGGTGGTCGAAGAAGGGGCGCTGGTCGGTTTGGTGACGGCCAAAGACATGGTCGATTATCTAGCGCAGCTGTACACCTAATTAGGATAAGGGCTGTTCATTATTTGTCTCCACCGAGGATGATAGGAAGCCCTTCTTCCCCTTGCCCTATAATAATAATTTTAGAGTTCGGACTTTTTCCCAGTTCGATGGTGGCTTCGATACCTTTCCACTTTAGGAGGTTTTTATCAATACCTTCCGATACGATTTTCTGGAAATCCTGAATACCCTGTGCTTCAATTCTTTTTCGTTCCGCTTCTTTTTTCTCGCGAATAATACGGAATTCATATTCTTGCGCAATTTGTTCCTGCTTTAGCTTGGTCTCAATGGCGCTTTTGATGCTCTGAGGCAGTGTGACCGATCGGATTAGGAGGGCATCCAGGTCGATGTAGTTCTTATGCAATACCCGTTGAGTATTTTTCAGTATTTCATTTTGAATGGCATTTCGCTTAGAAGAGTAAAGCTCCTCAGGCGTATACTTGCCGATGACCTTACGTGTAGCACTTCGCATCTCGGGGATGATAATACGATCGAGGTAAGAGGTTCCGATCGTATTGTGCAGATAGCCGATGCTGTCGATCACCGGTTTGTAACGTATGGATACATCCACCTTGATTTCCAGCCCGTTTGACGAGAGCACTTCCATTGTTTCTTCCACTTCCTGTTTTTTTATGTCATAGATATATATGATATCCCACGGAGCTTTGGCGTGAAACCCTTCTGTAATGACATGGTCTTTGTCAAGTCCGCCTCCGAAGCGTTTAAAGATGACACCGCGTTCTCCATTGCCTACGGTATAGAAGATAGAAGAGCTGAGCAATAGAATGACTACGGCTGCTCCGATAATTCCGAAGATGATAATTTTGGATAATTTGCCTGATTCCATAATGCTGTCTTTTGATTATCTGGCACTAAAAATACACTATTCGATGATCAGATGCCCGGAAAAGATCAGGGTTGATGTTCCAGTGCTCCCAGGTCGGGCAATCCGTTTCGTGGGCGTGCCAACAAATCGAAGGGTGGAGCCAAGGTGGGATCCCCTTTGTCAATGGCCGGGGAAGTTTCTTTCAATTCATACACACCGTTTGGCGAATTTTCAAAATCCGGATTGGCATTGCTCGTAACGCTGTTGAAGTGAGCCACATCGCTAAAGTCCATGTTGCTGCGCACAAGAAAATGATCAAAAATATAATCAAAAGCCGGTCCGCCATCGAGGCTGTCAATCGAAAGATCTCCTGCATTCCGCGAAGTATCAAGGGGAATGTTGCCATAGACGATGGAGTTGTACACATTAGCTACAAATGGCCGGATAAAGGCAGTATTACCTAGGGTGGAAAAATTGGTCATTCGCAGTGCCGGTTCTTTGTGATCAAGACCCAGCGCTCCGTAGTTGGCCACGGTGCAATTAAGGAGCTTATGCTTGCCGCCAAAAAGCAATGCTATTGAATTCTTGCCATTGGCATAGACAAGGCAATTGACGGCATCAATGTCCGAATAAAAGCTGTAAATGCCATGTTCCTGGGTATTGCGAATAATCGTGCTTTCAAGAGTTAAATCTGGAACATTGTTGCTGTTGAACTCGGCATCAAAAGATCCGGGGTCATGGACAGTGGCGAGGGTCGAACCAGTAATGATGCCACTGACTGCTTCATTGATGTCGACATATTTCAATACGTTGTCGTGGCTGCTGCGCACAAATATCAACCCCTGCCATTGCCCGGGAAGATCGTCAAAAAAGTGTTCCAGACGATCGCCTTGAAAAGTTACAAAGCTATCGCTGCTTCCCAATACTTCAAGGGTGCCTGCTACCAGCAAAAAACTTCCCTTGCCCGCATAAATATGGGTGCCTTCGAGTATTTGGAGCGTACAATTGGAGTCAACAGCGGTATAGCCCACAATCACATGCGGTTTGTCATTTTTCCAAATTTCATCACAGAGGATTTCGCGCTTGTGGAAGTAAGCATTCTGCCCATAGGCCATCAGCTTAACATACTGAACATTGCCTCCGGTGATAAAGCGGATAGAGTCCATGATAATAAATGGATTGTCGCGATTGTCCGGATCGATGGTCACTTCCGCAAAAACATACATGCTATCCCGGGGGGCAATCTCCAGATCCTTGAAGTCAATCCCCGGCAAGCCGTCAATGTTTATACGGAAAGGAGAATTATCACCTCCTACAAGGGCAATGCGCTCAATTCGAATAGACTGTTTATAAGGGTTGAAAATTTTGAAGAGTCGGGTTGAGGAGCCACGGCTTGTAAAAACCGTGTCAAAAGAAAGGGTATCTGTCGAAAAATCAAGCCGGGCATTCGGGCCGTCATAATAGGTAAATCTACGGCATCCGCTACCTAGCAAAAGAAGGAGCAGGAGAAAGAGCCATGTGGCTGAAGCAAGAAGAGAAGGAATCTTTTTTTTCACTGTGGATTAAACCTGATAAGCTTAAAATTATTGCGAAGATAAGTTTTGTCTCCTTCTGTAGGAAAGCCCAGAGGCAAAGAAAAAGCTGATCCTTATTGCTACTTTTGATTTTATGATCGTATTCATCAGGAGGATAGTCTTCTTGCTAAACGTATTGGTATTGCTCGCTCTTGTGCTGGCTGCGGTGGCAGGGTACATCAGCCCCCAGCGCTGGTGGTTATCCGGATTTTTCGGACTTACCTTCCCGGTCTGGCTAATAGCTAATGTCTTTTTTCTCTTTTTCTGGTTGATCTTTCAAAAACGGCAGATATGGCTTTCGATCCTGGCTTTGGTAGTAGCATGGCCTGCATTGAGGCATTCATTTGCCTTCCATCCATTTGAAAAGCAAAATTTGGATGAGGGCATAAAGGTGATAACCTATAATGTGCGGAATTTTGATCTTTATAACTGGAAATCGAACGTTGAAAACCGGGAGAAAATACTGCAAATGCTTGAGGAAGAGATGCCTGATATCCTCTGCTTACAGGAATATTACACCGAGATGAGTGGCAAGTTTGAGAACCTGCAGACACTCAAGAAGCGCCTGAAACTTCCTTACCATGCCATGCATCGCACTTTTTCAATCAATGCCGAGAAACACTTCGGCCAGGTGATTTTCAGCAATTATCCTATTCTCTCTAAAGGCGTTATTGAATTTCCGGAATCTCCCAATAATGCCTGCATCTTTGCCGATGTGCTTATTCCGGGCGATACTATTCGGGTTTTTAATGTACATCTGCAATCCATACAGCTGGGCACAGAAGGCGAGACGGCCGTGGAAGAGATGATATATAAACAACGCACCGACTGGCAGCGCTCAAAGTATGTCCTTTCAAAGCTCAAAAAAGGTTTTGTGCAACGTGCCGGACAGGCGGAGATATTGAGGGCAGCCATCCTTAGCAGTCCTTACAAAGTACTGGTTTGTGGTGACTTCAACGATACGCCTGCCTCTTATACCTATGCGCAGTTGTCGGGGGAGTTGCAGGATGCTTTTCTCGAAAAATCTTTCGGCATAGGCAGCACCTTTGCCGGCAATATTCCAGGCTTGCGCATCGATTATATTTTTACCGACCCCGATTTTCATATCCTCGGTTTTAGGCGCATACCTCATGCAGTATCCGATCATTATCCCTTGCTCTGCACCATTAAAACAGTCAGGTAATAGCTGTTGGCAAAGCATGGAAACTTCTATCTTTGCGCTATGCAAAACGAACTCTTTCTTTTTAATACACTCACACGCAAAAAAGAGAAATTCGAACCCTTAAACAAAGACCACGTGGGGATGTATGTCTGTGGCCCTACCGTCTATGGCGATCCTCATCTCGGCCATGCCAAGTCCTATGTCTCCTTTGACATGGTCTATCGATGGCTCATGTACTTGGGTTACCATGTACGATATGTTCAAAATATCACGGATGTGGGGCACCTCACGGACGATGCCGACAGTGGAGAAGATAAGATAGAGAAGCAGTCGAAACTGCAAAGCATGGAGCCGATGGAAGTGGTAGAACATTATATGCGAAACTATTTTAGAGATATGGACCGGCTCAATGTCTTGCGCCCAAATATCTCGCCCAGGCCTTCTTGCCATATTCCCGAACAAATCGAATCGATAGAACGACTGATTGAAAAGGGCATTGCTTATGAAGTAAACGGCTCGGTTTATTTTGATGTGAAAAAATACAACGACCGTTATCATGACTACGGCCAATTATCGGGAAGAAAGATAGAGGATCTGATGGAAGGTGCTGCCAGTCGTCAACTTGAAGGGCAGGCCGAGAAAAGAAATTCTTTTGACTTTGCCCTATGGAAAAAAGCCGACCCGACCCATCTCATGAGATGGAAATCTCCCTGGGGTGAAGGTTACCCCGGGTGGCATATAGAGTGTACGGTGATGAGCCAGAAATATCTCGGTGAAACCTTCGATATTCATGGCGGAGGAAACGAAAATATGTTTCCGCACCATGAGTGTGAAATTGCTCAGGGTGAAGCGCTTACCGATAAAGCCTTTGCAAAATACTGGTTGCACAATAACATGGTAACTGTCAATGGACAGAAAATGGGCAAATCGCTGGGAAATAGCATTTATTTGCATGAGCTCTTTAGCGGAAACAATGAACTGCTCGATAAGGCTTTTAGCCCGATGACGGTACGTTTTTTTATTCTGCAGTCCCACTATCGAAGCACGCTCGACTTCAGCAATGAGGCCTTGCACTCGGCCGAAAAGGGATACAAACGCCTGATGAGTGCTAAAAGAATGCTTGCCGGTCTCGAAATACCGAAGAATAACAAAATTTCTCCCGATGAAGACCTGAACCAAAGAGTTTATGAGCTCTCTGCAGCCTGCTACCGCTCCATGAATGACGATTTCAACACGGCACAGGTGCTGGCGTCTCTTTTTGAACTTTCAAACATTATAAATAGCCTGGGGCACGGCCAGATTGAGCTCGCAGCGATAAAAGAAGAGACCTTAAAAACCCTAAGGGATACTTTTCATGTATTTACGGAAGAAGTGCTGGGCCTGATTGATGAAGAAGATTCCGGAGATTCGCAGGGAGCTTTGCCTGGGTTGGTGGAGGTGCTCATCAAGCTCCGCAAAGAAGCACGGGAAAAGCGAGATTTCGCCACATCAGATAAAATCAGAGATGAACTGAAGGCATTAGGGGTCATATTAAAGGACGAAAAAGACGGCACGACCACATGGACTTATGCATAGAATAAAGACTACAACATTAGGTGTATTGCTTTTGAGCGCAATTATTTTAATTCCGGCCTGCCGGCAACCAGAAAAGAAAGCTCCGGTAAGAAATACGGTTAAAAAACCGAAGGTCGAGGAGCAGCCTTTGGCTGTTCCCGACTTCAATGCCGACAGCGCCTTTTACTATGTCGAGAAGCAATTGTCTTTTGGCTTTAGAATACCGGGTACCCGAGCACATGCACAAACTGCTCGCTGGATTGAGGCACGATTAAGATCTTACGGTGCTCATGTGAAAGTTCAAAAGGGAAGAGGCCGAATGTACACAGACAAGGTGATCGAGCTGCATAACATCATTGCATCGCTCAATCCGGAATCCCACAAGCGAATCTTACTCATGGCTCACTGGGACAGCAGACGCTTTGCTGACCATGACCCCGATCCGAAAAAGAGAAAAGATCCGGTCCCCGGAGCGAATGACGGAGCCAGCGGTGTGGCCGTTTTGATGGAAATGATCAGGACAATACAAAGTCAGCCGCTGCAGCATATTGGCATTGACGTGGTACTTGTGGATGCCGAAGATCAGGGAACCCCGGACAATATGGGTATTGTGCACGGGCCCAACTCAGCCGAGAGCTGGGGCCTTGGTGCTCAATACTGGTCACGAAATCCCCATAGAAGCCCGGGTCTCTTCCGCTATGGTATTCTACTGGATATGGTGGGGGCTTCCGGTGCCACCTTTCCGAGAGAACAGTATTCGCTGGAATATGCTCGCCAGGTGGTCGAAAAAGTGTGGAACCTGGCGAGCAAGTTGGGCTTCGGAAATTACTTTATCATGGAAAAGACAGCAGGCGGCATCACCGATGATCATTACTTTGTCAATACCATTGTACATATTCCCATGATTGATATCATTCATTACGATGTGCTGAAAAATTCTTTCTACCCCTATTGGCACACAACAGCGGATGATCTGAAACAAATCGATAAATCAACGCTGAATGCTACCGGACGCACCCTTCTGGAGCTACTCTACCGCGAAGATATCGCCTTGTAAAGGTTATTTTTTAATAATTTAACAGGGTATTTTTGAAGGATTTCATTTTTTATATGAAAATATGTTCATAATTTTGTGCACTTAAATATTATTTAACTATGGAGATCCAACAATTTTATGATAGCCATCTGGCACATGCCTCCTATGCGATATTCAGCAATGGTGAGGTGGCGCTGGTTGACCCGGGCAGAAACCCCAACTCTTATCTGGAATTTGCCCGTGATCGGGCCGCACGTATTGTGGCGGTATTTGAAACTCACCCTCATGCCGATTTTGTAAGCAGTCATATGGAGTTTATTGAAAAGCATGGTGCCAAGGTCTATATCAATCCTCGTGTAGGAGTTTCCTATTCCTATAAAGCACTGAAAGACGGTGACGAAGTGAAAATAGGAAGGGCTACCATTCGAACTTTATTTACACCGGGGCATTCACCGGATCACAACTCTTATCTTGCTTTGGATCGCAACGGAAAGGCCAAAGCTATATTTACTGGAGACTCCCTTTTTATCGGTGATGTCGGACGTCCTGACTTGCGCGAGCAGGCCGGTAACATCCATGAGCAGCGCGATAAACTCGCACGTATGATGTATCGAACGCTGCAAAACGTATTTAAGAAACTGCCGGACGAGGTGGTAGTATATCCCGCACATGGTGCTGGCTCGCTCTGTGGTAAGAACATGAGCGATGAGACGAAGAGTACCATCGGAAAAGAGAAACATTATAACTGGGCCATGCAGGTGGAGGATGAAGAGAAATTCGTGGAGCTTTTACTCGATGGACAGCCCTTTATCCCCAAATACTTCCCTTATGATGTGGACCTGAACGGAAAAGGGGCTCCGGCTTATGAAGAAAGCATTGCTGCCATCAAACGCCTTCCGGGGAATACTCCATTGCAGGAAGGCCTGCCGGTCATTGATGCCCGTCAAGAAGCAGACTTTAAAGCAGGCCATATGCCGGGATCGTACAACATTCAAAATATTGAAAACGAAAAATTTGAAACCTGGGTAGGAAGTATTATCGGGCCGGAAGAAAAATTCTATGTATTGGCTGAGAGTGAGCGTGAATTAGAGTATGCCAACAGGCGACTGGCCAAAATCGGATATGAATTGCTAATTGAAGGCGAATTGGTGCCGAATGCCGACTTGCTCACCGAAAAGGATGAATTGCTGAACCTAGCTGATTTCAGAGAAAACCGGGATCGTTATACAATTGTGGATATTCGCAGTGCCAGTGAGATTGAAGATACAGCTTCCTTTTTTTCAAATGCTATAAATATTCCTTTGCATGAACTCCGGGAAAGGGCATCTGAATTGCCGCTGGATAAGCCTATCGTGGTGCATTGTGCCGGGGGATATCGTTCAGCTATCGGGTCTAGTATTATTAAGTCGGTGACGGGGTTTGAACAAGTATATGACTTGAGTACAGCTGTTGAAGAGTATAAAATGGCTGCAGTAACGCAGTAAAAAGAGAATTGACTATGATGGGATTTAAGGATATTGGTCCGGATGAATTCAAGAAGGGGCTGGAAAAAAATCCGAATGCAGAACTCATTGATGTTCGCACACCAGAGGAATACGAAGATCTTCACTTAAAAGGGGCAAAACTGATGAACATAATGTCACCCGACTTTGTGCAGAAGGTAGAGCAGTTGCCCAAAGACAAGGCTTACTACCTTTATTGTCGGAGCGGTAGCCGCAGCGCGTCTGCCTGCCAGTATATGGCAGGACGTGGATTTTCCCAACTCTACAATCTTCAGGGGGGCATCATGTTCTGGCCATATGAAACTGAATAATAACCATATAATTTTCATATAATGAAAGCACTAAAAAAACTCTTTCTGATTCCTGTTGTTTTTTTGAGCCTGACATCTTGCAGCAATGGTCAGAGCAAAGAAGAAAGCAAAATGTCTGTCAGTCAGGAGCAGGTGGCAAGCGGGCAATACAAAGATGCGAATGCAGCTACATTTCATGAATTGTTGAAGGAAAAGAAAGGCATAGTGATTGACGTGAGAACACCCGGTGAATATAAACAGGGCCACTTACCGGGAGCGCGTGAGATTGATTTCCTATCGGATGATTTTGTCCAAAATGTGTCCAAACTGGACAAGGATACAACTTACCTCATATATTGCCGATCGGGGCATAGAAGCCACCAGGCTGGAACTAAAATGAAAGAACTGGGTTATAAAGTTGTAAATCTCAAAGGAGGTTTTATGCAATGGAAAAACGAGGGATTTGAGATTGAAAAATGATAATTAAGAAAAAATAAAAAAACGAATTATGGAAGAACTAAATCAAGCTTTATCCGTCATGCCGCGAATCGGAGATCCGGCACCTAATTTTAAGGCAATGACTACACAAGGCCTCATTGATTTTGAAGAATGGAGAGGTGATAGTTGGGTGATTCTCTTTAGTCATCCGGCTGACTTTACACCGGTTTGCACTACAGAGCTGAGCGAATTTGCCAGAAATAAAGAGTGGTTTGAAGAGCATAATACCAAGTTGATCGGGCTCAGCATCGATAGCATTCACTCACACATCGCCTGGGTGGCCAATGTGAAGGAAAAAACCGGAGTATACCTTGATTTTCCAATCATTGCCGACCTGGATATGTCAGTAGCCCGCATGTATGGTATGCTGCATCCGGGTGAGTCCAGCACTTCCACGGTACGTGCTGTTTTCTTTATTGATCCCAAGGGTGTTATCCGTTTGATCATGTATTACCCGCTGAATGTGGGACGAAATATGGATGAGATCATGCGCGTTCTTGAGGGAATGCAGATATCGGATAAAAACGGGGTAGCACTTCCCATCAACTGGAGACCCGGGGCAAAAGTTATTGTTCCTCCTCCTAAGACCCTCAATGAGCTCAATGAGCGGGAGAATATGGACGGAGAGAAAGTGGACTTTTATCTTATAAAAAAAGATATTTAATCAAAATTGGGAAAAAGCTGCCCTTTTAGACTAGAAGGGCAGTTTTTCTTTTCCTATGGATAAACTCACCAATTTTAAAAAGATTAGAAGCCGTTGGGGTGTTATCCGGATGGTTCAGCTCCTCATCGGAGCACTTTTTCTCCTCTCGGGGTTGAGTGATAGGGATTATGGCCTGGCTATCGTGGGAGGCTTTTTTCTTTTGCTGGCACTTCTGAATGTCGGTTGTGGAGCCATGGGGGCTTCATCCTGTGAGCTTGAAAAAGACAAATAATTATGCTTAAAAAAATCTTATGGCCCGTGTTGGGTGTCGCTTTAGGAGCCCTGGCCGGATATCTTTACTGGTATTTTATAGGTTGTACGGGCGGTACTTGTCCCATCTATTCTGTTTGGTGGAGGAGTACACTTTACGGGGCCATTATGGGCGGACTGGTGTTTTCTCTTATTGAAGATATACTTGCACGTTTCCGCAAAAAAGACACTTCTCAGTAAGCCAGAAGATCTGAAAGCGCTTTGGCAAAACGCCTTTGAGGAAGATACTGCATTTCCAGCTGCCAGGCAAAAGGCACCGGTGTATCGAGTGATGCGATGCGCATGACCGGCCCGTCCAGTTTCTCAAAACAGTGTTCGCTAATGCGGGCTGCAATCTCTGCTCCTATTCCTCCGCTCAGATTGTCTTCGTGCAATATGATGGCTTTTCCGGTTTTCCCTACCGATTCGTAAATGGCCT
>Ga0114931_10002251_pt1 | contig 24551 bp, 21 predicted proteins | sample 2SBtaG_FD_89579 | JGI IMG/M metagenome (GOLD analysis project Ga0114931, IMG submission 89579) | Deep subsurface microbial communities from Kolumbo volcano to uncover new lineages of life (NeLLi) - 2SBTROV14_V59a metaG | ecosystem: Environmental > Aquatic > Marine > Volcanic | place: Kolumbo... | reverse complement strand
TCTTGGCAATAGGCCGGCTATTACCTGCAATTTGTGCCTTGCTGTGACAAATTTGGATGCCCAATCTGCCGTGCCCAGAATTAAATGGAGATGCCCTATAGAAGGAAGGTGGAGCGTATACAACCGCTGATGTAATTGTTTCGGAAAAAGCGGCTGTTTTCGGAAAAGTTTGAGAGGCCGGAGCCTCTCAAACCTAGAAATAATGGTGGGCCCAGAAGGACTCGAACCTTCGACCAATGGATTATGAGTCCACTGCTCTAACCAACTGAGCTATAGGCCCTTTGATGCTAAGTTTAAACCCCAACTCGTCCATTGATGGCTCAAGGCTGGATTATGCTGCTCATCCTGAACCATTCGCGCTGCGCTATCCATGCTGCGTTTGAATGTCTAGCCCGAGCATCGTGTTCGGGCGTTCGCGCCTCCTTAACCCGGCGCTCACCCAGCCTGGCCTTCCAGGTTGGGTGAGCGCCGGGCTGCGAATGTCCACCGGACATTCTGTTACTACTCACCCACAGGGCATAAAAGCAATAGGCGATTGTTTATTGAGATGTTGCGTAGTATAGCGTGGCCGTTGTGTGGCTGCCAGCGCATAAAGATGCCCGCCGCAACAAATATTGCGACGGGCTGTTGGTTTGGTCTGCGTTAGTCCTGCAGGAAGCTGCGCAGCGTTTCGGAGCGGCTGGGGTGACGCAGTTTGCGCAGGGCCTTGGCTTCGATCTGGCGGATACGTTCGCGGGTGACATCGAATTGTTTGCCGACCTCTTCCAGTGTGTGGTCGGTGTTCATTTCGATGCCGAAGCGCATGCGCAGGACTTTGGCCTCGCGGGCGGTGAGGCTTTCCAGTACGTCGGTGGTGGCCTCTTTCAGCCCTTCGAAGGTGGCTGAGTCCGGTGGAGCCATGACGTTGCTGTCCTCGATGAAGTCGCCCAGGCTTGAGTCTTCGTCATCGCCGATGGGGGTTTCCATGGAGATCGGTTCCTTGGCGATCTTGAGCACCTTGCGGATCTTGTCTTCCGGCATTTCCATGCGTTCGGCCAGTTCTTCCGGCGTGGCTTCGCGGCCCATTTCCTGCAGCATCTGGCGTGAGATGCGGTTGAGCTTGTTTATGGTTTCGATCATGTGGACCGGGATACGAATGGTGCGCGCCTGGTCCGCGATGGAGCGGGTGATGGCCTGGCGGATCCACCAGGTTGCGTAGGTGGAGAATTTGTAGCCGCGGCGGTATTCGAATTTGTCCACAGCCTTCATCAGGCCGATGTTACCTTCCTGGATGAGGTCGAGGAACTGCAGACCGCGGTTGGTGTATTTCTTGGCGATCGAGATAACGAGACGCAGGTTGGCTTCGACCATCTCTTTCTTGGCGCGACGCGCCTTGGCCTCACCGATGGAGATCATGCGGTTGATGTCCTTGATTTCGGTGATGGTGAGGTTGCAGCTGTCCTGGATCTCGACCAGTTTCTGCTGGGCGCTGCGGATTTCGTCCTCGTGCTCCTGCAGGACCTTGGCGTATTCTTCTTTGGAGTTGACCTGTTTGTCGAACCACTCGAGGTTGGTTTCGTTGTCAGGGAACGAGGTGATAAAGTCCCTGCGCGGCATGTGCGCTTCATTGACGCAGATGTCCATGATGATGCGCTCGTGTGAGCGGATCTCGTTGATGACGCCGCGCAGGTTGGTGACCAGGTCAGCGATAAAGGCCGGCGAGAGTTTGAAGTCGAGGAAGATTTCGGCCATCTCGGCCATATGGGCCCTGGACTTGGGGTTGCCGATGCCAAGTTTCTTCAGTGCGGCGTGGTGCTTGGCGATTTTGTCCATGCGGGCGCGGACTTCTTCCGGGTCCGGGCCGGTGTTGGTGGCGCTGTCGTCATCGTCGTTGTTTGAGGAGCTATTGTTGTTGCCGCCGGCAACGGGCATTTGGCCGTCGTCTTCGGGATCGGCAAAGCCACGGATGTAGTCGGCCAGGCGGGCTTCGCCCTTTTCTACCTGGGCATAGCCTTCGATCAGCAGGGCGTGGCTGTTGGGGAAGCTGGCCAGGGCCTTATAGACCTGGTTGAGGCCGTTTTCGATGCGTTTGGCGATTTTGATTTCGCCTTCGCGGGTCAGTAGTTCGACAGTGCCCATTTCGCGCATGTACATGCGCACGGGGTCGGTGGTACGGCCGAATTCGCTGTCGACGGTGGCCAGCGTGGCGGCGGCCTCTTCTGCGGCTTCGTCGTCGGTGACGGCATTGTCGGACAGGATGAGGGTGTCGGCATCAGGAGCAGTTTCATGGACGGGGATGCCCATATCATTGATCATGTTGATGATATCTTCGATCTGTTCGGGATCGACGATCTCATCGGGCAGGTGGTCATTGACCTCACGATAGGTCAGATAACCTTGCTCTTTGCCCTTGGCAATGAGAAGTTTGATCTGTGATTCCTGTTTTTCGCGACTCATGTTCACGTTAGGTAGTCTCGCTCGTTGATATCCAAAAATGCCCGACAAAAAAATAGCGGCTAATTATAGCAAATTCCAGTTGTCCTTGAAACATTGTTGTCATTTGTTCCAAGCCCCATTGTCAGGGGTTGTCCGGGCGCTGGATTGGCCGGCTAAGCGACTGTTTTTCCTTTAATAATCGGCTGAGGAGTTGTTTCTCCTCGGGGCTCAGTCCGCTTGCCTCGCTTTTACGCAGCAGCACCTGGGAGCTGCGTTCCACCCGCTGCTTGTCCAACAGCCGCAGGGCGTCATTAAATTCATGTTCGTAGCCTTCGGTCGGGATGGCGTTGGGCATGCTGGCGAGTTTGCTCAGGTGTTTGCCCTCGGGCCGGTCGCGCCAGTGTTCCAGGATCGCTCCACAGGTGATGTTGGGGCGTTGCTGGACCAATTCAAGTATTTCGACCAATAAACTGATGCCCGGTTCCTCCAGTTCACGGAAGCGCGCCGTTTCCTGGGCCTGCATGGCCAGTGCGGGTTGTTCCAGCAGCAGGGTGATGGCGGTGCGCACCGGGGAGAGTTTTCGTGGTTCGCCGCTTTGCCGGGTGGGAGCACTCTGTTTGCCCGCTTTGAGGGGGCGTTCGCCCAATAGCTGCATCAGCTCGGTGTCCGGTATATTGATGCGGTTGGCCAGTTCTCTGATGAGCATGTGCTTGAAGACCGTGTTGTTGATTTTTGTCAGTTTGGGTCGGGCCAGGTCGACCAGTCTGGCGCGTCCGTCTATGGCAGTCATATCGACGCGTTGGGTGAGGTTTTGCAACAGAAATTCCGAAAGTGAGATGGCGCTCTCAATCCGTTGTTCAAAGCCTTCCTTGCCCAGGCTGCGGACCAGGCTGTCCGGGTCTTCGCCCTCGGGGAGGAACATGAATCGGGCGGTGCGGCCGTCCTTGAGTTCGGGCAGCATGATGTCCAGCGCCTTCCAGGCGGCGTCGCGGCCGGCGCGGTCGCCGTCGAAGCAGAACACCACCTCGCTGCTGGTGCGAAACAGGGGGTTGAGGTGTTCCGGTGTAAGGGCGGTGCCGAGGGTGGCGACGGCGTAGTGGATGCCGTGCTGGGCCAGGGCCACTACGTCCATGTAGCCTTCCACCACCAGCAGGCGATCGATCTGGCGCAGCGCCTGGCGGGCCTCAAACAGTCCGTAGAGCTCGCGGCCCTTGTGGAACAGGGGTGACTCGGGCGAGTTCAGGTATTTCGGATTATCGTTAGCGTCAATGACCCGGCCACCGAAGGCGATCACCCGGCCGCGGCGGTCGCGGATGGGGAACATGATGCGGTTGCGGAAGCGGTCGTAGGTGCCGCCGCCGTCCTTTTTTACTGCCATGCCGGTGGTGACCAGTTGCTGTTGGCGTTGGCTGCTGTTGCCAAGCTGGCTGCAGAGGTTGTCCCAGCCGGGCGGGGCGAAGCCGATACCGAATTCGGCGGCGATCTCGCCAACGAGGCCGCGTTGCTTCAGGTAGGCGACGGCCTTGTCGGCGTCGGCATGCTGTTTGAGCTGGTGGCGGTAGAAGTTGGCCGCCTCCTGCATGATGGGGTGCAGGTCCTGCTGTTGTCGTTTTCCCGGGCTTTCCTGTTCCATGGCGGGGAGTTGCATGCCGCTGCGCTGGGCCAGTTCCTTGACCGCCTCGATGAAGTCCATGTGTTCGTATTCCATCAGGAAGCCGATGGCGCTGCCGTGGGCGCCGCAGCCGAAGCAGTGGTAGAACTGTTTGTTCTGGCTGACGGTGAACGAGGGGGTCTTTTCCTCGTGGAAGGGGCAGCGTGCCTGGTAGTCGCGGCCGGCCTTGCGCAGTGGGACGCGGCTGTCGATGACGTCGACGATGTCGACGCGATTGAGCAGCTCGTCAATGAAATGTTGTGGGATGCGGCCTGCCATCAGCTGTCGTGTCCGGGGTGCGGCGAAACGATCAGTTTAGCTGTCGGGCGGTTGTTTTTAAACAGAGGCGAGTTTGCTTTTGACCAGTTGGCTGGCCTGGCCCATGTCGGCGCGGCCCTGGATGCGGGGTTTGAGGGCGCCCATGACCTTGCCCATGTCCTGCGGGCCGGCAGCGCCGGTGCTGGCGATTACTTCGTTGATGACGGCTTCCAGTTCGGTGCCGTCCATCTGTTCGGGCATATATTCCTGCAGAACGGTGATTTCTTCTTTTTCTTTATCCGCCAGTTCCTGTCGGCCGGCGTCTTCGTATTGCTTGATGGAGTCGCGGCGCTGCTTGACCATCTTTTCCAGTACGGTCAGCACCTGGTTGTCGTCCAGTTCGATCCGTTCATCCACCTCTTTCTGCTTGATGGCGGCGAGGATCAGACGAACGGTCGCCAGACGCACCTTCTCTTTGGCGCGCATGGCGTTTTTCATGTCTTCCTGGATGCGTTCTTTCAAGGTGGGCATGGCTGCCGTGCTTTTTGAGTGGGCGATCTGGAAACGGTGCTTAGTAGAGACGCTTGCGGTTGGTGTGTTCGCGCATCAGCTTCTTGTGTTGGCGCTTGACAGCCGCAGCGGCCTTGCGCTTGCGGGTCTCGGTGGGCTTTTCGTAATGTTCGCGGCGGCGAATCTCAGACAGGACGCCAGCCTTTTCACAGGTGCGCTTGAAGCGGCGCAGGGCGATTTCGAAGGGCTCGTTTTCTCTAACGCGTACCGATGGCATATGTATCCGTTTCCTTTGTGTTAATGGTTCGCTGTACAGGTGAAAGGGGCGCTATTTTAGAGCAATTCAAGGAAATTGCAAAGCTTTTGCGGCTTGGTGCCCGCCCGAACAGGCTGGGCAGTGGGGGTCCTTGGGGAGGTTGGCTAGGCGTGGTGTCATGCCCAGGGCGTCCAGGGTGAGCAGCCGGCCGGTCAGGGGCTGGCCGATGCCGAGCAGGATTTTCAGGGTTTCGGCGGCTTGGATGCTGCCGATGATGCCCACCAGGGGGGCGAAGATGCCGCGGTCGCGGCAGGTTTCCTGTGGTGCGTCGTCCTGCTCGTGGTAGAGGCAGCGGTAGCAGGGGCTGGTGGGCTGGCGCGGATCGAAGCTGCTCACCTGGCCCTGGAAACGGATGGCGGCGCCGCTGATCAGCGGAGTGTTGGTCGCCAGGCTGGCTTGGTTGGTGGCGAAGCGGGTGTCGAAGTTGTCGCTGCAGTCGAGCAGGGCGTCGGCCCCGGCGGCCAGTTGTGCAAGCAGTCCGTTGTCGGTGCGGCGGCAGTGAGTGGTGATTTCGATCTCGGGATTGAGGGCCTGCAGGGCCGCCCCCAGGCGTTCGGCCTTGGGTTGTTCCAGGTCATTGTTACGAAAGGCGATTTGACGCTGCAGGTTGCCCAGCTCGACGCTGTCGTCGTCGACGAGGGTGATGTGCCCGACCCCGCTGCTGGCCAGATACATGGCGGCCGGGGAGCCCAAGCCGCCGGCGCCAATGATCACTACGCCGGCCTGTCCCAGCCGAGCCTGGCCGGCCAAATCGATTTCCGGGAGCAGCAGGTGGCGGCTGTAGCGGCTGAGTTGCTGGTCGCTGAGTCCCGGCTGGTTCATGGGGTGTAGCGGTAAAAGGCGTCGATCGGTGTGCGGCCGTCGTCAGCCCAGCCGCCGACTGTGTATATAGAATCACCACATGCCGTCACCCCCATGGCAGCCTCCGGTGCGGGCAGCGGAGCGACCTGCAGCCATTCCCTCTGCTGGCTGTCATAGCGAGCGGTGCGGGGGTGGATGTCATCGTCGCTGTAGCCGCCGAACACATAAAGGTCGTCGCCAAGGAGGGCGCTGCCCAGGCCGGCAGCCGGCCAGGGCAGGCGGAACTCGTCGCTGCTGCTCCAGGTGTTTGTGGCCGGGTCGTAGCTTTCGATGACGTTAAAGTTGTTGAAGCCTTCGGGGCGGAAGGCAACGCCGCCCATGGCGAGGATCCTGTTGTCGCGGCTCACGGCCGAGAGGGCGAAGCGGGGCGTGGGCAACGGCGCAATCTGCTCCCAGGCGCCCTTTTCCAGGTTCAGCCGTTCGCAGAAATCAAAGCCGGGGTCGGTCTTGGGGCCACCCTTGGTGGCATCGGGGTGGTGGCCACCGATGACATAGATGGTGTTGTCCAGCAGGGTTACGGCCGGGTAATCGTGGGGCATCAGCAGGTCGGGACCCTGTTCCCAGCTGTCGGAATCGGGGTGGTAGATCTCCACGGTTGTGAGGAAGCGGAACATGCCGTCCTCTTGGCGAAAGCCGCCGCCCATGACGTAGATTTTATCCCCCGCCGTGGCGGCAACCGTGCCGAAGCGCAGCGTCGGCATTGCCTGGCGCTCACTCCAGCTGCCGGTTTCCGGGTTATAGCAGATAACCGAATTCAGGCTCTTGAAGCTGGGTCCACCGCCGCCAAAGGCGTAGATTTTGCCGTTATGGCAGGCGACGGAGGGGTGTGAGCGGGCAATTTTCAGGGCAGGCAGGCGCGCCCATTCGCCAGCGGGATTTGTTGTGGCTTTGTTCATCGGGTTTGATTCTGTCTGGTTATTGTCTGGTTATAAGTAAAGGCTGGTTAGTCGGCCACTGTACTCAATTGGCGGGGGGTGTCAATAAGCCCGCCGCTGGAGGGGCGCCAAATCTTAAGTTTATCTTATTGAAAATTATAAATATAGATAACCACTGCGACTGTCGGTTGTTTGCCAAGAATGGATTGGTTATGATGGCTCCACGGAGATGATTTTATTGCTTGCGTCCTGGTTACGATCAGACGTAAAGTTCTTGCGCTTGGCCGTCGATAAATTAGAATGCGCAGGTTTGCTGCAAGAGACGTTATTTGCAGGCAATGCACAAACAGGGCGAGGATGTATCCTGTCGCCCTCATTCGGCCCAGTGGAAGGGAAATGTCAGCAATTCAGGGTAGGCAGGGAGCCTTTAGAGATTAAGGCTGTGTATTGGCTGTGTGGTATATAGTCCTGCCGGAGGTGGTCAATGGCTCGTCCGTTGACTTGTTGGAGATTAAGCAGTGGGGGCTGTCAGCCAGTCTGAATTATGAAAATTAATCAAGAAAAGCAAGTAGATACCGTGTCTGCAGGTCAGGCTCAGGGGGCTGTCCAGAGCCAGGTGTCCGATCCTCTGCCCCCCCTGCAGGACCGCTTCGGCCGCACCTTCGATTATGTCAGAATAGCCGTCATCGAGAAGTGTAATCTCCGGTGTACCTATTGCATGCCCGAGGAGGGTGTGGACTTTCAGGGCAAGGAAAAGATCCTTCAGCGCGAAGAGATTCTCCGCATCGTCAATGTCCTTGCCCGCATGGGGGTGAAAAAAGTTCGCTTTACCGGTGGTGAGCCGCTGGTCCGGAAGGATATTGTCGATCTGATCAAGGGGGCGGTGGCCACGCCCGGTATCAAGGCGGTTCACCTCACTACCAATGGCCTGCTTTTCGATCGCTATGCGCAGCGCTTGCGCGATGCCGGTCTGACTGGGCTCAATATCAGTCTTGATACGCTGGATGCCGAAAAATTTGTCCGCATCACCCGTCGGGAAGGTGTCGAGAAGGTAATGGCCAGTATCAAGCAGGCTCTGGATATGGGCTTTCCACGGGTAAAAATCAACGTCGTGCTGATGCGTGGCTTCAATGAAGATGAGTTGAAAGACTTTACCGAGCTGGCCCGTGATCATCGCCTGACGATCCGCTTCATCGAATTCATGCCGTTTGACGGCCACCAGATCTGGGAAACCGGCGGCCACTTCGCCAGTGCCGAGAGTCTGGTCAAGCAAGTCGAGGCGTTCTATCCTGGTATTCAGCCTGCGCCGGGTACCCGTACCGAACACCATATTTTTCAAGCCCCCGGTCATGAGGGCAAGATTGCGATCATTCCCGCCTTTACGCGCAGCCTGTGTGGCAACTGTTCCCGCATTCGTGTGACGGCGGATGGCAATGTCAGGAACTGCCTCTATTCAGACAAGGAATATGGTCTGCGTGAACTGATCCGGGATGGTGGTTCTGATGATGAGATCGTCGAGGTGTTCCGCAAGGCGTTTGGCGAGAAGGAAAAAGACGGTTTCGAAGCCAAAAAGGCGTCGTCCGCCCAGCGTGTGGCAGTTAAGGATATCGGTCGCGTCAGCATGACGCAGATCGGTGGTTGATTCAGAATTTTTCGACAAGTGTAAATCTGGCCGCCCGCGTCTTGACGGGTTTTTGTGAGGCGGGGTTGTTTTGGCATTGTATAGTTTAGACCAAGAGAGTTTTTAAAGAATGAGCGAATTGACCCATTTCAATACCTCCGGTGAGGCCCACATGGTGGATGTTGGTGCTAAAGCGGAAACGGTACGCGAGGCGGTTGCCGAGGGGCGCATTTTTATGGAGCCTGCGACGCTTGAAAAGATTGTCCAGGGCGATCACAAAAAAGGCGATGTGCTGGGTATTGCGCGTGTTGCCGGGATCATGGGGGCAAAGAAGACACCTGACCTGGTGCCGCTGTGCCATCCGATCATGATCACCAACGTTGAGCTGGATTTGACTCCCGAGCCCGAAAAAAATGCTGTTTACTGCCAGGCCAAGGTGCGATGCAAAGGCCAGACAGGTGTGGAGATGGAAGCGATCACCGCTGTCCAGGTGGCCCTGCTGGTTATCTATGACATGTGTAAGGCGGTTGACCGCGGCATGGTGATGGATGGTATCGGTCTGCTGGCGAAATCCGGCGGCAAGTCCGGCACCTGGCAGCGCAGCGCATAACGAGTTTGGGGAAGATTTGAATGAATATCACGGTTAGATACTTTGCCAGCCTGCGCGACAAAATGGGTCGCGCGGACGAGGCGCTGGCGATGGATGGTGATAGTGTTTCTGTTGCTGATGTCTGGGCCAAGGTGACCGATGGTCAGCCTATCCCGGATAGCACGCTTATCGCCGTCAATATGGAATACACAGATGCAGATGCCGTCCTGAAGGACGGTGATGAACTGGCCTTTTTCCCGCCTGTAACTGGAGGTTGATGACGTGAAGGTAGTGGTTCAGGAACAGATTTTCGACCCGGGTAAAGAGGTGCAGCAGTACCAGGATGGTTTGCCCAAAGGCAAGCATGGCGGCGTGGTTACCTTTATAGGCACCATGCGCGATTTCAGTGACGGTACGGATGTGGCTTCTATGGTGCTGGAGCATTATCCGGGCATGACCGAAAAGCATATCGAGCAGGTATGTGAAGAGGCCGCCCAGCGCTGGGAGATTATCGATAGCCTGGTTGTGCATCGTTACGGCGAAATGCTGCCGAACGAGCCAATCGTACTGGTTGCTGTCTGGTCTGCGCATCGGGCCAATGCCTTTGATGCGTGCAGATTCATTATCAACTATCTGAAAGAGCGTGCGCCTTTCTGGAAATGTGAAACCACCCCGGAAGGTGAAAAGCGCTGGGTAGAACACAATACCCGGGACGAGAAGGCGGAAGTCGCCGATGCGGGCGCCGTCAAACGGACCGCGAAAGCGGGTCTTTGACAGAGTGTGACCGCAAAAGCCTGGTGGATTGATGTTGTTGGCGGTGTAGCGCGTGAGAGAGAAAGAAAAGGCGACCCGGGTAATTTATGTCAGGCATGGGGAGACGGATTATCCCCTTGATAGAATTTACTGTGATGGCAAGGAAGACCCATCCCTGAACCCGAAGGGGCAGGAGCAGGCCAGGCAGGCGGCGGAGTTTCTTTCGAAACTGGACATTGCGGCAATTTATGCAAGCCCCTGCTGCCGGACGCAAATGACGGCTGAGGCGATCGCGAAATTTCACGCTGATTGCCGAATTGCGTCGGATAAGGCGTTGATGGAGCGAAATTTCGGCGTCTGGGAAGGGCTCTACTTTGACGAAATCGAGTCGCGCTATCCGGAGCTCTATCTGGAATGGAAACGCAACCAGGCGGCATTCAAGCCGGAGGCAGGAGAGTCGGTCTTTGACCTGGCGGATCGCGTCTCTCCAGTGGTGGATAAGATGATCTCCGCCAATACCGGCAAAACGATTGTGATCGTTTCCCATGTGGGGCCGATCAGGGCATTGATTGCGAAGGCGTTTGAAATGCCTCTGGCCAGGTATAGGCAATTGAGCATCGATCCGGCTTCAGTGAGTCGGGTTGATTATGGCAAGACGCAGAATAACTTGATTTTATTGAATTTTCATACGAGGCATTGGGGCTAGCCCACATTTTTCACCACCGTTCGTAGTGAGACGGTTCAAGGGGGCGGCCTGCTTGGTGTTCGTGATCAAGGAGCGCGCAGGCATACTTGACAGTCTGTCGAGCACTCCGACCGAGCGAACGCCAGGCAGGGCGTGCCATTGGGCCGTCGCAGTAGAAGGGGGGTGAGAAATGCGGGCTAGAAACTAACCCTAAAGTCTTGTGGAAATGGGTCGATATATTTAGTTAGAGATTACGGATATATCGGCTGGTTATAGGTTGACATCAGGATGTCGACACTGTAGATTCCTGGGCAGGAAAGTTGTGAATCGCGCAGGGAATCATTAATTGACAAGCGCGGTCATGAGGGTGTTAAATTCCACACTAGGGTGGATTAAGGAGGAGATGGAGCCATCTCTGCGACTTGATGATGTATTCAGGAGGATTTAATAATGAATAAGACGTACAAATCAGCTAGTTCTATAGGCGTCGCTGCGCTTGTGCTTTCGGGTGCAGCGATGGCAGCTGCTCCGGCGGATGGTTTTGATAAATGGTCCGTAACTGGCGGTGTTGTCACTTCTACATCAACAGGAGGAACCGGTACAAACTGTCCTACGGGTTTTACCTGTACTGCGGCGGTGACTGGTGACGGCTTCTTCCAGCGTCAGATCAGCGACGGTTCAGGTACCTACTTTCAGACCATTATCACCGATTCCGGGGTGACCGGTACTCCGGGCACTCTCAGTTTTGCTGATGAGAGCTTTGTCCAGACTGGCAATGTTGGTGGCCTGGCTGACAAGTCCACGACTTCAGATACCAGCACAAGCGGTTCTTTGACCGAGACCTTCTCCGGTTCCACTACCCTGCTGACTGGCTGGGCAAAGGGTACTGCCGGCGGTGACGTGGTGCAGATCCAGCAGAGTATCGCTGCTAACGACACCGCTGCGGATGCTCCAGACTTCCGCACCGACTTCTGGCTCGATCAGGTTGGTACAGAGGGCGCGGTTGGCAAGCTGATGCGTCTCACAAGCCAGGTTGATATCCAGGAAGATAAGTTCAGCGGCACTACGCTGACGACTCCCGCTCAGGTTCAGGGCTTTGTCTTGGTAGACCGCAAGGGTGACAAGGTTTCTGCGGGCAGCGCAGTCATTGGTACAAATACTCTCACTTGGGCTTCAAATGATAACGTCAAGGCTGTCTTTGTTGCGCAAGACATGTCCCAGATCACTGGTGTTGGTCAGGAGTTCGGATACACCTCGTATCAGAACATTACCACTCCAGCCACCATCAACCAGTTCAGTCTGGATTCGGGCTCATCTGCTGGGCCCATCGGTTGGGATACTACAGCCGCACCTACTGGCTGGGGTGGCCTGGCCACTGATGGTACCGGAGGTCCTTTCTAAGGACAGACAGCTATACATCAGTCTAGGATGTATTGAAGAGGGGCTTTCGAGCCCCTCTTTTCTTTGATGGGTAGGTTCGTTTATCTTGGTCAAAAAGTAAAAGATAGTATTCTGAGGCTTATGAAAAATCTTGCGATTGTCTTCGTTGTTTTCCTGTCAGGGGTTCTGGCCCCGGAGGGGGCGGCTGCCGATGAGTCGGATGTAAGGGAAGTGATTCAGCAATGTGAATACAAGAATCCCGGTAATGACCAAAAGTCCACGCTTAGTATTGCCCTGATCGATAAGGATGGAAATAAGCGGGAAAACGTTTATCGGCGTCTATGGAAGAACTACCACGGTGAAGACGGTATCCAGGATAAGATGGTGCTGATTACGGAATACCCGCCAGATGCAAAGGGCACAGGATTTATGCGTTGGGGTTTTAAGGCATCAAGCGACAAGATGGCCGACCAATGGCTGTATTTGCCCCATTTGAGAAAAGTAAGAAGGGTGTCGGTAAGGGATCCTGGTGATAGTTTTTTAGGGTCGGACCTTACTTATGGCGATATCGCTGACCGCAGTATTGACGATGACGAATATAAGTTACTGGGCCATGATTTAAGGAAAGGCGCAGATATTTATTCGGTTGAGATCAGACCAAAAGAAGCGGGGTCTATCTATAGCAAGAAAGTTTCCTGGTATGTCAAACGGGGTGGGTGGGATGACTGCCTGAGGGTAAAGACAGACTATTTTGACAGGCAGGGTAATCTGCTGAAGAAGCAGCGGCTGGCGTGGCAAAAGGTTGATGGAATTTGGATATGGAATCGAGTAACCGTTGACAATGTCCAGACAAAACACAGATCAATATTTACTGTTACTGATGCAAAAGTAAACGTTGGGTTGGGTGACGGCATTTTCACTGAGAGGGCGCTGAAAAAAGGCGGGCAATACTAAAGCCTGGAATTATGAAAAGGCGTTTCCTTATACCAAAGGAAGCGCTTTTTTTTGGGGGGGATTGACATCGCCCTATTATTTGTATAACTTTGTATAACGTTGTTTGACAAATAATGGTGAAGGTGGCTATGACGAAACAGGCGAGAGAAACAGGCAATGCCAGGCGTAATAAGGCCGTTTCAATGGCGATGAAGCGTAAGGAAGAGTATCTCGGCGCACGTGTGCCCAAGGAGCTAAGAGACAGGGTGATTCAATGCGCAAAAGAGATGGGAATACCTGTCTCTATCCTGATAAGAAACACGTTGGAGGATGCGTTTGGAGAGGGTTCGTCAGGGCGTGGCATACTATCATCCGGGAAAAAAACCAGCGCTGAAGAATTCAGCTCTGTACTAGGATGGTAAGAGATACAGCTAACCAGGACGGTCGTATGCACTGTGTGTGGCGTGACCCTGCAGCAGGGGACGCAGGCTTTTCTTGGTTTGGGTGCAACAGAGCCGGTGGTCATTTGTGGTGTCTGCAAAGGCCGCCTTTAGGCTGCAGGAGACCTTTCTGGCTATTCAGTAGGTTAAGTATGGCCTCTTCCGGAGTGTAAGCAAGGATAGCAACAACTTTTCCAGGATTAGATCTGAGTGTGTGCGGCAAATGTCATCACGGGGAATGGAGAAGTCGGAATCCAGGAATGGGTCATGGCACGAGGATGTGGTGATATGGCATGATAAAGCGGTTAAGGCAGTTAGCTATCGCTGTCGCATGCTGTTCAGTAATATCAACAACAATTGCGCAAGAAACCAATCCGGATCTGGATTTTGATTCTCTGTTTGCTGAAGCAGTGGAGAAGCAGGAGAAGGATGGCATTTGGTCAGGTTGGCGATTAAGCGGATATTTGAAAAATGAAACGGCCTACAGAATCCGCGAACCACGCTCAATTACCAAGATCCGCAATATTGCCTACCTGAACGCCCAGTACCCGGTGAATAGCCGGGTGGATTTCAACTTCACTGGATGGGCCTATTATGATCTGGCCTATGATCTCTACAATTACGACACCATTGCGGCAAGGCTTGAGCGTAATTCAGAAGAGCCGCTTGCATTCGTTCAGAATCTTTCAAAAGAAAAAGACAGCCCTGTTGCCGCGATAAGGGAGCTGTATTTCGACGTCGGCTTCAACAAGCTGGATCTCAGGATCGGGAAGCAGTATGTAATATGGGGCGTGCTGGAAGGTGTGAGGATTGTTGATGAGATCAATCCGATGGACTTCCGCGAGCTGATACTGCCGGATCTTATTGATTACAGGATTCCATTGTGGACAGTTAAGCTGGATTATTATACCGATGCCGGTGATGTGGAGCTCTTGTGGATTCCGGATCTGAGGTTTAATAAGCCGGCTCCCCCGGGATCAGAGTGGGAGCTTCTGCAGGAGGTTCCAGGGACCAGAAAGCCCAAAAGCTGGAGACTAGAGAATTCTGAATTCGGGATTAAGTACGATACATATCTGGCGGACACCGAATTATCGTTCAGTTATTTCTATACCTGGGATGATTTCCCTGTCATTTTCAGGACAGTCAAAATCGGTGCGAGCGCAAGCGAGTGGCCGGTATTCTTTCCTACATATACCAGAATATCAATTTATGGCATGACGGCAGTGAAGCAGGTTGGTGATTATGTCCTTAAGAGCGAGCTGGCATATGTTAAAGACAAGTTTTTTGGGCGCAGCAATATCGCGGACGCCAATAATGATACTTATGTGGATACAAATGGTGAAGCGCAGAAGGATCATGTCCGATTTGGCGTGGGGGTTGATTTCGTCACCCTTGGCTGGGATGTTTCTGTGGGAGGAGTGGAGTGGGTCGTTCTTGACTACGAAAAAAATCTTATCCAGCCAAGGGTGGATACATCCTATAACGTATTCGTGCGCAGAGAATTTCCCCAATACGCGATGACGGCGCAGGCGCTATGGATATACCTGCAGAAACAGGATGAATCTTATTTGAAGCCAAAATTGACATTTCAGTTGACTGACAGGTTTCAGATTGCAGTAGGACTGGATTTGTTTAATGGCCTGCAGTCAGATTTCGGACTTTCATCGGTGACAGCGCAGGGCCAGTTTAATGCAAATATCCAACGGGCTCAGTTTCTGGGAAATTTCCATGACAATGACAGAATATTCTTCGAATTTAAATATTCTTATTGAGAGAAGGGTTAGGTCTTGAAAGCGTATTACAGGCTTATAACAGCATATCCAAAAACGGTTGTGGCAATGGTGCTGATCGTTACCATTGTTCTGGCAGCGCAGATTCCAAAGTTGCAATGGGAAACTGATGCAAGAGTGTATATGCCCAAGGGTCACCCGGCAATCAAATACGATGAGAAAGTTGAAGATCTGTTTGGAGTAAAAGACACCATTGTGGTGACGGTGGTGAACAGTAAAAAAAGCATCTTTAATCGTGAAACGCTGGCAAAGATCAAGAGAATTACAGATAAAATTGCTGAACTCCCATCGGTTGTAGCGAATCGCAAGCTGGATATTGCATCACCAGCTACAGTAACCCTCTTTGAGGGTGATGCCGAGAAACTCGGGGCGGTACGTTTGCTGCCAAAGCTCCCGGAAAATAATGCTGATATAGAGTCAATAAAGCGAAAAGTAGCGGAGCACAAAGATATTCTCGAAGGTAATCTTGTTTCGGCCGATGGCACTGCCGCAATGATTCGTGCCAAGGTGAAAGAGGGTGCCGCAAACAGATATCAGGCTTATTGGCAAATCAAGGGGATTATCTCTGCCGAGACGGGGGGCGGTGGCGCCTGGGGAGGCTGGAATGGCGGAGGTGGCTGGGGGCAACAGGGTCAGTCGTCTGAAGCCAAGGGGCAGGTATCATCGGGCGGGTCATCTGACTGGAAAAAATGGCAGAAAAGTGGGGCTGAGAAAAAAGTAAAGGATGACAATGGGGATAAGTTCTACATTGCCGGTCGTCCTGCAATAGAGGTCACGTCAGGACTTAATGCCTTGGAGGATATCAAGGTAATGATTCCGCTGTTGCTAGCGGTTATGGCAGCAGTGTTGTTTATGATATTCAAAACAATGCGTGGTGTGATATTGCCCCTGAGTGTGATGGCGGGTGCCATCATATGGACGATGGGCATAATGGCATTGGTGAATGTGCCCATGTATACCATCTCCACAATGTTGCCGGTTATCCTCGTCGCTGTGGGGATTGGTGACTCTGTCCACTTATTGAGTGGTTACTATAATAAAGTGCTGGATGACCCGCATAGGAAGAGCAGCGAAATCGTGCTGGCGGTGGCGGAAACATTGGATAAACCGCTCATTACAACATCACTTACGACAGGGGTTGGTTTTTTGGCGCTGCTGTTTGCTGAAATGCCCCCGTTCAAGATATTCGGGCTTTTTACTTTTCTGGGGGTTGCTATTAGCTGGTTTTTGACGGTGACTTTCATTTCAGCAGTGCTGACCATCCTGAAGCCAAAGGTGGCCGGCTATCTTGAGCGAAAAAGGTCGTTGCGCGTCCATGATGGGCAGGACCGGCTAACCCGTTGGCTGGTGGTGGCCGGGAGGGCTGTCATTGAGAATAGCGGGAAGGCGACGATGGCGGGGGTTGTGGTACTGGTGATCATGGTGATCGGTGCTTCGCGTCTGTATGTCAATTCAAGCTGGATGAGCGACTTCAGGCCTGACAGTGAAATCTTTCGGGCGACAAAGATGATTAATGACAAGTTTGATGGCGCGATTAGCTTGAATGTTGTGCTCGAGGCCGATAAGAAAGATGCGCTTAAATCCCCGCAGCTTTTGCATAAAATTGCTGCCCTGCAGGAATATGCGGAAACGCTCCCGTTTGTCGGTGGCAGCCTTTCGGTTGTTGATTATTTGAAAAGTCTTAATCAATCGCTCCATTCAATGAGCCCCGCATTTTATCGTATACCTGATACTCAGCGTGAGATTGCGGAAGGGCTCTATTTGTATTCAGTTTCAGGACAGCCTGAGCTGCTGGATGAAATGGTCGACTATGATTACCAGCGTGCAAACATTGTGGTGATGATAAAGACGGATGAGACAATGCATCTCCGGAAGATCATTGATGCAATTGATGTGTTTGCCAGGAAAGAATTCAAAGGGACGAATGTTTCTGTGAATTATGCCGGGCCCGGAAATAATTCATATGTGTGGGCGGATCTTTTGATCAATAGTCAGACTGTGGCGCTGTTGTTCTCCAAAGTGGCGATTTTTGTCATGGCGGCTCTCCTGCTGAGGTCATTTCTTGGCGGGCTTGCGGTTGTGCTGCCCGTAGTGGCGACGACTACCATTGTGGCGGGGATGGCTGGGTGGCTCAGGATACCCATGGATGTATCTACCGTGCTGGCAGCTGGTATCGCCATAGGTGTTGGAGTGGATTATGCAGTTCATTACGTGTTTCGTTACAAGTTTTATAGAGAGCAAGGGCAGTCGCATGAGGATGCCGTGATGAATGCCATGAGGGGTGTAGGTAGGACGATTGTGCTCAATGCAATTGTTGTGTCCGCCGGCTTTTCAGTTTTATTGCTGTCACAATTTCCCCCTCATGTGAAACTGGGTATGTTTGTGATGATTTACATGGTGATTAGTTGTGCCGTTGCCTTGTATATTCTGCCCTTGATATTGCGCAGGTATTCTGCAGATTAGGTGGTTTGATTCTTGATGCTCAGGAAGCTGCTTTTTCTGGTTCTGCTGCTTCACTTGCCGCCGGCATTTTCTGAGCAAGGGCGCTTGACCGTTGGTACCTATCTTGGGTTGCACAAGCCGGCACTGGAAGACCTGAATAAGCATGAGTTTAACTCGCCGATTTCCGGGTTGGCCGATGTTATCCAGGGTACCGGGGTCAATCAAACCAATAAGATCGTTTTTCCTAACCCATTGCCTGAATTTCCCGCGGGGGTTGATAGCGGGCTTGAGTTTATCTGGCATCAGAATGAAAAGTATGACTTTATTGTGGGTGGCAGCACCTGGGAAACCACATCGCGGGCATTGACAAAGGGTGGTTTGTTTCTACAGGGGCAGCCCGCCAATGTTTACAACGAGCGGACGGCCAAGCTTTCCTATAATGAGTATTATTTCGGCTTGCGTTATAACCTGATCAGGTCGCCAAAGAAGTTCAAGGGTTATTATCGTCTCACGCTCAATGAAGTATTCGATATTGATTACCGTGAGGACCTGGTCTTTCTCTTTACATCCGGTGATGCTGCGGGTGTCAAAAAGTCGATTATTCTGCAATCCCAGGCCACCGGTTTGTTAATGCTTCAGCCTGGCTTCGGTATGGAGTATGCGTTCAACGATATGGTGTCGATGGGGGTGGAAGCATCATATCTTTTTGGCTTCCGACAAATTGCCCTCCGAGATGGCAAGTCTAATGTGGATTTTCTTTCTACCGACAACCTCTCACTCTGGTTGCCGCAGAGGGTCGATCCTGATACTGGGAATCTCCAGTATTTATCAGAACAGCCAGTCAGTGATCAGGATTACAACGCAATCCGCCTGGATTTTGATGGCTGGAAAATGTTATTTAAATTGAATATCAATTTTTGATGGGCTGCAGCGGAATATACAATCCATTTTTGATCTTGCGGATGGCATTTGTTTTGTCGTTGCTGTTTGGCTTCTCTGTTGTCAGTGCACAAGAGGTTTTGCCGGAGACAAATACGGTAACAATTGCGCCGGTGGTTGATAAGCTGCTCGAAGCCGGGCGCCAGGCTCTGCGAGGTGGTGATCTGGAAGCGTCCGCGCGTGCCTATCGAGAGGTGTTGCGTTTGCGTCCCGAGTCTCCCGAGGCATTGTATCAGTTGGCTATCTATAACTTTCGCAAGCAAGATTATGTTCGAGGTTTTGAGCTGATAAAGAAGGCTGTCAAGGTTTCTCCGGGAAACCCGTATCCCAGGCTTGCTTTGGCCAAGGCTCAGGGGGAGGTCGGTGAATATGAGGCGGCGATTGAGCAATATCAAAAGATAATCAGGCTTGGTGAGGCAGGGTCGCGGCCAGTTCAGACTGCAGAGCTTGAGATGAATCTTATGAAATTCAGACTGGCTGCCCGAAACCGCGACAGGGAACAACTGCTGAAGGTTGGGAGCATTTTGACCTCCAGGTATTCTGCGAATCTGTCTATTTTGAAAAATGTTGCCAGTGTTTATGTTCGGGCGGGTTTTTTTGATCAGGCTCAGGAGATCTATCTTTCGCTTCTCAAATCGAGCCCGAAGGATCCAAGGATCGATCTGTCACTCGGTGAGATGTATGAAAGAATGCGGCAGCCTGAGAAGACATTGGCTCATTATGATGCTGCAGTTAATAAAGCCGGAGGGGGTCCCCTGGAGAAAGTGGCTCAAATAAAATCAGGGGTTTTGAAGGCCTTGCTGTTGATGCAGGCTGGAAATAAAGAGCAGGCCTACGAGCAATTTCTTGAGGTTATAAAGCTGGATGCGAACAATGTTGTGGCCAATATGAATATTGCTGCCTATCTCTATGGAAAGCATGATCTGGAGGGGGCGAAAAATGCCTATTTGCGTGTTATAGAAAAGCAGCCCCGGAATCTGGATGCGCAGTTCCGGTTGGGGATTGTCTATCTTGATATGGGGGATCTTGTCGACGGAGTGCGCCAGCTTGACTTGGTTGTGGGGCGTGCTCCCAATGCACGGGTAGGGCAGGCGGCTCAAGGCGCCCTGGGGCGGGTAGCGCAGCGATTTGATCTGGTGGCCATAAGAAAGGTAGTTGCTGACCAGGATGCGGTCAGGCGGAAACTTCGCGAAAACCCGGATGATGCCGTCACTCTCTCTGCCATGGGCGATATTCTGATGCAGCAGGGTAAGCGTGATGAGGCGATCACATATTATAAGCGTGCTATGAGGGCCGATCCAAATTATGGCGATGCCTTTTATAAGGCTGGTTTGATATACGATGATACTCACAAATTTCAGAAGGCGGTTGATGCATACCAGAGGGCGCTTGCTTTGATTCATGATGAAACGGAGCAACAAAAAATACGGGAGCGCTTGTTGGTGGTCTCCGGAAATTTTCTGCTTAATCATAAGGAGTTCGGAAAGGCTGAAGAAAAATTCAGGCAGGCGCTGGAGATACTGCAGGCGAAAGGGGCGCTGGTCCCGAAGGAGGCGGGTGCTGTTCTGTGGGGGTTGGCAGTTTCGAACTCGCAACAGGGAAGTCTTGAGGAAGCAGCCAAATGGTATGAGCAACTGGTTGCCCTTATCCCCGCGCACATGGGGGCGAGACTCAACTTGGCTTTTGTCTATGAGCAGCTGGAAGAGGAAGAAAAGGCCAGTGCTCAATATAACGCCGTAAGGCTCATGGAAAATGCGCCGCCCGGGCTGAAAAAGAGGGCCGAGGATCGCCTTGACTACATTCGTCGCCAGACTAACGGTTTCAGTTATGCAGTTGGTTACTCTCTTGGTTTTGATGATAACCTTAATAGCGCCCGTACCAACAAGTTTTTTGAATATCGTTCAGATCTCTACGCTTCGGCCATCTATAAGTACAAATTAAAGAAGGGGATGAAATTCTCCTTGAATGTTTCTCCTACTTATACCATTTATCATCGTTCTGAATTTGATTTCCTTAATTTGGCCTTTAATCCCAGTTTGTTGTTCGACAAATGGGGTTATAACTGGAATGTGGGTATGAGTCGCAATACCCAGTCCAGTGTGTTGAGACCCGAAAGCAGCTCCACTACCACGGATACCTTTGTGATGGATGCCGGGTGGAGTAGCGAGGATAAAGTGAATTATCGGATGAGCCTGAACTATCGTGGCTTTGGCTCTTCCCAGAACCCTTTCTTTGATGCAAACACATTCAATGTTGGGTTCAGTTCCAATTTTTCTGCAACTGACAGCGCCTTTGTGAGTTATGGTTATACACTGACGGTAAATAATAATAAGAACCCGCTGGGTAATGATTATGCCTATATAGGTCACGGATTTAACGGCCGCATTGACAAGCGGCTTGATGAACGGCTGGTGGGGTATGTTAGCGGCCATGTGTCGCTGAATTTATATCAGCATCCCGATTCTTCAACTGGCTTCAGGGATTATCGTCGCACACTCAATTTTGGTTTTGGCGGGGGGGTCAATTACCGCTTCGGTTCGTGGGCCAGTTTCTTTGCCGGTTACAATTATATGACCCAGTATTCCAACCTTCCGGTTGGGTTGATATTCAGCGAATTGCAGTCAGTGGAAGGCCGGCAGAGCTCCTCGCTGGGCAGCTTTGTGCGCAACTCTATCAGCGTCGGTGTGCGGATGAATTTCTAGCCCGCATTTCTCACCACCCTTCTACTGCGACGGCCCAATGGCACGCCCTGCTTGGCGTTCGCTCGGAACGGTGGTGAGAAATGCGGGCTAGTGTTGTGGCTTCCAATCAGTCACGCAGGCCGTTAAAGGCGTTCACCGCCCAGGCCAGTGATAGCCCGGCAAATACCAGCATGATAAGCGCGCCGACCATGTATGTGTGCGGATCGGGTGTGCCGACCAGTACGGCCCGTACCGACTCCACGGCGTAGGTGATGGGGTTGATCAATGAGATGGTCTCAATCCAGCCAGGCATAAAGGGTTTTGGCACCATGGCGCTGGAGAGAAACATCAGCGGTAGGGTCATCAGGTTGCCGATCATTACCAGTGGCTCTTCCCGTTGCAGAATGATGGCAAAGCCATTTGACAGCGCGGCCAGGGCCACGCCCAGTAAAAAGATGCTGATCATCGCCAGCAACAGGCTCAAGGGTCCCAGATGGAGATCGGCGCCGAAAATCCAGGCCACCAGCATGATAATCAGGGTTTGCAGCACTACCTGCACAGCGGAATGCATTACCCGGCTGAGAACGATGGCTGTGCGGGAGACCGGCGAGGCCAGCATCTTGTCTACGGTGCCGGCAGTGATTTCGCGCAACAGGCTGACGCCGGACCAGGATGAGCCGAACAGGGCCGTCATTACCAGTACGCCGGGGACAAAAAAATCAATGTAGCTACCACCGCCGCTGGGGGGCGCCTGGACGAAATTCTTGAACAGCTGGGTGAAGATGATCAGCCACAGCAGCGGCTGGATCAGGGTGAACAAGGTCCACATTGGCATGCGCAATGTGATCTTGGTGTATTTCAGGAATAGATGCCAGGTATCTGCGAACACGATAATTCTCTCTTGTATTGAAACGCTTGCTGCCGGCCGTTTCGGGCGGTCTTATTTATTTTTGTCGGCTTCCTGCCATTGCTGCCAGTCGCCCTCTTCCTTGCTTTGCCCGCCTTCGTCTTTATCGGGGCTCCCATCATCCTGCTGCCAGCTTTGCCACTGTTGCTGCCAGCCGGCCTTCTCCTCCTCGGAGCCGGTCTCTTCGATCTTCTTCTGCCACTTTTCCCAGTTCTTTTGCCACTTGCCGTTGCCGCCACCTTTGCCGGCCCACTGGTGCCACCATTCTTCTCCTTCTTCTTCGCCTTCAGCATCTTCCAGGGTGGTGCCGGTGTACTTGAGAAATACATCATCCAGGGTGGGGTGGGCCAGGGACAGGTTCTCAATGGTGAGTCCCATTTGTTCGGCCATGTGGACAAGCTTGGGTACGGCGGCACTGCCGTTGTCCACATAGACATGGAGCTTGTCGTTCTGCCACACCACGTCATCAACATCGGGGTCATCATGCAGGGCATAAGTGAACTCGCCCACCGTGGCGGCCTGGGTGCCGAAATTGAGGATGACGGCGTCACCATGAATGGCGTTCTTGAGATTCTCGGCGGTATCGATGACCTGGATGCTGCCCTGGTTGATGATGGCCACCCGGTGGCTGAGATGGTCCGCTTCCTCCAGATAATGGGTAGTCAGCAGAATGGTCAGCTCCTGTTCCCGGTTAAGCTTTTCGATGTATTGCCACAGGTTCTGGCGGCTCTTGATGTCCAATCCCAGGGTGGGTTCGTCCAGGAACAACAGTTGGGGGCGGTGGATCAGGGCGGTGGCAATATCGAGCTTGCGCCGCATGCCGCCGGAATAGGTCATTACCTGGCGGTCGAGGGCGCTTTCCAGTACGAAATAACTGGCCAACTCCTTGATGCGGGCATCGATGTCGCTTCTGGCCATACGATACAGCTGTCCCTGCAGAACCAGGTTTTCACGGCCGGTGAGAAAATGGTCCACACCGGTTTGCTGTGCCACCAGGCCGATGGCACGGCGCACCTCCTGGGGTTCGCGGTCAACGTTGTAGCCGGCCACTTCCACCTCACCCTCGTCGAAACCGCTCAAGCTGGTCAGTACACGGATGGCGGTGGTTTTGCCGGCGCCATTGGGGCCGAGCAGGGCCAGGATTTCGCCCTGTTTTACCGCCAGAGAAAGGTGGTCGATGGCCTTGTTGCCACCTTCGAAAATCTTGGTTAAGCCGTTGACTCGGATCATGCTCAGATTGAACCCTGTTTCGGACAATGGCCGGCCATTATAGCTTACTGGGGCCCAAGTGGCAGACCGGCAGGGGTTTTCCGCCCACCCGAAGGGGCTGCTGGTAAAATAGCGGCAGCGAAGGAGATTGTTTGAATGCGTGTACTGGGAATAGAAACCTCCTGCGATGAGACCGGCATCGCTATCTATGACAGCAAACAAGGGCTGCTGGGCCATGCCCTGCACAGTCAGATAGCGCTGCATCTGGATTACGGCGGTGTGGTGCCCGAGCTGGCCTCGCGCGACCATGTGCGCAAAACCCTGCCGTTGATCAATGATGCGCTGGCCCAATGCGGGCTGGTCAGGGAGGATGTCGACGCTGTCGCCTACACTGCCGGCCCCGGCTTGATCGGCGCCCTGTTGGTGGGGGCCGCCATTGGTCGTAGCCTGGCCTGGGCCTGGGGGGTGCCCGCCGTCTCCATTCACCATATGGAGGGCCACCTGCTGGCACCCATGCTGGAGGAGGAGGCCCCGGAGTTCCCGTTTGTCGCGCTGCTGGTCTCTGGCGGGCACAGCATGCTGGTGCGGGTCGATGGGGTGGGAAGATATACCCTGCTGGGAGATACGGTGGATGATGCCGCTGGTGAGGCCTTTGACAAGACCGCCAAACTGCTCGGCCTCGGCTATCCCGGTGGCCCGGCTATTTCACAGCTGGCGGAACAGGGCGATCCCGGGCGCTTTCACTTTCCCCGCCCCATGACAAACCGTCCGGGGCTGGATTTCAGCTTCAGCGGCTTGAAGACCTTCGCCGTCAACACCCTGGCCGAGCAGGGCGACGCCCCTCGGACCAAGGCCGACATCGCCCGTGCCTTCGAGGAGGCCGTGGTGGAGACCATGGCCATCAAATGCCGCCGCGCCCTGGAACAGACCGGCCTGAAACAGCTGGTGCTGGCCGGCGGGGTGAGTGCCAACCGCCGCCTGCGTGAGCGGCTGGGCCGGCTGGCCGCCGAACGTGATGTGCGACTTTATTACCCGCGGCCCGAGTTCTGCACCGACAACGGCGCCATGATCGCCTATGCTGGTTGCCTGAGGCTGCTGGCGGGCCAGAGCGAGCCCCTGGCGATCCGCGCCCGGGCACGCTGGCCGCTGGAGAGCCTCTCCCCCGCCTGAGGCTTAGCCCGCATTTCTCACCACCTTCTACTGCGACGGCCCAATGGCACGCCCTGCCTGGCGTTCGCTCGGTCGGAGTGCTCGACAGACTGTCAAGTATGCCTGCGCGCTCCTTGGTCACGAACG
>Ga0114931_10002250_pt1 | contig 24554 bp, 24 predicted proteins | sample 2SBtaG_FD_89579 | JGI IMG/M metagenome (GOLD analysis project Ga0114931, IMG submission 89579) | Deep subsurface microbial communities from Kolumbo volcano to uncover new lineages of life (NeLLi) - 2SBTROV14_V59a metaG | ecosystem: Environmental > Aquatic > Marine > Volcanic | place: Kolumbo... | reverse complement strand
TGTGAATCGAAATTACAGATGATATGAATGTTTGTGCACAAAGAACCAGACATAAGAACGTGGAAAGAAGAGCTTATAACACAAGCATCTCCTTTATTTAAAAGGATAAATAAGAAATCTCCCGTAGCAGGCCCCCACGCTACAAAAAGTGGAGGAATATCGGGAAATGTTCTCTGGACGGAGAAGAATTATTTCGATGCATACGCAACAGAAGAACAAAAAAAGTATTACGCTCATCTAAAAGAAACAAACATGCCCAGAGCAGATGAATATCTTCTAACAATAACTGATTCAATAGACACCTGGAAACAGGATATAGAAATAATAGAATATATAAAGAAATTGCTGAAAATGGAAGAAAACAACTTTGATGCGCAGCTAAAAAAACTAAAGGAAGACCTTGTGCATGAACAATTAAAACGAATACCTGCTGCTCTAAAAAAACATATTCCTGAACACATATTTGATATAGATTTAAATGATATACAAAGTATTGCAAAACTTGCAGAAAAAGAAAAAGCACTGACAAATTACCTTAATAAACTGCGTGAAGAAATGCCTTTTCTATTTGAGGATATGAGATAGATCTAAAATTCCTTCTCACTGGACTGACCTGCATAAGCTTTATTAAGGGATTTCTAGTCCAAAACCGTAAAGAAAACGAAAAATAGTGGAAACTATACGAAATTATAAAAATGACTAAGAACATAATCATCAAAGGTGCAAGAGAACATAATCTAAAAAATATTAGTGTAGAACTACCTAGAGATAAACTAATAGTAATAACTGGTCTTTCAGGCAGTGGAAAATCTAGTTTAGCATTTGATACAATTTATGCAGAAGGCCAAAGAAGATACGTTGAATCACTAAGCGCTTATGCAAGACAATTCTTAGGATTGATGAATAAACCAGATGTGGATTCAATCGAAGGATTATCCCCTGCAATAAGTATTGAGCAAAAAACCACAAGCAAGAATCCACGTTCAACAGTGGGAACTGTAACAGAAATATATGATTACTTAAGACTATTATTTGCAAGAATAGGTATTCCTCATTGTCCAGAACATAAAATAGTTATAGAATCACAATCACCACAAAAAATAGCGGAACTCGTAAAAATTGCAAACAAAGGACAAGTAACAATTCTTGCACCAATAATAACACAAAAAAAAGGAACACACGAAAAGATAGTTGAAGATTTACATAAAGAAGGATACTCAAGAGCTAGAATAAATAAAAAAATAGTCAAAACAGATGAAACTCCAAAACTAGCAAGATACGAAAAACACGATATTCAAGCAGTGATTGACAGGTTGGATGTTAGTGATGAACAAAGATTATCTGAAGCAATCGAATCAGCACTAATCAAAGGAGAAGGAAACGTAATAATTCTAGATGAAAAAGGCAAAGAAAAAGAATATTCCTCAAAACATGCTTGTCCAAAATGCGGAACAAGTTTTCCAGAACTTCAACCAAGAATGTTCTCATTTAACTCGCCATTTGGAGCGTGTGAAACATGTTCTGGTCTGGGAATAAAAATGGATTTTGATGAAGATTTAATAATTCCAAATAAAGATTTGAGTATTTCTGAAGGAGCAATAGCGATTTACAGAAATGCAATTGATGGATGGAGAGGACAATACCTAGCAGCTGTAGCAAAACACCATAAATTTGACATATTTACACCAATGAAAGATTTAAGCAAAAAAAACCTAAATATTTTATTATATGGTTCAGATGAGAAAATGAAATTCAACATGAGCATGAAAGGAGGAGAAGCTAACTGGTCAAGCCAAGGAACATGGGAAGGAATAATACCTCAATCAGAAAGACTATATCAACAAACAGAATCTGATTATAGAAGAAGAGAATTAGAAAAATTTATGAGAATAACTCCTTGTAATGCTTGTAAAGGTAACAGGTTAAATAAAAAAACACTTTCTGTGACAATAAAAGGCAAATCAATAATTGATATAACAAATCTTTCGATTCATAACACAATAGAATTCTTTAATAACACTAAGTTTAATGAAAAAGAAATAAGTATTGCAAAACAAGTACTAAAAGAAATCAAAGAAAGGCTAAACTTCTTAGAAAAAGTTGGACTTGGATACTTAACACTTTCAAGAAGTGCTGGAACATTGTCTGGTGGAGAAGCACAAAGAATTAGGTTAGCAACACAAATAGGCGCAAACTTGATGGGAGTGCTTTACATTTTAGATGAACCTTCAATTGGTCTGCATCAAAGAGATAATCAAAAACTAATTGATACCTTGCACAAACTCAGAGATATAGGAAATACTTTAATTGTTATTGAGCATGATGAAGATACAATAAGAAAAGCAGATTATGTTTTGGATATAGGGCCTGGAGCAGGAATTCATGGCGGAAAAATTATTGCTCAAGGAACACCTAAACAAATTGAAAATAATCCTAAATCAATTACTGGTCAATATTTATCGGGTAAAAAAACAATTCCTACTCCTAAAAACAGAAGAGAACCTAAAGAATTTATTACGATGCTTGGATGCGAACAAAATAACTTAAAAAACTTAAATGTTGATATACCTTTAGGAATTCTAACTTGCGTAACTGGCGTGTCAGGAAGCGGTAAATCTTCATTAATTTATGAAACATTATACAAAGCTATGATGAAAAAATTACACGGCTCAAAAATCGAAGTAGGAATGCACAAACAAATAAAAAACACAGATAAAATAGATAAAGTAATAGTAATAGACCAATCCCCAATAGGAAAAACACCTAGAAGTAATCCTGCGACATACACAAAAGTTTTTGATGAAATAAGAAATATGTTTGCAGCAACAAAAGAAGCAAAACTTAGAGGCTATAAACCTGGAAGATTTTCATTTAATGTTAAAGGCGGAAGATGTGAAGCATGTCGAGGAGATGGAACAATTAAAATAGAAATGAACTTCCTACCAGATGTATATATTGAATGCGAAGAATGTAAAGGAAAAAGATACAACAACGAAACACTAGAAGTTAGATACAAAGGAAAATCAATTGCAGACGTACTTGCAATGAGTGTTGAAGAAGCACTTATCCTTTTTGAAAATATTCCATCAATAAAAAATAAATTAGAAACATTGAATTCTGTAGGGCTTGATTATATTAAATTAGGTCAGGGCTCAACAACGCTTTCGGGCGGAGAAGCTCAAAGGATTAAATTAACAAGAGAACTTAGTAAGAAAGCAACAGGAAAAACTATGTATTTACTTGATGAACCAACAACAGGACTACATTTTCACGACGTAAAAAAACTTATTGAGGTACTAGATAGTTTGGTTGCGAAAGGAAACACGATGATCGTAATAGAACACAACATGGATGTGATTAAATCAGCAGATTATATTATTGACATAGGACCTGAGGGCGGAGATAAAGGAGGCTTTGTTGTTGCAGAAGGAACACCTGAACAAGTTGCAAAAAATAAGAAAAGCTATACAGGTCATTTCCTTAAAGATGTTTTATGAATATTTTGGGACTCATCGTATGACTCAGAGTTCCTTAAAGAAGTGTTATAAATATTACAATCGGTATTGCCTTGGAGCAAAGTTAAAGAACTAATATTTGCAAAGCAAATGAGAAATTAGTTCTGATAAAATATTTTTGCCAGAGACAAAAACAATCTCCGCAATACAAATTTCTGTAATGTATTCAATAAAATTAATTGATTTCCACAATATTTATAAATATATCTTAATTATGATAATTATTAGCATAATGATGATAATTATATATTAAAATGACCTTACTTAATTTTTTAAAAAAAGACTCTGCAAGACTAATATTTGGAAAGTCCGAGATTGAAATAATTAAAAAACAATTAAATGGACTTAAACTAAAACCTTCTGAAAAAGTAAGATTATCAAGAGATATAAGAAAAAAATTAGAATCAGTAGAAGAACTATCAAGATACAAAGAAGAGTTCAAATTAAAAAAATCTCAAGAAATAAAATATCTAATTAACGAAGCTAAAGAAATAATTTTAGAAGAACTAAAAAATAACGTAAATGAAATAATTTTATTTGGAAGTTACGCAGAAAATAAACAAACAAAAAATTCTGATATAGATCTCGCTATAAAACTAAGAAAAATAAGCAAATTAAATCCGACAAAAATAAGAGCAGCACTTCTAGGAAACATGCCTTCAGAAAAATTAGATATCCAAATATACGGAAGTCTTCCGGAAAAAATAAAGAAGGAAATAAATAAACACGGAAAAACCATATTTTTTAATGAACAGAATAAAAGATAAAATAGAAGAATTACAAAAGTATCTTAAAATTCTTGAAACAATTCTTCCAAAATCATTTTCTGAATATCAAAACAATCTTGAGAAAAAAGCTGCATGCGAAAGATATTTTGAATTAATAGTTGAAACTCTAATAGAACTTGCTTTTCAAGTTGTAAAAATAGAAAGATTTGAAATTTCAGAAGATTACAAAGTATTTAACATATTATTTGAAAATAATATAATTAATGAAAACTTGCAAAAAAGACTCAAAAATGCTAAAGGAATGAGAAACATTCTAAGTCATCAATATGGAGACATAGATGATGAAATAGTGTATGAAGCAATAACAGAAGAAATAATAAACGATTGTGAATACTTCATAGAATGCATAGATAACTATTACTCCTAAAAAAACCAATCTTAAACAAGATTTAAATAAATTAACAAAATACTCATAATATGTCCTTTTCAAGCATAAATCTGAAAATTTTGCCAACAAACTCCGGATGTTATATTTATAAGAATTCTGACGATATTATTATTTACATAGGTAAAGCTAAAAACATCAAAAAAAGAGTTGCAAGCTATTTTACTAAATCCCATATCGATGAGAAGACTATTCAACTTGTGAAGCGAATTAAAAAGATTGAATTCATAATTACAGATAATGAGACAGAAGCATTACTCCTTGAAAATCGTCTTATAAAAAAACATAAACCAAAATATAATATTAATCTAAAAGATTCCAAACGTTATGCTTATCTTCTAGTTACCGACGAGAAATACCCCCGAATTCTAACAGTAAGAGAAAAAACAGAAAAAGGATTTTACTTTGGACCCTTTACTTCTGGCGAAACAAGAATGCAAATAAGAGATATGTTAATTAAAACATTTAAGATAAGAACTTGTAAGAACTTACCTAAAAAAGAATGTTTGCGCTACCACATAGGTATTTGTTCTGCTCCTTGCACACACCAAATAACTGACGAGGAATATTTATCAGATGTAGATAAAGCTAAACAAATATTATCTGGAAAAACGAAAGAAATAATTAAAGAATTAACAGTTGAAATGCAAAGACACTCAAAAAGAGAAAATTACGAACATGCATTAACTAAAAAGAATCAGATTGAATCATTAATGTATTTAGATGAAAAACAAAAAATTGAAAGAGACAGATCATATAATGAAGACATTTTAAACTTTGTAATAAAACAAAACAAAGTCTACTTAATAATGTTTAACATTTACAAAGGTATACTAGAAAACAAACAAGAATACATTTTTGATTATGAGGAAAACTTCTTAGAAAAGTTCTTAATGCAATATTATGAAGATCATCCTTTACCAAAAGAAATAATTTTGCCTAAAAAAATTGATGAAACAATAAAAAAAGAATTACAAGAACAACTCAAAGTGCAGCGTTCAGCTCACCGTTCACTGAGGTTTGTCGTTCCAGAAATAGGTGAAAAAAACCAATTATTAAAATTAATTAAGAAAAATATTGAATTAACTTTCTTCTTAGAAGAAGACACTCTTGAAGAACTTAAAAAAGCATTAAACTTATACGAAACTCCAACAGTAATGGAATGTTTTGACATATCTCACTTAGGGGGAACTTCGACAGCTGCTTCAATGGTTCAGTTTAGAAACGGAAAACCAGACAAATCAAATTATCGAAGATTTAAAATTAAAACTGTTGAAGGAATAGATGATTTTGCATCAATAGCAGAAGTTGTGAGAAGAAGATACACAAAACTAAAATTAAATAACGAACCGATGCCTAACTTAATAGTTATTGACGGTGGAAAAGGACAATTAAGTGCTGCAATAAAAGAACTTGAAAAACTAAGACTGGGAATTCCAATCATAAGTTTAGCTAAACGAGAGGAAGAAATATTTGAACCAGGAAATCCAAAACCAATTACTTTAAGTAAAAAATCAAAAGCATTAAAACTTTTGCAAAGAATAAGAGATGAAGCACATAGATTCGCAATAACCTATAATCGAACATTAAGAAAAAAATCACTTACAAAATGAAGGAAATAAAATTCAAACTAAAATCAGAATATAAACCAAAAGGTTCACAACCACAAGCTATCAAAAAGCTAGTTGAAGGATTAAAAAAAGGATATAAATATCAAACATTGCTAGGTGTGACTGGTAGCGGTAAAACTTTTTCTGCGGCTCAAGTTATAAATCAAATTCAAAAACCAACAATTGTTTTAGCTCACAACAAAACTTTGGCTGCTCAATTATATAATGAATTAAAAGAATTTTTTCCAAATAATAGAGTTGAATACTTCGTATCGTACTATGATTATTATCAACCAGAAAGCTACATTCCAAGTAAAGACCAATACATAGAAAAGGACGCTCAAATAAATGACTCCTTAGAGCGAATGAGACTTGCAACAACTGCTTCTTTATCCTCAAGAAAAGATGTAATAGTAGTAGCCAGTGTTTCCGCAATTTATGGACTTGGAGATCCTGCTGATTTTATTAAAATGGGTTTTGAAGTAAACAAGAAAATGAAAATTAGTAGAAATGAACTTATAAGAAAACTTGTTGAAGCTCAATACGAAAGAAATGAAATGGAACTTATGTCAGGAAGATTTAGAAGTAAAGGCGATACAATTGATTTTGTTCCAAGTTACGGACAAAATATTCATAGAATTGAAATGTTTGGAGACGAAATTGAAAGCATAAAAGAAATAGATAAAATCACAGGAAAAACAATTGATACAATGAACTACTTATATGTTTATCCTGCAAAACATTTCGTTATGCCTGAATCAAAAGTTCAAAAAGCAATGAAATCAATAAGACAAGAACTTGATAACAGATTAAAAGAATTAGATGTTGTTGAAGCACAACGACTTAAGCAAAGAACTATGTACGACCTTGAAATGATTCAAGAGATTGGATTTTGTAAAGGAATAGAAAATTATTCTTGGCACTTTGAAAATAGAAAAAGAGGAGAACCACCATTTTGCTTACTAAACTATTTCCCTGATGATTTTTTAATAATAATAGATGAAAGCCATCAAACTCTTCCACAATACAAAGGAATGTATAAAGGAGATAGATCAAGAAAAGAAACACTTGTTGATTACGGATTTAGACTGCCTACAGCTTTGGATAACAGACCTTTAAAATTTGAAGAGTTTGAAAAAATAATGGAAAAAACTCAAACAATATTTGTTTCAGCAACACCAGGAGAATATGAAAGAAAGAAATCAAAACAAATAGTTGAACAAATAATTAGACCAACAGGTTTGCTCGATCCAATAGTCAGCATTCAGCCAATAACTGGTCAAATTGAACATCTGAAAAAAGAAATAGCGACAGTCATAAAAAATGGACAAAGAGCCCTTGTTACAACACTAACTAAAAAACTTGCAGAAGAACTAACAGAATATTTGTCAAAAGAAGGACTTAAAACTCGTTATCTGCACTCAGATATTGATACTCTTGAGCGAACAGAACTTATCCGACAACTTCGATTGGGAGATTTTGATGTTTTAGTTGGAATTAATTTGCTTAGAGAAGGACTAGATATTCCTGAAGTTGGCTTTATTGGAATACTTGATGCTGATAAAGAAGGATTCTTACGGGATACAAAAAGTTTAATACAAATCATAGGACGTGCCGCAAGAAACTCAACTTCTCACGTAGTACTTTATGCAGACAAAGAAACAGACTCGATTAAAAATGCGTTAAAAGAAACAAAAAGAAGAAGAGAAATTCAAATAAAATATAATAAAGAACACAACATTACGCCCAAAACAATTATTAAGAAGATAAGAGAAAAAGAAGTTGATATAAAAGATACAAAGCATATTCCAAAATCAGATATTCCTAAAATGCTTATTAACCTAGAAGCGGATATGCGTGAAGCTGCAGATAGATTAGATTTTGAAGGTGCAATAAGACTTAGAGAAAAATTAATAAAGCTTAAAAAAAGAATAGAAGAATGAAAGCAAAAAGTCCTAAATCAAACCTTAATTCCACAAATATTATATTTGAAAAATTATCAAATAAAAAGTTCCCAAGATATGTATTAACTCTTGACGTTGGAGGAACAACAACTCAAATAGGAATAGTTGGTATAAAAAATTCTACTTACGATATTGTTTATAAAACAGAAGTTTGGACAAGTAAAATTCCAACTATTGCAAAATTATCTTCAGAACTAATTGAATTTTCAAAGAAAAATCTCGGCATAAAAATATCTGGTCTTGGAGTTGCAGTTGCGGGAGCAATAAATCCCTTAACACAAAAAGTTAAGACAACTAATAACAAAAAAACAACAAGTCTTGATGAATTAAAATTTGTTGCAAATAATTTCGGAATAAAAAAAGTTGCTTTACTTAATGATTTTGAAGCATTAGCTTATTCAATCAACTTAATAGCAAAAAAAGACTATAAAACAATATATAAAGGAAAAAAAGTTTCTAAAAAACCAGTTCTTGTTATAGGCGCAGGAACATCAATAGGAATAAATATTCTTACATACAATAAAGAAAAGAAATTATATGTACCAAATAACAGCGAAGGAGCAAACTCAGATTTTGTTTTTTCAGGTAAAAAAGAAGATAAATTAAAAAATTCCTGGAAAGTAAATATGATAGAGTTCTTTATGAGACTGTTGTTTCTGGAAGAGGGCTTGAGAACATATATGAATTTATTTCCAGAAAAAAGAATGATGCGTTTTTCATAGAGAAAAACAAAAAGAAATCTATCGAATGCAAAAACACATTCAAATTATTCTCTGGATATTATGGAAGATTGACAAAGAATGTTGCGCTTCTTACACTTCCTTACTCAGGAATTTATATTTGTGGAGGTATAGCTGTAAGAAATCCAAAAGTAATAGGAAAAGAATTTTTTAAAGAGTTTCATTCAGGACACATAAAACAGAAATTCATAAAAGATATACCTATTAAACTTATATTGTCAAAAGATTTAAGCTTAAAAGGAGCTGCATATGCACTTCTAAAAACCTAATTTCTAAATCATAAACTTTATTAATAAGTATCAATTCAAAAAAATAAACAAAAATATGGGGTTTTGAATAAAGATGAAAATATTCCTTGACACAGCAGAGATTGAAGAAATAAAACTTGCATATAGCTATGGCATCATAGACGGAATTACAACAAATCCTAGTCTTATTAGAAAAGCAGTAGAAAAAAGAGTTGCTACAGGACAAAAAATTGATTTGAAAAACTACATAAAAGAAATATTAAGAACTGCTAGAGGAACTCCTGTAAGCCTGGAAGTCACTGAAACCAGTGCTGAAGGAATGATTAGGCAAGGAAGAAAACTCTACAAAATGTTTAATCCTATAGCAAAAAATGTAGTAATTAAAATTCCTGTTAATCCAACATTTAATGGAAATGAAAATGAACACTTTGATGGTCTAAAAGCAATAAAAAAGCTTTCCAAAGAAAGGATTCCTGTTAATTGTACATTAATATTCACACCTGAACAAGCACTTTTAGCTGCAAAAGCAGGAGCAAAATATGTTTCTCCATTCGCAGGAAGAGTAGATAATTATATTAGAACTCAAAATAAAATAAAATTTGAAAAACCAGATTATTATCCTGCAGAAGGAATGGAAAGAAAAAAAGAACTTCTTAACGATAATGGAATTGTTTCTGGTGTTGACTTAGTAGCTCAATGCGTTCAAATTCTTGAAGTGCATGGCTTGAAAACTCAAGTCTTGGCTGCATCGCTAAGAAATACAAGACAAGTTAGAGAATCTGCATTGGTTGGAGCACATGTTGCGACACTTCCACTTTATGTTGTTGAGGATTTAGTAAAACATCCAAAAACATATGAAGGAATGCAAGGATTTACAAAAGACTTAGTAATTGAATACATGGAACTTCTAAAGTAATTCCTCTAAAGTGTACGTAAAACTATATAAATACAAATAACCAAAATAAATTGATGAATAAAAATTTTCAGTCATTAATTTTAGAATTTCTGTTTTTTGCAATAATGATTTTTACGGTATATGAATTTTGGGATAATACTCTTTATTCTACAATAATAGGCATAGTTCTTGTGATAATAGCATTGCTATTTTTTCATACAAAAGAAGACTTGGTTTTTTTCTGGACAGGAGCCTTACTCGGAACTGGAGCAGAGATTGTATGTATTTACTATGGAGCCTGGAATTACTCAAATCCAGTAATTTTGGGAATACCTCTTTGGCTTCCAATTTTTTGGGGATTTGCATCTCTTTTTGTCAGAAGACTAAGAGATACAGTATATAAATTAGAGCACATAGACATACATTACAAACACAATGAAGATTTACCTCTTAGTTATTTAATCCTAATTTATGATATTTTTCTTTTTGGTCTTTCAATAGTTTTTATTTCTTTATTATGGAGAACGAATATTTTACTATTGATTATTCTGCTTGTACTGTTTTGGCTTACAACGCATAACTTTCATAAAAAAGAAGATTTGTTTTTTGTAAGTATGGCAGCAATAGTTGGACCTATAGCTGAAATAATATGTATTAATGCGGGAGCTTGGTATTATTCAAACCCGTCTATTTTTGGCATTCCCTCTTGGTTGCCAGTAGCATACGCAATTCTGGGCTTAGTTTTGAGAAGAACTGTTAGTACTATCATTCGTTTAATATACAAAAAACCTAAATTTGACAACAAGTCATATTAAACAAAAGGATATGATAAAAGATTATAAGAACTGTTTTTGAGAGTTATAAAAACAAGCAAAAGTTCCTAAATATGATTAAATTATAAGATGTTTTTTTAGTTCAGATATCTTAACTCTTTTTTGTTCTGTTGAATCTCTATCACGAAGAGTAACGCTATCATCTTCTAATGTATCAAAATCAATTGTTATACAATAAGGAGTTCCGATTTCGTCCATTCTTGCGTATCTTCTTCCAATTGAACCTGATTCATCATAAAAAGAATTAAAATCGTTTTGAAGCATTTTAAAAACTTCTTTAGCTTTATCAATAATTTTTTCTTTATTTTTTACTAGTGGAAAAACTGCAACAGTTAAAGGTGCAATTTTTGGATGAAGGTGTAAAACCACATTTCCTCTTTTCTTATCATCATTGTATGCTTCGTAAAGGAAAACTAGGAAAGCTCTATCAACTCCAAGACTTGGTTCTGCCACAACATAAGGAACAACTTTTTCTTTTTTCTCCTCGTCAAATAAAGCTAAATCTTTCTTGCTAAATTTCATGTGCCTAGATAAATCATAATTGCCTCTATCAGCAATACCTTCTAGTTCTTTCCAGCCAAATGGAAATTTGTATTCCAAATCCCAACAATCTGTGCTGTAATGAGCAAGTTCATCTTTAAGATGTTGTCTAACCCTAAAATTTTTCATGTTGCAACCAAGATTTTTGAACCAGTTGAGTTCCATTGCTAAAAAATAAGCGTGCCACTCTTGCATAAATCCTTTTTTAACAGCATCTTTGATTTTCATTTTTTCTTCGGGTTTTTTATCTTTTTGATGTTTTGTTGAGAAAATATTTAATTCAAAATCTTCAAATTCCTTAAAGAAAGGACATGTTTTTTGATTAGGGTGTTTAAAGTACTCTATTTCCATTTGTTCAAATTCTCTGCATCTAAACAAAAAATTTCTTGGACTTATTTCATTTCTAAATGCTCTTCCCATCTGAGCAATACCAAAAGGTAGTTTTAATCTTGCATTTTCTTGAACTAATTTAAAATCGGCAAAAATTAGTTGGGCTGTTTCAGGTCTAAGGAATGCTTTTGCTTTCTCATTCTCCTTTGGACCTACATTTGTTTGAAACATTAAATTAAATGATTCACACTTTTTGAATTTTTTACCATTTGGTGCTGTTAGTTTGTGTTTTTCAACTAGTTTATTTACTTCTTCTGCACTTATACCATCAAAAGGCTTTTTTAACTGCTCTTCTAAGAAAACATCTGCTCTTACTTCATAAGAATTATCTTCTGTTTCGAGCATCAAATCCGAAAAATTTTCTGCGTGACCTGACGCTTTCCAAACAGCAGGATTTGTGATAATTGAGCCATCAATTCCGACAATATCACTTCTTGAACGAACATGATATTTCCACCACTCTGCCTTTAGATTGTGTTTCATCTCTGAGCCGTATGGTCCATAATCAAAAAAGCCTGAGAGACCGCCGTATATTTCCGCTGAGTTGTAAACTAAACCTTTTCTTTTACAAAACGAGGCCATTTCGTCAATGTTAATTGTCATACACAAGAATAAGAAAGGTTTATTTATTAAATTTGTGATAGAATAAGAGGATTATTTAGCATATCTTTGTTTGAAAGCTTTTTCATCCCCATACTTAACAAAGTCTTTGTGATGTGGTTGCTGATGAAAACCTTTCTCTGATTCGTGCTTTATACCGCACCAATATGTTTCCGTAACTCCTGCAATTTTTTGAATATAGTTTATTGTGCCATTTGCATAACCGCAGTATGCACAAGATAGTTTTTGAAACCAATTAAGATAACTTAATCTTTGTCGATCTATTTTAATATAATTGCTCCTATTAACGTATTCTAAACCGTAAAGTGGAAAACATATTCTGTGATAAATTTCAATTAAAATATCTGTAAAAAATATTGGAATAAGCATTCCCAGAATAAATGGTGCTGCTATCCAATGTTTTAGTCTTCTGAATAAAGTTTTTTGTCTTTTTAAGTATTCCATTTGAAAAAAAAAGAAAAATAGAATTATTAATAAATTTAACTAATAAATTAACAATCAGCGATTTTGATTTTAAATTTTAAAGTTTTTCCAGCTAGAGGATGATTCATATCAATTGAAACTGTTTTATCAGTAACTTCTGTTATTTTAGCAGGAAATTGCTGTCCTTGTGGCAATCCTACCATTAGAAACATTCCTTTTTTTGGTTCTTGATCTTTAGGCAACTGTTCTTTTGGAACTGTTTGAATTAATTCTGGTCTGTGCTCACCATAAGCTTTTTCAGATGTAAGCGTTATTTCTTTTTCTTCATCTTTTTCCATTCCAACAACTGCTTCATCAAATCCTTTAATTAATTGACCTGAGCCAACTTCAAATTCAATTGGTGGTTTTCCATCTGTTGTATCAAACATAGAACCGTCTTCTAGAGTTCCAGTGTATTCAACTTTGATTTTATCTCCTTTTTTTACAGGCATTATATCATCTCCATGTATAAAATAAGCATAATTAACCCATTTTATTTGTTTAAAAAGCAAAATAAAGGGTCTTTTATAAGATTTTCGAAGAAATATAATTATTAATTAAATAAACATTTTAAACAAAGAATTCTTCCTGTGGTTTAAATGGTTAGAAAATCAAGAAAATCAAGAGAAGAATGGAAAATATATAATAACGTATTTGACGAGTTTACAAAAAGAAATATATTTACTCTCTCAACACAAGGTCACTTCAAGGATTTGGAGTCTCCTATTGCTCTTGGAAAAGAAGCGAATGTGTTTTATGCAGAAAAAGCTAATGGAGAACAAGTAATTGTTAAGATTTATCGTCTTGAAAACTGTAATTTTAACAAAATGTATACATATATTAGTTCTGACCCAAGATTCATAGGTCTTGAGAATCAAAGAAGAAAGGTAATATTTTCTTGGGTTCAAAGAGAATACCGAAATTTGATGCTTGCAAGAGAAAAAATAAAAGTTCCGGTTCCTTTAGTTTTCAAAGATAATATTTTAGTTACAAGTTTTATTGGAGACGAAGAGCCGGCTCCTCAATTAAAAGATAAAAAGCCAAAAAATCCTGAAGAATTCTTTAAAAAAGTAATTGAAAATATGAAATTGCTTTTGGATGCAGGTCTTGTGCATGGGGATTTATCAGAATTTAACATTCTAAATTATAATGAAGAACCCATTTTTATTGACTTTAGCCAGGCAACGCCTGTAACAACTCAAAATGCTAAAGAACTCCTTAAAAGAGATTTAAAAAATGTTTTAACAGCATTCAAACGCAGCTTAAAATTAGACGCTGATTCTGTTTCAAAGGAAGTTATGAATCATTTTGACAAATTAGTAGCTGAAAAAGAAAGAGTGTGATTTGCGAAAAAACAGATAATTTAACTATTATAATTTTATTATTCTTGACAATAACTGGAGTGTTTAGTGCATAAAAAGGTATTCAGAAGCTTTAAAAGTGACTTATCATTTCTATTTATAATGGAATATCAGTATGAACAAAAAATCCCTAAAGAGAGAATAGCCGTTCTTATTGGGAAAAATGGAGAAATTAAGGAAGAATTGGAATCTTTAACAAAAACAAAGATTAATGTAGATTCAACTGAAGGAGATATAATTATTTCGGGTCCTGATTCTATTAATTTATATGCTCTAAAAGAAGTTATTCGAGCAATTGGAAGAGGTTTTAATCCTGAACTTGCAAGACTTCTTATAAAACAAGATTATGTTTTAGAAGTTATTCCATTACTTGACTATCTTAAAAATAAAAATCATCTTGAAAGAATTAAAGGAAGAGTTATTGGTGCTGGAGGAAAATCTAGGACAACAATTGAACAATTAACTCAAACATATATTTGTGTTTATGGAAAAACAATAAGTATAATTGGTCTTTCTGAAGGTGTTGTTTTAGCAAAAAAAGCTATTGAGAGTTTAGTTCAAGGCAGTCCGCACGCTAATGTTTATAGATGGTTAGAAAAAGCCAGAAGAAAAATTAAGGAACAAGAAGCATTAAACTGGTAAATTAAGATGAAAAAAGAGAAGCATCAAGAGCTCTAAAACAAAAATTTCTTTCAATTTTATCTTCTAAACCATCGCAATCAAATCCTTCTGTTAGTTTTTGTCTGTAACAAGCATCCTTTTCCACACTATTATCTATCACATCACATGTTTTCATTGCGACAGGAGTCCCTGAACCCGGAGTTGGATTTGTGGGTGTTATTTCTGGAGGTTTCTTTGTGAAAACATCGCTTATTCCACTAAAAATAAAAGCCATGACTCCTACAAGAAGTATTACAACAACAACCAATGCTTTTAGAAGACTTTTATTCCCTTGAATATTTAGCTTTCTTCCTTTAGAATAATGCCTCCAAATTTCTTTGTCCACTTTTTGAGCTGGCCAACCCGATCTAATAAGATTATATCTAACTAATCTTGGATCTGTATTAACAGCAGCTTGCTGTTCAACATATTGTTTTAATGGATCTTTTTTCATTCCCCGCCCCTTTTACAATTAAATTAGATTAGTTGCTTTTAAATTTTGTGGATAATTAAAGTTAATTTCTTCCTTTTTTATTATTTTTTGTTATAGCTGCAAAAATAGTTGCAATGATAGTAACACCTATGGTCCAACTAAGAATTGTTTCTAAGAGAATTTCCCAACCATAAAAAAAATACATTATAATGGCTGCAGAAACTCCAAAAACCCAAGAACTGAACATATATTTTCTTAGCTTGTTAAGATTGTTTTCTTTTTTCGCTAGTTTGGCACGCATTTCTTTGTTACGTTTTTGAAGCTCTATATACATAGCCCATTCTTTTTCATTCATTTTTCTGTGTGGCATACTGATTAACTAAATAAAGGGTATATATAAATTTGTTTGAAAAAATTATTAATCGTAAGTTTTATTAATCAAAAGTGGAATTCTTATTTTCGATGGGTGATACAACATTAGATAATTTTGGTGGTCCAACACCAAAAAATAACACTAAAGCATACGAGCTTGCTAAGGGTCAAAGAGAAATTAGTATAGCTGAGTTTTTTGAAAAAAACAGACATTTACTTGGATTTGACAATAAAAGAAAAGCTCTTATGACTACAATTAAAGAGGCTGTTGATAACTCCTTAGATGCTTGTGAAGAAGCAAATATTCTACCAGAAATTCATGTTCAAATTATTGAAATGGGTACTGATAAATTCAGAATTATTGTTGAAGATAATGGTCCTGGAATTGTTAAAAAACAAATTCCTAAAATATTTGCTAAACTTCTTTATGGTTCTAAGTTTCATAAATTAAAAATGCAAAGAGGTCAGCAAGGCATAGGAATTAGTGCGGCAGTTATGTATGGACAATTAACAACGGGTAAACCTGCAAGAATTATTTCCAAAATTCATCCTGATGAACCTGCACATTATTACGAGTTAAAAATTGACACAGCTACAAACAAACCCGACATTATTAGAGAGGGTGTGAAAGAATGGAGTAAAGATCATGGAACAAAAATTGAACTTGATTTGGAAGCATCATATAATAAGGGTTCTCAAAGCGTTGATGAATACATCAGAGAAACCGCAATTATTAATCCGCATGTTACTTTAATTTATACTCCTCCTAAAGGAGATCAAATTATGCTTGTTAGAGCAACAGAAAAAAAACCAAAACAAGCTCAAGAAATTAAACCTCATCCATACGGCGTAGAACTTGGTATGCTTATTAAAATGATTCAAAACACCCATGCTAAGTCTATTAAATCTTTTCTTAAAGATGATTTTTCTAGAGTTGGAGATAAATCTGCTGAAGAAATCTTGGAAAATTCAAAGCTTTTGTCAAAGATGAAACCAAAGAATGTGACTCGTGAACATGCCGAACAATTAATGGAAGGCATAAAAAAAACAAAACTTATGATGCCTCCTACTGATTGTATTGTTCCTTTAGGCGAAGAAATGATTGAGAAAGGTTTGAAAAAAGAGGTTAATGCGGAGTTTTATACTTCTGTTAGCAGACCACCTAGTGTTTACAGAGGAAATCCTTTTGCAATTGAAGTTTCAATTGCTTATGGTGGAGATCAACCAGGAGATAAACAAATTAATGTTATGAGATTTGCAAATAGAGTTCCTCTTTTATATCAGCAAGGTGCGTGTGCGACAAATCAAGCAGTTATAGAAACTAATTGGAAAAATTATGGTATTCAACAAACTGGAAAGAATTTTCCTGTTGGTCCTGTTACTGTTGTTATTCATATTGCTAGTGTTTGGGTTCCGTTTACCTCTGAAGCAAAAGAAGCTATTGCGCATTATCCTGAAATAATTAAAGAGATGAAACTTGCAATTCAAGAAGCGGGAAGAAATCTCTCTAAATATGTTAATAAGAAAAAAAAGGTTAAAGACGAACTTAAAAAAAGGGCATATATAGAAACGTATATTCCTCATATCGCAGAAGCAATAAAAGAAATTGTTGGGATCTCTGTTGCTGATGAAGAACTGATTAAGAAAAATCTTTCAGAACTTCTTGAACAAGCAAGAGGAAAAGTTGATAAACTTAATTTTGATCCTACTAAAAATGAAGACTACGATGAAGAACTTGCAAAAATTGGAAGAGAAGAAGCTAAAGAAGAATTAGAAGAGGAGCTTAGTAAAGAATGACTGACACACTAAAAAAAATACAAGGAACTGCTACAAAAATCTTTAACAATATTAAAAAGAAAGAAAAAGCAGAAATCGAATCTCCTATTAGGTCTCTTAATAATGTTATTTATAACAAAAAGGACGGCTTTTTTGAATTAAAAGGCCTTATGAAAAAAAGGGCTTTGACAGCTAACACTGTAAAGACTTTTGCTCAAACACTAAAACTTATGGCATTATCTAAAGATCTTATTGAATCTAAGGATATTGCAACAAAAAGAGAAGCATATTATGTTAGTAAAAACTGGGGAGAGGCCAGATTTAAAGAACAACCTGAATCAGATGCGGTTATGGACGACGTTGAAGCAATGTTTAGAACTAATAGAGAACGACTTGGTTTTATTGCGGATGAACACGGAGGAAGTGTTGCTGGAGAAATAATAGTTGTTGATAAAGATGCTACGACTGGAAATGAAATTAATATTGATTGTACTAAATTTGGTTCCGGATCATACAGTATTCCTTCTGATATTGAAAATATTAAATTCAAAACAAAAGCTAAATTTATTTTAGCTATTGAAACACAAGGTATGTTTGAGCGTTTGAATAAACATCAATACTGGAGAAAGGCAAATTGCATAATTGTTAGTATGTCTGGAGTTCCATCAAGGGCTTGTAGAAGATTTATTAGAAGAATGACTGATGAAGCAAAAATACCTGTATATGTATTCTGCGATGGAGACCCTTATGGAATGATGAATATTTATCGTACACTTAAGGTAGGTTCTGGTAATGCTGCGCACATAAATAAATATTTTTGTGTTCCGAACGCAAAATTTATTGGAATTACACCAGAAGATATCAACCAATATCAATTGCCAACACATCCTTTAAAGGAAGTTGATATAAAAAGAGCAAAAGATGCGTTGAAAAATGATCCTTTTGTTAAGGACCATAAAGAATGGCAAAAAGCTTTAAAAGAAATGATTAAGATGAAAGTCAGAGCAGAACAACAAGCACTAGCTAAACACGGTCTTAATTTTGTTATTTCTAATTATCTTCCTGAGAAGATGAAGAATGCAAAGAGTTGGCTTCCATAGTACCTAAAAATGAGTCAAAGTTAAATGAGATTATAATTATTAATTAGGGCTCAAACTCCTGTGTATTTTTAGAAAAAGAATCATTGAAATGACAAAAGCCATTTGTTCTTTTGTAAGAACATTAAATATTTCTGCAAATTTTACTTTGGTATCAGGAATGTTTGCAACTATGGAATCTTTGAAGTTGTGAGCAGCAATTATGTCTGCTGACTTAATTCCATTAAATATTATGTGCCAATTAACGCTTGTAACACCTCCCATAAACAAATCTGGAAAATCAAGTGTGCCTAATATTTGTTCATTCTTTCTTATTTCTTTCTTAAATAAATCAATAACTCCAAGGTATTTTTCATTTAGATAAATGTGCATAAATCCTTTTTTTATCTCCATAATTATTTCAGAATTTACTGTTTTTGTTATCGTTATTCCATTTAGATTTGCTAGACCTGGGAATGATAAGGTATATCTCATTTCGGTTATTGCTGCGGGTTTTTTCAAGTCGTTATCCGAATATAAATCATTGAAATAGCTAAATTTTGAGTCAGACAATATTTTTTTATTAATATATGTTCCTTTTATTATTCTTGAAGTTGTTATATCTGTTCTCGAAATCGAATTTTTTTGAATTCTTTGATTTATTAACATTCTAAGTTCTTGTTTGAAACTACCATTTTCTAATTTTTTATTCCATTCTTTGCCTTTGTTTAATATTTTTACTACAGCAAATACTGCAAAGCCAAAAAAAGCAAGAAAACTTAAGGGAATTAATAAGAATAGCCAAATCATAAGACAAATTTAGGTTTTTATATTTAAATATTTTTTTAATATTTGAGACAGGAATATGTGTTTTGTCACTATTCAAAAAGGGACACAAACACAAATTTTAAAAACTCCGGAGTTATTCATCCTCTATATCTTGTTTTATCATAGATGAAGGAGAGTGATACTTTGAATTACGAACAGTTTCGAAACGTGGATGAATTGACCCATGACGAGATTATTGCTCAAGAAATAGATGAAATCGTGCATAAAAGGAAAACTTCGACAAGTTCTCCTAGGAAAAAAGAAGTGAGTCATAAATCTAAGGAGGGGATAAAAACGGAACCCGAAAAACCTAAAGAGGAGCCAAATAAAAATGCGGCTCAAGATGCTAATTTAGTTGCTTGTGAACAAGAACATGAGATGGAAGCAATTCTTAAACATTTTAAGAAGGTAAATAACAAAGCAAACAGAGAATCAATGAAAAAACTTTGTAAAGAATTTAAATCAAATGATGATTTAAAACCTTATAACAGAGACAATTTTTACACTTTTTAAGCGCGTCTGCTGATTTTAGAAAAATCCGATCAGAAAAAACTGTTTCTGCAAAGAAAAAAGTAGCAACAAAAAAGAAAGCAAAGAAAAAAGTGCAACAAAAGCCAAAAACAATAATTATAGAAAATGATGAACCTGAAGGAAAATGGTTAACAGTTATTGTTAGTGCTATTGCAATTCTTGCAATAGTTGTCGTCGCGTATTTACTTTTTGATACTGCAACAACAGTTGAAGAACCTACAAGCACAGTTGCTGCAATTGTTAATGGGGTTCCAATATATAATTCTGATGTGAACATGAGACTAAACATGCTTCAAAATACAGGAAATACCTTTGCAACAAGAGATATGGCTTTAAATGATACGATTACACAAGAATTATTATCTCAAGAAGCTAAAAAGAAAGGATATGAAGTAAGCGATAAAGAAATTGAAGAAACATTAAACAAAGAACTAGAAGCAAATGGCTTTAGTAAAGAAGAACTAGAAGCAAATTTAGCAGAAGGCGGTCTGAAATATGAGGATTTAATTAAATTTTATACACAAAACTTGTTGGTACTTCGATACATAAATGACACAATTTTAAGCAAAGTAATCTTAGCAGAAGACGATGCAAAAAACTACTACGATGACAATAAAGAACAATTTAAACAGCTTGAACAGGTTACTGTTAAACATATCTTAATAGGATATGATAACCAGAGCGATAATGAAACATACAAAAAAGCAAAAGCCGTAGAAAAAGCTATTGATAAAGATAGAGATAATTTCTGTGATTTGGTTAAAGAGTATACAGAAGATGTCGGCAGCAAAGATACTTGTGGAGAATACACCTTTTCCAGGCAAGATCCTTTGGTTCCAGAGTTTATAGAAGCAGGATTTGGTATGAAAGAAGACGAAGTTAGAATTGTTAAAACTCAATTCGGGTATCATGTCATGTTAAAAATTAAAGACATTCCTGAACAAATACTTCCATTTAAAGAAGTTAAAGAATCCATTGTAAATCTTTTAGAAAGAGAGCAAGTTATGGCTGAATATGAAGAATTAATTAAAAAGATAAAAGATGAAGCAATAATAGAAATCTATACGGAAGAAGGGCAAGCTGTGTCAAATGAAGAAGCAGACCAAACAACAGTATCTGAAGTAGCAGTAAAAGAAACTGTTAAAACAGAGAAATCAGAAAAACAAGAATTTACAAAGTGTTTAGAAAGTAAAAATGCTGTTATGTATACTGTTTATTGGAGCCCTGATAATGAAGCACAACTTGAAATTTTTGGAGATGATGCTAAGTACATAAAAATTGTTGAGTGCGATGCAGATGAAAAAGATGCAGATGTGGCTGCTTGTAAAGAAGCAGGCGTTACAATTTATCCAAGTTGGGTTGTAGATGGAAAATTAATTGAAGGTTTTCAAAGCGAAAGAAGTCTAAAGACAGCTACTGGCTGTTAATTTTTTCTTTTTTTTATATTATTTTATCATTGTAGCATTAATTTTTCTTTTTTATCTTTATTCTATTACTCTCGGATTATAGTCAATAAAAAAAATTATTTTCCATATTGTAAATTATTCTTTCATAACATTTAAATAGGCCAAACAATTACCTCAATCCAAGCCCGACACGAGAGTACTCAATGGAGCAAAAGGCGAAACTTCACCAAAAGTGAAGCACAGTTGACCTTGTGTCGACAGTGACCGAGCAATGAGCTTGGGAGTTAGTGACTCGGGCTACATATTCATAGTCATAAATCAGAAACAAGTAAATAATTATCATTATTATTTCATTTAAACATTTAAGTACCCTGCCAGCGAAACTGGCACCTAATAGGCTATATTATAATTATTAAAAATAGACTAATAGAAAAACTTGTTCTGAGATTAATTGACTGGAAAAATGATTGAGTTGTGAATAAAAAGAGGCACAACTAATAGACAAAGACAGCAATATAAAATGGAGAGTAATTAAAATGGCAAAAATAGCACAAGTATCAGCCAAATACATCGTTCACGCAAGAATCTTTATTGAAGGTGTAGTTGATAGACCCGACGTTATCGGAGCAATATTCGGACAAACAGAAGGTTTACTAGGAGCTGATCTAGAATTAAGAGAACTTCAAAAATCCGGTAGAATCGGAAGAATTGAAGTAAATGTAGAAACAAAAGGCGGAAAAACACAAGGAGACATAATAATACCAAGCAGTCTTGACAAAGCAGAAACAAGTATTGTGGGAGCAGCAATAGAAATAATACAAAGAATTGGTCCTTGTAACGCTAAATTAACAGTATCAAAAATAGAAGATATAAGAATTAGTAAAAGACAAATGGTTATTGAAAGGGCAAAATCACTTCTAAGAGATTTGATGGACACATCAATGCCTGATTCACAAGAACTATCTGACGAAGTAGCATATTCTGTAAGAATGATGGAAATTCAAGAATACGGAAAAGAAAAACTACCTTCCGGACCTGGAATTGATGAGAGTGATGAAATTATTGTTGTGGAAGGAAGAGCTGACGTATTGAATTTATTAAAACATGGATTCAAAAATGCAATTTCTATTAACGGAACAAACATTCCTCAAACAATAATGAATTTGTGCAGAGAAAAAACAGTAACTGTTTTCGTAGATGGTGACAGAGGCGGTAACTTAATCATCCAAGAACTTTTGGGAACAACAGAAATAGATTATGTAACAAGAGCTCCGGATGGAAAAGAAGTTGAAGAATTAACAAAAAAGGAAATTCATAAAGCAATTAGATCTAGAATTGCTGGGGAACAAGCAAAACTTGAAATGCCGTCACGTACAGGCCAATCAAGAACTAATTCCCAACAACAAAGATCACAACCACAAAGAAAAGATATAAGAAGACCTGCACCTTCAAGAGCGCCACAGAGAACAACTGCGCCTCCACAAAGAGCTTCAAGAACACCTAGTCGCGCTACAGGTGCAGAAAAAACAAAATTCTCAAGCATGCTTGAAGACTTAATTGGAACAAGAGGAGCATACATCCTTGATGAAAAATTAAACATTTTAGGAAAAGTTCCTGTAACCGAACTTCAAAGCACAATTAAGAGTCTTGCATCAGGAATTTATGCTGTTGTGTTTGATGGTATAATTGAAAAAGAATTAGTGACTGTTGCAGAAAGAGCTAACGTAAATTTCTTAGTTGCAATGGATTCAAAAGTTAAAGATTCAAAAGTGACAATTTTTACATCAAACAATTTGTAAATCACTTTTTTTATTTTTTTTCTTTTATACTAAACCAAAAAATTAATAATTAAAAGTAAAAAACATATTTTTTTAGAGGGGTTTAACATGAAAAAGGCACTTATTTTACTATTAGGACTGTTACTGCTTGCTGCTTGTAGCTCACAAAACACAGTTCCTAAGGAGGGAAAAGAAATGAAAGAAATTGCTGTTTTTGAGACAAATAAAGGTGTGTTTGAAGTTACATTAAACAGAATGGCTGCGCCAGATACTGTTGAAAATTTTGTGCAGTATATTAATGATGGTCATTATGACGGAACTGTGTTTCACAGAGTTATTGGAAACTTTATGGTTCAAGGAGGAGGATTTACTGCTGATGGAAAACAAAAAGCCACTAGAGCACCTATCAAATTAGAATCAAATAACGGATTAAAAAATAAAGCGGGTTCTGTTGCTATGGCTAGAACAAATGTTCCTGATTCTGCAACATCACAATTTTTCGTAAACGTTGTGGATAACAATTTTCTAAATTATGCTCCTGGAAATGATGGTTATGCTGTATTTGGAAAAGTAACATCAGGAATGGAAGTCATTGAAGATATAAGAGCAGTTCCTACGGAAGTTAAACATGGTATGCCTGATTGGCCAAAAGAAGAAGTGGTTATTGAAAAAGCATACATGAAAAGTTAATTTCCTATTAATTTAATTGCTTTTTCATATTGTTTTTTATTTATGAATTTATTTTCATAAAGAAGTTTATATTTTTGTTTGTGTATTTCTTTTTTGTTTTTTATTTTATCTAAATTGTTTTCTTCTTTGTAAAGTTCTTCTACGTGCGTTGCTATATCTTCACACCATCTTTTTCCTTCAAAAGATTTATGCTCATATACCTTATAAGCGCCATACCTTCTTATAAAGCCGTTATAAGGACCAAAATATCCATTTTGAGCACCTTCATATCTTGATGTGTCGACAAGAGCATTCCATTTTTCAAAGAATTTATTGTCGCAATTTTTCTCTTGTAAATGAGCTAATTCATGAGCAAGAGTAGTTATAGAATAAGCTATCGGATTTAAATATATTTTATTTGAATCATCAAATGAAACCGCGCCGTAAGTAGTTACAAAAGAAAAACGCGTTCTTGGATGTAATCTTTTTACAGAAATTACCTTTAAATTTTTTAGAAGATTATTATCTATTTTTTCTAGGTCTTTGTATATTTTTGAATATGTTTCTAAATATTCAACACTGACACTCGGGCCTAATATTTTTGTGACATATTCTGTAGATAATTTTGCGTTGAGTGTGTCTTCCCAAGATTTATCTGAAAATTTTTTATAAG
>Ga0114931_10002249_pt1 | contig 24562 bp, 17 predicted proteins | sample 2SBtaG_FD_89579 | JGI IMG/M metagenome (GOLD analysis project Ga0114931, IMG submission 89579) | Deep subsurface microbial communities from Kolumbo volcano to uncover new lineages of life (NeLLi) - 2SBTROV14_V59a metaG | ecosystem: Environmental > Aquatic > Marine > Volcanic | place: Kolumbo... | reverse complement strand
TCCGCAAATCCCATATGGGCTTGTTTCCATTTGATCATTCCGTAGCCTCCATCATTGAGAATCAAAACGATCAGGTCAAGTTTCAACCGGATGGCTGTTTCGATTTCCTGTGAATTCATCATGAATCCCCCGTCTCCACAGATGGCGATGACGCGGCGATCGGGATGCACCATTTTGGCTGCCATGGCGGAGGGCAGACCGGCACCCATCGAAGCAAGAGCATTGTCCAGAAGGACCGTGTTCGGGCAGCTGGCATCGTAATTGCGGGCGAACCAGATTTTATATATTCCATTGTCCAGAGCGAGGATTCCGCTCTCCGACACTGCCTTGCGAACGTCCGCCACCAGTCGTTGCGGATACACCGGGAAACGGGGGTCCCTGCTTCCTTCCTCGACGTGTTCGGACATGGCGGTCCGGGTTTTTAAAAAGAAATCAAAATCCCAGGAATCCTGAGGAATCAGATGTTTGTTCAGCCGGAACACCGCGTTGGCGATGTCGCCCACCATCTCCACCTGGGGAAAGTAAACCGGGTCAACCCGGGCGGAACTGAAATTGACATGAATCACCTTCAGCTCATCCTGATCCATCACAAAGGGCGGTTTTTCCACGACATCATGGCCCACATTGATGATGACATCCGCATAATCGATCGCCCGATGGATGAAGTCGTGATCAGAAAGAGCGGCATTGCCCAGAAAGAGCGGATGGGTTTCATCGACGACGCCTTTTCCCATTTGGGTGGTGATGAAGGGGATTCCCTGTTTATCCACGAAAGATCGAAGCTGGGTGGAAGTGAGTTTCCGGTTGGCTCCGGCGCCAATCACCAACAGGGGGTGCCGTGCCTGGGTCAGGAGTGCGGTGGCCTGAAGCAGAGACTTGTGCTCCACCACGGGTCGCCGGACCTGGCTGGCGGAAAAAGGTTTCGCATCGGTTTCCTCACCGGCGATGTCCTCCGGCAATTCCAGGTGAACTGCACCCGGCCGTTCCTCCTCTGCCAGGCGGAATGCCTCACGAATGCGGGAGGGCATTCGGTTGGCACTGACAATTTGATGGGTGTATTTGGTGAGCGGCTTCATCATTCCCACCACATCGACGATCTGGAATTCACCCTGCTTGCTGTGTTTGATCGGTTTTTGTCCGGTGATCATCAGCATCGGCATTGCTCCCAGCTGGGCGTAGGCAGCCGCAGTGACCAGATTGGTTGCCCCCGGTCCCAGGGTGGAGAGACAGACTCCCGCCTTACCGGTGAGCCGCCCGTAGGTTGCCGCCATAAATCCGGCAGCCTGCTCGTGTCGGGTCAGAACGAACTGTATGTTTGATCGCGAAAGTGAATCCAGCAGATCAAGGTTTTCTTCCCCTGGAACACCGAAAATATATTCGACTTCCTCCGCTTCGAGACACTGGATAAACAAATCAGATGCTTTCATGATAAACGCCCGGGGGCCATTCCCGGTCAGCCGATTCCGTATGCCAGCATGGCGTCGGCGACTTTGATGAACCCGGCAATATTGGCGCCTCTCACGTAATGCACGGTTCCGCTTTCCTCTCCGTAAAGCAAGCATTTCTGGTGAATGTTGTTCATGATCGTGTGGAGCCGGTCATCGACTTCCTCCCGAGTCCAGGAAAGCCGCAGGGCGTTTTGACTTTGTTCCAGACCCGATACGGCGACTCCTCCAGCGTTGGCCGCTTTGGCGGGACCGAACAGAATTTTTTTCTTGATGAAGGCACGAATGCCATCCAGTTCGGTAGGCATGTTCGCTCCCTCGCAGACGGCCTGCACCCCGTTTTCCAACAGAATCGTCGCATCTTTCAGACTGATCTCATTTTGTGTGGCACAGGGAAATGCCACGTCCACGGGAACAGACCAGGGATTCGCGTTCGGGTGGAAGGTGGCCGCTGAAAACCGCTCTGCGTATTCACTGACTCTTCCCCGGCGGATTTCTTTCAGGTCTTTGAGAAATGCCAGTTTGTCGTCGTCGATTCCATCCGGGTCATGGACAAATCCGGAGGAGTCAGAAATGGTCACGACCTTTCCTCCCATTTCGGTGGCTTTTTCCACCGTGTAAATTGCCACATTCCCGGAACCGGATACGGAGATGGTTTTGCCATCGAGTGAATCACCACGATGCTGCAACATATTTTCGCAGAAATAGACGCAGCCGTATCCCGTTGCCTCTTTGCGTTCGGCGCTGCCGCCAAATTCCATTCCCTTTCCGGTCAGAGTGCCCACGAAACGATTCGCCAGGCGCTTGTATTGTCCGAAAAGATAGCTGATTTCCCGGGCGCCGACACCGATGTCGCCGGCCGGGATGTCGGTGTTTTCCCCGATGTGACGATACAACTCCGTCATGAGCGATTGACAGAACCGCATCATTTCGCGATCACTTTTGCCCGAGGGATTGAAATTGGATCCACCCTTGGCGCCTCCCATGGGCAGACCGGTCAGGCTGTTTTTGAAAACCTGTTCAAAGCCGAGAAATTTCAGAATGCTCTGATTGACCGAGCGGTGAAAACGCAAGCCTCCTTTGTAGGGACCAATCGCGTTGTTGAACTGGACCCGCCAGGCCCGATTCGCCCGAACGGTCCCATCGTCGGCCTCCCAACTGACCCGAAAGATAATGATCCGGTCGGGCTCGGTCATCCGTTCGAGAATCTGGGCATCCCGATAATCCTTATGGGCAAGAACGAAGGGCATGACCGAGTCGGCAAACTCGAGTACCGCCTGATGAAATTCTTTTTCATGAGGATTTCTCTTTTTCAGTCCCCGCATGAAGTGCAGGACTTCGTTGTTTGGATTCATAGACGGATCGTTCAGGCAGGCGCGGCGATTTGGTAAAGACAAAAGTGATCTTGAACGGAGCTTTGGTCGGAAATTCCGGGGAAAAATTACAGATTGAGACCAAAATGCGGGTTTCGGGGAAAACGGAAAGGCCGGGAATAATGAGGCTTGAATCGATCCAGAAACCGTGGCACAAAGCGGATATGAAACAGCAAACTGGCCAATCCGGACATCTTTTCAATCGACGACACCTTTTAACCGGAGCCGGCCTGGGGGTTTTGGGGGCGGCTCTCGAGACAAGTCCCGGAAGAGTTTTGGGTGAAGATGTTCAAAAATCGCCCGTCGCTTCCGCGGGGCAATTCAGGATGTGCCTGAATATGTCCACCATTCGCGGTCAGGACTTGAATCCGGCTGAAGAGATCGAGATTGCCGGAAAGGCCGGCTACGAATCGATCGAGCCCTGGTTTCGTAAAATCAATCCTTACCTGGAAAGCGGCGGATCGCTCAAGGACCTGAAAAAGCGTATCGATGATCACGGGCTGACGGTGGAGAGCGCCATCGGGTTTGCCCCCTGGATTGTGAACGATGCCGACAAGCGGGCCGGGGGATTCGAGGAAGCCAGGCGAGATATGGACACCATTGCCCAACTCGGGGGAAAGCGGATCGCGGCCCCCCCTGCCGGCGTCGGCAAAAATGAAGTGGTCAGTCTGGACGATGCCGCTGATCGCTATCGGAAGTTGTTGGAATTGGGAGACCAAATGGGCATCACTCCTCAGGTCGAAATGTGGGGCGGAAATCCCACCATCGGGACGATTGAAAAGGCCTTATATGTGGCCATTCGATCCGGCCATCCGCGGGCCTGCTTCCTGGGCGACGTCTACCACATCTACAAAGGAGAGTCCTCTTTTGATTCACTCCTGTTGCTGGGACCACATGCCATCCAGCATTTCCACATGAACGATTATCCCGCTGATCCGCCCAGGGCCACGATCAACGATTCGTTTCGCGTATTTCCCGGAGACGGCATTGCTCCCCTGACCAGGATGCTGAAGAATTTCAAGGCAGTGGGGGCCTATCCCTCCCTGTCCCTGGAACTGTTCAACAGATCCTACTGGAAGATGCCCGCATTGGAATGCGCCAGAGTCGGGCTGGAAAAGATGAGGGACACGGTGGCCAAAGCAGAGGCTTAACCTGAATGATTCACGAAAGATTTCCCGAAAACTTGCCAGCCCACGAAACTGCCGCGTTCCGGACCGATTTTCGTCCTCGACGTATTTTCAAAACCGCCTGCGGGGAAAATCGGTCCGCGCCTTGCATTTTGGCGGCCTGACGGCGTTATAGAAAAACCCCATGAATCATTCAGGTTAAAAGGGGCTCAAAAGGGGCTCAAAAGGGGCTTAATTGAACCGGGAAATCCCGGTGATCAGGATTTCGCGGTGCAGCGATAAACGAAGGCCGGCGGTGCGTTCTGCCAGATCACCGGGCTCTGGTTTACCTCCGCAAATTCCCGTTTCAGGAGTTTGCGGAAGCGCTGGGCGGCAGGCAGGATCATTCCCTGCAGATAGGCAAAAGTGACGAACTGCCCGCCGGATTTGAGAACGCCCTTCATGGCCTCGAGCAATTCCATCTGGAGTGATTCCGAAAACACCGCCCAGGGGAGCCCGGAAATCACGGCGTCAACTTGCCCGATGCCTTCCGCTTCGCACAGGCGGCCAATATGGGACACGCATTCTGTATGGACGGTCGCGCGGGGACATCGTTCTCTTGTCAGTTGGGCCAGATGCTCGTCGCGCTCCACGGCGAAGAATGTGGCATCGGGATGAAGCTTTCCCATGATTTTCTCGGTAAAAACACCGGTCCCAGGTCCGAATTCGACAACGCTTCGCAGAGAATCCCAGTCAAGCCGGTCTACCATGGCGTCGGCTAGCTTGTCTCCGCTGGGGGTGAGGGCCCCGACTTGAGATTTGTTTCGAAGAAAGGCGCGGAAAAAATGGTGGTTAGGAGAAGCCATGTGGCCCGACTATCGGGTACGATGTGGAATTTTTGCAAGTCACACTTCTGTGTTTTTTCCGGTCGATTGGTCCGTTATCGCGGATGGAAAAGACTCGATTTGTCCGATTGTTGCAGCGAATCTCCCCGGCATGAAACGACACACCATATTGATCGGATTGTTCGCCTCTTGTCTCTTTGCCTTTTCTTCTTTTGCCGACGGGCCCGCCGACAACATGCCCGAATCGGTTCGGCGGATTCCCCCACTGGGGATTGAGGTTCCCGAACAGATGGCCGCTGCCCTGCACCACGGGCTCGATGCTTTACAAAAAGAAATCGACTCGCTGCCCCGGGCCTTGAAGGGGAAACCGGAACTTCTCGCTTTGATCCCCGACGTGGAAATTTACCACAAAGCGGTCCGATACGCCCTCGATTACCGGGAATTTCAAAGAGAGAGCGAGCTGAAGGTGGCTCTGAAACAACTGGACACGGCCATGCGGCGCGCTGCAGCGTTGAAAAGAGGGGAGGCTCCGTGGCTGAGGAAAACCGGCCTCGTCGTTCGAGGTTTTCGATCAGGAATAGACGGAAGTGTCCAGCCTTATGGCCTGGAAATTCCAGCAAATTACGACTTCGCCGGGAGGGAAAAGTGGCGGCTGGATCTCTGGTTTCATGGCCGCGGCGAACGCACCAACGAGGTGGCTTTTATGGATCAGCGATCGCGGTCCAGAGGAAAAATCAAAGCACCCAACACCATTGTCCTGCACCCCTACGCCCGCTATTCCAATGCCAACAAATTCGCCGGAGAGATCGATTGTCTGGAGGCATTGGAGCATGCTTCCCATTACCTGAGAGTGGATGATGACCGCACCTTCGTCCGTGGATTTTCCATGGGCGGCGCGGCCTGCTGGCAATTTGCGACCCATTATGCGGACCGCTGGGCCGGAGCGCAGCCGGGAGCCGGTTTTTCAGAGACGGAGGATTTTTTGAACACCTTTCAGGGCGAAACGCTCCATCCCTATCCCTGGGAGAGACGATTGTGGCGATGGTATGACTGCACCGACTGGGCGCTGAATCTGACCAATTGCCCAACGATCGCTTATTCAGGGGAGATTGATCATCAGATTCAAGCCGCCAGAATGATGGAGAAAGCCTATGAAAGAGAGGGACTGAAACTGCTGCATCTGATCGGGCCAAAAACGGCGCATGGACTGGAGCCGAACACCCTTCGTGAAATCGAGTCCCGACTGGCCAACATTGCCATTGCCGGACGGGTCAGGGTTCCGCGGGTCGTGCGAATGGTGACTTACTCTCTGCGCTACAATCGAATGCACTGGCTGACGGTGGACCGGATGAAAGAACATTGGGAAGAGGCCCGCCTGACCGGAGAGTGGACCTTTCCCAATTCCATTTCGCTGAACGCCAGCGGGATTGACGCTTTTACGGTGGATTTTCAATCCGGGGATTGTCCGCTCGATCAGGCGCGGGCGCCCCTGATTACCGTGAACGGGCAATCCCTCAAGGGACCGAAGATTTTGTCGGACCGATCCTGGACCTGCCATTTTTCCAGAAACGGAAAAAAGTGGGCCCTCGTGGCCAATAGCGGCGGACCCGCTGAGGGACTCGTCAAACGACATGGATTGCAGGGGCCCATTGATGACGCCTTCATGGATTCCTTCCTCATGGTGAAACCCAGTGGGAAACCCCGCTTCGATCTCTGGGGCGAGTGGGTCCACGGCGAGTTCAATCACGCGGTGACCCAGTGGCGACAACAATTTCGCGGGGATGCACCGGTAAAGAAAGACTCCGAAGTGACGGACCAGGACATCGCCAACCACAATCTGATTCTGTGGGGCGACCCTTCGAGCAATTCGCTGATCGCCAAAGTACTCAAGGATTTACCGATCACCTGGAACGCCGAAAAGGTAGCGGTGGGCCAGGCGTCTTTTGACGCAAAAACCCATATACCGGTCCTGATTTATCCGAATCCGCTGAACCCCGACAAATACGTGGTGATCAATTCCAGCTTCACCTACCGGGAGTACGACTACCTCAACAATGCGAGACAGACCCCGAAATTACCCGACTGGGCGATCATCGACCTGAGCAAACCGGTCACCAGTCAGTATCCGGGCGGAATACCGGCAGCCGGGTTCTTCGGGGAAAAATGGGAAGTGAAATAGTCTTATTCGTGATCCCATTTCAAAATCCAGGGATCCTGCATTTTTTTCTGAAATGCTTTCAGCTTATCCTGATACTCGGCCAGCTTTCCTGCATAAGCGGGATCGCTGGCCAGGTTGGTTTTTTCCGTGGGATCCACGTCAATTTTGTACAATTCAAAGGCGGGACGGTGAATGTATTCGCCCACCGTATGCTGCCCGTAGGGTGCGTCCATAGACTTCTGATATTGCGATTGAAAACTGCTGGCCGCCCATAAATCCGAGGCGAATGGGTAGGGGAGTTCGTGAGCGATGTTCCAGATCAACTTGTATTCCCTGTCCCGAACGACTCTCATCGGGTAATACATGGTTATTTCGTGAAAAGTGTGCGAGGCGTAAATCGTGTCCCAGTGTTTGGCCTCTGGTTTTCCCAAAATGGGAATCCATGATCTGCCGTGATAACTCGTCAGCTTGGGGCCGAGATTGTCCCTGGCGATGGAGGGAAAATCTTTCCAGAACTTTTGGGCATCCAGAATGTTCTTCGGTCCCTTGGTTTTCGGGTCCAGTCCACCCGCAAAATCAAGAATACTCGGCGTGACGTCGATGTGGCTGATCATCGCCTTGCTTTTGATGCCCCGATCTTTTTCATACGGATTCCGCACAACGAAAGGAACCCGGAGGCCGCCCTCGTAAACGGTGGTTTTGCCGCCGGAAAAGGCCATACCGTGATCCGAGGTGTAAACCAGCAATGTCTTATCCCAAAGGCCCGCTTCCACGAGAATCTCTTTTAACCGCGCCAATCCCTGATCAATACGGGAAACACTCTGATAATACTGGGCAAGTTCCTCGCGGGTTTCGGGATTGTCCGTCATGAAATAGGGAATCGGCACCCTGGCGGGATCGTAGAATATTTCCTTCACTCCCGGGTAGGCGCCTCGATTCTTTTTGTTTCCAAAAAGATTCGGTTTCAATTTCAACTTGGAGTTTTCGTCCAGACCACCACCCCGGTGCGGATCGTTCGTCCCGAAATACAGAAAAAACGGTTTGTCGCTGTCCGTGGTGATAAAGTTCTTCGACTTGTCCGCCATCTCGACGGTGCTGCGACCATTGGCTTTCAGGTAGGTCTCGAAGTGATACACTCGTTCCGGTGCGACATGATATTTTCCGATTTGTGCCGTGCGATAACCGGCCCGGGCCATCACCCGGGGGAGAGCCAGACTCACCACATTGGGGTAAGACGCAAATTTGTTATAACCGTGGGCGTGCCCATATTGTCCGTTGCGGTGATTGTGCAGCCCCGACATCACCACAGAGCGACTGGCCGAACAACTGGCTGTCGTGGCGAATGCGTTGAGAAACAGAGTCCCGTCCGCCGCGATGGAATCGATGGCCGGAGTTTTCGCAATCGGATCACCGTAGCATCCCAAAGTGGGAGACTCGTCGTCGGTGATGAAAAAAATCACATTTCTTTCAGCGGAAAAGGCGGAAAACGTCGTTCCGAGAACGATGCTGGACAGCAGGGGAAGCAAGCGAAGTTTCATGATCAACCATCCTACTCTCTCGCTTGCTGAACGGTCAAGATACGAATCAGGGGCGGCGGGGGAAAGCTCCGAGTTTCAGGGAAGTCCCCGGTTTTTCCATCCAAGAGGGTATGGTGGATGACCTGACCCTGTTGAATTTGTGTTCATTTATTTCGGAAATACAAGATATTCGTTGATCCAAATGACTATTGAGCGATATTTATGGCTTCTATGGTGCTTGATTCCCAATTTTCCACGGGTTCAGGCCGGTTCGCCACGATTTTTTTTGTATATTTTGATTCATTCCGTCGGATATGGCTGCCCGCAAAGCGACAAGTTCCTCCAAGCGTAAGACCAGCAGGAAAAGGCCGGCATGAAGGGCCGAAGGGACGTCGGGCCGCGCCGCCAAAAACTTCCGGGAAACGCCGCACCGGCCCTTACACACTTCACGAAATTATGGCCCTCTCGTTGGGAGGCGTCTGTGCGATGTTTTTTTTGGCATTGATTTCCTATTCGCCCGCTGACTTGCCTGCATGGGTTCCCTTCAGTTCGCAGGCCGGGCAGAACCATGTGATGGAAAATTTCATCGGTCCGGTCGGGGCGGTTACGGCGGGTTATTCGTATTTCTTTTTCGGAGCGGCCAGTTTTCTGATCCCGGCGGTATTGGCCTGGTGGTCCATCCAAATCATTGGAGGTTTCCGTCCATTCACGGGGAGAAATGTGATGTCCTTCTCCGTATTGATCGTATCGGCGGCGTGTTTGATTGAGTATCAGGATTTCTTTTTGAAAGACTGGGCGGCTCGTTACAATCTGCCGGGTAGCGCGGGAGGCCTGTTTGGGTATGGAGTGGGTCACAAGATGGTCGAGCGCGCCCTCGGGTCGGCAGGATCCCTGATCGTGGTGTCGATTGCCTATTTGATCGCTCTCATTGTGATTACGGGAATCCATCCGCTTCAATTGGTCATCATGGTGAAAAACCGTTTTGTCGAGGTGCGGAAGCATCTTGGGGCCGCGGGACGGGTGACTCTTTTGCCAAGATGGTTTTCAATTTTCACTTCACCCTCGACGAGGGACAAACAGCCTGCCCGGGGGCGGACGGTTCCAGTGGCCCGAGCCTCCAAAAAAGAGAAGCCGGAAGAGATGGTGGACGCCCCTGAGCTTCCCCTGGAAATGCCACCGGCGCCTGATCGGAAGATCATCGATGCATCGCAGCGCAATCGGAACGGCGGAAAAAACGGAGCCTGCGGGAATGCCGATTTGTTTCCGAACGGGAAAAAGTCGGAAAACGAATCCATGCTGACGGGGGGGCATTTCAAAGACTACAAACTACCGAGTCTGAGTTTATTGAAATATGGAGAAGAGGATGAGACGAATCAGACCGACGAGAACGCACTGATCGAGTTGCAGAACAACATAGTTGGCACCCTGGCGACATTCGGGGTGGACGTTGAGCCCGGCGATATCACCAAGGGGCCGACCATTACTCGCTACGAAGTCTATCCAACGCCCGGATTGCGGGTCAATCGGATCACCAGCCTTCAGGCTGATCTGGCGCGGGCCACCCGGGCCGAGAAAATCAACATACTCGCTCCGGTTCCCGGAAAGGATACCGTGGGAATCGAGATTGCCAATTCGAACCGCGTGGCGGTGGCTCTTCGCGAACTTTTCGAGGACAGCGCCTTTCGGAATTCCAAGGCCAAACTGCCCCTGGCGCTCGGGAAAGATGTGTATGGGCGAACCATCATCGGTGATCTTGCCAGGATGCCCCACCTCCTGGTGGCAGGCGCTACGGGAAGCGGGAAAAGTGTCTGCATCAACAGTATTATTGCCAGTTTACTCTACCGATTCACACCGGACGAACTGCGCTTCATCATGATCGATCCCAAGGTGGTGGAAATGCAGTTGTATAACGAACTGCCTCACATGGTGGTTCCGGTGGTGACGGACTCGAAAAAGGTTCTTTTGGCTCTTCGCTGGCTGATCAATGAAATGGAGCGCAGATACGCCTTGTTTGCCAAGATGGGCACGCGAAATTTTGACGGATTCAATTCGATGCAGTCCGCCAGGCGCCAGGTTCAGGGGGAGGACGATGTTTCCGGCGAGTGTCAGGCTTCCAAACAAGCAGAGTCGGCAGAGTTGGAATTGGCGGCGCACTATGTCAAAATCGGTGACGAGTTGGAGGCGGAAACCGGATTTCCCAGTGAAGACGGGATTCCCGGAAACAGCACGGATTCGGCAACTCGGGGTACCCGGTCGGGAAGCGACAATGCCGACGGTGAGGACATTCCGGAAAGTCTGCCCTACATCGTGGTGATCATTGACGAACTGGCGGATCTCATGCAGACCGCTCCCGCCGACGTGGAATCCGGCATTGGCAGGATTGCTCAAAAGGCCAGAGCTGCCGGTATTCACCTGATTGTGGCCACCCAAACCCCGCGTGCCGATGTGGTGACGGGAGTGATCAAGGCGAATATTCCCAGCCGGGTGGCCTTTCAGGTTTCATCCAAGACGGACAGCAGGATTATTCTGGATGAAAATGGCGCCGAAAATCTGGTTGGCAAAGGTGACATGCTCTATCTACCACCGGGGAGCGCCCAGTTGATCCGGGCCCAGGGAGCCCTCATTACGGATGAAGAGGCCCAATCTCTGGTCGAAGCCTGCGCCTCTCAGGGAGGGCCGAAATTTGAGGCCGACGCCCACGAGCAGATCGAGTCAGGCAGTCTGGATGGCGGAGAAAACGATATTTCCGATGCCGATGAGGAATTGATGGAACGATGTCTGGATGTCGTTTGCACGGAGAAAAAGGCATCCACTTCCCTTTTGCAACGCAGATTGCGACTGGGTTACACCCGCGCAGCCCGAATGATCGACATCATGGAGAGCCGGGGGATCATCGGACCGGGAGATGGCGCGAAACCGCGTGAGATTCTGGTCGATCTTTCGGACAAATTCGGGTAGGGTGCCGGGGTCGGGCCTCCTTCGCTTCCACGGTAATTTTGGCGGTGATGCTTGCAATTTTTCATCCTGACTCTACCAGTTTTTATGGTCGTCCGCCAGACGACAGTTGTCGCGGTGGGGGAGTGCCGCCGTAGGAAGGGGAAACCTGTCACATGCCGAGTAACATGCCGAGTATCGGAGAGAGACTTAGCGAACTGCGCCAGGCAAAGGGCCTGTCTGTTGAGGATGTGGCCCACCGCACCCACATCCACCCCAACCTGATCCGTGGAATTGAGGGAAATGATTACTCAAATTTTCCGAGCACGGCCTATGCAAAAAGTTTCCTCAGACAATACAGCGATCATTTGGGAGTGGATGCCAGCGAAGCGATTGCCACTCTGGACAACGGGACGAGCAACGCTGTCGGACATTCTGAAATGGAAGCCATCGTAAAAGGGGAGGGCCGGGAGATCACACGCTCCTACCAACCGACCCCGACGACCGGAATCAGGAAGGTGCGCCGCGTGAAGGTGGAAAAACCGGGGGGCGCACCGGTATTTTTGGGGGTGATTCTGGTCGTTCTGGTCCTGGCGATTGGCGTTTTCTATTTCATGGGATATCAGGCGGATTCGCCGGAACAATTGAAGGCGGAAATGGCGAGAAAATTTTCCAAAACCGGGATTTTCAGCAGGGATTCCAGTGACGGAAAGGAGGCTGACGCGAATATCCCGATCATCGAGAAAAATCCGCTCAGGAACGCCGCGCCTCCCACTTCCCCGGAGCCTGCTCAGGCAGGGGATGATGACGCCGAACTTCCACGGAAAGATGTTCCTCAGAAAATGGCTCTAAGCGAGGAAAAGCCGGATATGAAGGCCGCTTTCAGGAATCGACCGGGGAGGATTAATTCTCGGTCCCGGGAATTGCCCAAAGTTGACTTTGAAGAGGGAACCCCGCCCGTTGATCGAAAATTGGTTCGCCTGGTGGTTCCGCCAGAGGCGATTGGTGCGGACCAGCCCGCCGCGCTTCGTCCGGCCGGGACCGATCCGTCACCGGTCCACAAAGAGAGGCCCATCCTTCGGGCAATCCCTGTTGCCGAGCCAGAGGGTGATAACGGCGCCGATTGAAATTGGCCGGATGTGCGTTGGCCGGATGTGCGTCGGCCGGATGTGCGAGAAGACCGGGCAGCGGAAAAGCGCATGGAAATGCCCGGCTTAGAGATCCGGAAAACCCGGTTCTCCCTCTTCGCCTCCGCTTTCCTCCATCTTTTGCAAAACAATCGACATATCTTCCACTTCCGCCCAAACGTGTTCTGCAATGTAGATGGGAGCGCCTCCCTGCACGGCCAGGGCAATGCTGTCGCTGGGGCGTGCGTCAATTTCGACAATTTTCCTTTGTCCCAGTTCGTTGTCGGCTTCGATGACAAGACGGGCAAAATAAACGGTATCGGCAAAATCATTAATGATAACGCGGTCCACGTGAGCACCCATGGCAATGAGAACATCGCCGAACAAATCATGCGTTTGGGGTCGGGGTTTCGGGGTGTGATGCAGGAACATGTTGATGGCGGAACCCACCGAGTGATCCACATAAATGACGAACACCTTTTCGTCATTGCCGAGAAAAACGGCTGAACCAGCACTGGTGGCAAGCACGTTTTTGACCTGGACTTCTACGACTGATTTTCCCATAAGAGTTCGTGGAGTGATTACCCCACCGGGCAATATGGGGATGGATTGGTGAAAGCGCAAACCGCTAGCGGAAATGTTCGACATTTTTTGCAAATTGAGATGAAAGTCTTGTTTGTGGTGGCTTCTGGCCAAAATTGGCGTAAAAACAAAGTGAAATTTATACTTGCTAAACTCTTAACATATACGTAATAAGGTTAGCTGTTGACTAACTTAGCCCGTTCAACGACCCTTTTTCCACCCGGATAGGGGCCGAACAACGGTTTTACTAATCCCTTCAACCAACCCAAAGAAAAATCATTATGAATAAAGGCGAACTAATTGAAGCAGTACAAAAGAGCCTTGGAGGCGACACTTCCAAGAAGGCAGCCGAGGAAGCCGTGAAAGCGGTTCTCGAGAACATTGCGTCGGGTGTAAGAAAAGAGGGCTCGGTCCAACTACTTGGGTTTGGCACTTTCGAGGTCAGGCACCGTGCAGCCAGAATGGGGCGCAACCCCAAGACGGGGGAAAACATTCAGATCAAAGCGTCGAAGTCGGTTGGTTTCAAACCTTCCTCGGCTTTGAAGAAGTCACTCTGAGAATCAACCCTGAATTGGAGCGAAACCAGGTATTTCACTCAACAACAAACGCAACGTCCGAGAGCGGGCGTTGCGTTTTTTTTGTCTCTTCCCGACACCCTCGGAATGTCCTCAATGGCCGGTTTCTTCCGCGTCTTTTGCAATGTTGGCCGATTTTCTTTTGTCATTGTAGCTCGACACCACCTGGCTGCTCAAATATTTGTCCGGGTCGTCGATAGCTTCCGCGTTGATTTCAAAGACTTTCTGGCCGGTGTTTTTCTGAATCAGCTTCAATCCGAATTGATAGTCACGGAATAATTCCTCACAGGTCTGCAAAGGGCTCTGGCCTCGTTCTTCGGCGACGGCGCCAAGGCGGGCAACCGCCTCTGGATCAAACACCAGCCGAACGCCATGGGCCTCCTCGAATTTCCGGCGAAAGGCGGCAATTTCGCCCACCACCCTGGAATCTCCCATTGCTCCGGCCTGATTCAGTAATTCTTTCAATGCGGATTCGGGATTCTCCACCAGAACTCCGTCAATCTCCAATTCGGCGAGCGAAGTTCCTGGCAGCTCAAATTTAAAATTTCGCAACAGGCGCTCGCATACGGTCATCAAAGCACGGGCTCCCGTCTTTTCCACTTCCGCCATTTCGGAGATTCGCTTGAGGGCATCGTCTTTGAAGCCTGCGTGGATGCCGTAGGCTTCGAACTCTCTTTCATACTGGCGTATGAGGCTCCCTTCTGAGTTTTTCATGATGTTGAACAAATCGTCCGCGTTGAGGTAATCACAAACCACCCGGATCGGGAGTCGCCCGATGAATTCTGCCTCGAAACCAAATTCGATGAAATCATCCGTTCTCACGTGCTTCTGCAATTCGCTTGTCTTCGTTGGAGGGGTTTGACTTTGGCTGGCTCCGAAACCAATGGCACCCTGTCGCATCCTTTTTTCGACGATTTTTTCCAGGCCGGAAAAGGCGCCGCTTACGATAAACAGAATATGCCGGGTGTTGATGTTGTTCTTAGTGGGGGCATGGCCACGACTCATATCGAACATGGCCTGCATCTGGGACTGGATATCCTGGGGATTGCGCACGGACACTTCCGTTTCCTCCATCAACTTGAGCAGGGTGGTCTGGACGCCCCGCCCGCTGACATCGCGCCCGCCCACTTCATTGCGGGAGGCTATTTTGTCAATTTCGTCGATATAGATGATTCCGTATTCGGCCAAATCGACGTTTCCGTCGGCTTTCCGGACGAGTTCCCTGACGAGGTCGTCCACGTCGGCGCCTACATATCCTGTTTCAGAAAATTTGGTGGCGTCGGCCTTCACAAAGGGAACTCCGATGAGATCGGCGATGTGTTTGACCAGATACGTTTTCCCCACCCCGGTAGGTCCCACAATGATGACATTCTGTTTGGCAAACTCAATCTGCCCGGCTGCGTCGGGATCGCTTTCGGCCAGACGGCGGAGAAACTTGGCATGATTGTAGTGATCACAAACGGCGATCGAGAGCGCCTTTTTCGCCTCATCCTGCTTGATTACAAAGCGATCGAGGTGGGTCTTGATGTCGCGGGGAAGCAGATCAAATTCAAAGATGTTATTGTCCTGTGGTTCTTCGCGCAGATCGTGTTCCTCGCCGCTTGCGGTGGCTGCTGTTTCGAACGGGTTCAATTCCCCCGGGATCGTGTTGAAACTGACATTGCCGCCAAAATTGCTTTTAAAAAACTCCGAGAGCTTTTTGGAGATTTCCTCAGGATCCGGGAAATTGGGGGGATTGCCATCATCGTCTTTGTTGTTATTTGCCATGTGAGGAGGTGGTTTTCAGTTGGGATGATCAACGGGGTTTTCAGCTGGGTCACTACGGAGGCGCCTTCGACCTGGCTTCTGGCTGAAACGATTACAAGATGCAGGATAGTTTGTAATCAGTCAACGGACGCGCGGGACTGGGAAAAATTAGGCTCCCCTGTTATCCCCGATCGTCGCGCAAGGCTTCCAGTCTCCCGAATCTATTGGCGAACTCTGGAAGTAAGGGGCCGATCTGTTTGGCGATACGGCGGCTCTGTTCAATCAGTCCGTTGGCTGCGGCAAACCACGCGAGTTGTTCCCAACTGTTCTCGGTCTCTGGAGAAAAAGGAGGGAAAACCGCTTCGGCGGTGTCGACGAGCCAACCCGGATCGAACTCCTCCACAGGTACTTCGTTTGGGCCGAACCCGAGGTCCACCACAAACATCTCGGGGGTGGCACTGGTGATTTTGCCGTCGAGATCGACTCCTTTTCTTCGCCGAATGATTCCTTCATAACCGCCTTTGTTCAATTCGCCTGATAGTGTTGACTTAAACAAGTCAGCCTGTTGGTAAGCCGAATGCAGGTCCCGCTGCAACAATCGGCCCGCTTCTGTTTGAAATGTCTCCGTGTCCAATTTCAGCACGGCATTGGAGAAAAGAAGTGTTTCCCGGTATCCGGAAAATGTTTTCACCAGTTCCCTCAATCGGGAGATCTCTGCCATTTCCTCCGGGGTCAGACTCTTTAGGACCCCTGGTCCATCCGGCATCCTGCGTTTCCGGCTCGCTGCAGCCAGGGCTCTTGCCTTGCGAGCGGCTTCTTCCTTCCTGCGTTGTTCCGCCTTCCTGGCAATTTCCTCCCGCTCCTGAGCAAGGATCGTATCAATTCTGTCGATTCGGGCCTGAATCCATGCTGGCGCTGCTCCCTGGGTTTGTAACTGGGTGAGTTGTTTTTTCAGCAGCGCTTGCTGCTTTTTGAGGGTATCAGGATCCGATTTTCTCGAAGGGACGGGAGAGTTTTCGATGACCTTGGAAAAATCCGCGCGGTAGGCTTCGAGCAGGGGTTTAAAGTCGGAAATCCATTCGTAATTGGTCGGAACCTTAGAAGAATTGAAAAGGTTGAACCAATCCAGTCCGGATTGAAACTGGCCCATATCCCAGTTTTTCAAACCTCCGGCCAGCAAGCCCAATGATTGGAGTGTGTCCGCCGGAAAAATGTTTTTGTCTCCAGGCAACAGAGGAAGATCCTGGTCCATCTTCGCCCCCACTTTCTTGAGAAATTTTTCCTGCCCGGCCAATTCGGGATTGTTCCAGGCAAAACTTTTGAGCGGAGCAAGACCGGAGAATTTTTGGCGGGCACTCTTTTCGTGGCCCGTAAAAAGTTCGTTGAGTCCTTGGTAGAACTGATTCCAGGCTGCGGTGGAGGGAGATAAATCGCCTTCCTTTGACAATTGATTAAAGATTTTTCCCGCCTCCTGGAAGTTACCCGCCATCATATATTTTCGACCTTCCAGAAACTGGTTGGATTGCTTTCTGGCGGCAGCGCTGATCACTCTTTCCCCGCCACCACCATTAATGCCGGGTATGGCATCACCCCCGGTGTTTTCGCGTTTGCCAAAGGAGACTGCCAGTGCCAGAACCGCCAGTAACAACACAATACCGCCACCCAGTTTGAGCCAGAAAGTCGAGACGGCCGCGCCTCCGGATGGTCGCCCCCTTTTGGTTCCGAAGACCTTTTCCTGAACGTCTTCAATGGCGTGGAGTATTTCCTCATAGGAATCGAAACGATCGGCGGGATCATTGGCCATCATTTTGTCCACCAACTTGACGGTTCCCTTCGACACATTCTCGACGGAATCTTTCAAGCTGATCGGGGCGCCTTTGATTTCTTTTAATTCGTCCAGCGAGGATGTGTTGGCGGCAAAGGGAGGATGACCCGCCAGAGCATGAAAAAGGGTGGCTCCCAGACTGTAGATATCCCCCTTGAACGTGTCGCTATCTCCGTCGAGTTTTTCGGGAGGCACATAAAACGGAGTGGCCCAGATATCTTCCGCTTCATCGGTAATTCCCTGCTGCATGGCGAGACCGAAATCCACCAGTTTTGCTGTTCCCCTTTTTGTCACGAGCATATTTCCCGGCTTGATATCCCGGTGAATCAGATTCTCCTGGTAGGCGGCATTTAATCCACTGGTGACGTCGTGGGCGATGTTCAATACTTCCTCCTCGGAGAGAGCCCCTCGTTCGGCAATGTGCTGTTCCAGACTGATCCCCTTGACCATTTCCATGGCGATGTAAAAATATCCCTGATCCCGACCGACTGTGAAGACTTTCACCACGTTGGGATGGTGGATGGATGCGGTCAGTTTCGCCTCGCGTTCGAACATCGCGGTCAGATTGCTGTCTTTGCTGAGTTCCCGATGCAATATTTTCAGAGCGACCTCGCGGCCAAGAGTCAGGTCGGTTGCCTTGAAAACCTGACTCATTCCGCCTTCACCCAACATTTTGGTAATTTCATACTGACCCAGCAAGGTGCGAACCCGGACCGTGGAGTCGCAATGAGGACAGATGATCTTGGAAAAAGGCGAAAAATTTCCGACATCCAATGAGCGACCGCAATCGGGGCACTGGTTCATGATTGATGCCTGGTTTTCCTCTTGATCCATTCTCTATGATTTTCCTTGAAAAAGTGGCGGGAGCCACTCCCCCCCAGTTTCACTATTGCAAAACGGCGACAGTGTAAAGATCCATGATCATTGTTCCAGCTAAATCAGAAAAGTTTCTGTTTCAATCCCACGATGCCGGGAGGGGCTTTTGTCTCTTTTTCCATTTGGTTGCCTCCCGTCCAACTCCGGCCTAGTGTTGCCGCGAAAGTACTATGTCAACTGTCTCGCCCCAATCCGTGCAAATCGGTCCCTTTGACCTCGGAGGAGAACGCCCCTTGTTTTTTCTCGGCCCCTGCGTCATCGAATCAGAACCATTTCTTCGCGAAGTGGCGCAGCGACTGCGGGTGATTGCCGAGGAAGTGGACATTGATTTTGTTTTCAAAGCGAGTTTTGACAAAGCCAACCGCAGCTCCGTGCAATCATTCAGAGGAATGGACGCACGGGAGGGCTGTGAGCTGCTGGCCAGCGTGGGGAGTGAGACAGGCGTTCCCGTCACGACGGATATCCACACCGAAGAACAGGCCCGCATTGCCGGAAAATGGATCGATGTCCTGCAGATTCCCGCCTTTCTGTGTCGCCAGACCGATCTCATCCGAGCGGCGGCAGAGACGGGAAAAGTGGTCAACGTGAAAAAGGGCCAATTTCTCGCTCCCTGGGACGTTAGGAACATAGCGGACAAACTGGACCAATTTGGGTGTGAGAACTATTTTTTCACGGAACGGGGAACGAGTTTTGGCTACCAGAATCTGGTCGCGGATATGAGATCCATCATCTGGATGCAGGAGCAGGGGTTTCGGGTCGTCTTTAATGCGACCCATTCCGTGCAGCGTCCCGGCGGGATGGGGACATCCAGTGGTGGTGATGGGTATTTGGCGCCTGTTTTGGCCAGAGCCGCCGTGGCGACGGGTTGTGACGGAGTCTTCATGGAAACTCATCCGGACCCGGAAAAAGCCCTGAGTGATGGTCCAAACCAGATTCCGCTCGAAAAATTGAGTTCGATAGTGAAGCAATTGAAAGCGCTCTATCTTTTTCTGAAATCGGTCGAACCTGTTGCCTAACGGAAACAGCCTCCATGTTTCGCTTTCCCCAGAATTCCCTTCTTTCGATTCACCTGGCAGTTTTTCTCCTGCTTCTTTTTCCAATTGAAGTTCCCGCCCTTGTTTGCGTTTTGTCCGGTGCTGATTCCTCTGAATCGGAATCCAGTCGCCCGACCCCCGTCAGGAGGAAAGTGAAGTTCCACCATCACAGAAAGCGAAAGGCGGTCCGAGACGCTCAAACTACCATGAAAAAAGCGCTGCCCCCGGAAATGGCGGAGTTGTTTCCGGTGGGCCGCGTCTTCAAGGGAGTCGCTATTCCCACCTACAACGAAGATGCCCTTGAGTCGGTGCTGAATTCGGCCATCGTCAGGAGAAAATCAGAGGACTACCTGGACTTCACGAATCTGGTGATTCACTTCTACAATTCGGCAGGTGAAGCGGAAACGGCCATTCAGATGGACAAAGCGGTTTACCATCTCGGCGATGGTTTGCTCACGAGTCAAACGCCCGCCCATATTGAGCAGGACCGGTTTTCATTGCGTGGAGGCCAATTGCTGTTTGAAACGGACACTCATCTGGCCAGGCTGAAGGACGGCGTCCACATGAATATTTTTGATGCGCCGCGCTTTGACGGCCCCCGCGTAGTGCCAGTCGGCGCCCCGCCCGGTGCCGCACCGAGGGAAACAGACAGGAAACCGGTCGAGATAACCGCCCGGGAGGCCGCCATGGACAACATCAATCGTCAAATTACGTTTGTCGGGGATGTGGTCGTGAAAAATGAGGAAGATCATGTGACGCTCCGGTGCGATCGATTTCAGGTGTTTTTAACCCCGGAACACAGTATAATCAGGGATGCAGACGGAAGGCCATCGAAGATTTCCAGGGCGGTTGCCAGGGGCGGGATGGTGGAGATCCGAAAGATTGATTCAGACGGCAAAGCCCAGATTGCGCTGGCCCGCGAGGCTGAGTTTGACGCCATCTCCAAAGATGCCGTGTTGTCGGGCGGGCCCCCTTCTCTTCAGGACGGGAACGGAGATTATGTAACCTTGAAATCAAAGGATGGAAAAATTATCCTTCGGGGAGACGGCCGATATGAGATCATTGGGTCCGAAAGACACACCATCAATATCAAAGGAGATGGGAAAGGGAGCAGCTCCTTCGGTTTTGGAGAAGAAAATAATTAAGAGAGTCAAAGACTGACCCGTATGAGGACAAAGCCAGCCATGAAACCGTATTCACTTTTTCCACTGTCATTTCTTTTAGTTCTGGGTGTGCTGGCCCAATCTCAAAGTGTCGTCGCCCAGGAGTCCGACACCGCCAGAAAAGCCCTTAAACAAGTCAAGAAAGCGGCTCAATCCTCTGAGGTAAAGTCCATCCTCGCCGATCCGAGGCTTCGGAATATGCTCCGTTCGGTCAAGGATGATTCAGAAGGAGTTGCCAAATCGATTCAAAAGAACCCTGATGAAGCGGTTGAAACTGCCTCCTCACTTTTCCAGGAGGGAATGAAGAAGGCTGGCACAAACCCCAGGGAATTGAATAGTCGGGCGGTTCAAGCCATCGAAAAGCTTCCCAAGGTTTCATCGCCCAGCTCTTCAATCCCGCTCAAGGAAGAACCCGCGGTTCATCGACCTGCCAGGGATGCCAACACGGAAACGCCTCCACCCACTCGCGCAGCGGCGGCGAATTCAACTGCCGTCAGTTCGATGGCCTCGCCGAGACCCGGAACGCTTGCTCCCCATGGCGGGATTGTTGCCACATCGATTCCCGCCCGCCCGGTGGCCCCTGGTTTTTCTCCCTCCCTTGTCATTGGGGGGAATGCCCCGCCCATTGAAGTTCCGGACGCTGAACAACTGGTTCTCAAAACGCAGCCGGCTCCGAGGCCGCTCAAGCCGGGCTACAGCAGTCGCCCGCGAAAGAGAGAGTCGTCGCGTCAGGGGTTGATGGAGATCACCGCGCGCGAGTCGGTGATGGATAAGAAAAACCGGACCATTGTTTTTCATGGCGATGTCTTCGTGAAAAGTGATGCCGATCACATCACCATGAAATGCGATAAACTTCAGATTTTCCTGACTCCGGAGGGGTCCAATGTGAAAGATGTAAACGGTAAACCAACCCAGATAAAACAGGCGATGGCCACGGGGGGAACCGTTGAAATTCGGAAAGTGACTCCGGAGGGCAAGGTCCAGACTGCGTTGGCCCGCCGGGCTGATTACAACGCCATCACCAAGGATGCCGTTTTGTCGGGCGGTCCTCCTTCTCTCATAGATGGTGGAAGTTCCATTAAAACGAGGTCGGAGGATTCCAAAATTCTCCTTCGCGGAAACGGCAAGTATGAAGTGTCGAGTTCAGAACGCCACACTATCGTCGTTCCCGTGAAAGGAGGGAAGAAAATGGATGAAGACATCGGGTTTGGTGGAAGCGTTGAAAACCTGAAGAATCAGTAAGGTGACTTTCAGACAGTATTCCGATTTTTTTCCATTTGATTTGCTTTTTGACCGAATGAGTCATGCCGAAAATAAAGACGAACTCGACGAGCTTTTTGCTTCGTCAGAGAATCGACGGTCCCTCAGCTACTCCAATGAGATGGGGCCTTCGGAGATCCCCGGCGAACCTGAAATTCCGGTGAATTTGCCTCCATTACCCGAATCTCCTGTTCCCCTGAATCCCGCGGCAACCACGGATGAAGAATTCCTTGCCCATGAATTTTCCGAGGCTCCCGGCATCGTCTCAAATGAATTTATCTCCTTCGAACCAGAGAACAGTGCCGCGGAAACGGAGCAATCCCCCAACAATCGAGAGGAGCGCTCACCCCTGCCGGGGGGAACTCAGGCTGATCCGCGGTCCGGACCGTCGGTGATCCCTTCGAATTCGGGTCAGGTCAGACAGATACCACTGGCCAACGAGCAAGCCGAAATCGCGCCTGTTTCCGCTGCCTCCCCCACCGAAAAATCGGAATTGAGTTTCGCAAGTGATGGTGCTCTGGAAAAAAATCACGCCAAAGATTTGTTATTGGATTCGCGGGATCTGGTCAAAATTTATGACGGTCGCACCGTGGTGAATCAAGTCAGTATCAACGTGAAATCCGGTGAAATCGTTGGCTTGTTGGGCCCCAACGGAGCTGGTAAGACGACCAGTTTTTATATGATTGTTGGATTGGTTCCGGAAAACGGGGGCAAAGTTTTCTTCAACGGGACCGATGTCACCTCCGAACCAATGTATGTGCGTGCCCGACTGGGAATGGGCTACCTGCCTCAGGAAGAATCCATTTTCCGCAAATTAACGGTGGAAGAAAACATCCTCGCAGTCCTGGAGACTCTGAAGATCAGCAAGAAAGAAAGAAAAGAACGATGCGAGGAATTGCTGGAACGCTTCAGCATCACGCACATTCGGAACAACCTGGCTCTGACCTGTTCCGGCGGAGAAAAGCGACGCCTCACCATCGCCCGATCTCTCGTCACTAATCCCAGTCTTCTCATGCTTGACGAGCCGTTCAGCGGAGTGGACCCCATTGCCGTGAATGAAATTCAAAATATTGTTCAGGAATTGCGCCAATCAGGCCTGGCCATTCTCATTACAGATCACAATGCCCGCCAAACCCTGGAATTGGTGGATCGGGCCTATTTAATCTTTGAAGGCAAAGTGCTTCGGGAAGGAGCGCGCGATTTTCTGGTCAACGATCCGGTCAGCCGGGAACTCTATCTGGGGGACCGTTTCACCATGTGAGAAAATCTAATTTTATGCATTGAAATAAGAAGTTTCGGACAGGGTAGCCGTGTCAAAACAGTTGAATATTTTTTCGTTTGGATCACGGTTATTCAGTCACTAACAGAAAAATAGTAAACCCTGGAAATATGCAAGTCTCCAACGTAAATCTACCGATCACCATAACCGGACGTCATGTATCCGTCACTGAAGCAATGAGGAAACACGCCGTCAAAAAAGTGGAGGGCCTTTCTCTGGATTACCCCAAAATTATCGAGGCAAAAGTCATCCTCAACATAGAGAAAGATCGTCACAAGGCCGGGATCATCCTTTTTTGTGCCAATCACATCGTCATTGAAGCGGATACCTCGACGGCAGACATGTACGCGTCGATCGACGAAACTGTTCAAAAAATTGCCCGGCGCATGAGGAAATACAAAACCCGCATGCTGAAGTCTCACCGCCCCAGGAACCGGGAGGATATTCACCAAATTCCCGAGGAAATTTATTCCGCGGAACTGCCCGAAACAGAGGGGGAGGAACCTGTGCCCAGCTACGTTCACAAGGAAAAATACCGGGTCCGTCCGCTGTTTACGGACGAAGCCATCATGGACCTGGAGATGAGTGAGCGGCAGTTTATTGTGTTCACCCATGCACGCACCCAGAAATTGTCGGTGCTGTATCGCAGAGAGGACGGCGACTACGGAATGATCTCTCCGGATTCCGCCAGGTAGTCAATCCTGAGTATGAATCCTACCGGAGAGAAGTTCACCTGTTTCCCTCCGCCGAAACGCATTACCAAGGGATCCCGCCTGGCCGTCGTGGCGCCCGCGGGACCGTTTGATCGAAACTCTTTTGATCGGGGAGTGGCCTGGTTGCCGGAGCGTTACGAAATTTCCTACGACGAGTCCATCTTCGCTCGAAAAGGGTATTTTGCCGGCCATGATGACCGACGGCTGGCCGAACTGATGGATGCCGTCAATGATCCCGAAATTGATGGAATTCTCTGCGCCCGCGGAGGGTTTGGAACGACCCGCCTTCTTCCGGGGATCGATCTGGAGCAGATTCGTTCCGCCAACAAAATGATCGTTGGATTCAGTGATATCACGGCCCTTCATGCCGCCTGGACCAATTCCGGAGTCAAGTCGATTCATGCGCCCATGGTGTCCGCCCTGGGCAACGCTCCGCCCGACATTCGCGCGGCCTGGATTGCGGCTCTCGAGTGCAGAAAACCAGGCATCTCCCAATCGCTCGATCCCATCGTCCGCGGTCAGGCAAGAGGTCGGCTTTTTGGAGGGAACCTGGCCGTCATCTGCGCCCTCCTCGGAACACCGTTCGCCCCTTCTCCCGACGGAATCGTGTTGTTGATCGAAGACGTGGGAGAGCGGCCCTATCGGATCGACCGGATGCTGACTTCGCTTCGGCAGGCGGGGTGGTTTGACAGAATTGCGGGACTCGTTCTGGGGATGTTTACCGAAGGAAAACCCGGACCGGACGGAGTGACGCTGGACGAGGTCTTTGAACGCAATTTTGAGTCGGCTTCATTTCCGGTTCTTCGAGGACTGTCATCAGGGCATGTCCCAAACAACCTTCCACTCACCATTGGATCGGCAGCGAGAATAGAGAATCAGTTGCTGGAGACGTCATAAGAGACTGTGGAAAAACTACGAAACGAAAAATCGATAGGATTTTCGGCAGGGGGAGCAGCGGCTTCGCCGAAAGGGGGTAAAAACCGACCGTTCCGGCTGCGGCCCTT
>Ga0114931_10002248_pt1 | contig 24572 bp, 25 predicted proteins | sample 2SBtaG_FD_89579 | JGI IMG/M metagenome (GOLD analysis project Ga0114931, IMG submission 89579) | Deep subsurface microbial communities from Kolumbo volcano to uncover new lineages of life (NeLLi) - 2SBTROV14_V59a metaG | ecosystem: Environmental > Aquatic > Marine > Volcanic | place: Kolumbo... | reverse complement strand
GCCACGGCCTCGGCCAGGCGGTCGAGATCCAGCGGATCGCCGAGAAAGCGGATGATCGACGCCAGTTGGGTCGCGGGTTCGGTCAGGCAATCCTCGTAGCGGACCAGGCAGGTGCCTGGGCGGTTGAGCCAGGCGTCGAGGAACTGGCTGAAATAGAACCAGGGGTGGGAGGGGTGGAGCAGCTTGGCCTCGAGGTAGGCGTGAAAATCCTCCCGCAGCGGCCGCTCCGGGTCGTGCTGGAAGTGTTCGAACAGGGGGGAGTGGCGGTTTCTCAGGGCAAAGGAGTTCTCATAGTGGTAGAAGGAGACATACATGTCACGGGGATCGCGCACCACGACGATGGCCTTCTTTATATTCCGGGAAAACAGCCGGTGGCAGAGGATGGTGTCACCTCTGCGCAGCAGCCGGTCATAGGTGAAGAGTTCCTGGTTCCGATAGGTCCTGACCATGTTTCTCACCCAGGAGCCGCCGCATTTGGGATACTCGACCACATGCGCGAGGTGCAGGCGGTGCGCCAGCGCGGCCTCTATGCTGTTGTTGGTGAGTTGCAGCAGGCGTTTCGCAGGAGAGACGTTGGGGTTTAGGGCTCGGTATTTCAGCATCCTGGTGGGGCGGGTCTCAGGCAGGGGTTGGGAGTATTTTCCTCAATACTAACACCAGCGCCGCGGCGTTGCATGCGAGGGCGCTGGCGATCCCAGACAACAGGGCGATGCCGCCGCCAATCAGGCCCTGTGAGGGGACCAGCAGGTAGGCAAGGACGGTGACTACCAGGGTCGCCAGGCCATTGGCAAGGAGCTGGAACCAGAGCAGGCGCGCCACGGTCAGGGACATGCCGATCAGCTGGGCCAGGTAGTTGATCGCCGCCGCCAGCATGATGACGACCAGCAGTCCCTGCAACTGCTCATAGCCCTCACCGTAGACCAGCCGCAGGATCTCTCCACCCAGCAGAGAGGCGGCCAGGACGCCGGTGAGTCCGACCAGTGAGGAGAGACCCAGCAGCTTGTAGAGCAGCCCAAGAAACTCCGATCTCCGGCCCTCGTGCAGCAGGCGTGCCAGACGCGGCGAAGACGCCTGGGCCAGGGAGCCGCTGACCAGGGCCCCGGCCACCAGGAAATAGGCCACCGCCGAGTAGTGACCGACCGCCTCGCTGCCGAGCAGATGGCGGATGAAATAGGTGGGGATGTTGATGCGCAGTGACATCAGGGTGACCACGAAGCCCATAGGCAGACAGGTGAGGCCGAGGGACCAGATGTGCGGCCGGGCGGCGGGATGGGGCGTTCCCTCCGGCTGGGAAGGCTCCAGCAGGCGCCTGGCAATGGGTAGGTCGTGGAATAGCAAGACACCGAGCCAGCCCAGGGTGATCCCCAGGGTGCCCAAGACGATGCCGTTTCCCGTGGTCAGCGCCAGTGACATGGCGAGCAGGGCGAGCAGGCCACGTGTGCTCACCGAGCGGGCGATGGGGGCCATCCGCTCACGCTTCTGCATGACTCCGTAGAAGAGGTCGGAGAGGGCCTCGATCGCCTTGTAGAGGCCCACCAGGATCAGCAGGGTCGCCGCGATACCCTGCAGACCCGTGGCCAGGACAATGGCGCCGATGGCGGCCAAGGCGATCGTGAGTGTGAAGAACCGGGTGAGGAGGTAGTCTGAGAATCCGTATCGGTTTGCGGCGTCGGTGGCCATGTAGGCCCGCATGTTGAGCTGGGAGAAGACGATGATGGGGCCGGTGACCGCCAGGGCATAGGTGAAGTGACCCAGCAGTTCGGCGCTGGAGAGCCTGGCCAGGAGGATCAGCAGCAGCCATTGGGAGAGGGCATAGACCACACGCCCGGCGACCATCAGGGTGAAATTTCTGCGCAATGACGCCATGGGGCTATGGCGCCTTCAGGATCAGCAGGGTGAAGTCCCGTTCCTGCAGATCGATCGGCAGGCCTGAGCCGATCTCCAGCGCCTCTCCCTTTTCGTTGCTGAGCCTCTGGTCCGGACCAGAGCGGCCGATATATCCCGGGGCGAGATGCAGGGTCGTATGGATGGGCCGGTCGGCGGTGTTGGCAACCACGCAGAGGGTGTCGCCCGAGTCCTGGCGCCGGTAGGCGCTGATCTTGATGTGTGGATCTGCGGCGACCAGGGGGGTTCGCTTGTCCCAGTAGCCGATGAATTCGGCGCGGTCGATGCCGAATCGGTCCAGCAGACGGACGATACGCGCCCGCTCCCTTCGATGGGCCCCAATGGGCCAGTCCAGTAGGTCGTGCAGCAATACCAGTGCCTGGGTGCGCCGGTAGGCATCGAGCTGCGAGCGGCTCCCCTGCCAACCCTTCTCGCCCCGGTGGTAGGTCCACTCGGTGGGCAGCAGCAGGCTGATCACCCCATACTGGTCGGGGGCGAAGCGGGTCCTGAACTCGTCCAGGGAGAGGGCGTCCAGGTAGTTGCCCCCCTCGACCCGGCCATTTCGGTATTGCTCCCCATCGACCATGGCGTAGGCGAAGGTATAGGCCGGCAGGATCTCCCGGTTGGAGGTATGGATGAAGATATAGCCAGGCCGGCCCCGGGCGACGAACAGGGCACGCAGGCGCTTGAGGAAGCGGCGCAGTCCGAGGATGTCGAGGGAGGGCTGGAGGCGTCCGTTGGAGTCGGTCCAGCCACCGTTGTGGGGGTTGCAGCTGTCGTGGGGCGGGCCGTGATCCAGGTAGATGCCGTCGATCCCCAGGCGCTCGATGACCGGGTCGAGGCGCCACAGCAGATAGTTCGAGTACCCCGCGGCCCGGTGGGTCAGCACCGGCTTGCCGTAGGCCTTTTCATAGGGTCGCGTGACGTCCTTGAACTCCCGGGCCGGGAGGATCTCCCAGTAGCGTTGGAAGCGCTTCAACACTGGATCGAGTCGGGAGAGTACATGGGCGGAGAAGTAGGGGATGCGGGAGATCCCATGGCGCTGCTTCTCATTCAAGACCTGTCGACGGTTGTCGGCCGCCCCGGGGTAGACGGAGCGGTCGTGGGTGGTGATCTCGTCGCTGCTGCCCGCCGGGTAGTCGAGGTAGGGGAAGGCGTCGTGGGCAAAGGCGCGGGTCCACCAGAGTCGAAAGCGGCTGCCCAGTTTGGACTGTCGTGGACCCGAGGGTCCGGAGGCGATCCGCCGGGAGCGCCAGGCGCTCCCCAACTCCCGCACGGGGGTGGCGAGGAAGTTGATCCGCAGGGTGATCGGCCCTTGTAACCGGTAGTGACTGCCGATGAGGCGTTGCCGAAGCCGTATCCTGTGGTTGGCGCGGGTTACTTCGGTGACGGTCGGGGCGTTCCAGATCCACCCCTTGGCGTTGTCGGCGAACCACCAGAAGGAGCGGTTGCCGTCGGCGAAGCCCAGGACATTGAGGAAGCGGCCGGCATAGGGGAGTTCGAGCAGGTCATGGCGATCCTTCTGCCGGCGGATGCCATTGGCGTCGAAGGCGATCACCTCCATGCTTGGGTCATCGACGATATCGGCGAGGAAGTCCAGGCCCTCCAGGTCGATCGGATGGTCCGGCATCAGCCGGATCCGGCTGCTGGCCATGCCGTCGTACTCCACGCGGCTGTCGACGGTCACCTGGAGACCCGGGATCGGTTCACCGCTGGCGGTGACCTGGACCGCCACCTCCCCCCGTTGTGTGATCTGCAGACGGCTGGGTTTCAAGACTACCCGCTTGCCATCGATGCGCGCCACCAGCCGTATCCCCTCGGCCAACAGACTACCCCGGCTGGTGATGGATTCGGGGAGATAGTCCTTACCCCAGCGATAGGTCCGTTGCGAGAGTTCCAGTACGCCATTGCCCGAGCGTATCGGGGCGTAGCCGGGCAATACCTCATTCGTGACCCCGAGCGGGTTGTCCCACCACTCGGGCAGATCCTGTTGCGGTTGTCGCTCGAATTCACTGGCCGGCCCCCGGTAGACCTGGCCGCACTCGAATGTCGTGGAGGCGATCGCCGGTGCGCTACCGCCCATGAGGACGAGGGCCATGAGCAACAAGGGTTTCACGGGTGTATGGCCTCTGCTGTCGGGGACCAGGATCCCCCGGTGTGTGGATGGTATGGCAGAGGGCTTGCCGCCTGCCTTTGCCCCATTCTCCTGCCGGGTCGAAAAATCTTCGCTCCCCGATGGTATATCGTCTATCATGGACTGCATACCCTGTCCGTTATCCGGCAGGGACCGAATACATCATTCTAATGCAACTTCTCGATATCCCGGGGATCGCACGCATGCTGTGGTTCGCAAGCTTAGCAAGCTCCTGCCGGTCATCCCCTGGTTGTGGGCAAGCGACATTAGAATCATGTAACCATTGGATGAATATAGAAGAAAATGGAACGATGGCCCGCCTGCCGTCTCTTTCGAAGCGGGTCTGTCTGGCAGTCTCTCCGACTCCTGTGATGGGTTGAACGGGCAAACTGCCGGACTGGGATTGCACCCCATGAAGTAGGGCGCGGTCTGATTCTGCGCCCGTTCTTCACTGGATGATACCGTTCGCCGACCCTTGGCCGGCGGGCGCCTGCCTTTTACGGCCAGTCCCAACCTTGCGCCACCAGGCAATACGGTGGTTGTTTTCACACGACTCAAGCGAGTTGCAATGGTTATAGCGAACAGGCTGCCGATCTGGCAAATGGGTCTACTCCTGCTGGCCTTGCTGTTGTTGCTTGTGACCTACCGGGACGGCCTCTACCTGATGGCGCGTTTTTGGCAGAACGACGAGTACAATCACGGATATATCATCCCCTTCGCCAGCCTCTACTTCATCTGGTTGAAGTCCGGCCAGCTGGCCACGACCCCATTCGAGGAGAGCTGGGCCGGTCTGCTCGTCGTCCTGGCCGGGGTGGCCCTCTACCTGTTGGGTGAACTCAGCGCCCTCTATACCCTCATCCAGTACGGTTTCCTGCTGACCCTCTATGGAGTGCTGCTCTCCTTCATGGGGTGGCAGGCATTCCGCCTGATCCTCGGCCCATTGGCGATCCTCCTCTTCATGGTGCCCCTGCCGGCCTTTCTCTACAACAGCCTCTCTTCGCATCTGCAGTTGATCTCATCGCAATTGGGCGTGGCGGTGATACGCGCCTTTGGTATCAGTGTCTATCTGGAGGGTAATGTCATCGATCTGGGGCAGTTCAAGCTGCAGGTGGTCGAGTCCTGCAGCGGCTTGCGCTACCTCTTCCCGCTGGCCGCGCTGGGATTCATCGCCGCCTATATCTACAAGGGGGCCATGTGGAAACGGGTGGTCGTGTTTCTCTCCAGCATGCCCATCACGGTATTGATGAACAGCTTTCGCATCGGTGTCATCGGTGTACTCGTGGAGTACTGGGGGCCTTCGATGGCCGAGGGGTTTCTGCACGACTTCGAGGGTTGGATCATCTTCATGGTCTGCGCCGTCATCCTGCTGCTGGAGATGTGGCTGTTCTCCAAGGTGGGCCGGGACCGCATGCCCTTCAGCAAGGCCTTTGCCATCGACAGGGACAGGCCAGCGATGGTTCCTGGCAGGTCGGACGCTGGATGGTTATCCCAGCCGTTTTACCTTTCGCTGCTGCTGCTGGCGGGTGCGGCCACGGCCTCGCAGTTGTTGCCGAACCGTGCGGAGATCGTTCCGAGCCGCCATGCCTTCAAGGAGTTTCCAGAACAGATTGGGGTCTGGAAGGGCGATTTCGATCAGTTGGAATTCAAGTATATTAGGACTCTCAAATTTGATGACTACCTCCTGGCCGACTACGCTGATCCCTCAGGTGACGTGGTCAATTTCTATGTGGCCTATTATGGATCCCAGCGCAAGGGGGCCTCTGCCCACTCCCCCAAGGCCTGCCTGCCCGGCGGTGGTTGGGAGATCCAGGAGTTCGGACAGCGTGAGCTGGATGGGATCGACCTCAATGGTTTACCTATACGGGTCAACCGTGTGGTGATGCAGTTAGGGGATGCCAGGCGCCTGGTATACTATTGGTTCCAGCAGCGCGGCCGGGTGATCACGAACGAGTACCTGGTCAAGTGGTATATCTTTTGGGACGCCCTGACCCGGCATCGAACCGATGGGGCCCTGGTGCGGCTGACCTCAGAGATCCGGCCCGGCCAGGATCCCAAGGCGGTCGACCGGTTGCTGAGCGATTTCCTGCGGGGTGTGAACGGGGAACTCGTGCGATACATTCCTAATTAGGCGAGAGCCGGCCTGGGTTGCGGCTGCTGGTGGCGTTGCGCGCCATCGCCTATTTCCAGGCGCTCTGCGCCGCGGTGCCCCCGCCCTGTCATCGGGTGTACAATGCCCAGGGGCTTGGTGGCATCGGTTGCAGGTGTCGCCGGCCAATCGTAAATTAATCGACACGGAGGGATTGGGCAGGAAACGGAATCTGAGCCTGATAGACGATTTCGTATGAAGTACGCGGCATATACCTTCTTTCTGGCCCTCTTTCTCTCCTCGTCGCTGGTTCCGGTTTTGGCGCGCATGGCGCCGAAACTGGGCCTCATCGACTTCCCCGATCAACGCAAGCGCCATCACCGCCCCATACCCCGCAGTGGCGGGATCGGCATCCTCATCGGGATCCTGCTGCCGGTCCTGCTCTGGGTCCCCATGCGCCAGGATATCCAGGGCTATCTGATCGCAGTCATGGTGCTATCCCTGTTCATGCTGATGGACGACCGGTGGGGGTTGGACTATCGCATGAAGTTCATGGCCCAGATCACTGCGGCGCTCATCGTGATGCTCTATGGTGGTGTCCTGATCCACCATTTTCCCTTTATTCCGGGGGGACTTCTGCCCACCTGGCTGGCCGTTCCCTTTACCCTCTTGTTGATCGTCGGCGTGACCAACGCGGTCAACCTCTCCGATGGCCTGGATGGTCTGGCCGGAGGCACCGCCATTCTGACGGTCTCCTGCCTCGGCCTGCTGGCCTACGAGGCGGGGGACCTGGTGTTGACCCTGCTCGCCCTGGCGGTGATTGGCGGAACCCTCGGCTTTCTTCGCTATAACACCAATCCCGCCTGGATCTACATGGGGGATACCGGCAGCCAGTCCCTCGGCTTCAGTGCCGCCGTGATCGCCATCATTGTCACCCAGTCATCCAATACGTCCCTCTCGCCGGTGCTGCCGCTGATCCTGCTCGGCCTGCCCATCCTGGATACCCTGTATGTCATCGCCCAGCGCAAGATGGCCGGGGCGCCACTGTTCACACCCGACCGCCGGCATATCCACTACCGCCTGCTCGATATGGGCCTGACCTACTACGAGACGGTGGTCGTCATCTATTCGTCCCAGATCCTGATGGTCATTCTGGCATATCGATTCGCCTATGCCTGGGACGGCTTCCTGCTGGGGATCTACGGCCTTTTCTGCGCCACCGTGATCGGACTGTTGCACTGGCTCGCCAAGAGACCCGACTATTTTCGCAGTAAAGAGCGGCATCAAAACAGGCTGATGTCGAAGATCGTGGGATTTGCCCGCAACACGGGGGTCATCTCTAGACTGCCCCATACCGTAATCTACTATATCCTGCCGGTCCTGTTCGTGGTCGCCGCGTTGCTGGCGGATGAGGTGACGCTGGACATCGGCCTGACGGCCTGGCTGCTGGTGGTGGTGCTGCTCCTTTCGGTACGTTACAGGTTGCCCTTGACCCGCTTCGTCATCTACCTGACTGGTACGGTGGAGGTCTATCTGCTGGCTACCTCCCAGACCCTCTTCGAGTCCTGTCACTACTGTCTGCTAGCCGTCTATATCTCGCTCGCCATCATGGTCGCGATATGGGTCCGCTATGCGGCCACCCATTTCAAGTTCAACACACTGGATTTTATCTTTGTATTTCTGTTGATGCTGATCCCGAATTTAAAGATCCTGCAGCACAGCATCAGTGGCCTGATCCTGATCGAGAGCATGATCATCTACTATGCCTGCGAGGTGGTGATTTCCAGAGATGTTCAAAAGTGGACCGCCCTGCACAGTGGTGTCGCTACCTCCCTCGTTGTGCTCGGTGTACGTGGAGTAAGTTAGTAAATAATCCAATAAGAATATCCCGTTAAACTGCCATTGTCCGCATCGGCCTGCCATGCCTTGAAAAGCGGTGTCAAATGGGCGTAGTCTCACTGTATTGGTTGCAGCCGTGAGCAGGCTTGACCAGCCGTCTGAATATTACGGCCAGCTGTACATAGACTATAAGAAAGATATGGATTCCATCTCGCGCCCAGGTTGCGCGCGATAAAATGGAGAATCAGCCCCCTTCCGCCATCCTGGTGAAATATGATCATATCGACCAACTTACGCCTCCTGCCAATCCTCTTGATGACCATCCTGGTTGCGGGCTGTTTCGGCTCGGGCGACCGCAAGCAGAGCTACTTCGATCGGGGTATGGAGCTCTACAACCAGGCCAACTATGTCAAGGCGAAGCTGTAGTTCAAGAATGTCCTGCAGATCGATCCCAAGGATGTCGAGGCCTATTACATGCTTGGGCAGATCGAAGAGAAGGACCAGAACTGGAGGAAGGCCTATGCCTTCTATACCCGGGCGGTGGAACTCAACCCCAAACATACCGGGGCGCAGGTCCACCTGGGAAGGCTCTACATCCTGAGTGGTGAGGCGGACAAGGCATTGAAGGCGGCGCAAGCGGCCCTGGAGGTCGATCCCAAGGACGCACCAGCCATGGTATTGAAGGGGCTCGCCCAGGCCAGGCTGGATCACAAGGCAAGGGCGATCGAGCAGGCCCAGGCGGCCCTTGCGGCAGATCCGAAAAACCTCGATGCCTTCTCCCTACTGTCCGCACTCTATGCGGATCGGGGTGACCTGGATCAGGCCATCGCCTTGATCAGGCAGGGCCTGCAGGAAAATCCAAGGAGTTGGTACTGCACATGCTGCTGGCCCAGTTCTACGAGAAGAGTGGTGATACCAAGGGGGCCATCGGGCAGCTGCGCGAGATGATTCGCCTGCAACCCGATCAGTTCCAACAGCGTCTGCGCCTGGCCAGTTATCTATTGCAAAAAGGCCGGGAAGATCAGGCCGGGAAGGTTTTACAGCAGGCAGTCAGTGATCTCCCCGACAGCACCGACGCCAAGTTGGCGCTCGTGGACTTCTATATTCAGCGGCACCAGAAGGGAAAGGCGATCTCTGCCCTCAGTGGGTATATCGCAGAGGCCCCGGAGGAGTACGGGCTGCAACTGCGGCTGGCACAGCTCTATGCGTCCTCCAAGCAGTTGGAACGGGCAAAAAAGATCCTCGGGGAGGTGATAGAACGGGCCGGAGAGACGGGGGATGGCCTGCAGGCGCGCAACCAGCTGGCCAAGTTGCTGATGCTGAAGAGACAACAGCACGAACAGGCACTGGCCCTGGTAAACGAGGTGCTGCAAGAGGATGCGAAAGACCAGGAGGCCCTGTTGATCAGGGCCGCCCTGTCAATCGAGTCAAAGGATCCAGATGGCGCCATTGCCGACCTGCGTACCGCCCTCAAGGAGAACCCAATCTTCACCAAGGCCTACCGCCTGAAGGCGCGGGCGCACCTCATGAAGGGTGAAATCAAACTGGCGCGGGAGAGTCTCGAAGACGCGATACGGGCAAAGCCGGACGAAGCGGCGGCAAACTTCGACCTGGTACAGTTGCTGGTCAAGCTGGGTAAGCGGGAGGATGCGATCTCCGTGCTCGAGAAGATGCGCGAGTTTGCCCCGGACAATGAGACGGTGCTGCAGAGTATTGCGACCATCCGCCTGGCTCAGAAGAAGTGGCGTGAGCTCGAACGGACCGCTGAACTATTGATCGAGAAGCACCCTGAAGAGGAGAAAGGCTACTATTACAAGGGCCTGGCTCTCCAGGGGCTGGGCCAGCACGAGCAGGCTATCGCGGCATTCGAAAAGACGTTGTCCCTGTGGCCCAAGGCCATCGAACCCCTGATCGGCAGTGCTCGCAGCTATATGGCGCTGGGCAAAACCGAAACGGCCCTGACGCATGTACGCAAGGTCTTGCGCGAGATCCCTGAACACTACCTGGCGTTCAATCTCGAGGGTGAGCTTCTGTCCAGCCTGAAGCGATGGGATGAGGCAGAGGCGGCATTCAGGCAAGCCATCAAGCTGAAGCCGGATTGGTCTCAGCCGTACCAGAACCTGGTCAAGCTCAAACAGGTGCAGGGGGATGAGGCCGCTGTGATTTCCGTACTGCAAGAGGGTTTTACCCAGGCGAAGTCACCCCTGCTCGGAGTCGAGCTGGCGAACCAGCTGGATAAAGTGGGGCGTGGTGAGGAGGCCAAGGCGATCTACCAGGGCCTGCTGAAACAGGATGCCAACAACCGGCTGGCGGCCAACAACCTGGCCATGCTGCTGCTCAAAGGGTAGCCGGATCAGGCCCGGATCGAGCAGGCCCTGGCATTGCTGAAGGGCTTTGAACTCTCGGACAACCCACTCTACCTGGATACCCTGGGCCTGGCCCAGATCAAGGGCAACAGGTTACATGAAGCGGTAGAGACCCTGCGACGGGCGGTCCAGGCAAAGAGTGGCCTGGCGGAGATCGAGTACCACCTTGGACTGGCCTACTACGGGCTGAAGAAGCAGGAGCAGGCCAGGAAACACCTCAGCCTGGCCACCGCCGCGGGCCAGGAATTCGATGGTATCGAGCAGGCCCGGGCCCTGCTCGATGAGCTGCGGAAGCCGCAATGAACCCTGCGCTCGCGGAAACAGCCAGGAGGGAGACGGATGGCGCCATGGTGCTGCCCCTTTGTCTGACAACGGTTGACTGGAGACGGTCTCTGCTGTCGCGCATATGGCGCCCCCGGGAAACCCGCCAGGTGGGTGATCAGGATGTATGAGGAATTCTACGGCTTCACCGAGAAGCCGTTTAGCCTGCTTCCGGATCCCTCCTTTCTCTATCTGGGAAAACATCATGGCACGGCATTCGCCATGCTGGAATATGGTCTGATGAACCAGGCCGGCTTTACCGTGATCACCGGTGAGGTGGGGAGCGGCAAGACCACCCTGATCCGCCATCTCCTCGACCAGCTGGACGATGAGTACCAGGTCGGTCTGGTCAATAGCAGCCACAGCGAGATGGGCGAGCTGATGCGCTGGGTCCTGCACTCATTCGGGCTCGATTATGATGAGCTGGACAAGGTCGCGCTGTATGACCGATTCTCACAGTTTCTCATCGATGAGTACGGGATGAACAGGCGAGTGGTGCTGATCATCGACGAGGCGCAGAACCTGGGGGCCAAGGTCCTGGAAGAGCTGCGCCTGCTGTCGAACATCAATGCGGACAACGACCTGATCCTGCAGCTCATCCTGGTCGGTCAACCGGAGCTGAGGGAGCTGCTGAGGCAGCCGGAGTTGCTGCAGTTTCTGCAACGGGTGTCGGTCGACTACCACCTGTCGAGGATGAGCGAGCAGGAGACCCATGACTATATCCGTCACCGGACCCGTCGGGCGGGGCGGGAAGAGGCGATCTTTGCAGACGATGCCTGCTCTCTGATCCATCGCGCCTGCCGGGGAATCCCCCGGGTGATCAATACCCTGTGCGATACCGCCCTGGTCTATCGCTTCGTGGAACAGGACGATCGCCCGATCGACCGTGCCCTGATCGAGGCGGTACTGGTGGACAAGGCCGAGTCGGGCCTGTTCCAGTTCGCAGGGGAAGGGCCGGAAGGGTCCGCCAGGCAGCCGCGGGTCCTCAAACCGGTCGCGCTGGATTCGGGAACGGGCGGCGATCCACCATCCCGCGAGGCGGTGCCTGCCCTGGAGTTGGAGGATGCGAAACAGCTCTTCAGCAACTACTACAAAAAGAAGTAGCGGCAGGATCAGGGTGAGGGTCTGCCGGCCTGCCCCTTGGCCTCTTTCAGGAGTGTCTCGATGGTGGCGACCACCTCGTCGTCGTCCCAATCCAGGGCGCCTTTGGCGACATAGCGGATGGCGCCATGGATATCCACCAGAAAACTGGCTGGCAGCAGCTTCAATCCCCAGGCCTTGTAGACCTCCCGCTCGCCATCCAGCAACACGGGCAGCTGCAGGCGCATGCTGCGCAAGGTGGTCTCGACCCGCTGGCGGGTCTCCCCGGCGTTGACCGCCAGCAACCGAAAGGGGCGGTCCGCCAGGCGTTGCTGCAGCCGGCGCATGCTCGGCAGCTCCACCAGGCAGGGCGAACACCAGCTGGCCCAGAAATTGACCAGCACCACCTGGCCGCGCAGCGCCTTCAGATCCACTGGCCGTTGCTGCAGGTCGGGCAGTCTCAGTTGCGGGGTCCAGGCGGGGCCCTCATAGGCCTGCAACCAGCCCGCAGACGCGATTGCTGGGAACAAAAGACACAAAAGGATTGCCGAAATGCTGTATGCGTGCTGCTTGGATGAAAACATAGGGCCTGGTGTCTCAATAGGAGTGGTAGAGGCTGCGCATGGTGGTATATTTAGTACGGAAATACATCAGGGGTTTCGCTGACCGTGGCTTTCGAAAGGGTTTGGCGGGGTCTTTGGGTGAGTGTATGCAGCAGGGATGCTGCATTCAAGCCTACAGGGATGTATTCACGGCGTCTCATCCAAAGGTCCCGGCAAACCCTCGATCAATGAGGATATTGCGCACCAACGAACGGATTCAGGTTTCCATGATCTGAGGTGTGTGCGACCCCGGCCTCATGGGTGTTAGCCTGATTTCAGATCGACGCGCCAGGGGGTTGAATCCTGAGGCATGCGGGGTCAAGGAGTAATCGGATCCTGGTGAGGGCCGCGTCTGCTGCCTAGCGAATCCAGGAGGCGGAATTGTGTGGGAGGCGCGCCTGCCCGCGCTGCCCCCGTCGCCGCCATGAACAAAACATCATAATGAGCTATCCCCTGACCCATGCAGGGCGGGGCGGCCACTGACGGAGGGGAGTCGTTGGTACATTTGGCAGGGCCTATCGATATCCGAGGCGATTCCAGCAGCAGCGCGGCGGCCCGCAGGAAGCGCCTGTGTGAGCACCTGATCGATGCGGGCAAGCTGACCCGCGCGGATCTGGAACGCGCCCTGCGCCTGCAGCAGGAGCAGGAGAGCCCGGAACCCATCGGCTCCCTGCTGGTGAAGCTGGGCCTGGTCTCCGACCGGGACGTGGCGGAGTCGCTGTCCGAGCAGCTCCGGCTGCCCCTGGTGGAGAAGAAGGGTTTCCCCGACGAACTGCCCATCGACGAGCAGGTCTCGCTGCGCTTTCTCAAGGAACACCGGGTCCTGATTCTGGCGGAAGAGGAGGAGCAGGTCCTGGTCGCCATGGCCGATCCGGCGGATGGCTATGTACTGGACGCCCTCAAGCTGATTACGGGCAAGACCATCCAGCCCCGGGTCGGCATACCCTCCGAGATCGAGGCGGCCCTGGAACAGCGTTATGCCCAGGAACCGGATGCCGCAGAGGCCGGGGCCGGTCTGCACGATCTGCGCTACCAGCACGACGTGGAGCACCTCAAGGAACTGGCCAGCGAGGCGCCGGTGATCAAGATGGTCAATCAGTTCATCCACCAGGCGGTGGATGCCGGCGCCTCGGACATCCATATCGAACCCTTCGAGAACCACCTGAGCGTGCGCTACCGCATCGATGGCCTGCTGCAGGAGGTCGACTCTCCCCCTATCAGCGCCGCGGCGGCAGTGGCCTCGCGCATCAAGATCATGGCCAACCTGAACATCGCCGAGCGCCGCCTGCCCCAGGACGGGCGCTTCAAGGTACGGGTGCGGGGCAACGCCATCGACCTGCGCATCTCCACCGTGCCCACCATGCATGGCGAGAGCCTGGTGATGCGGCTGCTGCACCGGGACAACCTGGCCCTCGATTTCGCCCCCCTGGGCTTCCAGCCGGCGATGGAAAAACAGCTGCTGGAGATCCTCGATCGGCCCCACGGCATCATGCTGGTCACCGGTCCCACCGGCAGCGGCAAGACCACCACCCTGTACGCCGCCCTCAAACACCTCAATCGTCCGGAACTCAAGATCCTCACCGTGGAAGTCCCGGTGGAGTACAACATCGACGGGGTCAACCAGATCCAGGTCAAACCCCAGATCGATCTGACCTTCGCCAATGCCCTGCGCTCCATCGTGCGCCAGGATCCGGACATCATCATGATCGGCGAGATGCGCGACCAGGAGACCGCCAAGATCGCGGTCCAGTCCGCCCTGACCGACCACATGGTGCTCTCCACCATCCATACCAACAATGCGGCGGGAAGCATCACCCGCCTGCTGGATATGGGAGTGGAGGACTACCTGCTCACCTCCACCATCAACGCGATACTCGCCCAGCGCCTGGTGCGTACCCTCTGCCGCCACTGCCGTGAGCCCTACCAGCCTATGGACGACATGATCCAGCGTTGGCGCCTGGACCACCTCAGTGGTGAGTCCAGGCCCACCCTCTACCGGGCCCGTGGCTGCGACCACTGTCATGGCATCGGCTATGCCGGGCGCAGCGCCATCCTCGAGCTGCTGGTGATGACCGACCCGATCCGCCAGCTGGTGTTGCGCCATGCCGACGCTGGGGAGATCGAACGCCTGGCCCTGCAGGAGGGCTCCCACTCCATGTTCGAGGACGGTCTGCGCAAGGCCCTGGCCGGTGTCACTACCCTGGAGGAGGTGTTGCGGGTGACTCAGGAGCAGTAACTTGCCGATCTATCACTACAAGGCGGCCACGCCGGCGGGTGAGGTGGTGGAGGGGACCCTGGAGGGGACGACCCGGGAGCACGCGGTGGAGCAGCTGCACGCCCTCGGACAGATCCCGATCCGCCTGGATGAATCGGCAGGGGGAAAGGCCCGGGCGAGCCGCGTCCCGCGGCTGCGCGGCCGGCAGCGCATCAACCAGGAACAGCTGACCGCCCTGACCCGCGAACTGGCCACCCTGTTACGTGCCGGCATGCCCCTGGAACGGGGCTTGGCGATCCTCGGCTCCCTCTCCGAGGGGGAACGCATGGGCGAACTGCTGGATGACGTGCGCCGCCGCATCAAGGGGGGTGAGACCCTGGCGGCCGCCCTGGAGGCCCAGGAGGGGGTGTTCAGCCGCTTATACATCAACCTGGTGCGCGCCGGCGAGGCTGGTGGCGCCCTGGAGGGGGTACTGGAACGGCTCGCGGAACACCTGGAGCGCAGCAAGGAGATGCGCGAAGCCCTGACCTCGGCCCTGATCTATCCAATGATCCTGGTATTCGTCGCGCTGCTCTCGATCTTCGTGCTGCTGGCCTATGTGATACCCCAGTTCTCGGAGCTGTTCGAGGGGGCCGGGGCGGCCCTGCCCCTGGCCACCCGCATCACCATCGCCGCTGGCGATGGCCTGAAGAACTACGGCTGGGCGGGGGGGCTGGCGATCGTCCTGTGCTGGTGGTTGCTGCAGCGGCGCATGGCGACCCCAGAGGGGCGCCTGCGCTGGCACCGGCGCTTTCTCCGGCTGCCCCTGGTGGGCGACATCATCACCAAGGTGGAGGTGGCCCGCTTCGCCCGCACCCTGGGAACCCTGTTGCACAACGGCGTGCCCCTGCTCAAGGCCATGGCCATCGTCAAGGACACCATCGGCAACCAGGCGATTGCCGATAATCTGGAGCGGGTGGCCGCCAGTCTCAAGGAGGGACAGCGGTTGGCGGACCCGCTGGCGGAGCTGGCCGGTTTTCCACCCTTCGCGGTCCAGATGATCCGTGTCGGCGAGGAGTCGGGACGCCTGGAGGAGATGCTGATGCAGGTGGCGAACCTGTTCGATCAGCAGACCCAGACCGGCCTCAAGCGCTCCTTGGCGCTGCTCGAGCCGGTGCTGATCCTGGTGCTGGGTCTGATCATCGCCGGCGTGGTAATGTCGATCCTGGTGGCGATCCTCGGTATCAACCAGCTGGTGGTCTGATGCCGCAAATGATCAATTGACTGAAAATAGAGAATGAGATGAGACAGAAGAGACGATCCTGGGGTTTTACCCTCATCGAACTGCTGGTGGTGCTGGTGATCCTCGGCCTGCTGGCCGGGCTGGTCGGCCCCCGGGTGCTGGGCTATCTGGGGGGGGCCAAGAGCGATACCGCGAAACTGCAGATCGAGGAGTTCGGCTCCGGGCTGGACCTCTTCCACCTGGAGGTGGGGCACTATCCCACCACCGAGGAGGGGTTGCAGGCCCTGGTGGAGAAACCGGCCACCGAGACGGTATGGAACGGTCCCTATCTGAAGAAGAATCGTGTCCCCAAGGACCCCTGGGGACACGAATTTCACTACCGTTTCCCCGGTGAGCACGGCCCTTACGACCTCTATTCCCTGGGCGCCGACAACAGCGAAGGCGGGGAGGGGGACAACCAGGACGTGGTCAGCTGGTGACAAAGGATCGGCGCCAGGCGGGTTTCACCCTGCTGGAGCTGCTGCTGGTGCTGACCATCATCGGCCTGACCCTGACGGTGGTGCCGCCCATGCTCAGCAACGCCATGCCCACCCTGACCCTGCGCGGGGCGGCCCAGGACTTGGCCCTGGCGTTCAATCAGGCCCGCGGACGCGCCATTACCCGCAACCAAACCCAGGAGGTGCGGCTGCTGCCGCGCCAGGGGGCCTATGTCGCCGGTGCCGGACCGGACCCCCAGGAGCTGCCGAAGTCGATCCGCCTGAGCGTCGAGCAGGCGGTGCCGCTGGATCAGGTCACGGGCGAACAGGCGGTGCGTTTCTACCCAGATGGCAGCTCCAGCGGGGGGCTGATCGGCCTCAGCAACCAGCACCGCGGCTATCAACTACGCATCGACTGGCTCACCGGCCGGGTGTGTATCCAGGAGGCCGCCAACGATGCCGGCTGAAGGGCGACCGGGCGAAAGGGGCTTCTCCCTGCTCGAGGTCCTGGTGGCCTTCGTGATCCTCGCCATGGCCCTGGCGGTGCTGTTTCGCATATTCTCCAGCGGTCTGCGCAGCCTGACCGTCACCCAGGGTTATACCCAGGCGGCACTGTTGGCCCAGTCGCACCTCGAACGGGCCAGTCTGACCCAACCCCTGACGGAGGGGGAGACCGATGGGAAGTGGGGAGACGGTTATTTCTGGCGTCAGACCGTCGAGCCCTATACCCCTTGGGAGCAGGAGCAGGCCCTCACCCGGCCGATCCAGGCCTGGCGGGTGACCCTGCAGGTCAGCTGGGGCAATCCCCAGCGGCCCCGCCAGCTCACCTTGAGCAGCATCCGCCTCCAGACCGTTGCACTGTCAAGGGGGGGCAATGTCCCGGTGGCCCCCTAGCACCTCCCCGCGCCCCGGCGGCTTCACCCTGCTGGAGTTGCTGGTGGCCATGACCCTGCTCGGGATGATCGCCACCGTGGCCTTCGGCGCCCTGCGCATGGGCAACCGCAGCTGGCAGGCGGGCCTGGAGCAGGCACGGCGCACCGAGGAACTGCGCAGCCTGCCCGCCTTCCTGCATCGCCATCTGAGCCAGGCGCTGCCGGTCGAGTGGTTGGACGGAAAGCGGTCCCGGGTCGCCTTCGACGGTGGGAGCGACCGGCTGAACTTCATCGCACCGGCGCCCCAGCGACGCGGCGCCGGGTTGTACGAGTTCTCCCTCCGCCTGGAGGATGCGCCGGATGGTAAACGCCTGGCGCTCTACTATCGGGTCTATCTGCCGGGTGAGAAACGCTTCCAGGTCGACCGGGAGAGCGACCGGGTGGTCCTGCTGGAGGGGCTCCAGGGGCTGACCATTGCCTATTTCGGCCGTGAACGGCCCCGGGAGGTGGAGCGCTGGCGCGACCGCTGGAGCGATACCGCGACCCGTCTCCCGCGCCTGCTGCGCATCTCCCTCGACCGGGGAGAGACACAGCCGTCCTGGCCGGAGCTCTACATCGCCTTGCCCCAAGCAGGGGAGTGAGCCACTGATGGTGAGATGTGGCAGGCCGGCGGTGCGTCTCTCCCCCTCCCGGGGCGGAGACCGGCCCGCTAGGCAACGGGGGGTGGCGCTGATCTTCGTGCTCTGGCTGATCGTGCTGTTGAGCATGCTCGGGGGCAGCCATGCGCGCAATGTACGCCTAGATTCCCAGTTGGCCGCCAACCAAGTGGATGGCGTGCGTGCGCGGCTGCTGGCGGAGTCCGGTGTCAACCGCGCCATCCTGGAGCTGTTCGTCAGCGACAGGGATCTGCGCTGGCCCTTCGATGGCCGGGTCGTGCGTCTGCAACAGGCGCAGGGCAGCCTGCGCATCCGGATCCGCAACGCCGAGGGGCTGGTGGACCTCAACAGCGCCTCCGCGGAGACCCTGGCGGCCCTGTTGCGCACCCAGGAACTGGATCCGAAGACCCGGGACGCCCTGGTGGATGCGATCATGGACTGGCGGGACCCGGACGATCTGCGGCGCCTGCACGGGGCCGAGGATCGGGACTACCGCTTTGCCGGCCTTCCCTACGGCACCCCCGACCGGAACTTCGCCATGCTCGACGAACTGCGCTATGTCCTGGGCATGCGGGCAGAGCTGTTCGAGCGACTCCGGCCCTTTCTGACGCTCTACTCCGGGCGGCCCGGGATCAACCCCCAGTACGCCCCGCCACAACTGCTGGAGGCCCTCAGAAGTGGTACCCTGGACCAGGCCAGTACGGCGTTCAGCCTCGACCCCGCCGGTGATGCGACCGAGCCGCCACCGGACGCACCAGGCGCGGCGGCCAGCAAGGTGTTTCATATCCGGGTCGAGGCCGAGACCCCAACCGGCTCCCGGGCAGCCCTGGAGGTGGTGGTCGATACCGCTTCGGCCGGGGGCGCCGCGTATAGTATCCTCTCCTGGCGAGAGGTCGCCACCGAAGCCGCCACAAAAGAACAAGTACAGGAAGGTTGAGTGAATTCCACCCTGCAGATACCGTTTAGACGCCAGCTGGTCGGGTTCTGGTCCTGGTGGACCGGCGAGCTGGTGGCCCTGCTTCCGGAGAGCATGCGCGGGGCCTTGCTGGGCGGCCAGCGCCTGTTCCTGGAGATGGACCAGGAGACATTGGTTGTGAGCCGTATATCCAGTGGGGCGGGGCTGGAGCTGGGGCGCCAGCACCTCACCCCGGAGGGGGGGTTGCAGGGCGACCTGGCCAAGCTGTTGCACGGGGCCCGGGAGCTGGTGTTCTGCCTGCCCAGACAGCAGGTGCTCTACAAGACCGTCGATCTGCCGCTGGCGGCAGAGGAGAATCTACGCCAGGTGTTGACCTTCGAGATGGGCCGGCTGACCCCCTTCAAGGCCGACCAGGTCTATTTCGATTGCTCCGTCCTCTCCCGTGACCGCAACAAGAAGTCCCTGCAGGTCCAGTTGATCCTGGCCCCCAGGCGCGAGATCGACAGCCAGCTGGAACGGCTGCAGCGGTTCGGCATCCAGCTCGACCGTATGACCCACAACTGCGGCATGACCGGGGAGTACGATCCGGTCAACCTGCTGCCGGAGGAGCGCCGGGCCCGGCGGGGGGGGACCCTGGTGGGGGTGGTCAATCTGCTGCTCGGGGTGGTCGTGCTGCTGCTGCTGCTGGGGGTGATCGCCCTGCCCATCTGGGCCAAATACGAGCGGGTGAAGACCCTCGAGCCCCAGGTGGCGGTGGCCGCTGAGGCCGCCTCAGAGGCGGGCAGACTGCGTGATGAGCTGGACCGGCTGAAGCAGTCTTCTGGGTTTCTGGTGAAGAAGAAGCGGGACTCCCTGCTGGTGCTGCAACTGCTCGACGAATTGACCCGTCTGCTGCCGGACGATACCTGGCTCAGCCATCTGGAGCTGAAGGGCAAAGAGGTGCAGATCCGCGGCCAGTCCATGGCCTCGGCGGCCCTGATCCCGATCATCGAATCCTCCCCGGTGTTGCACAACGCCCGCTTCCGCTCGCCGGTCACCCAGAACCGCCAGACCCACTTCGAGCGCTTCCATATCTCCGCAGAGATCGAAGCGGGGAGCGGAGACGGCTGATGTGGTATGAGTTGAGCGGCTGGCGCAGCCGGGCCCTGGCCTTGACGATCCTGTTGCTGCTCCTGGCAGGCCTGGTGGCGGCAGTGGTACTACCCGTCTGGTCGGCCAACCGGCACTTCGATACCAGGATCGAGCAGATGGAGTCGCGGCTGGCGATCCTCAGGCGCTCGGCCAGTATCGGTGCGGAGCTGAAGGCGGAGTATGACCGGCTGCAGCGCTCCCAGGCCAGTGATGTCCACTATCTGAAGAGCCGCAGTGACGCCCTGGGGGCCGCCGAACTGCAGCGGATCCTCAAGCGGGTCGCCACCCCCAAGGGGGCGGAGATCATCAGCACCCAGATACTTCCCTCGAAACAGGAGGAGGGGGTCACCCGGGTGACCCTGCGGGTGCGCATGCGGGGCAGCCTGGAGACCCTGGTGGGGGTCTTCTATGCATTGGAGACGGGCAACCCCTACCTGTTTCTCAACAATGTTGCCCTGCGCGGGCGGCCCCTGGCCAGACGCCGGGTAGTCGGGATGGCCAGGGGCGTTAAAAAACTGCCGACCCTCGATATCGATTTCGAACTCTCCGGTTACATGCGGGGGAAGGCGACATGAAGGGGCTGCGCCTGGGCAACCGCCTGACCCTGATCCTACTGCTGGCCACCTTGGGGCTGGGCTCCCTCCTATTCATGCACTGGCAGGGATTGCGGGAGGGGCGGTCCCTGGTTAGGGCGGATGCCACGCGATCGGCAGTGCCGCCCGTGCGCACCCCCGACCAGGCGCGGCCAGAACTGGATCGGTTCAACCCGCCACCCCGCAGCGCCTTCAACGAGATCCTCGAACGGCCTCTGTTCAGCAAGGGGCGTCTGCCCCCCGAGGAACCGGTGGCGGCCAGCGCCCCGACCCCCAGGGTCCAGCTGAGGCTGCGCCTGGAGGGGATCGCCTCCTCGGGGGACAAGCGTATCGCCCTGATCCGTGATCAGCTCAAGAATGTACTGCTCAGACTGCAGCAGGGGATGAGCTATCAGGGCTGGACCCTGCAGGAGGTGGGGCCGGTGAGCGCCTCGCTCAAACGGGGGAACGAAACCTCGGAGTTGCACCTCGAAGTCGACAAGAAGCTCAAGCTGCCCAAGCTGCCCAAGCTGCAGAGGCACACGCCACAGCGCCATTCGGTACGCAAGATGAACCGCCGCCTGCAGAATCTGCAGAAGCAGCACCTGCAGAAATAGCCCCCGGCCCAGGGGGCTTGAGAGATGACGGGACCATGCGCTTGGGGCCTGGTGGAGCCCGCCTGGCCCTCAGTGGGACAGGGCGCGGCGGGCCTGTTCCCGGGTGTAGAAGGTATCCGCCATCAGGAAACCGGAAACGACACTCGGCTTCAGCCGCACCACCCGGCCCTGGCGGTCCCGTTCAGCCACCAGTTCCGCGGGCACCCCATCGAGCATGTGAAAGGGGGCGGGCTGGCCGTTGGCGTAGCAGGAACGGGCCACCCTGCCGCTCACCCGGTCGTAGAAGGCGGGGATGAAACCGAGGGATCGGTTCATCTCGCTGACGCCAGGGGTCTTCTCGTAGGCACGGCCCTCATCGGCCAGGCTGGTTTCCGTGAGCCCGAGGGTGGCGTCGCAGGGGTCGGGGGATTGGGTCTTCATCAGGCACCTCCTGGCAGGGTTCTTTGTCTGGTATTTTTTAATACTTGGGAAAATAATCCCATATACTGACAACTATAGCCACCATGGTTGGGTTGTCAAGAGAGACAATCAGAAGAATCGGGCCTGGGCGTCCGATCTGGAGATAAGCGCATGAAGAGTCGAATCCTGTCCTGTCTGCTGAAGGGGCTGCTCTGTAGCCTCTGTTGGCTGCCTTTCGCCAGCCAGGCGGACCTGCACAGTTACGCCCTGGTGAATGACGATGCCACCCTGCAGGTGCGCGGCCGCACGGTCCACCTCTATGGTATCTATATCCCGGACACTGGCTACAACTGTCAGACCTTCATCCGCCCGGTGCAGTGTGGCCAGCGGGCCGCCCTGGCGCTCAAATTCAAGATCCAGGGCTTTGTGCATTGCGAGGAACAGTCCCGCAACGAGGACCGCAGCATCAATGCCATCTGCCGGGTGGGGGTCAGCAGCTTCTCCGATGGGGAGGACCTGGCGGCCTACCTGCTGCGTCAGGGTTGGGCGGTGGCCCGGCCCGACGCCCCCTTCGAATACCACGTACTCGAACGCATTGCGCGTCGCCAGGGGGTGGGTATCTGGGGGATTCCGGTGGACAACCTGCACGATTGAAGGGGTCGTCGTGGAAGGGACACAGCCCGATCAGATCGGCCCCGTGGCGTTTCAGCGTGATCCCCATCCCCTCGGCCAAGCGCTGGAGGGAGGCTTCTTGTTTGAGTCGTTCGATCTGATCACCGGGTATTCGCGCCATATATCGCCTCCTGATTCGGGGTTCCGCAAAACCCCGTCAACCCCTTTTTGGGGAAAATAACTGCGTTGCAAAATACTCCGTATCGTAGTATTTTCAACTTCGTTATGAAAAACCAGGGAATCCTATGCGGCCGTTCAACTGCCAGAGATAGCAACCATGGCGATTTCACCCGATGAGCGTGCCTTCTTTGTCGAACTCGGCGCGCGCGTGGCCGAACTGCGCAAAACACAGGGGATCACCCAAATTCGGATGGCGGATGCTCTCGGCGTCTCCCAGCAAACGGTCAATTCCTACGAGGTGGGACGGCGGCGTATTCCGGTATCGGCGTTGCCGATTCTGGCCAAGCTGCTGGCCACGTCCATCGATGAACTGCTCATGGGCGAGGGCGGCAAAACAACCGGCAGCAAGCGCGGTCCCACGCCCAAACTGCAACAGCAAATGGAACGCATTAGCCTCTTGCCCCGCGCCAAGCAGAAATTTGTGATCGAGATGATCGATACGGTGATTCAACAGGCTTCGTAAGGAGAGTTCATCATGCAAACCGTCAAGCAAATCGTCCACGATATCGCCGAGCACCTGCCGGAGCAGGCTACCTTCGACGACGCCATGTACGCCCTCTATGTGCGCCAGAAGCTGGAGCGCTCGCTTCAGGCAGCGGAGGAAGGCAAGGTGACCTCGCAGGAAGAAATGGAAAAGCGCTACCTCAACGATGCGCGTTGAATGGTCGGACCTGGCGAGCGACGAGCTCGATGAGCTGATGCGCTACATCAGCCGCGATTCGGTGTTTTATGCCCGGCGCTTCGGTGAAAAGGTGACCTATCCCCGCGAGCGCGGGGGAACCCTGCAGTCTCGATGGAGGTGCGGAGCCAGAGCGGGCCTATCCCCGCGAGCGCGGGGGAACCAAGTCGACAGCCTACCGGGCATGGAAAGCCAGGGGCCTATCCCCGCGAGCGCGGGGGAACCAAGGACGGGAAGCCGACACTCTCCACTAAGGGGGGCCTACCCGAGGGCCTATCCCCGCGAGCGCGGGGGAACCTTTGAGCTTCCGGTACAATCCCGGGGAAGCTGGGGCCTATCCCCGCGAGCGCGGGGGAACCCGTGATCTTACCCTGCTGGCCCATGGCGCGGAGGGCCTATCCCCGCGAGCGCGGGGGAACCACATCGAAAGCACCCAGAACAGCAACCGCCTTGGGCCTATCCCCGCGAGCGCGGGGGAACCTAGCCAATAAAGGGAATAAGTATGCATGGTCAGGGCCTATCCCCGCGAGCGCGGGGGAACCGTCCGACTGGCTGGACTGGATCGACTTTGCTCGGGCCTATCCCCGCGAGCGCGGGGGAACCCACCAGTGGCCAGCTGGTCAAGCATTGTTTGGGGGCCTATCCCCGCGAGCGCGGGGGAACCGTGACATCCAGCACCGGCGACTCAGAAGGGAAGGGCCTATCCCCGCGAGCGCGGGGGAACCTCGGGTGTGCACGTGCGTTGAGCTTGTCGCGAGGGCCTATCCCCGCGAGCGCGGGGGAACCGCAGAGTTTGCGGCGGTCGCCAGCAATGCCGAGGGCCTATCCCCGCGAGCGCGGGGGAACCCTGGCGGACACCAGCCGCTTCAAGGTGGGTATGGGCCTATCCCCGCGAGCGCGGGGGAACCACCTTCCGCGAGCAGGACCGGGTGCTGGACGAGGGCCTATCCCCGCGAGCGCGGGGGAACCGCGTCCTCGCTGGTCATCAACTCATAAAACTTGGGCCTATCCCCGCGAGCGCGGGGGAACCAGCAGCAGGAAAAAACTGAATGGCATCGTGTCGGGCCTATCCCCGCGAGCGCGGGGGAACCTATGAAGGCGCGGTCTACAACGCCGGCGCATAAGGCCTATCCCCGCGAGCGCGGGGGAACCGGGCTGAATGATGCTAAAGAGTCTATTCAAGAGGGCCTATCCCCGCGAGCGCGGGGGAACCTTGGTGCGATTCGCGACCCAGGTATATGCCGCGGGCCTATCCCCGCGAGCGCGGGGGAACCACATATACCAGGGAGTGCCAGTCAGCCGCGGTGGGCCTATCCCCGCGAGCGCGGGGGAACCCCGATGTTTCCATAGATCAGGATCTCCGCCTTGGGCCTATCCCCGCGAGCGCGGGGGAACCTCACGCCGGCGCTCAAGCTCATTTGCCTTTATGGGCCTATCCCCGCGAGCGCGGGGGAACCAGTCTGAATAACACTCTCGCGTCTGGTGACTCGGGCCTATCCCCGCGAGCGCGGGGGAACCCGAGAAAGCAGCTGCACGGGCCCGGCCGTACAGGGCCTATCCCCGCGAGCGTGGGGGAACCAGGCTTCACATCGCCGAAGATGCGCCCGAGTAGGGCCTATCCCCGCGAGCGCGGGGGAACCTAGCAAGATGACT
>Ga0114931_10002247_pt1 | contig 24573 bp, 20 predicted proteins | sample 2SBtaG_FD_89579 | JGI IMG/M metagenome (GOLD analysis project Ga0114931, IMG submission 89579) | Deep subsurface microbial communities from Kolumbo volcano to uncover new lineages of life (NeLLi) - 2SBTROV14_V59a metaG | ecosystem: Environmental > Aquatic > Marine > Volcanic | place: Kolumbo... | reverse complement strand
TTGAAGAAGTATATGAAAAACGCTGAGAACCCTGTGGGAACAAATATAAGAGACAATCTGACATCGTTAAAATTTTTATCAATAGCTTAGGCTATTCATAAAAATTTATGCCTCGCATCTTATCTCTTATATTTGTTTCTTGAAAGAAAGGAATTTTTAGAACCCCCCTAATGTTAGGCTGCGTTTTTTATGTATTTGTATAAAAGAACTTGTTTTTTCAAATCAATTCCACTTCTATTCATTCATCCGAATATTAATATCAATTATTTTATGTTTTCTTAAAAAAAGCAAAATGCCTTTTACTGTTTCTTCAAGAGAAGGATCATGCATGCAAAATGGGGATTTTTTTAAAAATTCAAGATAATTTTTATTGTCATATAATTTAAATTCCATAGCTGCAATTTTTTCTTCCGATTTCACTAAGAAATCAAGTAACGGGAAGAGTAAATCTTCCTTTGAACATAGTTTAATAACTTCAGGGACAAACTCATTTAAACTATAATAGGTCATTTTAGTTTCCGTCATGTTTTCAATTATTGCAGTAATATCCATCATGTTGGAATATTTTTCTCTTGTGACATGAAAAGTCTGGTTAATAGATTCCTTCATATTTGAAATAGCAACAATATTATTTGCAACAATATCAACGGGCATAAAACTGACTTGATTGAATGTGTTAACGCCAATATTTTTTAAAATCATAAATGACAATAATCTGATTGAAATGTCAAAATTGTACCCCCCTCCCTTTATTGATGGAGTGATTAATGCAGGTCGGAATATTCTAGCTTGAATACCATGCCGCATAGCCTCAAAAACCAATTGTTCAGAAACCCATTTTGATTGGCTGTAACCAAAGTCTAATAAATCTAATGATTCACAATTATCAAACTCAAATAAGGTTTCTTTAACAGCCCATCCAAAAATAAATGTTGTCGAAATATGGTTTAGTTCCTTCTTAATACCATTTGTGGCAAATCGGATTATTTCATTAGTACCAAAAACATTTACATCTCTAAGTTTTTCATAACTGTAAATGTAGTTTACCCATGCTCCATTGTGATAAATTGTATCTATGTTTTTTGATAAGAAATTCCATTCTGAGTTACTTAATCCAAATTGTTTTTTAGTCAGATCCCCACAGATTGGAAAGACTCTATTTTCAAATGCTTTATATAAAGCCGTTTGTTTATACTCAGTATGAAGAAAAGATTCTTGTAGTCTCTTTTTTCCCTCGTTTGCATTTTTTGATCTGACTAAAACATATATTTTAGTATTTGTCTGTTCCAGTAAACTTTTTAAAATAAATGGTCCTAAAAACCCTGTACCACCAGTTAAAAAAACATTACCTGTTTTTTTAACTATCTGATTTTCACATAATGGAATAAAAGGCAGCTTAGAATCTTTGAGCATCAGTTTTTGTTCAAATATTTTTTGCTCATTTCGAATTTTTTTATTTAAATCATTTATCTTATGAAATACATAAGTTGGTGAACTTTGGAATTCGATAAGATAATTGAAAAAATCTGATACACTTATTTTTTGTAATAGGACAATATCAACCTCCTCAGATATTTTTACAGCACCCTTGCTTTTAAATAATTCTTTTATGTCATACAATAGGCTGACTAAATCAAAAGAGTCTAAAATATCTACAAGTGAATAATCCTCACTTCCAGTTATTCCATATTTTTTTACTATCTCATTAACTATTGGTAAACTAATACTTTTTGGGGAATAGGTGTTTACATTATTAATAGATGGGTTGTGTTCGGCAATTATTTCCAAATTATTATTGATCCAAAGCTTTTTTGTTTTTTGTCTCATTAATTTACCAGATGTGGTTTTTGGAATACTTTTCCTTGAAACAAATGCTATATAACTACATTCAATATCAAATACCTTCTTTATTGATATTTTAATGTTAATTGGGTCAGGTAAGTGATTTTTATTTTTTACACCAACAACAACAACTAATTTTTCAGTGTTTTCACTATTGTATGAAAATGCAACAACTGATTCTTTGGAAATTTTATCGCTGGATTTTTCAACGAGGCTTTCAATGTCTTGTGGATAATAATTTAAACCTCTAATTATTATCATATCTTTTATTCTTCCACAAATAAATAATTCATTATCGCGAAAAAAGCCTAAATCTCCAGTACGTAGAAAGGTTTTCCCTAATTTCTTATTTGAAATTTCTGCATTAAATGTTTCTGATGTTAGTTCAGGCTTATTCCAATAGCCTAAACATTTACTTGGGCCATCAATCCATACTTCTCCAATTGAATTTGTGCCTAAATCAGCCTTGCTTACGGGGTCAATAATCTTCACATTTATATCACCCAAAGGTTTCCCACAACTCATAATTTTTACATATCCCTTATAACCATTTGATGAAATTTTAAGAATATTCTTTTTTAGTGATTCATATTCTATAGATAAAGATTTACGTCCATAGTTTGTGACGGCTAAAGTGTTTTCGGCTAGCCCGTATGCAGCAAAATAACTTTCCGGATTCAATCCATAGGGTTTGAAAAAGTTTATAAATTTATTATAAGTTTCCTGCTTGATTGGTTCAGCTGCCGTCATTAGATATCTTAAAGAAGATAAATCAATTTTATTTAAAACCTCTTGGGATATTTTTCCTGGCTGAATACAATACTCATAAGCAAAATTTGGCGCAGAGGAAGCCGTTCCATGATATTTCGTAATTAACTCGAACCACAAACTAGGTTTTCTAATAAAATCAAATGGGGAAAAGCCATAAGTAGTACCGCCTTTTAATGCAAAAAACAGATAATAACCGATCAATCCCATATCATGATATTGAGGTAACCAGGAAACACCAATTGGTATATGATCAACAGCTAAATCAGCATTATGCAGAATATTACTATGTGATACTTTTACGCCCTTAGGTTGGCTTGTTGAACCCGATGTATATTGTAGAAAAAGAATTTCTGAAAATCTCACATCGAATTTAATTTTACCTGACGGATCAAAACTTGTTGTATCTATCCATTTAATTGAATTGATCCAGGATTTAATATTTGTGTCAGGTCTTTTTTGTTGTTTTTCTGTAATTTTTATATTAGCAGAATTGGTTAGTACAGCTGATGCACCACAATCTTTTGCAATTCTATCTAGTTTGGAAAATAATACATCTGAATTTGAATTTGTTAACATAGAACCTGGTACCGGTATTAATCCTATTTTTACACAGGCAAAAAAACTGCATATAATTTCAATTCCAGGGGGATAAACAAGTAGTACTCGGTCATTTTTTTTGAAAGAGAAGTTATTAAACAAAATACCAGCAATTAAATCTATCCGATTTTGAAAACTCTCATAGCTATATTCCTCTATAACATTACCATGAATATTAATAAAGGAGAAAAGTGTTTTTTCAGGATTTTTATTAACCCAATCTTCAAATCTTTCTATAATTGATTTCATAAGGATTACTTGAAGTACTTATATTATTCTCAGTCTAGGTTTAGTGAAATAGTTTCAGGAATGCTTTATCTATCTCGTGTTCAAATTGGTTTAGCCCCTGTTCATCGGACAATTTAGTTTTTGGCTTCAAATTTAAGATAAATGTTTACATATCGAATTAATAAGTAGGATTATATATCTCAATAGTGCCCAATCCTGCAAAACACAGGGTTCAGATTAAATCAGGAAATACAGATATCCATGAAATAAAAATATTTTCCATGACGGGAGAACATATAAAAACGATCATTTTAAAAGCTGACAGGGCGAATATTGATATTTCCGGTTGAGCGCCGGGCACCTATATACTTCAGATAAAAATTAAAAGACAATTGGTTTTTCAAAAGCTGTTTGTAAATTAACAACGGAAAATTTCTCAAAAAATGTATTTTCGTTTCCTAAAACAAGATCAATATGTCACATGGCCGATTCGACAACCCGGTGGTAGCAGCGCTGGCCGGGGTAAAAGACTTTTTTTCAAAACAGGAACTCGCTGAACGACTTACCGATAACGACCGGTTCGATGATAAAATATGCCTTGTTACCGGTGCCAACTCCGGGCTGGGTTTTGGCCTTGCCGTGGAAATGGCTAAACGGGGAGCCCATGTGATCATGGCAGGACGCAGCAGCATCCCTGAAGCAGGGGAAGAGGTAAAAAAACTGAGCGGTTCCCAATACGTGGAAATGCGTTACGTTGACCTAAGCAAAATTGAAACGATCCATGCCTTTGTGGAAGGACTTAAAAAAGACAAAATCCATCCTGATGTAACTATCCTCAATGCCGGCGTGGCCCTACCCAAAGCCATTAAGACAGAATCGGGTATCGAAGAAATGTTTTTAGTAAACTTCCTTTCAAATGTCATCCTCACCAACCTGATGATCAGTGAAAAAGTGATTGATCCGGATAGCGACAAAGCGTTTCGGCCAAGGATTACGTTTATCTCATCCGACTCGCATCAGGGCTCTTCTGCCATTGATTATGACGAATTTGGTGTGTATGAACAATATGGTGTGTCAAAAGGCATTTCCAATTACAGTTACTTCAAGTTGGTGCTGAACACTTATGCAGTGGAACTTTCACGCAGGATCAATAAAGAAAAAGTGAATGCCGGTGTCAATGTGATCTGCCCCGGGCCGGTGCATACCGAGATCATCAAAAATGCACCGAAACTCCTTTACCTGACACTCAAAAGCATCTTCGGTATTGTATTCCGCTCACCTTCAAAAGCAGCCCTTCCGGTGGTTTATATGTCCATCTCACCTGATTATGAGGGAAAGACAGAAGAATACCTGCACATGTTCCGCCATAAAAAAATGGACCCCAAATGCTATGTCAGGGAGGAAGGGAAGAGGCTGTGGGAAGAGTCATTTAAACTATGGTACTCAGTGGATGAAAGGGCACAAATGATAAATTAGCCGGTTCTTCATTTTTCCTTACCTAGTGCTTTAAGCGCTTCATCAATATGTTTTGTGGCATTCATTTGCGAGTTGAAGATATGGATAACAACTCCCTGTTTGTCCACTATATAAGTCACCCTGCCGGGGAGCAGGCCGAGAAAACTGGTTGGTACGCCAAATTGCTTGCTGAGTTTCCCCCCTACATCACTTAATAAAGTAAAGCTCAGGTTGTATTTTTCTGCGAAGTCTTTGTGGCTTTCCACATTATCCGAACTGATGCCGATGACAATTGCATCAGCATTGGTAAAATCTTCATATTGATCCCGGAAAGAACAGGCTTCTTTGGTGCAGCCCGGTGTGTCATCCTTGGGATAAAAATAAATGACAAGGTTTTTCTTTCCCAAAACCGAATCAATGGAAAAAGGTTGTCCGTTTTGGTCCTGCAAAGTGAAAGTAGGAATTTTGCTGTTGACGATTATTTTATCCATGTTGTTTTCTTCTTTGCTTTGGGTACAGCCCGCGGCGGTTACCATTAATAAATTTAAAAATAAGAACACATTAAGACAGAAAATGGCGTGTCCTGTTTGTTTTACGATTCTTGCTGTTGAACGCATATTGCCAATTGAATTTTTCATTGGCTAAAATAGTTATAATATTCATCGAATGATTATCTTCGTGCGCTGAAAACCGACATAATAAAATATAGCAAAGATGAAAAGTATAATCCTGCCCCTGATGGCCATTTTATTACTTCTGGGTTCCTGCCAGAATCAAAAAAAAACCGACATGAAAGATAACCCGTTTTTTACGGAATGGACCACTCCTTACGGTGTTCCCCCGTTTGACCTGATTACTGTTGATGATTATATGCCGGCTTACGAAGAAGGCATGAAACGTCATGAGGATGAGATACAGGCGATTGTCAATAATCAGGATCCCCCGACATTTGAAAATACAATTGTGGCCATGGACCAAAGCGGTGAATTCCTGACGAGGGTAAACAACGTATTTGAAAACCTCAACGAAACCAACACCAGCCCCGAAATGCAGAAGATTGCCAAAGAGATGGCCCCTAAACTTTCTGCCCACAACGACGACATCTGGTTAAATGAAAAACTCTTTGACAGGGTAAAGTCCGTGAATAATAATCAACAGCAATTTAACCTGAACACGGAAGACAGTATGCTGCTGGACAAAATTTATAAAAAGTTTGTCAGGGGAGGTGCCAACCTTAATGCAAAGGATAAAGAACGGTTTCGTGAGATCAACAAACAGCTTTCGTTGCTATCCATCCGGTTTGGTGAAAACCTGTTGGCCGAAACCAACGATTTTAAGCTGGTGATTGATGATGAAGCAGCCCTCTCGGGTTTACCGGAGACGGTAAAAGCCGCCGCTGCAGAAACTGCGGCAAAACAGGGCTTAGAAGGCAAATGGGTTTTTACCCTCCAAAAGCCAAGCCTGATCCCGTTCATCACTTATTCAGACAGGCGCGACCTGCGGGAAAAATTGTTTAAAGGATATATAGAAAGGGGAAACAACAACAATGAACATGATAACAAAGCCATTGTGAACAAAATGGTAAACCTCAGGCTGGAACGCGCCCGGTTGCTGGGTTATAAATCGCATGCAGCCTATATCCTTGACAACAACATGGCGAAAACTCCTGATAAGGTATATGATCTTATTGGAAACATCATGACTGCAGCATTGCCTGTTGCAAAAAAGGAGGCCGGTGAACTACAGGATATGATCAATGCGGGGGGAGGGAGCTTTCAATTGCAACCCTGGGACTGGTGGTATTATGCCGAAAAGCTGAAAAAACAAAAATATGCTTTCGATGATGAGGTCTTAAGGCCTTACTTCAAGCTGGAGAACGTAAGACAAGGTGTTTTTAATGTGCTGAACAAAATGTACGGGATCAGTTTTGTTCCTGCCAAAAACCTGCCCGTTTATTATCCGGGTGTGGAAACTTATGAGGTGCACGATACCGATAACTCTTTGCTGGGCGTTTTGTACATGGACTTTTATCCGCGCAAAAGCAAAAGGGTAGGGGCCTGGATGACCAGCTTCCGTAAGCAATCGAAAAGAAATGGCAAAAACATTGTCCCGGTTATCCAGGTGGTTTATAATTTCAGCAAGCCTACCGGTAACAAGCCGGCTTTGCTGAGTTTTGAAGAAGCTTCTACCTTGTTTCACGAAATGGGTCACGCCATGCATGGCATGTTGAGCAACTGTACTTATGTTACACTTTCGGGAACGGCTGTTCCCCGCGACTTTGTGGAATTGCCATCGCAGATCATGGAAAACTGGGCTTCAGAACCCGAAGTGCTGAAAATGTATGCCAGAAATTATGAAACCGGAAAACCCATTCCTGATGAACTGATACAAAAAATGAAAGATGCAAGCTATTTCAACCAGGGATTTGAGGTTACCGAGTTTATCTCGGCTTCCATTCTGGACATGGACTGGCATACCATTACAGAAAATAAAGATTATGATGTGATGGCTTTTGAAAATCAATCCCTGAAAAAGATGCACATGATCCCGCAGATTGTGGTCCGGTACAGAAGCCCTTACTTTGCCCATATTTTTTCGGGGGGATATTCCGCCGGGTATTACAGTTATGCCTGGGCTGAAGTGTTGGATGCCGATGCGTTTGAAGATTTTAAGGAACATGGCATTTTCGACAGGGCTACTGCAAATGCCTTCCGTGAAAATATTCTTTCGAAAGGCGGAACGGATGATCCCATGAAACTGTATGTCAGGTTCAGGGGAAAAGAACCCACAACTGAGGCCATGTTAAAAAGAAGAGGACTCAAATAAGATCGGAAATTCATTAAGTGTTTTATAAACAGAAAAGTCTGTGTTGAAAATAAACAGGCAAAAAGTAACTGAAAATTATTAAATAAAAATTGAAACGGATGAAAAAGTTAATTTATGTTTTTTTTGTTTTGGCCGGGAGTATTCTTTTTTCCTGCCAGTCGGGTAATACCGATAACAGCTACAAAGCTGAAAATCCCAATCTGCGCCGTGTGGTTGTAGAAGAAATTGTTCAAACACCGGATTATACTTACGTAAAGATGAAAGAAGGTTCAGATGAATACTGGGCGGCGGTAACCCGGACAGATAACATCAAAAAAGGAGGTACGTATTATTATGATAAATGGATGGTGATGACGGATTTTAAGTCCAAAGCGTTGGATAAAACGTTTAAAACCATTTATTTTATTGAAAAAGTAAGTGATAAGCCATACCCCGAACATGAGAAAGCCAAACTACAGGAACAACCGGCCAATGGCTCGGCACATGTGGATATGAAGGAGGTAAATACGGTTGAACCTGCTCAGGGCGGGATCAGCATTGCTACTTTAATGGCCGACCTGTCAAAATACAATGGGAAGACAGTAATAATGAGGGGGCATGTTGTGAAATATACGCCCGCCGTCATGAATAAAAACTGGGTGCATATCCAGGACGGTACGCAGGCCAACGGCAAATATGACCTGGACGTTACAACGGATGGCACTTGCAAGATTGGTGACATTGTTACCTTTGAGGGAAAGATCATACTCGATAAAGATTTTGGCTACGGATACAAGTATGACGTTTTGATGGAAAATGCAAAACTAATTGTTGACAAATAACCGGATTGGCAAGGAGGTTTTTAATCTGATTAATTCATAAGTTTTTCGTAATGAGAAGTCAAAATGCAAAGAATAAAGGTAAGCGCAGGTTTTCGACTCGCAGATGTAGCCTTAGTTACATAGAGAATCGGAAAGAGAGCATTGCCTTTATTCAAAGTAGTTTGGCTTCGGAATAGATCAATTTGTGAATTAATCAGGTTAAATCATCGTTTTTTTATTTGCCTTGCAAAATGATCCTGAAAATTAATCCGGTCTAAACCTTTACTTTGAAACCAGGCACTGCGTTGATCGTTCTGTTTGCCTTGCTGCCTTCCGTTATGCAGGGACAAAACGGGTATGCCAAATCGTTCGGGTTTATCAGCGATAACGATTTGTATATTTCAATAAACCAGGATCAGTATTATACCAACGGGCTGACATTTACTTTGCGCTTTGTGCCAAAAAATAAGCCGGCCGGTTTACTGAAGCAGGTTTTTGTGATTGATTTTGGACAGTACATGTACACACCTTCCCAGGACTATATGGTTCATTCCGGAAATCAGGACCGCCCATTTGCGGGCTATTTGTTTGCCGGTTTTTCTATGGAACGGTACTACACCAACCGGGGGTTGTTCAAAATGGTTTTCCAGATAGGAGTAGTGGGTAAAGCATCTCAGGCGGAGAGCCTCCAAAAATGGGTACACGCCACGTTCGAATTGCCCCAGATTGACGGATGGGAATATCAGATCCATAACCAGTTGGGGCTAAATGCCAATTTTCTTTACTTCAGAAATATCGGTTACACCCCAAACAGAATCCTTGATTTCAATCTTTTTGCACAGGCCAAAGTGGGAACCGTTTTCGATGAAGCCGGATTGGGGTTTGTAAGCAGGATCGGGATATTCAGCCTGCATCCGGTGGACAATACCATTCTCTTGAACAGCAACCTGAATACTGAAAAAACAGGAACATCCAACAGCGAACTCTTTATTTTTGTTAAACCGGAACTAACCTTTGTGGCCTACGACGCTACCATTCAGGGAAGCTTGTTTAACGATAACAGTCCGCTGACTTTTAAACCCAATCCGTTTGTTGCCTCAGTGCAGATCGGATTGAAATGGGCATCCAGGCGATTTAATGTGGGCTATGCCTTATTCTTCCTAAGCAAGCCTGTTGACAACGACAAGGTGAAGCCACACAAATACGGGAGTATCATGCTTGAATACAGGTTTAATTAAAAGGTGCGATAATGCAGGTTGAATACGTTATTCTGGTTAACAAGCACTAACCATATCTGTATAAAAGCCGGCCGGATTTTTAAAAGTGAATATTTTCACCTGTCCAACCAAATATTCAAAGTCATTATCCCCAAACACCATCGGGTTTATTTTTACTTATATTTTTCATTATTCTTATTTAGTCTTTTACATATTTTATATATTTGCCGCAACTGATTTAATTAATTAAAAAGTGTGATAATGCAGGTTGAATACGTTATTCTGGTTAACAAGCATGATCAGTCGCTGGGTGCCATGGAAAAAATGGAAGCGCATGAAAAGGGCATGATGCATCGGGCGATTTCGATATTTATATTCAATTCTGACGGCCAACTACTCTTGCAGCAACGGTCAGGTGAAAAATACCATTCCCCGTTATTATGGACGAATACGGCCTGTAGCCATCCCCGGACGGGTGAACAAACAAAAGATGCTGCCGGCAGAAGGATTGTTGAAGAAATGGGAATTGATTGTGAAATTGAAGAAGCTTTCGGGTTTACTTACAAGGCAGATGTGGGCGAAGGACTTATTGAACATGAATACGACCATGTTTTTGTGGGATACAGTGATGATAAACCAAAACCCGACCCTGCAGAAGTTGCCGGTTGGAAATATGTTGATTTTAACTGGGTTGTAAAAGATGTGGTTGATAATCCACAGGATTATACGGTTTGGTTTCCAATAGCCCTTAAAGAGTTAAAAACGTACTTGATGAGAGCCCGCCGTGGTTAAGAATAAGAACCGCAAAATACATTCCATTTTTATTTGTAACATCATTTAGCTGACTTTTATTGTTTTGGATATTCCGTATGAATTAGCTGACGGCCAAGTTCGTTAATTCCGGCATTGCTTGGGCTTTGATAAACCCTCAGGTCAAATTCAGGGATGACGGCAAGAATGTGATCAAAAATATCAGACTGAATGCTCTCATATTCGGCCCATTCAATTGTTTTGGTGAAAATGTAAACTTCGATGGGCAGCCCTTTATCAGTGGGCTGCAACTGCCTGACCAGGAAAGTCATATCCTGGTGGATATCGGTTCTGTTTTTCAGGTAACTTTTCAGGTATGCCCTGAACACCCCGAGATTTGTCTGACGCCGGCCGTTGACCGGGGACGAAGGGTCCGTATTGTATTTCTTATTGTACTCATCCAGCTCTTTCCTCTTTTGTTTCAGATAAGGCCGCAGCACAACGATTTTTTCATACTTTTTCAGCATTTCTTCATCGCAAAACGTCACACTGTCCATATCAATACTGATAAAACGCTTGATGCGCCGCCCGCCCGATTCTTCCATTCCCCGCCAGTTTTGGAACGAATCGCTGATAAGGCTATAAGTGGGAATCGTAACGATGGTTTTGTCCCAGTTTTGCACTTTTACGGTAGTCAGGTTTATTTCCAGCACTACACCGTCAGCACCGAATTTGGACATGGATATCCAGTCGCCGATAGAAAGCATTTTATTAAAAATGAGTTGAAGCCCTCCCACAAAACCCAGGATTGGGTCTTTAAAAATTAGTAACAGGATGGCCGAAACGGCCCCCAGGCTTAAAACCAAAGAACTGATATCGCGGTTTATCAGCATTGCTGTAATAACCAGTATTCCAAGTATGTAAGCAATTATTTGTATTACTTGTACCACACCCTGGATAGGATGATCTTTGGCAAAATCGTACCGGTTATAATAATCGTTGATTGTTGCCAGTACACTGTTGACGATAGATATTGTGATCAGGACAAAAAAGACTTCCAGTATTTTTCTGATGACAACGATAAGGATGGGAATGGTGATTGTATCATCGGTAAAGTAATAAAGTAACAGGGCAGGTACGAGATATGAGATTTTCCTGAAAAACCGGTGCTTTACCAACAAGTCATCAAACTGGTTTTTCGATCTTTTCAACAGGGGGATCAGTACCACACGCATAACCCTCCAGGTAACAACGTAAGCAAGGTAAGAAATAAGAATAAGGATCAGGAGCATGATAAATTCCCCGGACCATTTTGCAAGGGATTCGGATGCCCCGGCATTTAGTAAAGCAGCAATGAGCCAATCGGTCGCCTGTCTGAGCATAGTGTCCATAGATTCTTGTTTTTAAAGGAAAACAGGGGTTTATACGAATTGTCAAAGCCTTGATATGGCTTCCATGTATTTTTGTTGAATGCGGAGCAGCTTGCCATGGTTGTCTTCCTTAGTGTAAATCCTGACAAAATCACTCATTCCTTCAGACGTATATATACTCGTAAGGGCAGCATCAAAATTTTTATCTTTCATATTGTATTTGATGTTTGTGGTGATTTTTTCAAATGTTTTCCAGGTTAACAATAAGGGCATTTGAATATAACTCATAAATTTCACCTGCTGATCCTGAAAAATCCCTTCAGATTTCTCCACGAGGTGAAAAAACTTCCTGACTTTAAGCAGCGCTTCAAAATGGGCCAGTTTTTTTCTTCTTTTAAACCCGATTCCCTCCTCAGTAAACAGCATAAGAATTTCACCAATTTTTCCATAATTGATGTATTTGAACCTGATCAGGTTGTGAGGCTGATGTTGAATATCTACTGATCCCGGTGCCGCATCAAAATGAATTTTGGTCCGTTTTTTAACGGCTTGAATACTTCTGATGATCCGTTCTTCGTTGTATTTCATTTTTGTAATTGCAAAAAGCGAATCGGGTTCAAGTTTGTCAGGCACGGTAGTGCCATGGTAACCTGGAAAGGGGCTCAGCGATTCAAGAATTAAATAATTACAATTTGTTTCGTGTTCAACCAGGGCGATTTTTTCTTTTTTTGTAATGGTTCCAAGGGATTCAATTTTTCTGATATTCATATTTTATGGTTTAAATGATTAATGACAGAAAGCTAATATAGACAGAATTTCTGAATTATCAGATTTTTTTTCTCAACATAACAAAAAGTTCCCTCCCCCTTCTTGGTTTGATGGAATTGTAGGCGACCTCCATTTTTTCAATAATGAATTTGTTTCCAAACAGCTTAAGGTACTCTTCAAATGTACCTCCGTAAGGCGGCCCATCGAAATCAAATTCATGATTAAACAGCAATCCGGCAAAGTGTCCGCCGGGATTTAGCAAATGGTATATCTTCTTTGAAAAATCATGCCTTTTCAACCGGGAAACGGAACTAAAAAATGTTTGTTCAATAATAAGATCATAACTGCCCTTGTGGATAAAAAAATCTTCACAAATAATTTGCTCTTCCGGAAATTCAGGGCAACGGTGCTGAAAACTGCGGATACCTTCCCGTGAGAAATCCAGTAGAAAAGTATTCCTGAACCCTTTATTGAAAAGATATTCCACTTCATAGGCATTTCCGGCTCCGGGAACAAGAATGCTCAGTGATTTATCAGACAGGTGATCAATAAATTCTTTGATGGGAGTGGAAACGTAGCCCACATCCCAGCCTGTTTTGTTATTTTTATATTGCCGATCCCAGTATCCGGCTGAAAACTTTTCCATTTTTACAGTTTGTTTTTGGGGATGATAATCCTTAATGATAGCGGATTTATTTCTACTCGTATTTTCTTGTCCATTTTAATGGCTTCACCGTCAATATTAACAAGACGCTTCTTTTTTTGTTTAACCACCAGCCCTTTGCTCTGGATAATCGTTACATTGGAGGCCAGGTCAATACGCTTCAAAAATAAAAGATTTGCGACAATGGGCACTTCAACCAGTTGTGTTTTTTTTACAATACAAATATCGAGTTTGCCGTCATTCAGTCTCGCATTAGGGGCTATGGTGGTGTTGTAACCAAATTGATTGGAATTGGCAAATGCAATAAAAAAAGCCCTTTCGGTTATTTTCTGTCCCTCATCAAATATCAGTGTATATTTTTTGGGTTTGTAATTCAGAAAATGGCGCGTGATGATGTTAAAATAACCAGCAAAACCACGTTTTTCACTTGCAGCAAACTCTTTGGCCACCAGGGCATCGAATCCAACCCCCGCAATGCTGATGAACGGTTTGCCATTTAGGGTTGCCGTATCAATTTCTGTAAAATGGGACTGGTTGATCAGCTGCAAAGCTTTAAGCAAAGATCGCGGAATGCCAAGATGCCTGGCCAGTCCGTTTCCCGATCCGCGGGGAATAATGCCAAGAACAGGCTTTTTTCCTATCAGCGCTATAGCCACCTCATTAATTGTACCGTCGCCTCCAACGGCAACGATGATGTCAAATTTCCTTTGTACGGCTTCTTTGCTGAGTTCACTGGCATGGCCCCGACGTTGCGTGAATTTAATTTCGTACTGAAACCGTGCAGAATCAATGTTTTGTTTTATGTAGGAACCAATACCTGCCTGTCTTTTTCGTCCCGATACCGGATTGACGATAAAGCATATTTTTTGTTTTGGTTTGTTCAGAACGGACATGGGAACGTCATACAACGACGGCTTTTGGTTTTTAAATTATTTGGTGAGTATTACCACCACTTTGCGGGTTTGCGTATCAGCCTGGTTGCCGGCCTCGTCACTAACGTTGAAATCAACAGTATAATCACCGGCTATTTCAACGTTGACATTGTTGTTCACCTGAAGCCGCGAGCTAATATCCACGGTGTCTCCTGCTTCAGTGATGTCGTAAGCTTCGGCACCCGGATCAACATACGGAACGTCAATTTGCCATGTCAGGGGATTGCTTCCCAGCAAAACAATAAAAGGTTTGTTGGTGTCCCCTTTCTTTTTGCAGCCCGGAAGTACGGAGATTACAGTCGCCATCAGCATAAAAATTAGCAGAATCTTTTTCATTACAGTAAATGTTTTTCATAGAACGCAAATTTATTTATTTTATTTGCAAACAGAAAAGTTGACAGGTTATTAATTTGATTTTAAAAAATAAAATTGAATTACTAAAGTTTGTAATTTTAGACGCAAGTTAAAAAAGGATGTTGTTAACCAGATTAAATCCGGAAAAAGTAGTTGTGAAACCCCTTGTGCTGTTTGTGTTTTTTTTATCAGTTTCTCTTTATCAGGCCCGAAGCCAGGACCGGTGGACACTGATAAAAAATGAAAAAGGGATTATGGTTTACACTAAATCAACGGATACTTCCAGGATCAAGTCAATAAAAACGGTGATGTACCTGAAAACTTCGCTGTCGTCGCTGGTAGCCTTGATTCAAGATGCCCGGAATCTTCACAATTGGGTGTATAACAATGAATACGGGGAAATGCTGGAACAGAGCAGTTCCATGATGACCGTAAGTTATACACAAACAGATTTACCATGGCCGGTATCGGACCGTGATGTCGTTGCTTCTATCCGTATAACCCAGTACCCGGTTACAAAAGAAGTGGACATTTGCTCGGAATCAAAAAATAATTTTTTTTCAGAAAAGGAGGGATTTGTCAGGATAAGAAAATTCCATGCCATCTGGCGGTTAATTCCTGAGATTGAGGGCCTGGTGAGGGTTGAGTTTGAGTTGTACGTTGACCCCGCTGGTAACATTCCCGCCTGGATTGCCAATATGACCATTAAAAAAGGGCCATACAAAACCATGCTAAACATGCAGAAAGAAATATTGTGCGACAGATATAAAAATGCCAGCTTGCCCTTTATTATGGAACCCGACAAAAAAGATGTTTATAAGAATGATCCTGTCACCACGAAAAAGAAATAAAAAATAGCAGGATCCGAAAAAACAATTAAATATTGATTGGTCGCAGTATAAAAAAATTAGATATTCCACCTGGGAAAAGTTATTTTTGCGCCTTCTGAAAAAACCTATGACAAACAAAAAACCATTTTATTATTGGCTGTTCTTCAGCATTCTGTTTCTGATTTTTACGCATGGCCTGTTGCAGTCGCAGGATAACCACAACCTCTCAGGGCATTTCAGGTCTCCGCTGGATATGCAACTTTATTTATCCGGAACTTTCGGGGAATTAAGGAGCAATCATTTTCATTCGGGCATTGATATTAAAACCGGCGGATCGGAAGGCAAGGCAGTCCATGCCATAGCAGAGGGCTATGTGTCACGGATAAAAGTATCAACCGGTGGTTATGGGAAAGTGATTTACATTGCCCATCCCAATGGATACATGTCAGTTTACGGGCATCTGCAGCGGTTTAATGATACACTGCAACGGTTTGTAAAAGGGGTTCAATACAGGCGCGAAAGTTATATGGTTGAGATTTTTCCGAAAAAAGATCAGTTTACGGTAAGGAAAGGTGAAGTGATTGGCTTTTCAGGAAATACGGGAAGTTCATCGGCACCCCATCTTCATTTTGAAATCAGACGGGAAGACTCTCAGCACCCTGTCAACCCTTTGCTTTTTGACGGTATATATGTGGACGATACTTACAGTCCGCGAATTAAAGAGTTGGTGATCTATCCGGTTAACAAACAATCCAGGATCAACGGGAAGAATGATACTGTATTTTATCTCGTGCAGGGTAAAGGGATAAAACATTTTTTAAAAGGAAATCCCAAAATCACCGTGAGCGGTAACATCTCCTTTGGTATCCGTACTTACGACCCCATGGATGATATCCCCAATAAGAACGGTATTTATCATCTTGCCATGTGGGTTGATTCACTTCAGGTTTTCGGGCTGGAAATGGATGAACTGTCTTTTGCCACATCGCATTACATCAACAGCCTTATTGATTACAATTATTTTCAAAAGAAGAAGAGACGTGTCATAAGGACACAGGTGGATACAAATAACCGTTTGTCAATCTATCAAAAGGTAACCGGGAACGGTATTTTTAATTTTAACAAAAGTGCAAAACACAAGGTGATTTTTATGGTGAATGATGTTTATGGAAACACATCATCACTGATGTTTGACCTGTATTCGCTTCCGTTTGCGGGGCAGGAAAAGCAGGCCGTCACCTTTGATCCTGCTGTGGGTACATTCTTTGATTTCAGAAAAGCACATCGCTATGCAGTTGGAAACATCAGGCTCTCGTTCCCGGCGGATGCATTTTACCGCTCGTTTTATTTTACACTTGACTCATTGCCAACAGACACCATGTCTTATTCACCGGTTTACCTGGTTCATGACCGTTTTACACCGGTGCAAAAGTCATTTCAGCTTTCTGTAAGGCCCGTATCCGTTCCTGAAAAATACAAAAGCCAAATCTATATAGCTTATCTGGACGAAAAGGGAAAGAGTTGGTTTGTGGGTGCAGACCGTGATAAAGGCTGGTTGACAACAAAAACAAATTTATTTGGAAAATATGTTATTCTGGCCGATACGGTCAGCTCGGCAATAGAATCACTGAATATTGCCCCGGGGAAATCGTTGACCAGACAGAAATCCATCATGATGAAAATATCGGATGATGAAACGGGGATTCAGGATTACCGGGCCACGTTGAACGGCAAGTGGATTTTGATGGAATACGAACCGAAAAAAGATTTACTGACCTATCACATTGACGACAGGCTGCGGAAAGGGGCTAACACTTTTATGCTTGTGGTCAGGGACAGGGTTGGGAATGAATCGGTTTATAAAGCTCAACTTGTGTATTGATGCGAAGTAATTATTAGAACCCCCCTTAAAGTTTAAACCAACTCATTGTCATGCGGTCTTTCCGGTTTTCGCAGCTATCTTTGATCAGCTTAAAAAATAACTCACCTTTATCGGTAAAAGTATAAAGATAATGCCCTTCGATGGATTGGCAGCTTCTCTGGCCGGTTTTATCAATAAATGTAACGATATTTCCTTCAACGGAAAGTTTGCCTTCTGTTTTCGCCGTAGCGTCAACCGACGGAACCTCAACGGTAAAATTCAATCTGTTGATAGTTAAAATGGCACCGTCGTAATTGCTGACCCAGGTGCCTTCGATGGGAAGAACAGCATTTGCCTGCCCTGAAGTGACCTGTTCCCGGGTTTTGGATAGCGGGGTTTGGCCGTTGTTATTTTTATCCTCTGTCATGAAATAACTCAACAGCATTGAGATGATGACCAGGAGGATAACAATGCCCAGAAAAATAAGTAGGCTGTTGTTTCCGGTCTTTTTCGGGTGTCTTTTGATGGCTGCCATAATTCTGAAGTCTGATATTGGTTATGCAATTGTTTAAAAGTTAACTTGTTGGTTAGTGCTTGTTAAGAAATAACCTTATTAAACTTTAAACAACGTTTATGCTAATTTACAACAAAAAATGCAAAGTCAGGAAAATCAGAAAACTATTTTAACCTGATATAAATCTGTCAAAGGCCAATAACCAATTTCCATTAACCAAAAACCCTATCTTTGCCGCCATGCAGGAAACCATACTTATTCTCGATTTCGGCTCCCAGTATACACAACTTATTGCCCGGAGGGTGAGGGAGTTGAATGTATATTGTGAAATTTATCCGTTTAATAAAATTCCTGAACCATCGTCCAATATCAAAGGTGTTATCCTATCGGGCAGCCCTTTTTCGGTGAGGGATGAAGAAGCCCCTGTTCCCGACTTGTCGGGTATAAAAGGAAAAATCCCTTTACTGGATGTTTGCTATGGTGCCCAATACATGGCGCATCACGAAGGCGGCGAAGTTTTGCCCTCGGAGATCAGGGAATACGGCAGGGCCAACCTGGGATATATTGATCGTCATTGCCTGCTCATGAAAGGCCTGTCGGATAACAGCCGGGTGTGGATGTCGCATGGGGATACAATCCTGAAACTGCCGGATAAATTCAAGATCATTACCAGCACTGCGGATGTAAAGGTGGCCGGTTATCATATTGAGGGTGAAGAAACTTATGGTATTCAGTTCCATCCTGAAGTTTACCATACGGAAGAGGGGACACAATTGCTGAAGAATTTCCTGGTTGACATTTGTGGTTGCGCTCAGGACTGGACACCGGATTCGTTTATTGAAACAACGGTGAAAGAGTTGAAAGAAAAACTGGGCAATGACAAGGTTGTACTGGGCCTCTCGGGGGGCGTTGATTCATCGGTGGCTGCCATGTTGCTGCACAAAGCCATCGGAGCAAACCTGTATTGTATTTTTGTTGACAACGGGCTGCTCCGTAAAAATGAATTTGAAGAAGTGCTCCATTCTTATAAAGATATGGGACTGAATGTAAAGGGTGTGGATGCTTCCGACCGTTTCCTTGACGCATTAAAAGGTGTTGAAGACCCTGAAAAAAAGCGGAAAGCCATCGGCAATACGTTTATTGAGGTATTCGATCATGAAGCGCATCGTATTGAAAATGTAAAATGGCTGGCCCAGGGTACTATTTATCCCGACGTAATTGAGTCTGTATCGGTCAACGGGCCGTCGGCAACCATCAAATCACACCACAATGTGGGTGGACTGCCTGATTTTATGAAGTTGAAAATAGTGGAACCGTTAAATTCCCTTTTTAAAGATGAAGTAAGAAGGATTGGCCGTGCAATGAACATACCTGGGGACATTATCGGCCGTCATCCATTCCCCGGGCCCGGACTTGGTATCCGGATACTTGGCGAGGTTACCCGGGAGCGGATACGTATTTTGCAGGAGGTGGACCACATTTACATCAGCACCATGAAAGAGATGGGATTGTATGATGATGTCTGGCAGGCGTTTGCCGTTTTGCTCCCGGTGCAGTCGGTAGGGGTGATGGGTGACGAGCGGACTTACGAAAATGTGGTAGCACTTCGTGCCGTGGGCTCCACCGATGGCATGACTGCCGATTGGTCCAAATTACCCTACGATTTCCTGGCAAAAGTCTCCAGCGACATCATTAACAAGGTGAAAGGCGTCAACCGCGTGGTTTACGACATCAGCTCCAAACCGCCGGCAACGATCGAGTGGGAGTAGATGGCAAGCAATGGAGACTGATTCCAAAATTGCCACCATTGTCAAAATCTCAAAACCTTTATACGGCACATCCCCCGGAAACAGGAAAAACTTAAATCCCAAAAAGCAGACATCTTACAACAAAATTATCATTACTGTCGTTTTCATTTTGCTTTTATCCTAATTTTGACATGATTTTATTTTCAAACATTTAATCTGTGAAAAAGTTTCTTCCTGTTTTCGTTTTTCTTTTTTCGTCACTTTTGCTGAGTGCCCAGGTCAGGGTATTTGTCAGCGACAGTATCAACCAAAGGGATGGCAAACAATATTATATCCATTTTGTAAAACAAGGCCAGACGGTTTATTCCATTGCCAAAGCCTACAATGTGAGCGTTGATGAGATTTATTATGAAAACCCGGAAACCAAAGCCGGGCTCAATGTTGACCAGGTGTTGTGGATACCCGTGGTGAACAAGGAAACCGAACTGAACCGCGAGGTGAAGAAAGCCGGCTTTCAGTTTTTTTATCATCTCGCCAAAGACAATCAGGACTATCACTGGCTGGCTTCATTGTATCATGTCCCCGAAAGCACTATACGTCAGGTTAATCCGGGAGTTTCGGAGCCGTTCCGCACCGGGGAATACATTAAAATTCCTGTAATGACAGGTACGGAAGGTTTATCCGCAAAAGGGAATAATGAAGAAGTGAGTTTTAACCCGGAACTGAAAGTGATCCCCAATTTCAGGCATGTGGTGAAGGCCGGTGAAACGGAGTACAGCATTGCCAAAAGATATAATATTACTGTGGCGCAGTTGCGGGCTGTGAATCCTTTGTTGGCCAACGGACTGAATGTGGGCGACCGGCTGCGCATCCCTGAAGTGTCAGAAGGTACGGGAACAACGACGGAAGAGAAACAAGAAATTGTTGCCCAAAAACCTGAGTTTTATAAACACAAAGTTAAAAAGAAGGAAACACTATACAGTATCTCACGTCTTTATGGTGTTGAAATCGGGGACATCTATGCTGCCAATCCCCGGCTGACATCGGTCTTATCGGTAGGGCAGGTGATAAAAATACCGAAAACGCAAATCAAAAAGCCTTACATTATTTATGTGGCTTCAAAAAAGATCAAACTCAATAAGGTGGCCAAAATGTATAAGATACCGCTCAGCCGGTTACAATCTGACAACCCTTCTTTGGGCAAACGGATTTATGCCGGGCAGCGTGTCAGGGTCCCTGTGGGGGAAATGGCCCTGAAACATTTAAAGGAAAAAGAAAAAACCACCGGAAAGGAAACCGAAAAGGGACATGAAGAAGCACCGCCGTTGACTGCCGGATGTAAGAAAATTAAGCCACATCCCGGTAAGGTTTTCAACGTTGCCCTGATGATCCCGTTTTTTCTGGAAGAAACCGACAGCCTTGATGTTGACAAATTCCTCCTTGAGAAAGAGGAAGATTTTAAGCCTTTCCGTTTTATTGAGTTTTATGAAGGGGCGCTGATGGCGGTGGATTCATTGAAGAAACAGGGAATGAACATCCGGTTGCATGTTTATGATGTGGACAAGAACCTCACCAAGACTGCCAAAGTGTTGCAAGATCCCGGTTTAAAGACCATGGACCTGATCATCGGCCCGTTTTACAATTACAGTTTTGCACAGGTGGCGCTGTTTGCTTCCACTTTTGGCATCCCCATTGTCAACCCTCTGTCGTACAGGGAACAGATACTTGAAGATTATCCCACAGCCATTAAAGTTAAACCCGGAAAACAATACCAGGCGGACCTGGTCCCTGAACTGGTTAAACAGTATTATCCCGGTTATAAAGTGTTCCTGATATCGCACACGGCCTATAAGGATGCAGACCTGGTTACCAACCTTGCCAACAATATATCAGCCGGGCTTCACCCCACGGTAAAAGTATCGAACAACGATTTGTATAACCTTGTTGTAGCTGTTTCTCACCGTGGGATTGATGATGAAGATTACGATGAAAATGCACCGTTGCCTAAAATCAGGTATGAAGGCATGGAAATTTATCCCGATATCATTGAAGCGGCAATTGATGACAGCACGGTGGTTAACAATTCCCTGATCAGGATCAACTATGCTGTTGACAGCCTTCACCCTTTCCTTGACAACGCCTCCCCACTAAGGAAAAACCTGGTCATTCTGTATGGCGAAAGCAAAGCATTTATAATGGATGCCATGAACCGGTTAAATGAACAGCGCGACACATTCAATATTCAATTGATCGGTATGCCGGGTATTGAAAAATTTTCCAATCTTGACGACCGGCAGTCCAACAACATGAACCTGACGTATTTCTCGTCTTATTACCTGGATTACAATAGCCCGGAAACCGGTGATTTTGTAAAAGCTTTCAGGGAAAAATACGCCACCGATCCCGATATATACGGATTTACGGGCTATGATGTTACCCGCTATTTTCTTCATGCCCTTTACAACCTGGATAATCGTTTTTTCGACTGCCTGCAGGCAGACCCACTCAATTTGTTAATGACCAGATACCGTTTTAAAAAGGTGAAAGATACCGGAAATTATGAGAACAGCTACTGGAACCTGTTGCGTTATCAAAATCTGGAACTGATCAAGTTGCCCCTTCCAATGCCCGGCAACCAACAAGATAAATGAAAACCCCCAACCAAATAAGCGTTATTGCCCTGGCCATCCTGTTGCTTTTTGCTTCTTGCTCACGCACAAAAAAGGAATATTGGGACAATGGGAAACTGCAATCGGAGATGAGCTATAAAGAAGGTAAACTGGAAGGAAAAGCCACCTGGTATTACGACAATGGAGTTAAAGAACAGGAAGTTTTTTATCGCAAGAATAAGCTGGATGGCAAACTCACACGGTGGCACAAAAACGGAAACCCGGAATCTGAATCCAATTATGTGAATGGCAAACTGGAGGGGAAAGCCCTTTCCTTCGACATGAACGGGAACAAGGTGCTGGAAGAAACTTACGTTGACGACACCCTTAACGGCCCCTATTTTCTCTATTATCCCAACGGGCAGGTAAAAGTTGAAGGCCATTACAAAGATGGGTTTTTTACAGGCAGGTGGTTGTATTACCATCCGGATGGGAAGATTATCGGCACCGGAACTTTTGAACACGGTTCCGGTATTCAGAAGGCCTGGTGGCCCAACGGCAAGCTGAAAAGGGAAGTTAGTTACAAAGACAACCTCAAAAATGGTGAGGACCGGATTTATGACGAAAACGGACGTCTTGAAACTATCCTGAAGTATGAAGCGGGCGTGCTGGTTAAAAAAAATTAATCCAGTGTAAACTTGATCGGGACATTATAGGAAACCCTGACCGGTTTACCGTTTACAAGGCCCGGTTTCCAGCGGGGCATGGCACTGATCACCCTAACGGCTTCTTCGTCACAACCCCCACCAATACCGCGAAGGATTTTTACACGGCTGATCCTTCCGCTTCTCTCCACAATAAAGTTCACGAATACCCGGCCTTGAATGCCCTCTTTTTTTGCCATTTCAGGATATTTGATGTTACTGGCCAAGTATTGCATTAAGGCACTTACACCACCCGGGAATTCGGGCATATTCTTTACAACAGTATAAACTGAGTCGGCACCATGGAGATCAAGCTGAAACCGGATGGGCAAATTGAACCTTACCCTGACAGCCTGATCCCGTTGAATTCCGGGTTTCCATTTCGGCATCCCACTCACAACACGCAGCGCTTCTTTATCACAGCCGCTGCCAATGCCTCGTAGTATCTTCGCTTTTCCGATTGAACCATCTTTTTCGATAATGAAATTCACAAACACTCTTCCTTCAATTCCATTATCTTTGGCTTCCTCAGGATATTTGATGTTGCTGCCGAGGTATTGCACTAATCCATCCATTCCTCCCGGAAATTCGGGCATCGTTTCAACAACCGTAAAAACGGAGTCAGTACCTGATTTATTAATACCAACAGCGTTTGGGTTGTTTTCTTCCGGCCTCGAACAGGCAAAGACAACCATAATCAAGGTTGCTGCCAGAATCAGCATGCCCAACCCGAAACGTATCGGGTGTTTCGTTTTTTTCATCATTTTTAACCTCCTTTTTAAAAGTAAATAACTAAAATTATGTGTTAAAATATTTGTTTTAATAATACTCGAATGGTTTAGTAGCAATACACGATAAGCTTTGGCATTGTGTTGATTTGTAATCACTTCCTTGTCTGTCAGGTACTCATGGTTTTCTTTAATGATCTTTTTCAGCAGGTAGGCAAAAGGGTTAAACCACTGAATAATGGTTAGTATTTCGGCAATAATCAAGTCGAATGTATGGCCTTGTTGGGCATGTATTTCTTCATGATACAGGATGACTGAAAGTTCATCTTTCTTTTTCAATAAATCCCGGTCAATAAAAATCCAGTGTAAGAAAGAGTAAGTAGGGGAGCCTTTTTCTATGAGAACGTAGGTCAGGCCATCTGATTTTATCGTTTCCGATCTTTTGATCAATAACAGTATCTGAGCAAGACGAAATAAAAATTGAAAGAGTCTGAACAGGACGCCCGATAAGTAAACCATTAGGATAAGCAGGGCTACAGATAATCCATGTAAAAAAAAGTAGGGTTGGCCCCCGGCTTCAATCACGACTTCATCCAAAGTATATTGGGGGAAGTGCGAATAAATAACGATTTCGTTCAGCGGAACGGATGCCGCCGAAACAATTTGGGCTGCGTTATAAGGAATTAACGGCAATATAACAACAGCCAATATCATAAATAAAAGAAGGAACCGGCTGAATTTAAAATACACTTCCCGCTTGAAAAACAACACATAACATATATAAAATATGACCAGGCTCAGGGAAGATTTTATCAGATATGTTAAAAGGTATTCCATGATTGTTCGTTTTGCAGATTATTTTTTCTTTTGGCTAATTTCGTCGTCAATCATTTTTTTTATTTCTTCCAACTCTTCGAGGCTTAAATCCTGCTCTTTTGTAAAAAAAGAAGTGAGTGCCATATAGGAGTTTCCAAAATAATTCTGCAATACACCCTTAAAAAAAGA
>Ga0114931_10002246_pt1 | contig 24573 bp, 30 predicted proteins | sample 2SBtaG_FD_89579 | JGI IMG/M metagenome (GOLD analysis project Ga0114931, IMG submission 89579) | Deep subsurface microbial communities from Kolumbo volcano to uncover new lineages of life (NeLLi) - 2SBTROV14_V59a metaG | ecosystem: Environmental > Aquatic > Marine > Volcanic | place: Kolumbo... | reverse complement strand
ATGGCGAAGCAGGTGCGCAAAGTTCGACAAGCACTTCAATCCAGGGAACAGGAATGGCGTTCAAGAGCGAGCGCGGAGACAGAACATTTCGTCGGGCTATGGAACGCGGACGCGGACCATAAGTCGTCAGAATGATCTCTCGATAGAACCCGAGGTCACGACATTCGATTGCGTTACAACTACTCCCCAGGCAACGCGCTGTAAACGGATAATAACGGCTTTGATTATAGTGAGCCGCAGGCATTTTGGTACCGCGGCTCCGCCAGGGCGACAATAGCAACCCGGAAATTATCAGGAGTGCATCACCAATGGTGACATCACAATACCCGAATAGAAAAAATCTCCAGTATTGGTGGCATAGCATCGCGGCGTTGCCAGAAACCCGGAACGACCATGCATACTACGCACTCCGCAGAGTCTGGGGAGATCACACGATTACGGGCGCGCGCAGCTTCTATCGGGTAGGAAGCGAGGATAACGTCTCGTCAGCGCTCTTTCAGAATTGGGCTTTGTTTTCCAACATGTCATGGGTAACATCCCTCGCGCGCGCTACCGGATCCTCTGTGGGAACCGTCAAAAAGGTTCGGTGGGCCTATGAATGCGAGGAACGCCTCGACGCGAAACTGCGACCACATCACGGTCGGGATTTCGTCATCGCTGACATCATGCTTGAATACGAAGACGAACACGGTCCAGGCCTAATTGCATTTGAAGCGAAGGCGCCCGGCAAGATCGCAGATACGAAAGACGACCGAAAATTGCACACGTACATTGACCTGCCCAGCACACGGCAGATAGGCCGCCGACAAGGATGTTTGCTAGTCAGCGAGCGAGCTGCGCTGAAAAGCAGCCATGCCTGCAACGGAAACTGGCCCGTCCTTACATGGGAGAAGTTACGTGAACTCCAGATCGCCGCTGCTTACAATTTGAGCCTGCCGGCTGCAAACACCGACCGTGTGGTCGCATGGATTGCCAGGAATTTTGACCGTTGTGGCACCAACCCGCAAGCACAGGGCGAAGCACCGACTCCATGTGGGCGAGCCTACGGGACAGTAGAAAGTTATCGCGCCATCGAAACACTTTCCCTTCCGAAAGGCTTGGAGAGGTTTCTAAAAGGTTCGGAGTGCGTAGAAGCTGCATGGCGAAATCAAACGCCCGATCCACCGCTACCGTGGCTCGTGAAAGAGCCGTCCGTCGACACCATTCGTGAGCGAAAATGGCAAACAACTCCGGATCGTTTCGTCCGTCGGTGGAACTTTGACTGGGTCGTTTCTCTGGAACGAACTTGGTGTTGATTTTGTACTTCCCACCTCCCGGAAGGACTGAATGATCACGGCGGGGCTGAGCGCCGTACAGTGCCACACGATGAACCCGAGGTTTCGGTTTCCATCGTTCCGCGTGGGCTTTGCCCACCCTACGGCTGTTGAACCGGGATTTTGTTAGATGTACTGCCCGGCGTCGACCCGAATCACCTCGCCGGTGATCATGCGGGCGCCGTCGGAGAGCAGGAACAGCACGCCGTTGGCGATGTCTCGGGGGGTGGCGAGTTCTTTGGTGACGCTGTCGTCGACGGCTTGCTGGAGGTATTCCTTGGGCAACGCCAAGGCCATGTCGGTGAGCACCATGCCGGGGGCGATGGCGTTGACGGTGACGCCTTTGGCGCCGAACTCGCGCGCGGCGGTCTTGGTCAGGGTGATCAATCCACCCTTGGCCGCCGAGTAGTTGGCCTGACCGAACTTGCCGCGCAGGCCGTTGATCGAGCTGATGTTGACGATCCGTCCGTAACCGGCGGTGCGCATCCGCGGTGCGAGTGCGCGGATCATGCGGAAGGCGCCGCTGAGGTTAACGTTGATCACCGCCTGCCACTCGTCATCGCTCATCTTGAGCAGGCTGCGATCGCGGGTGATCCCAGCGTTGTTGACCAGCAGCAGGGCGTCGTCGGGTAATTCCGCGGCGACCGCCGCGACGCTGTCGCTGTCGCCGATGTCGACGGCGTGGAACTCGGCGGCATAGCCCGGATCGTCCGGCGGCGGGGTGACATCGAGGGCGTGCACGGCGGCGCCCGCCTCGGCCAGGGCGCGCGCGATAGCGGCACCAATACCGCGGTTCGCGCCGGTGACGACCGCGGTGCGGCCGGAGAAGTCCCAGTTTGGATTCATGGCATTATCCCGAAAGTGTTACGAAGGCCCCGATGCCGAGAATGTTCTGCGCGCTTATTCCTGCGGTGTCCATGGTACCGTCGGGTTACACTCCGCTTCGCTCCGTTAACCCGACCTACGGGCTGCACGCTTATCCCGTACGGGGTCAGCGGAACTGTCGGGTTACGCTGCGCTAACCCGACCTACGGTTCTACGGCTCGAGAGTGCAGCGTAGTGCGAGTTGCTGGGCGGGGCGAAATCCGCAACGCGCCAGGAACGCGCCCAGTTCGAATTCGTCCCAGCGGATTTCGGTGCGCACGGTGTCGACGCGCAGCGAACCAAGGTTCACCAGGAGCTGTGAGAGCAGCGCCTGGCCGACTTGTTGGCCGCGCGCCGCCGGATCGACGCCCAGGCTATCGATGACCGCGGTGGTGACGGTCTGGCCGAACTCGCCATAGTCGACCCGGGCCATGACGAAACCGACCGCGCGTTGCTGTTGCTCGGCGACCAGCGAAACCCTCACTCCGGCCTCGTCGATTACCTCGGCCACCTTGCGCCGGTAGTAGGCGCCGCGATCGTATCCGGTAATGCGCCGATCGATGGCGACGATCGCGTCGAGGTCGGTGGCCGCCAGCGAACGCACCGTGACCCGGTCGCGCGACAGGGCGTCGTAGTCATCGGAATTCGGATCGCTGTAATTGGGCTCGCCCGCGAACTGCGCGATCAGTTGTCGGGTGGTCGGGTGCGCGGTCTGCTTCATGCGCTGCTCCTGCAAAACGATCAGAAACGGGGAGATTCGGTGTCGCGCTCGAGTACCACCCGGGGCGCCAATTCGAAGCCCTCTCCGGCAAGGAAGCCGAGCAGATCCGAGTGCTGCCAGTGCACCCGGGTGCGCAGTTCGGTGGCGCCGCGCTCGCGGGCGATGTCTTTCAACGTCCGCATCAGTCCCGCGCCGACGCCGTGGTGCGCGTGCTCCTGCTTCACGCCCAAGGCGTCGAGGGTTGCGACCGGGGCGGTGGTGCCGAACTCGCCGTCGAGCACCCGCGCCGCGGCGAAACCGGCGAAACGACCGTCGACCTCGGCGACCAGTTCGATGAAGTGTTCGGGATGGCGCGCCATCGCCGCGTGACGTTTAGTGAAGAAGCCACGCCGCGATTGGCCGCTGTAAGCTCCGTCGAGCGCCACCACGGCGTCGAGATCCCCGGCCTCGGTGGCGCGCACCGAAATCTGCTCTGAATTCATGGATTCCCCACCTCCCGAATACGGCGGCTACGCTCAACCGTACATCTGATCGTATTTCGCCTGGAGTTCCTCGGGACTCTCCATGAAATCCGGGTTCTTGTCGATACAGTCCGGCGGGCACACGAGCTGACATTGCGGCTCGTCGTGGTGGCCCACGCACTCGGTGCACTTGAGCGGGTCGATGATGTAGATCGGGTCGCCGACCGAGATCGCCTCGTTGGGGCATTCGAGCACGCAGGCGTCGCAGCAGGTGCAGTCGTCATTGATTATCAAGGCCATGTAGCGGGTCTCCTCAGTCGAATCAGTAAATGCGATGCCGGAAACGCGCTACGCGCTTATTCCGGCCTACGGGTTTAACTCGAAATGTCATCACCCCTCATCCTAGCCTTCTGCCCTCAAGGGGCGAAGGGGTTCTATGAGCACGGGCATACCACGACTATACGAAAGCATGGGTTTATGGACCCGTCACGAGGCCTTGGCGAAGCGGCCTTCGCGGGCCAACTTGTCGTAACGGAAGGCGCCCCACAGGGCCGCGCCGATGGCCCCTGCGTAGGGCGAATCCGGATGCGAGCGGGCGCTCAGTTTGAGCTTTTGCTTGACCAGCGACTCGTTGAGCGCGTCCACCAGGCCTTCGTCCAGGGCCAGCCCGCCGCTCAGGAAAGTCACCCCGTCGCTCGCCTTGATCACGCGCAATAGTTTGGCCAGGCGGTTGGCCATCGACAAGTGAATGCCTTTGAGGATGTTGGGCGTGGTGATACCGCGCGATACCATGTTGATGACGTCGGTCTCGGCGAGCACCGCGCAGATCCCGGAAACGGTCTCGGGATCGTCGGCCTGTTTCGAGAGGCTGCCGATCTCGTCCTGGGCGATGCCCAGATAGCGCGAGATATTCTCCAGGAACTGCCCGGAACCGGATGCGCACTGGCTGGTCATGCGGTAGCCGAGGACCTTGCCGTGCTCGTCGATCTTGATCGCACGGCCGTGGAGCGCGCCGATGTCGAGCACCGAGCGCGCTTCCCGGTCGAGATAAATCGCGCCGCGCGCGTGGGTGGTCATCGAATAAAAGTGGCCGGTGCGATAGCTGATGCTCTCGCCCTCGCCGGTGGTCGCGCAGTAGTCCACGTCGTCGCGCCCGAGGCCGGCCTCTTCCAGCACCTCGTCGTAGGCCTGCGCCGCGAGCTGGAAGGGATCGCGCTGGCGGATCCGGTGGCTGCCGCGCGCCAGCCACTCGCTGGTGTCGCCCTCGACCCTGAACAGCGCGGCCTTGACCGCGCCGGTACCCAGATCCACGCCCGCGCTGATGGTCATGCCGTCGCCTCCCCGGCGCGCCGCGCGAACTCCGCCGCCCCCAGCGCGCCCGTATAGATCGAATCCGGATTGATGTTGATGGTTACGTCGCCGTAGTTCTCCTTGACCACCTGGCGGATCTCCTTGACCGCCGCCTCGTTCTTGGCAACCCCCCCGGTGAAGGTGAACTCATTGCTGATCCCGCCCGAGCGCGAGATGATCGCCATCGCGCGCAGAATGATCGAGCGGTGCAGTCCGGCCATGATGTCGGCGCGTTGCTCGCCCAGCGCCAGTCGATCGCGCAACTCGGCCCCGGCGAACACCGTGCAAGTGGAGTTGATGCGGACCTTCTTGGTGGATTTCATCGCCAGCGGCCCGAGTTCGTGGAGGCCGAGATTCATCTCGTCGGCGATGTAGCCCAGGTAGCGCCCGCAACCGGCGGCGCAGCGGTCGTTCATCTGGAAGTTGACCACGATCCCGTTCTCGTCGACCTGGATCCCCTTGGTGTCCTGGCCACCAATGTCGAGCACCGTACGGGTCCCGGGATGCATCAAATGCGCGCCGAGTCCGTGACACAGGATCTCGGAGCGGATGTGTTCCTTGGGGAACGGCAACCGCACCCGGCCGTAACCGGTGCCGACCACGTAGCGCTCTTCAAGATCAATATCGAGCGCGTCGCGGATCGATGCCTCGACCCCGTCCGCGTCGGCCGCCGGGCCACCGTCCTCGGCCAGCGCCCGGTCGAGCGCCTTGAGAAACTTGTCGCCCACCTCGTCGTTGGGCGGACGGTTCTCGACCTGGATGATCGCCTTGTCGTAGAGGTGAATGAGGAGATCGAAGGCGACCCCGACCTGCTTGGCAATCGGCTCGGCGACCTGCATGTAAATCGAGCCGACCAAGTCACGGAAGAAGTCCGATTTGCGCTGCACGCCGGGCGCGAACAGCTCCGCGAGCCGCCCGCGTATCTGCGCGAACATCGCATCCAATGCCTCGCTGATCGCCGCCTGCTGCTCGGCGTAGCGGATATCGCGGCCGTTCTCGCGGCAGGTCTGCTCCAGGTCGTCGAGCTGGGCGAAATAGAGTTCGAGGCGGAAATTGCGCTCCAGGGTGTCGAGCAGCGCGTCGACGCGGCCCTCGAGCGCGGCGATCTTGCCGAGTTCGCGGCGGAACAGGGTCAGCCGTGTGTCGATGAAGGCCTCGAGCTTGGCCACCCGGCTGGCGGTGTCGTAGTTGGAGCGCGAGTTGGTGATGCCGCGCCCGAGGGTATCGCCGCTCTCGTCCATCACCACCGCCTTGGTGGTGGTCGAGCCCAGATCAATGCCGATATAACACTTCATACCGATACCCTCTAGGCGGCGCGCGAACGGCGTTGCTCAATCATCTGGAAATAGCTCTCCAGCCGGTTCTTGACGTTGGCCGCCGAGAAGTAGCGCGGGTCGACCAGATCGGTCTCGATGAAGGCGCCGGGCTTGCCGGTGCGCTTTTCGATCTCGCGCATGATCAGCAGTTGTCCCGCGGAAAAGCTGTTGCAGCTCTTGATCGAATTGATCAGCAGCCCGTCGGCCTGATACTCGTCGAGGTACTTCGACAGCATGTCGATGCGCTGCGGCAGGTTGCGGTTCGTGTAACAACCCAGACAGTAGTCGGCGAGCGACTCGAGCGGGTGATCGGGGTCGTGGCGGAAACCGAGATCATAGACCCCGCCGACCTTGGTGTAGGTGCTGGCGACCACCACCGCGCCGTCGTCGTAGAACATCTTCCAGAAGTCACGGAAACTGGTCCAGTTGGGCGGCCCCTCGACCACCAGCCGGTAGCGTTCCTCGGGCATGTCGCCCTCGGGGGTGATCGGCCCCTTGCCCTCGGCGAGGCGTTGTTCGATCTCGCCGCGCAGCAGATCGTAGTACTCGATGGCGTCGGGGGTGCCGCGGAAGGCGGTTAAGATCGGGCCGATGTAATACACGCCGCCGAAGTAGGCGTCGATCGGCGAGCGCACGTGCTTGGCGCTTTCCAGCACCCACACCAGGTTCTCCTCCGCCTCGGCGGAGTTGCGCAGGTACTCGCGCAGCCGGTCGATGTCGAACTTGACCCCGCTCACCTCTTCGAGCTTGGGGATCACCACCTCTTTGAGCTGCTTGACCACGTAGTCGCGCATGTTCCTGGTGATCTTGCCGTCGCCCTCGTAGGGCACCTGCAGCATCACCGTCTCGCAGCCGTACTCGTGACGCAGCAACTCGAACCACTTCATGAAGGTGAAGCAGCCGGTGTAGGACAGCAGCAACAGATCGGGGGCCGGCATCGGCTTGCCGTTGGGCGCGATGTTGCCGCGCGACATCTGGCCGATGTCGGCCTTGACGTAGGTGCACACGTCCTCGGAATGGCCCTGCTTCTCGGCCTGTTGAATGAGCGCGCCGCTCTTCTTGCGCATGCCGTTCTGGATGGCGTTGATCTCGGGCAGGTTGTTGAGCATGTCGAAACACATGATCAGCTCATTGAGATTGCCCGGCACGAAGGTCGCGGCCACCTTGCGGCCGTTCTCCGCGGTACTCGTCAACGCGTCGTAGTTGCGCGCGATCATCGCCTTCTGCTTGAGCATCGACGACTCTTTGACGACTTCGGTGTTTGCGGTAGCCATGATGCGATTTACCCCCAGAGTTTGAGCGAATCGGCGAAGGTCCCGGCCTGCTCCCGGATGGGTTGCATCTGGCCGGAGTTCTCGGCGTATTTGAAGGAGATGTGCGGGACGTTGTGCTCGGACATCCGGTAGGCGAGCATCGGCCGTTCGAGCAGCGCCGGGTCGCAAAAGCTCGGGGCGGCGAAGATCACCCCCTCGGCGCGGTTCTTGCGCACCGATTCGAGCAGGAACATGCCGGTGTCCTCGCGCTTGGTGCAGTACTTGGCGGCAGTGTCCGCCGAATGATGGAGGAAGGCGTCGGCGAGGTTGCGCAGCGGGTCGCCCGCGACCGGCACCTCGTCGAGCAGCCAGCGGTTGATCAGCATGTAGTCGTCATCGACGATGTAGCAGCCGGCCATCTCGATCGACTTAATCAGGTTCAAGGGCGGCTGCTCGCAAAACGAGCCGTTGATGATCACCCGGCAGTTGTCGCGCAGCGGCCGGTCCTCGCTACGCACCGCCGCCAGGTACTCGGCGAGCATCTCGCTGTGGGTCTCGACCGGGAGTTGCATGCCGGCGCGCATCAACAGATAGACCTCCGAGGACGGCGCCCATTCCGGGTGCTCGGAGCGTAGCGCGTAGACCTCGCCCACCAGGGCGCGGTGCCGGTTGTAGACGGCGATCGAATCGCGCAGCGCCGCGTCGCTTATTTCACGCCCGGCGACCTCGGCCAGCCCTTCGCGCAACTCCTGCAACTCCTGCACGTAGTAGTTGCCGCCGATCTCGTCGGTGTAGTTCTGCGGCACGTCGAAGTAGCGCACGTAGAGTTCCGGAAACATCAGTTTCCACATCCCGGAGAGATTGCGGATCACGTCGCAAATGCTGGGAAACAGCATGCCGCTGAGAAAGTCCAACCGCTTGGTTAGGCCGAGTTCGATGGTCGAGCGCGGGATCCGGCAGATGTAGCTCTGGTAATAGGCGTCGCCCTGGATGACTTCCAGTTGGTCGCCGCCGCCGAGGATCCCGAGCGGCAGCATGCCCGCCGCGTGGATCAGCTCCCGGGGCACGTAGACCGGCATGTAGCCGATGACCTTGCGCCCCGGCGCGGCCGCCACCCACTCGCGGACCACCCCGAAATTCAGATCGTCGTAGATCGCCTCGCAGCGGGCGATGATCTCCTTGCTGCTCATCGTCATCGGTGCTCCCAACGCGCATGGCGTTTTTCGATGAAGGCGTTGAGTCCTTCGACCGCGTCCGCGGTCCCCATCAGCCCGTCCAGATAAAGCCGCTCGACCTCGGCGAGGCGCACGCGCAGGCGCTCATCGCGTTGACCGCGCACGGCGCGCAGCGCGTAGCCCAGCGAACTGGCGCTCAAGCCCGCCAGGTGCCGGTCGAAATAGGCGAGCGCGGCGGCCTCGGGGTCATCGCTTACCTCGTTCACCAGCCCGATGCACCGTGCCTCGTCACCCGAGACGCTGCGCCCGGAAAGCAACAAATCCTCAGCGTAGGCCACGCCGATCCGCTCCGGCAGCAGGCACGACGCCGCCGGCGCGAATACCGCGAGCTTGATCTCCGGCTGCCCGAGCGCGGCGTCCGGGGCCGCGAACAGCAGGTTGCCCGCGCAAGCGAGTTCCAGGCCGCCGCCCAGACATTGGCCGCGGATCGCCACCAGCACCGGCGCCGCACCCTCGACCAGGGTGAGCAACAGCCGGTGCAGGGCGTGGAGCATGTCGGCGCAACGATGGGGAAGGTGCTCGGCAACGCTCGCGCCGAAACTGAAGTGCGGCCCTTCGGCGTCGATCAGGGTCGCGAGCAGACCCGGCCGTCGGCGATGGGTATCGAGCGCCTCTTGCATTGCCGCGATCATCTCGGCGTCGACGATGTTGGCCTTGGGTCGCGCCAAGCGCAGGCGCAACAACCGATCGTCGCGATCGAGCCACACCCTAAGCGGGGCGTCGGTCATTTTACTTCGTGCCCGGCATCAGGCTTTCGGTGAGTTCCGGGGTCCACGGCGTGCCATTGGCGAGCGCCTGGCGCAGCGCCACGAAGTCGATCTCGCGGCCGGTCTCGCGGCTGCCCTCGTTGAAGGCGCGAAATCCGGCGCGCGCCTCGGTCATCATGTTGAGCGCCAGCCACGCGCGCGAGTTTTCCTTGTTGCGGTTCCAGGAATCGAGTTTCGGTTTGCGCAACTCTTCGAGGCTCTTGGTCATGCAATCGGGGAAGGTCAGCAGCAGCTTGGCGCACAGCGCCTCGACCGCCGCGTCGAGCAGGCTGAGATCCACGGTGCCCTGTTTGATCAACGCGCGCCCTTCGGCGAAGGCCGCGCCGGTCTTGAATTCGCCGTGCACGATGCGCCCGTACTCGTCGAACATCCGATCGGTGATGACGGTGGGGTTGGCGACGAATGCGCCGTCGATCTTGAGCGCCGGCACGATCTCCGAGCAGATCCCGAGGCGGTAGGCCTTGTGCGCCGAAAAGGGCTCGCACAGGGTCGCCGAGACCATCGCCCGCTCGGCGCCGATCATCACCGGCAGGAAATCGGTGGAGCCGCCGATCGCCGCCGAACCGTGTTTCGGCCCGGCCTGACCGAAATTCGCCAGATCCTGGGCGATCGTGAAATCGCAGGCCATGCCGATCTCCTGGCCGCCGCCGATGCGCATGCCGTTGGCACGGCACACCACCGGCTTGTCGCAGCCCAGTACCGCCGACACCATGTCGTTGAAGAGGCGCATGTACTGGCGGTATTCCTGCGGCTTGCCAGCGTAATACTCCGCATACTCCTTGGTGTTTCCGCCGGCGCAGAAGGCCCGGTCGCCGCTGCCGGTGAGCACCACCGCGTTGACGTCGCGCGCGTTCGAGGCGCGCCGCAGGGCGAGGATCGCGCCCTTGACCATTTCGGTGGTGTAAGAGTTGAACTGCTTGGGGTTGTCGAGGGTGATCCAGGCGTTGTGGAGGCCCGCGGCGGGTTGACCGTCGGGCGTGCGGGCGGGGCGCAATTCGTAGCGGATCCCGGGCACCACGGTCTCGGCGACCAGGTTGTGATCGGCAAGCTCCGGCGGCGCGGTGCGGGCGGCGATGTCGGCGGTCGTTTCACTCATGGTACGGATTCCTCAGTTCGGCATGTCGGGGGAGGTTGCTGCTCAGGCGGCAAGCTTAGCGAGTGGTCCGGATGGCGCACAGCGAAATCCGGGGCGAGTTTTTCAATCGGCTCACCGATGAGCGAAACGCCGAGCAGCGAGATCTCCGAATCGGATATTGTTTCACTCTATCAACCCTGAACCCGGAACCGTGAACCCTTGAACCTGCCCCGTTACTCGGGAACCAGAATCGCGCGGCGAGTCAACCGGTGCTCGCGCGCGGCAGCGAAAATCGTGTTGATCTCATCGAGCGGATGGCGCTCGACAAAGGGGCGCATGGCGATGCGGCCCGCCAGAACCAGGTCGAGCGCGGCCGGATAGTACTCCGGCAGACAGCCCCAGTTACCCTGGGCCTTGGCGTGAAAGGCCATCAAATTGGACAGCCGCAATTCGATTTTGTCCATCGTAAAACCGACCACCGCGAGGTGCGCGCCGAAGGTGAGCAACCCGTAGGCGGTGCGCTGGCCGGCGCCGGTGCCCGAGCATTCGAAGATCTTCCACTCGGTGGCGCGCAGCCCCTGTTCCTTGGCAAAGCCGCGCACCGCCTGTTTGAGGGCGCGCGGATCGTGCTCCCGCAGGTTGAGCGTCAGCGCCGCGCCGTGGTCGCGAAACGGCTCGAGCTTGGCCTGATCCACGTCGATGGCGATGACCTGCGCACCCATCGCGCGGGCGATCTGCACCGCGTAGCCTCCAACCCCGCCGACGCCGATCACGATCGCCAGATCGCCGTCCTCGATCCCGGCCTGCAGGGCCGCCTGGTAAGGCGTGGTGACCGCGTCGGCGAGCACCGCGAGTTCGCCGAGTTCGAGCCCCGCCGCCGCAAGGCGCATCTCGTCCACCTCGCAGAGGCCGCGCGCGGGGACCGTGATATGGCTGGCGAAACCACCCTGTATGTCATTACCCGGCATCTGCTGGCCGCGGCAGATGGTGCCATGCCCGCGCCGGCACAGATCGCACTCGCCACAGGGGATCACCGCCGGAATGACCACCGCCTTGCCGTTCCAGGACTCCGCGCCGGGTCCGGTGGCCACCACCCGGCCACTGATCTCGTGACCGAGCGTCAACGGGAGGGGATGTTGGGTGCGCACCCCGTCGTACAGGAAACCGAGGTCGGTGTGACAAACGCCGCAGCCCGCCACCTCCACTCGTACCTCATGCGCCCGCGGTTGCGCGAGTTTGAAATCGGTGCGCACCAGGGCTTCGCCGACCGCGCGCATTTCCCATCGGTAAGGAGTAGCGGCCATTCCATTTCCTCTTTGGCCACGGCACCCGTTGGCGGATGCTTGCTATTGACGTTTACGTAAACGTCAAGTTAAATAAAACCATATCGCAATCGCTTTTGTTACGCAAGCGCTGCAACAGGTCTGCACGAGAGCGGCGAAATGAGGGGCTTTCCGCCGGATTCGCGACCCGCTTGGGTTACAGTCGCGTACGCCGGTGAAGAAAATACGCGGAGGGATAGCCGTCGATGACCGCTAGCAGTGTTTCGGTTGCCCTGACGGGCAGCGGCGGGTCCGGTGTAATGACGGCCGGGGCGATGCTTCTCGAAGCGGCGGCGCAGGCCGGTTGGTACGCCTGCATGACCCGCTCGTTGGGCCCGCAAATCCGCGGCGGCGAGGCGGCCGCCATGCTCCGGTTCAGCGCCACGCCGGTGGAGAGCCACGGCGACCGCTTTGACGCGCTGCTCGCGATCGACTGGGGCAATGCCGCGCGCTTCGCCGACGAGATCCCGCTCGACGGCGAGAGCCTCACCCTCGGCGATCCCAAGGCCGGCGAAATCCCCGAGGCGATCCGTGCGATGGGTGCGCACCACGCGGATCTGGCACTCGTTCAGACCGCCAAACGGATTGGCGGCGGGCGTCCCAACATGGTCGCGCTGGGGGTCATCGCCGCGTTGCTCGAGATCCCCGACCCGGCGCTCGCGCGGACCCTGGAGCGGGTGCTGGCGCGCAAGGGGCCGGATGCGATCGAAGCGAGTCGCGCGGCGGTCGCCGCCGGCCAGGTACTTGCCCGGGACCTGCCGGCGCTGCCGAAACTGCCGGCGCTCGGTGAAACGTCGCGCGACGGTCGCTGGCAGATCAGCGGCAACGAGGCGGTCGGACTCGGCGCGCTGCGCGGTGGCGTGCGGTTCGTCGCCGCCTACCCCATCACCCCGGCGACCGAGGTGCTGGAGTGGCTGGCGCCGCGATTGCAACAGGTCGGCGGGGTGTTGGTCCAGGCCGAGGATGAGCTGGCGTCGATCAATCAAATCATCGGTGCGTCGTTCGGCGGCGTGCCGTCGCTGACCGCGACCTACGGACCGGGGCTCGCGCTGATGACCGAGGGGATCGGCCTCGCGGTCGGCTCGGAGACCCCGGTGGTGGTGGTCGACGTGATGCGCGGCGGACCCTCCACCGGGATCCCGACCAAGTCCGAGCAAACCGACCTCAACATCGCGCTCTACGGCCTGCATGGCGACGCGCCGCATCTGGTGGTGGCGCCCAACTCGGTCGCCGACTGCCTGTTCACCGCCCAGTGGGCGACGCACCTGGCCGAATCGCTCCAGACCGCGGCGATCCTGCTTTCCGATCAGGCCCTGGGCCAGACCCGGGCGGTGCTGCCGCGACCGGCCACGGCGCACTTCGAAGGGGGCCGCAAGACGATGGAGCGGATCGACGGCGAATACCTGCGCTACGCGACCAACGCGAGCGGCGTCTCGCCGATGTCGTTGCCGGGAGTCGCCGGCGGCCACTACACCGCGGACGGGTTGGAGCACAATCCGCACGGCACGCCGTCCAGCCTTGCGCGCGATCACATCGCACAACTCGACAAACGCCGCGACAAGCTGCTCGGTTACGATTACGGCGAGCACTGGGCGCAGATCGAGGGCGACGGCAGCACCGCAATCGTCACCTGGGGATCGAGTACCGCGGCGGCGCGCGAAGCCCTTACCGAACTCGCCGCCGATGGACACCACTGCCGCTTGATCTCTTTGCGGCTGTTGTCCCCGACGCTACCGGAAAAGATGGACGAAGCGCTGGCCGGCGTTACCCGGCTACTGGTGGTCGAACAGAGCCACGACGGCCAGTTCCATCGCTACCTGCGCGCCCACTATGACCTGCCTGCCGAGGTGAGATCGTTCTGTCGGCCGGGGCCGTTGCCGATGCGCGCGATCGACATTCGCCGATCCTTGCAAGAGTGGAGCTGAACATGAGCGAGAGCCAGGTCGCCGTCGCACCATTGACGGCCCGCGATTACAAATCCGCCACCAAGCCGGTGTGGTGCCCGGGCTGCGGTGATTTCAGCGTCCTGTCCACGATCACCAAGGCCCTCGCCGCGCTCGGCCTGGCGCCCGAACAGGTCGCGGTGATATCCGGGATCGGATGCTCGTCGCGGATCCCCGCCTATCTCAACACCTACGGTTTCCACGGCGTCCACGGTCGCGCGCTGGCGCTCGCCACCGGGCTCAAGGTGGCGCGTCCGGACCTCACGGTGCTGGTGACCGGCGGCGACGGCGACGGCTTCTCGATCGGCGGCAACCATTTTCTGCAGGCCTGCCGCCGTAACGCCGACCTCACCTACATCGTGATGGACAATCAGGTCTACGGCATGACCAAGGGCCAGGCCTCCCCCACCACCGAACCGGACTGGGAGCGCAGCAAGCTCACTCCCGGAGGACCCGGCATCAACCCCTTCAAACCACTGGTGATCGCGCTCGCCTCTGGCGCGACCTTCATCGCCCGTGGGTCGAGCAGCGACCCGAACGGCGCGGCGAGATTACTGGCCGAGGCGATCCAACACCCCGGATTTTCTTTCCTGCACATCCTCAGCCCGTGCGTCACGTTTCGCCCGGAACAACGTGAGTGGCGCAAGGCGGTGCATCCGGCGCCGGTCGAGGCGACCGACGACCCCGGACGCGCGGCACGCCGGCTGATGACCGACGACGGCTTCAACCTCGGGATCCTTTACCGCAGCGAGCGCAAGACCTACCAGCCGGAGTTGCACGCCCGGGTAACGGATCTCGCCGAGTTCGACGCGGAGTTCCAACTATGACCCCAGCCAAAATCGAAACCCTGCCGGAGTTGCTCGCGCACGCGCTCGCGATCGAGCACGAGGCCACGGATCGCTACCGGGAACTCGCCGACCAGATGGAAATGCACCATAACACCGAGGTCGCCGAACTGTTCCGCAAGCTCGAAGCGATCGAGAGCAAACATGTCGGCAAGGTGGAGACCCTGGCCGAGGGCGTCGAACTGCCACGCTTGGCGGCGTGGGAATACCAGTGGCCCGAGGGCGAGAGTTCCGAGGGGCCCGATGTTCACGACGTGCACTACCTGATGACGCCCTATCAGGCGCTCGAACTGGCCCTCGCGGGCGAAGAAAAAGCCGCGACGTTCTTTCGCGACATCAGCACCCACGACGTCCCGCCCGAGGTACGCGATGCCGCGGCGCGCCTCGCCGACGAAGAAGACGAGCACGTCGGCCTGATCAAGGAATGGTTGAGCCGCTACCCCAAGCCCGATGACGGCTGGGACGAGGATCCGGATCCGCCGAATCAGCCGGAGTAAGACGCGGGGCGGCGGCGGAAATAAGGGGACAGGGGAAAAAGGGGACACATTCACTTTTTTCCGCCAGCGGAAAGAAAGTAATGTGTCCCCTTTTTCCCCTGTCCCCTTATTTCCGCTGTCCCCTTATTTCCCAATCGCAAGCAGGAGCGCAATCAGATGAAATCAACCACGGTGGTGATCGTCGATGCGGTGCGCACGCCGGTGGGGCGTTATGGCGGCGCGCTCAAGGATGTACGGCCCGACGATCTCGCGGCGCACGCGCTGCGCGCGCTGTTGGCACGCAACCCGGCACTCGATCCGGAGCGCATCGAGGACGTGCTGCTCGGTTGTGCCAACCAGGCGGGCGAAGACAACCGCAATGTCGCGCGTATGGCGCTGCTGCTCGCCGGATTGCCCGAGAGTGTTGTGGCGGGACCGTCAACCGCCTCTGCGGTTCCGGCCTGATGGCGGTCAACCAGGCCAGCCACGCGATCATCGCCGGCGAGGCGGATTGTTATCTCGCCGGCGGTGTCGAGAGCATGAGTCGCGCGCCATTTGTCATACCCAAGGCGGCCAGCGCCTTTTCGCGCCGCGCCGAAATCCATGACACCACGATCGGCTGGCGCTTCATCAACCCGCAACTCGCGGCGCTCTATCACCCGTACAGCATGGGCGAGACGGCCGAGAACGTGGCCGAGAAATACGCCATCTCGCGCGCCGATCAGGATCGCTTCGCCTACGCCAGTCAGCAGAAAACCGCCGGCGCCCAGGCAACCCATCGATTCGCCGACGAGATCGCGCCGCTCAGCGTTGCGCAGCGCCGCGGCGAACCGGTCGAGGTGCGACACGACGAGCACCCGCGCCCCGAAACGACCCTCGAAAAGCTCGCCTCGCTGCGGCCCGCCTTCAAGGAGGGCGGCACAGTGACCGCCGGCAACTCATCGGGCATCAACGACGGCGCGGCGGCACTGCTGCTGATGTCGAAATCGGCGGCCCGCGACGCGGGACTGACCCCGAAGGTGCGAGTAGTGGCCACCGCGGTCGCCGGCGTCGACCCGGCCTACATGGGGATCGGGCCGGTTCCGGCGACCCGCAAGGCACTCGCGCGCGCCGGGCTGAGCGTCGCCGATCTTGACCTGGTCGAACTCAACGAGGCATTTGCCGCGCAGTCGCTGGCCTGCATCCACGACCTGGAGCTCGACCCCGAAACGGTCAACGTCAATGGCGGCGCGATCGCCTTGGGGCACCCGCTGGGCGCGAGCGGCGCGCGCATCCTCACCACCCTGATCCACGAACTTGGCCGCCGCCCGCGGGCCCGCTACGGCCTCGCCACCATGTGCATCGGCGTCGGTCAGGGGATCGCCACGGTGATCGAGAAGCTGGCTTGACGGCCGCGTGGATGCGGCGCGGATTGTTATCGCCGAGCCGAGCGAACGCGCGCGATCGCGGTTGCCGCGACCGGCGGCGAACGAAACTCGCGACGCCGCGGGCTCAGTGGACCCGCCGGTAGCGCAGCGTCGAGAGCGCGTCGCGCCGGTCTTTGGCAACCTGGCGCAGATAGGACGCCGCGCAGCGTGAGCGACGATCATCGCAGCGCGTCATCCGTGTGATTAACTCGTCGAGCCGTGCGATATCGCGTACCAGCTCCTTTTCGGTCCAACGGCTCGGGTAGCCAAAAGTCGTCGTCATGGCGAATTCCGCTTACTGGGGGCCTGAGTAGACCAATAGCACAGACTCCGACGGCGGCCCTGACGATAAGGATGAACGGCGGTTTGGCGTCGACCAGCGGTCGATCAAGCACTTATCCGACCCAGCGGTAAGTTCGCCATAACCGGATGCACAGGGACATTGGTAGGTCGGGTTAGCGTAGCGTAACCCGAAAAATCTCTCAAATATCGTCGGGTTACGCTACGCTAACCCGACCTACGCTCTTTTTGAGATGTAACACCCGGCGGATCTCAATAACCTCCGGCGAGACCGCCGCTTGAAAGGGGCGAGGTAGTGCGTTACTTCGACCGTCGGCTGCAGGAACGAAGCAGAATACGGAAATGCGCAGCGCCACAGGCCGCCCTATCAAGCGTACACGGAGGTAGCCACCGCGGGTCCCGCAATTCACTACCCCGCCCGGACGCCCGAACTTATTGAGCCGTTACACGCGACGCTAGCTTCCGAATGCCGCAGGGCGGGGCCGTCGGCTACAGGATCAGGTTGTCGATCAACCGGGTGGTGCCGAGGGTGCCCGCGCCGAGGATGACCAGTTCGGTGTCCTGGACCCGGGGGATCCCCAGATCGACGCTGCGGCGCACCGAGACATAGTCGGGGCGCAGTCCCTCGGCCTCGAGCGCCTCCATCGAGCGAAACCCGATCGCCTGAAAATCGCGGTCACCGCCACGGATGGCGTCACGCGTCTCGCGCAAGACACGATAGAGGTGCGGTGCACGCTGGCGTTCTTCGGTGCTCAGATAGGTGTTGCGCGAACTCATCGCCAGCCCGTCGGGCTCCCGCACGGTCGGCGCCGCGACGATCTCCACCGGCAGATGCAGGTCACGAACCAGACGCTCGATGATTCGCAGTTGCTGAAAATCCTTCTCGCCGAATACCGCGATTTTCGGCTGCACCATGTTGAAGAGCACGGTGACCACGGTCGTGACCCCGCGGAAAAAAGTCGGGCGCGAAGCGCCGCACAGGATCCCGCCGAGTTCCGGCACTTCGACCCGGGTCACCGCGTCCGGTCCGTCGGGGTAAATCTCCGCGGCCGCGGGCACGAACAGCACGTCGACCCCCAGCGCGGCGAGCGCGGCGCTGTCGCTGTCCAGGGTGCGCGGGTAACTGTCGAAGTCTTCTCCCGCGCCGAACTGAAACGGATTCACGAAGATGCTCACCACACACAGATCACCCACGATCAGCGCCTTGCGCACCAACGACAGGTGGCCCTCGTGGAGGCCCCCCATGGTCGGCACCAGGGCAATCCGGCGACCGGCCGCGCGGGGCTTGGAAAGCGCCGCGCGCAGTGCCGCCGATGAGCGTACCGTCAGCATCACTCGTAGCCGTGCTCGGGACCCGGAAAAGTGCCGTCCTTGACCGCCGTGACGTAATCGCGGAGCGCCTGCGAGACACTGCCGGCGCCATCGAGAAAGTCCTTGACGAAGCGCGGCCGGTGCCCGGAAGTGATGCCGAGCATGTCGTAGAGCACCAGGATTTGACCGTCACACTCGGGTCCCGCACCGATACCGATCACCGGCACGTCGACCGCCTCGGTGATCTCGCCGGCCAGCGCCGAGGGCACGCATTCCAGGAGCAGCAGATCGGCGCCCGCGTCGACCAGCCGGCGCGCGTCGTCGCGCATCGCACGGGCCGCGGCTTGGGCGCGACCCTGGACCTTGAAGCCGCCCAGCTTGTTGACACTCTGCGGGCGCAACCCGATGTGCGCACAGACCGCGACGCCCTGTTCCGAGAGCCGTCGAACCAGATCGGCCTGCTCCGCGCCCCCCTCGAGCTTGACCGCCTGCGCGTGCCCTTCCTGCATGAGCCGCGCGCTGCTCTCGATCGCGCGTTCCATGGTGGCGCAACTCATGAACGGCAAATCCGCCATCAGCAACGCGTGTCCGCCGCCGCGCGACACCGCGCGGGTGTGGTAACAGAGGTCGTCGACACTCACCGGTACGGTCGTCGGGTGACCCTGGATGACCATCCCCAATGAGTCGCCGACCAGAATGACCTCCACCCCGGCGTCGTCGACGGCGGTGGCGAAACTGGCGTCATAGGCGGTCAGACAGGCGAAATGTTCCCCTGCGCGTTTCAACGCCTGCAGACTGGCGATGGTAATCGGTTTGTCGGACATGACGGAGTCCCTCCGTGCAAAGGTTTCGGCGTCACCGCCGGATACCTCAGAAGGGCAAGGGATTGAGGTAGTGGCGCCCCTTCTTTATCGACTGTATCCGGGTGAAGAGTTGCTCATAATCCGCTTGGTTGTGAGCAAAGTCGATCTCGGCCGCGTTGACGATGATCAGCGGAGCCGTTTCGAAATTATAAAAAAAACGAGTATAGGCGGCTACCAGCCGCTGCAGATAGTCCGCGTCGATGTCCGCCTCGTACGCCACGCCGCGCTGCGCCACCCGATCGAGCAGCACCTCGACCGGGGCCTGCAGATAGATCACCAGGTCGGGATCAGGTACCTCGCCCAAAAGCTGCGCGCTCACCTGCTCGTAGAGACGCAGTTCATCGGCGCTCAGTGTCAGCTCGGCGAACAGCCGATCCTTGGCGACCAGATAATCGGCTATCCGCAGCGGCGCGAACAGATCGCCCTGCCGGAGTTCTTTGAGTTGGCGCATGCGCTGCAGCAGAAAGTGAAGCTGAGTAGCGAGCGCGGTCGCCTTCGGCCGCGCATAGAAGTTCGGCAGAAACGGATTTTCCTCGGGGGCCTCGAGCAGCGTCTCGCCACCCAGGCTGGCCGCGAGCTTGCGCGCCAGGGTCGTCTTGCCGACCCCGATCGGACCTTCCACCGCGATATAGCCGAATCCGCCCGCGTTCATCACCGCTCAGCCGTCGACGCGCACCAGGTCGGCGTCCGACATTGAACCGATCAACGCGTCCAGCGGGCCGTGCCCCGGGACCTCGATCCGTGGCGCGATCTCGTGCAATGGAAACAGCACGAAGGCGCGTTCGTGGAGATGCGGATGGGGCACGATCAAGTCGGCGGTCTCGATGCTTTGCGCGCCGAACAGCAGCAGGTCGAGATCCAGCGTGCGCGGCCCCCAACGCAACCCGCCGCGGGCACGATTTTGCGCCTCCTCGATGGCCTGCAAGGCGGCGAGCAACGCGTGCGGCGCCAACCCGGTGTCCAGCGCCGCGACGCTATTGACGTAGTCAGGCTGAGGCGGGCCGAGCGCCGGGTTGCGATAGAGCCCCGCGTGCTCGGCGAGACGGGTGAGCGGGATCGAATCGAGGGCCTGAAACGCGCGCCGAATCCGGGCCACCGGCTGATCGAGATTGCTCCCCAGGGCAACATAGGCGCGCACCCGTGCCACCGCGCTCGCGGCATCGGGAGGTGCCGCCACCCGCGGCAAAATCACGATGTCTGTTCCGCTTGCGCGGGTTTGCGCCGGCGCCGGCGGCGGCGCCGGCGTGGCGCCGTGGCCGGTGCCTCGGGCGTCGCCTCCGGCTCGCCGCGATGGGCGTGCTGGGCGCGTGTCCAGCGATCGACATGCTCGCCCACCGCTTCGCCGGCCTCGGCCCGCAATACCAGGAAATCGTAGGCGGCGCGAAAGCGCCCGCGCTCGAGCAGGCGGGCGCTACGTTTCCCGCGATCTTGGGTCAGTCGTGGCTGCATTCCCCATATTTCGCGCGCGACCAGCGCGAAGCGGCGCGGCAGCGCGACATATTAGATGGCGCGCGCAATCACGTCGCCACCGGCCACCTCGTAGGCCTGCAACTCGCTCAGCCCCTGCGCCCGCAATCCCGCGACATCGCGCTGCAACGGTCCCCATAACAACGCCGCGAACAGGAAGGCCGGCGTCACCGGCAACCCCTGCGCGATCCGCGTATCGGTGTTCGCCAGCGCCGAACGGGCCAGCGCCAAGGCCCGCGGATCGTCGTCCATGCACACCCCTGCTTCGGGAAACAGGCGCTCGAAAATGCCGTACTTTCGTAACAGTTCGAATACCGCCAGGGCGTAACCGCCGTGCAACAGTTTCAGCACCTCGTCGAACAGGCGCGCCGGCGGGATGTTTTCCAGTAACCCCGCACACTCGGTCAGCGGATACGCGGTCTCGGGGTCGAGTTCGAAGCCCAGCTTGGCCATGAACCGGACCGCCCGCAGGGTACGCACCGGATCCTCGCGATAGCGCACCTCGGGATCCCCGATCAGGCGTAAGCGACGGGCCTTCAGATCGGCCATTCCGCCGGTGTAATCGATCAGCGCGAAGTCTTCGACACCGTAGTAAAGCGAGTTGATCGAGAAGTCGCGCCGCCAGGCGTCCTGCTCCAGCGTCCCGTACACGTTGTCGCGCAGGATCCGCCCCTCGACGCTGACCCGCTCCGGGTGTTGGTCGTGACCCGGGTCGCCGCGGAAGGTTGCCACCTCGACCACCTCGCGCCCGAAACGCACGTGGGCGAGCTTGAAACGCCGCCCGATCAGGCGCGAACGGCGAAACAGCGCCCGGATCTGCTCCGGCGACGCCTCGGTGGCGACATCGAAGTCCTTGGGCCGAAGTCCGAGCAGCAGGTCACGCACGCCGCCGCCCACGAGATAGGCGGCGAAACCGGCATCCTTTAGCGTATAGAGTACGTTTAACGCACCCTTGCTGATGTTGGCCCGCGAGATGCAATGCTCGGACCGGGGAATGATGAGTGGTTCGGAAATGGTCGTCCTGACCCTGATTCAGAGTTCTGAGCGCGGTTGTACGCCGCCGTCGCGCGGGTATAATACCAGCCCTTCGCGAGCCGTCCAGTGCCCGCATCATAGTTCCAGGCTCCCTTCGTCTAGTGGCCCAGGATACTGCCCTCTCACGGCAGGGACAGGGGTTCGAGTCCCCTAGGGAGCGCCACCCTCCGCCACCTGCAGCACCGACGCCGAAGCGGGCCTGCAACCCCGGCTTACAGCGACGTCGTGCGCCGGCATCAGCGCGGCATCGCCGGCGACGCATCAATCCACAGCGCAACCGGGCCGCGTCGCGGGTCGGTCGCCGCGCCCGTCGCGGCGCAGTTCGAGACCCGAATAGTCGAGATACAGGGTACCCATGCCGGTCAGCCCTGATAAAAGAACGGCGAATCGCTCGGCGCCACCGCGATCCCGAGGGTGGTGCCCGTCGTCCGGGGGTCGACCCGCAACAAGGCGAAGTTTTCCGCCGACGTGTCCAGGATCGACTCCATTTCGGCCAGCAACTCGCGTTTCTCCGCGGCGGTGAGAAAGCACTCGCGCACCGACTTCTGGCCGCCGGTCGCGTAGCCCCGCACCGCATACAAGGCGTGCCGGAGGCGCTTCCGATCGCGCACGTCGTAGGCGGCTATGTAAAGATCCCGGTGTGGCATGGGGCGTTTAGAACGCGCCCGGAAGCAAAAGGTTATCCGGCAAGCTTGCCGCCGGGACGGCCGACCTTGGCCTGCCACACCGTCCTCATTTCCCGTGTGGCCCCCTGCGTGCCACCCCCCGGGGCATCTATCAAGATAGGCGCTCCGAGAGACGATATCGATGTCTCGGAACCGACCGACCGCGCGCGCGCCGGTCACGACGATCCGCGCGGCGGCCGCGACCGCGCACTCCAAGACTCGGTTGCTTCGAAGATCTCACCGAGATCGGCGAGAAAGACCGCGATCCTGGCGAGTTCCTCGCGGCCACCGTCGAACTTGCGGGTAACAACGGCGAGGAGTTCGCCGATGCCGGCTTTGCAAAGAGCGACCGAGTCCTCACCCTCGATCATCCTGCCCGATACCCGATCGGCACGTCCGCCCGGCGACTCCGCGCCCGCCCTGCAATCTCTTCCACTGGGCGCAGCGGGCGTCGAGGGCGCGTGGACCGTGCTTTCCGAGACCCGGTCTGGCGTCCTGCCGCTCGGCCCGTATCTCGACACGCTTCGCTGGGTGTTCATCGCCGGCGCCCCGAAAGCTGTTCGAGTCCATTTTTGGGCTTCGCTGGTCGATACGGCGTTGATGCCCGGGGCGTTCCTCAATCGTCAGTGGTCGATAAAATCTTGTTATTTCAAGCAGATGTAGCTAGCATATCTATATCTATCAGAAACGGAGACGGAATGTCATTTTCCCAAACTCAGTTGGACGACCTGGCAAAGCGATATACCACTGCCTGGAACTCCAGGGATCCCGGTCAGGTCGCCGCGTTTCATGCGCCGAGCAGCAGCATAATCATCAATCGCGGCGAGCCGTCGATCGGCCATGACGGAATGGCAGAGATTGCGGCAGGATTTCACGCGGACGTGCCCGACCTGCACTTGACCTGCGATGGCGTCCGTGGGTCTGGCAGACATGTCCTGTACTTGTGGACCTTCACCGGACACCACGCGGAAACCGGCAACCCGCTGAATATGCAGGGTTGGGAAGAGTGGGAATTGGACGCCGACATGAAGGTCACATCTTCCCTGGGCTGGTATGACGGGGACGATTACGACCGCCAAGTCGCGGGATGACCGGCGGGTCGCTGTTCGGCACCCGCGTCATCGTCTACGGCATCGGTTCCATGGGGGCGATCGTCACCCGCCTGCTGGTGAATAAGGCCGCGCGTATAGTGGGCGCGGTTGGGCGCAGCCCGTCCAAAGTTGGTCGCGATCTTGGTGAGGGCGCCGGACTGGGAACAGACCTCGGTGTTCCGGTGGAAAGCGATGCAGAGAAGGTGCTGTCGCGCGGGGCCGACATCGCGGTTGTTTGCGTCAGCAGTTATCTTGCAACCATGCACCAGCATTTCGCCACCTGTCTGGCGAACGGGGTCAATGTCGTAACGATCGAAGAAGAAACGGTATTCCCCTGGACGACGGCGCCAACGCACGCCCGATCCCTGGATGCGTTGGCCAAGGATAACAATGTAACCCTTGCCGCCTCTGGCGCGCAGGACCTGTTCTAGCTCAACTTGGTCACCACGTTGTCGGGGGTCTCGCACAGGATCGACACCGTGTCCGGCCACTGCACATGGAATGTCGACGGCTATGGACCCGAGGTGGCGGGGCACTTGTTTATCGGCCGCACGAAAGCAGAGTTTGACCGCCATGTCGCCACATCCGGCTGGCCGGAGTTCGGCGCGCGCCAGACGCTTGAGGCACTTGTTTCGCGCCTTGGCCTGACGGTGCGAAAAATCTCCTCGGATGTCAGGCCAGTTACCTCGGAACGATCCGTCCACTGCCGGTGCCTTGGGTCCGATATCCCGCCCGGTTCGATGATCGGGACGATTGATCGCACCGCCGTTTCAACAGAAGAAGGACCGCTGTTCGAATTCACGATGGAGGGTCGGGTCTACCGCAACGATGAGCGCCACACCAACCTCTGGAATGTGACGGGCGAGCCCGATCTTGCGCTGCAATGCAGCGACACAAACTATCGATTCACGACCTGCTCGACGCTGGTCAATCGTATCCCCGATGTCATCGCCGCCGCGCCAGGCCTTTGTTCACTCGATATGCCGGGTCCGGCAAGTTACCTGCGTCATTGACTGAACCTGCTGATCCGACCGCCTGGCTGTTCGTATGGCGCTTGGCGAGACAGGAACTGCTTGACCGTTTTTTGCAGGGCATCACGCAGCCAAACGTGTTTCGCATCGTTTGTCATACGGGGCTGCAAAGGTATGGAAAGTATACCCCCCCCTTTTTACTGGAAAACCATCCTGACTACCCCGAAGCACCCGATCATTTCGCGGCCAGTCGTCGTCAATCTCAGCCGATGCAGTGGCCTAATCGACCGGATTTCGGCCTTGTGATCCGTCCAATCCGAACCGGCGGCCGAGCGTGGCCCTTGCCGGGTGTCGGCGGTTACGTCCTTGTCCTTCCCGAACGATTTTCCTTACCCGAATTAGCGCGTTTGCGGCGGGCCGTGACTCTCGGGCAACCGTAGCGCATCCTGGTATTCACCCTTTTCCTCCAGGTGATTCAGGATCTTTCGGATCACCACCGGGTCTTCGATGCAGGCAATGACTT
>Ga0114931_10002245_pt1 | contig 24574 bp, 28 predicted proteins | sample 2SBtaG_FD_89579 | JGI IMG/M metagenome (GOLD analysis project Ga0114931, IMG submission 89579) | Deep subsurface microbial communities from Kolumbo volcano to uncover new lineages of life (NeLLi) - 2SBTROV14_V59a metaG | ecosystem: Environmental > Aquatic > Marine > Volcanic | place: Kolumbo... | reverse complement strand
GCGCATGAATGCCTACGCCATTTATCGTATCAGTGAAACCATACGCATTATGATTTTTGTGGTCCTGGCGATGGTGTTCTTCAATTTCTATCCGATTACAGCGATCATGATTATCCTGCTGGCTTTTTTTAATGATATCCCCATTATGACCATCGCCTACGACCATACGGGTCTTGATCAGGCGCCGGTACGCTGGAATATGCGTCAGGTCATCACAGTGGCTACGGCAATGGGTATCGTCGGTGTGGTCGGCAGCTTCGGGATGATCCTTTTGGCAATGGACTGGCTGCACCTGGATATAGCTCAAATCCAGACCTATGTTTTTCTGAAAATGGCGGTTGCTGGACATCTGGTGTTGTTTGTGGCGCGCACCAAGGGGCATTTCTGGGAGCGTCCCTGGCCTGCGCCGGTCATGATCTGGTCCGCAGTCGTGACTAAACTGGCAGCCACTTTTTTGGCAGCCTATGGCTTTGTACTCATTACCCCGATCACCTGGCCTGAGATTGCACTTATCTGGGCATATTCCATTAGCTCTGCCTTTGTGACGGATATAGTCAAGGTGCAGGTCTATAGGCAGTTACAGCGCCAGGTGACATAGCTTTGCCTATTCCCAAGACACATTCAGCAATGCTTGCATAGCGGGAGCCAAAGAAGATAAGGTGGCTAGCTGTGTCTTTCCCCTCAGGTGCCCGCACGAATGGAACAGTACAACTAATGTCACTTTTTCCTGAATATGCGCTTTACGCCAAGGCCTTTATCGGGCTTCTCGCCATCGTCAATCCCCTGGGAGCGATCCCTGTATTTCTTTCATTGTGTGGTAACCGCTCCGCTGCCGAGTGTAGCCGGGTAGCGGTCATCAGTGCGACTTCTGTGGGGATAATTTTGATTAGCACAGTCTGGCTGGGAGATTCCATTCTGGGTATTTTTGGTATTGGCGTGCCCGCATTCCGGACCGGGGGTGGTCTTTTAATACTGTTGATGGCGATTGCCATGCTGCATGCAAAACAGAGTCATACACGCCAGACTCCAGACGAAGCCGATGAGGCAGGTGACAAGGAGGATGTGGCCGTGGTTCCTCTGGCCATCCCCCTGATGGCGGGGCCTGGTGCCATCAGCCTGGTGATCGTGGATGCCCATCAGGCAAATGGCTGGATTGACAGGATACTGCTATGTCTGGGCATTATTATTGTGGCACTGGTTGTCTGGGCAGCGCTGCGGCTGGCAGAACCGATAGGTCGACGACTGGGGATTACCGGTCTCAATATTGCGACCCGGATCATGGGACTGTTACTGGCGGCCATCGGTATTCAGATGATGGCGACGGGGGTGTTGCAACTATTACCCGGCCTGGCGTAATTTATTACCGCTGTTGATAATGTATAGATATGGCTGCTGAATCCATCGCGATCAAGGTCTGTAAGTTTTCTGGTAGCAGGCAGCCAGTCTCGCTGCAGTGGCTGGATTTTCTCCAGCAGCGCGAAGATCACGAGCAGCTGTTTATCGTCGATATCGCCACGCAGAATGCTGAAGCCTTGCGTGCAACCCTGGAAAATCTGGACCCTAACCCACTGGTCTGGGAACGATGTGTGGATACCGATGCGGTTTCCGGTGTCTTTCTCTATGATGATCTGCTGGCTGTACAATTGCCCATTACCATGGATTGGGAAGCGGCCATCCACCCCAAATTAACGCTATTGTGTCAAAGCAATGCCTTTATCAGCCTCCGTGCAGGGATCGCAGCCACGCTTCCCGCGCCAGTCGTTGCACAGCATATGCTCAGTCATGCCAATGCCGATGTTGCTGCACTATTGCTGATACTCCTTGATAGTCTGGTTGACCATTCCAGTGAGCTTACTATTCGTGCCCGTAGTGCGATTGAGCAACTGGAGTCTGATATCCTGAAGGATGCCGGTGAAGATGGCGTCGGTGACCGGATCCTCCATTTCAAGCGGGCGGTAAGCCATTTTGAAATGGCCCTGGAGGCCAAACACCGGACCTTGATTTCTTTATTGTCATTAGAGACAGATTTGATCGACTTAGCCCGGATTCATGAGCCCCTGCGCGATGTGGCCTCGCATATCGAACACAGTCTGGCTTATGTCGAACGGATCGATGACCGTCTTTCAGGGTTACACCAGCATTTTCTGCTTTTGCTGCAGGGGAAAACCAATCGTCGCTTGCGCATGCTGACCATTCTCTCGGCAATCTTCATGCCACTAATGCTAATCACCGGCATTTACGGTATGAATTTTCATGATATGCCCGAACTGGGTTGGCGTTATGCCTATCCGCTGGTACTTATGTTGATGTTGGTTATCGCACTGGGCCTGCTCTGGTACTTCAAGTTCAAGGGCTGGTTCAGATGAATCTATGGTTATCCTGGCTGTCACACTATGGACTGATGCTGGTATTTGCCGGGTCCCTGATTGAGGGTGAAACGATCATTCTCTTGGCGGGTGTGCTGGCACATGAAGGGGTATTGCCTTTTTCGTGGACGGTGGGGACAGCCGCGGTGGGCGCCTTCTCCGGTGATCAGATCTGGTTCCGTCTGGGGCGCCGCTACGGTTCTGATGCTTTGACGCGTTTCCCACGGCTGGTGCGCTATGCCGACAAAGTCCGACCTTGGCTGAAAAGAAAATCGGACTGGATTGCCGCCAGTTCCCGTTTTGTTTATGGCACTCGCAGTGTTGCCCCGCTATTATTGGGCGCCCACGAGTACCCGGGTATGCGTTTTGCCCTGATTAATTCTATTAGTGCCTCTTTGTGGGCATTTGTTGTGGCCGGTCTGGGTTACCTGATCGGCAGCGGTGCCGAGCAGCTACTGGGACGGATCGAGCATATCGAGCAGTTATTGCTGGTGCTGGTGATAATTATGGCCGGCTGGTGGTGGTACCGACACTGGCGTGAATAACAACGATTTTCCATCGCCCCATATTTTCTGATCGCGATATCAGTGGCTGTTTCGTGATTAGCTCTCGCCCCTGTTTCTGTGGCTTTTGGGAATGATATCAATACCAAAATGTTGTCCCAGCTTAACGATGAGTGGCAAGGTGATAGACCCTAAGGGTAGTGCAAACAGGATGCCGAGCCCCAGTGCCTTGAGCAAATCCCGAAATTGTTCATTGGCGTGCTCCATTTCCTCAGCATTGGCCTCTCCCCGAGTGAAGCGCAGATAGGTTTTGACCATCGCCACTGTTTCATGCGACTCATCAGCCAGGGCTTGTTCAAGTAAGGATAATTTTTTTATGATTTCCCGGCGGTGTGCTGCGCTTATAGGGTCCTCATGGAAATAATTCTCAATCTGTGTGCTGACAGGCAATGAAGCGTGGTTTTGATCTGTATTTTTTGGCATGAGATTTTGAGAAAACTTCTTTATTAGTGATATCTGGATTCGTGATTACAGGACAAATATAGATTACAACATATTGAGTTTACAGTGGAATCAAAAGATCCTGGGTTTAGAGCCAGCTTAGCCGAGCACTTGTTATGGGTATGGAGTCTGCCTGTGTAACCTGGGTAGCAGCATGCGTAGTTAGGCATGTATAAAATGTGCTTTTAAATTACCGTTGTTGGAGAATGGAGATGAACGGACAAGGATAGCAGCTTGGGGGTGAATCAATGAAAAAATCCGACTTCAATATGGGGGTGAAAAAACCACAGATTGAGATCAATAAGCCGGCCGGCAGCAGCTTGTGGCAGAAGTCGAGTTTCACCCTGCTGATCTATATGATATTCCTTGCCGCCTCTTTCTTCCTCTGGCAAAGCATGGAGAAAAGCCACCAGGAGGAGCTGCCCTACAGTAAATTCCTCTCTTACGTGGACAAGGGGCAGGTTGCCGAAGCAGTTGTCAGCGATCAATTGATCGTGGGTACCCTGACGCTCAAGGATAAAGACACCCAGCAAGCACGCCGGTTTATCACTGTCCCCTTATGGAACAACGGACTGGCCAGAGAACTGGAGCAGCATGGGGTCAAATATACCGTCCGCCAGAATAATCACTGGTTGAGTAATTTTCTGTTTGGCTGGGTCCTGCCTTTCGGCGTCCTGTTCCTGATCTGGGGCTGGTTAAGCAAACGCATGGGTGGAGGTGCAGCCAGGGATTTTCTCAATATCGGCAATCGGGTGCATATTCATCCAGAAGGCGGTGTCAAGCTAACCTTTGATGATGTTGCCGGGGCCGAGGGGCCCAAACAGGAGCTCAAGGAGGTTATTGATTTTCTCAAGGATCCCACACGCATTCAGCGCCTGGGTGGCCACATGCCCAAGGGTATCCTGCTGGCCGGGGCGCCGGGCACCGGTAAGACGCTGCTGGCCCGGGCCGTATCCGGAGAGGCCGGCGTGCCCTTTTTCAGCATCAGCGGTTCAGAGTTTATCGAGATGTTTGTCGGTGTTGGTGCAGCCAGGGTGCGGGATATGTTCGAACAGGCGCGGCAAAAGGCACCTTGTATTATTTTTATCGACGAGCTGGATGCCATTGGTGGTGCCCGCGGCATCGGACCGGTGATGGGTGGTCACGACGAACGTGAGCAGACACTCAACCAGTTACTGACTGAAATGGATGGTTTCGATCCTTCCGTCGGGGTCGTGGTGATGGCGGCTACTAACCGCCCCGAGGTCCTTGACAAGGCCCTGCTGCGGGCCGGGCGTTTCGATCGTCAGATCGTTGTGGATAAACCGGATAGCGTCGAGAGACAAGCCATTCTTGAGCTCCACACGCGTAAGATAAGCCTGGCTGATGATGTGGATTTGCAGGTGGTGGCTCAGCGCACACCGGGATTTGTCGGTGCTGATCTTGCCAATATTGCTAATGAGGCAGCCATTCATGCCGTCCGCGTCAATCATACTGCAGTGAGCATGAACGATTTCGAGGAAGCCATCGACCGGGTGGTTGCCGGGCCGGAGAAGAAACACCGGGTGCTCAGTGCCACCGAGAAACAACGAGTGGCCTTCCATGAGTCAGGGCATACCCTGGTGGCAGTTACTGTCCCCACGGGTGCGCCGGTGCATAAGGTCTCTATTCTCCCCCGCGGTGTGGCCGCCCTGGGCTATACCATGCAGTTGCCCGTGGAGGAGAAGTTTTTATCTACAGAAAAGGAATTAAAGGATCAGATCGCCATTTTGTTAGGAGGGCGTGTCGCGGAAGAGATTGTTTTTGGTGATATCTCCAGCGGTGCCGCCAATGATCTGGAGCGGGCTTCGGAGATCTCCCGTGTCATGGTGACCCAGCTCGGGATGAGCGCCAAGCTGGGACCACTGACCTATGGTAAGCGTCGTCAGTTACAATTCCTCGGGGTAGAAGGTCAGGAGGAACGAAATTACAGTGAGGAAACTGCTCGCCTGATCGATGTCGAGGCAAGAGCGCTGGTGGAAGAAGGCCATCGTCGGGCGCGGGGGATCCTTGCAGAAAAACGGCCCATACTTGATAAGCTGGCGGCTCGCCTGGTTGAGCAGGAAGTTATCAGTGGTGAAGAGGTCCGGACGATGATCGATGTTTCGGAACAAAACAACACAGAATCTGTTTGAGGGGCGCGCTTGCCGCAGCTTTATTCAGGAGACGTCAAATGATGTGTGAAATAGATCAACTACCGGTGCTGATGAAAAAGTGGCATGTCAGGGGGGTGGCATGTAGGCGGCGTTCTGCTCCGCTCATGGAAGTGGAGCGCCGGGGATGATGAAGACGATCGCGATGGATCCTGATAGCCTGCGCCACTTCCTCCACGATATGCTGCTGGCGCGTGCCTTTGAGGAGCGGGCCGCGGAAGGATACGCACAGGGTAATATCGCCGGTTTTCTTCATCTCTACCCGGGAGAAGAGGCGGTGGCGGTAGGCGTCATCCATGCCTGTGAACCTGCTGATTATATCGTCAGTACCTACCGTGAGCATGTCCATGCTTTAGTGCGCGGGGTGCCTGCGGGGCCGGTGATGGCCGAGTTATTCGGGCGTCGTGAAGGTATTTGTGGCGGCATGGGCGGTTCCATGCACCTTTTTGATCATGAGCGGCGCTTCATGGGAGGCTACGCTATTGTAGGTGAAACCTATCCGGTGGCTATCGGGATTGGTTATGCCATTGCCATGCGCCACCTGCCCGAGGCGGTGGTCTGTTTTTTCGGCGATGGTGCGGTAAATCAGGGTACTTTTCACGAGTCACTGAACATGGCGGCCTTGTGGCAACTGCCGGTGCTGTTTGTGTGTGAGAACAATCACTACCAGATCGGTACCGAGATCCATCGTCATTCGGCGGTGGCCTAGGTCTACCGTCGGGCCTGCGCCTATGACATTCCGGCAGAACGTGTGGATGGTATGGATGTCTTCAAGGTTCATGCCGCTGCACAGCAGGCCTTGCAGACCATCCGCGATGGCGGTGGTCCACAGTTGCTGGAGTGTGAGACTTACCGTTTTCGTGGCCACTCCATGGCCGATGCGGCCACTTACCGGCCGCAGGTGGAAGTGGCGGCCTATCAGGCCCACGACCCGGTTAGCGGGATCCTTCGCAAAGTTAGCGGCCGCTATCCCAGCAGCGAAGAGCTGGCCCAGCCGGGACGGGATAATATTCAGCATGTGACTCGTCATGCCCTTGATGAGGGGCACCTGAGCGAAGAGGATATAGGCACAATTCGTGAGCGGGTGCAGGACATTGTGGAATCAGCCGCGGCCTTTGCGGCCGCCAGCCCTGAACCTGCTATGGACGATGCCTGGCGCTGCCTGAAAAAGAATCGCAGTAGTGAGGAATTATTATGAACAGTCAGATGCCAGAGGCACTTTATTATTGGCAAGCCCTAAATCGTGCGCTGGACACTGAACTGGATGCGAATGAGTCGGTATTTGTGCTCGGAGAGGATGTCGGGCTGTATGGTGGTGCCTATCGGGTCACGGAAGGGCTCTATGCCAAATACGGGGAATGGCGGCTTCGGGATACGCCCATTTCGGAAGGCAGTTTCACTGGTCTGGGAGTCGGTGCCGCCATGGTGGGGATGCGCCCGGTGGTGGAGATTATGACGGTCAATTTCGCGCTGTTGGCGCTGGATGCGCTGATCAATATGGCCGCCAAAATTCCCTTTATGTCAGGGGGGCAGTTCCCGATGCCACTGGTGGTGCGCATGCCCGGCGGGGTAGCCAGACAGCTGGCCGTCCAGCATTCCCAGCGGCTGGAGCATAGCCTGATGAACGTACCCGGCCTGCGTATCGCTGTACCGGCCAGCCCGCAGGATGCCTGGTGGCAGCTGCGCCAGGCGATCGCCAGTGATGATCCCATCATCCTGCTGGAACACGAGTTGTTGTATTTCAGTAAGGGGCCGGTGGACTTTAATGCGGACCCGCCACCCATGCACCGTGCGGCCATACGACGCTCAGGCAGTGATCTCACCCTCATCAGTTATTCCCGGATGGCAGTGCTGGCCATGCAGGCGGCAGAAGCACTGGCGCAGGAAGGGATATCGGTGGAAGTCATCGACCTGCGCAGTCTGAGGCCCATAGACTGGGAGAGCTGTGTGGATTCAGTTCGCAAGACGCATCGACTGCTGATCGTGGAGGAGGACTGTCGCTTTGCCGGTTCCGGTGCAGAGATTGCTGCAGGTATGACGGAGCGCTGTTTTTTTGATCTGGATGCCCCGGTTCAGCGGGTTGCAGGGCTGGACCTGCCTACGCCCTACAATCGTAGCCTGGAGGCGGCCAGTATTCCGCAGCTGGTGGATATTGTCACAGCAGCAAGGACGCTGTGTTCACCAACAGCCTTCTGACAAGGGCCTGTTAACACTGATTGCATCAGTCCGTGACGGCGAGCACATCCACACCTTCGGTGAGTAGCATTTGGCTAAGGCGAATCAGGGGTAAGCCGATGAGGGCGGTGGGATCATCGCCGCTCATTTTTTCCAGCAGACTGATGCCGAGACCTTCCGATTTGAAGGCGCCGGCACAATCGAAAGCGGGTTCGTGCTGTAGATAGCTTTCGATCATAGTCTGGCTCAACTGACGAAAGTGCACGCTGCTGGAGACGACATCCCGGTGAACACGCCCCTGGACACTGTTATAGAGGCAGAGGGCGGTGTAGAAATGCAGGGTTTTGCCAGAGGCCTGTTGCAGTTGCTGTACTGCCCGTTCATAACTAGCGGGTTTTTCCAGCCGCTGGTCCTCAAGTACGGCCACCTGGTCCGAGCCGATAATTAGTGCACAGGGGTGAATGCTTGCCACGGCCCGCGCCTTGGCTTCGGCCAGCCTCATGGCCTGTCCCGGCGGTGTTTCGCCGTGAATCGGATATTCCTCGATATCCGCACTCTGAGCGGTAAATGATACGCCCAGGCGGGCCAGCAGCGCTTTTCGGTAAGAAGAGCCGGAAGCGAGCACCAGCATCGGCCTGACGGTATGTGGGCGTTGACCCTGCGGCATGATTTTATTACGTATTTTTGACAGTTAGCATCACAATGCCTATCATTCCTGATTCGGCGGCGATGGACGCGAGCAAAATGTTCATTGTGCACCTGAGACCACAGGAAAAACGGTGTGCCTCAGCTGTGATATAAGCACATATTTTTTCAACAGGCAATGGAAAACATCGGCCTTTTCCATGAGGATCGGGCCGGACAGCATAATCTGAAAAAGCAGGCATAGTGATGATGGACCGGCTGCCCAAGGTGATCAGGCCGCTGAAGCTGGCAGAAACTGGCGCGCGACTACAGGGGTGGCTTCCCCTGAGTGAAATGAGCCGGTTGGCGATGCATCTGGTGGTTAGCGATGCACACGTCGAGAGCCATCTGCAGTTCGGGGTTGACGCCGATCACACCCGATTTGTCCGGGGGCGTATTAAGGCCAGTTTGCCGCTGATCTGCCAACGGTGCCTGGGGCAGATGGAATTTCCGGTTGATATCGATGTTTCACTGGGTATCATAGGCGCCGGCGAGGAGGCGGAGCGGTTGGCCGACATTTACGAACCCCTGCTGTTGACAGAAGAGACCGGGAATCTAGCAGATATCGTTGAGGATGAATTGTTGCTGGTGCTACCGATTGTGGCAATGCACCCGCAGGGAGACTGCACTCCCGGTGCCCAGGATGAGGTGATTGTCCAGGCGCCACAAGCACGGCAACCGGAAGAGACGCGGCGGCCGTTTGCAGATCTGGCGAAGCTGATGAAGTCGAAGCCATAATTAAAAACAGATTGTTAGGCATTATTACAGGAGTAGCACCATGGCGGTACAAAAAAGTAAGAAATCCACTTCACGGCGGGGCATGCGCAGGGCGCATGATGCCCTCGGTACGGCGACCTTGTCTATTGATTCCACCTCAGGAGAAACCCACCAGCGCCACCATGTGAGCCCGGACGGCTATTACAAGGGCCGCAAGGTCATCGAGACTGAAAGCGAATAAGGCTTTGGGTCTGATAATTGCGCTGGATGCCATGGGCGGTGATCATGGTCCCCATGTGACAGTTCCTGCTGCACTTTCGGTGTTGGCGGAACAGCAGGGTCTCAGCCTGATTCTGGTAGGTGATAAGCAGACCCTGGAACAGGAACTACAGCAGCACCCGCAAAAAATCGCGACCGTCTGCAGATCTTGCATGCCTCCCAGCGAGTAGCCATGGACGAGCCGCCATCACGTGCCTTGCGCTACAAGCGGGATTCTTCCATGCGAGTAGCGATTAACCAGGTGAAGGAGGGCAGCGCCTCCGCTTGCGTGAGCGCCGGCAACACAGGCGCCTTGATGGCCATTGCCCGTTTTGTGCTGAGAACCCTGCCCGGCGTGGAGCGCCCGGCGATCATCTCTTCACTGCCGACAATCAAGGGGCATACCCATATGCTGGACCTGGGGGCCAATGTGGACTCCAGTGCCGATCACCTGTTTCAGTTTGCGGTGATGGGCTCGGTATTGACCAGCGCCGTTGATAATATCGAGCGACCTACGGTAGGCTTGCTGAATGTCGGTGAAGAAGAAATCAAGGGCAATGAGCGCGTCAAGGAAGCGGCGCGGATGTTTGAAAACAGCGACCTCAACTATGCCGGCTTTGTGGAAGGCGACGATATCTACAAGGGAACAGTGGATGTGGTGGTCTGCGATGGCTTTGTCGGCAACGTGGCCTTAAAGACCAGTGAGGGGGTGGCGCGCATGATCAGTGCATTTCTGAAGGAAGAATTTACGCGCTCATTGCTCACTAAAATGGCTGCCGTGCTCGCGCGCCCCGTGTTGCAGGCGCTGCGCAACCGCATCGATCCGCGGCGCTATAATGGTGCCAGCTTTATCGGCCTCCAGGGGATTGTGATCAAAAGTCATGGCAGCGCGGACCGCTTCTCATTTGCCAATGCCATTCGGGAAGCGGTGCTGGAAGTTGAAAAGGATGTGCCACAACGTATTGGCAGCCAGCTTGAGTCACTTTTACTGGAAAGGTGTGCCGGGTGAACTATTCACGAATTAGCGGGACAGGCAGCTACCTGCCTGAGAAAGTGCTGACCAACACCGATCTGGAATCGATGGTGGACACCACCCATGAATGGATTGCAGACAGAACAGGCATACATAAGCGTCATATTGCGGCCGCGGGTGAGACGACCTGCGATCTGGCCGAGAACGCGGCGCGCCGTGCCATCGAGTCCGCAGGAATCGATTGTTCCGCTATTGACCTCATTATTGTTGCCACCACGACCCCGGATAAAGTGTTCCCCAGTGTGGCTTGCCTGCTGCAACAACGTCTGGATATCCACGGCTGTGCCGCCTTTGATATCCAGGCGGTATGTTCCGGTTTTGTCTATGCCATGGGGGTTGCCGACCAGTTTATTCGTAACAGAACAGCCCGCTGTGCCCTGATCATCGGTGCCGATACCCTGTCGCGCATCATCGACTGGATGGACCGCAGCACCTGTGTACTGTTCGGCGACGGGGCCGGTGCTGTGGTGCTCCAGACGGCCGATCAGCCGGGTATACTGGCCAGCCACCTGCACGCCGATGGGATGTATCAGGAACTGTTGATGGTGCCTGAGGGGATTTCCCAGGGTTACGATCAGCTCAGAAAAGGGCAGGCCTATATTCATATGGAAGGCAGCGAGGTCTTCAAGGTGGCGGTCAACACCCTGGAAAGAATCGTTGATGAAATACTCGACAGCAGCCAGCTGGGAAAGAACGATATCGACTGGCTGGTGCCGCATCAGGCGAATATCCGTATTATCCGTGCCACTGCCAAGAAACTGCGCCTGCCCATGGACAGGGTGGTGGTTACCGTGGATGAACACGGTAATACCTCTGCGGCATCTATCCCACTGGCCCTGGATACTGCGGTGCGTGATGGCCGTATTCAGCGAGGACAGATGCTCTTACTGGAGGCCTTTGGTGGTGGTTTCACCTGGGTGCAGTCCTGTTGAAGTACTGAGTGACTGTTCGGAACGATCCTGTGAAAAATCAGCAAATCAACATGCATCTGGCCTGTATCTTCCCCGGCCAGGGGTCCCAGTCCGTCGGCATGCTGGTGGAGCTTGCCAGCGCTTTTCCACTGATCCGGGAGGTCTTTGCCCGGGCATCGGCAGTTCTGGGCTACGACCTCTGGCAACTGGTTAGCGAGGGGCCGGAAGCCGAACTTAATCAGACTGACAAGACCCAGCCGGCCATGCTGGCCGCCGGGGTTGCCGTGTGGCGGCTATGGCAGGAATCTGGTGGCAGTGTCCCTGCTGTAATGGCAGGGCACAGCCTGGGAGAATATACGGCCCTGGTGTGTGCCGGGGCCTTGTCTTATGAGGATGCCATCCGTGTTGTTGCCGAGCGGGGTCATGCCATGCAGGAAGCGGTGCCGGCAGGAGAGGGCGCCATGGCGGCCATTCTCGGACTTGAAGACGGGGTCGTGCGGACGGTCTGCTCGCAGGTGGCACAACAGGAAGTCGTCGCGGCAGTGAATTTTAATTCTCCGGGACAAGTCGTCATCGCCGGTGCCGCAACGGCGGTAGCGCGCGCCATCGAAGCTGCGAAAGCAGCGGGTGCACGGCGTGCCATCCTGTTGCCGGTCAGTGTGCCGTCCCACTGTCTGCTGATGAAACCGGCGGCCGAGCACATGGCCCGCCTGCTGGAGACAATAGAGATCATCCCGCCGAGCATTCCGGTAATCAATAACGTGGATGTGAAAGCCGAAACCACGCCTGAGAGAATCAGGCAGGCTCTGGTGAGTCAGCTCTACAGTCCCGTGCGCTGGGTAGAGACGATCCGTGCCATTCAATCCCGGGGCGTGAGACTGGTACTGGAATGCGGACCCGGCAAGGTGTTGGCAGGCCTGAATCGGCGTATAGACCGACAGCTGAACACCCTTCCCGTGTTCGACGAAGTCGGTTTGCGACAGGCGCTGGATGCGGTGAAAAACGAATCCTGAAACTGAAGGGGAGGCGGCAGCGGTTAATGAAACTGGATAATGAAATCGCCCTGATAACAGGGGCCTCACGGGGGATCGGTCGGGCTATAGCCCTGGAGCTGGGACGCCTGGGTGCCCGGGTGCTGGGTACGGCAACCTCAGTGCAGGGTGCTGAAAACATTACAGCCTATTTGAAAGAAAATGGGATAACAGGTAGCGGACAGGTGCTGAATGTCAGCGATCAGGCCTCGGTGGATGCGTTATTCGCTCATCTGAAGGCCACTGAGCTGTTACCGTCGATTCTGGTCAACAATGCCGGTATCACCCGTGACAATCTGCTAATGCGAATGAAAACGGAGGAGTGGGGCGAGATTATCGAGACCAACCTGGGCTCGGTGTTTCGCCTGAGCAAGGCCTGCCTGCGCGCCATGATGAAAGCACGGCGGGGGCGCATTATTAATATTGCTTCGGTGGTGGCAGCCACCGGAAACCCGGGGCAGGCCAATTATGCCGCTGCCAAAGCGGGCATGATTGGCTTCAGCAAGTCTCTGGCCAGGGAGGTAGCCAGTCGTAGCATCACCGTTAATGCCGTGGCACCGGGTTTTATCGCCACTGATATGACGAACAGCCTGCCCGAGGACCAGAAGGCCGCCTTGCTCCAGCAGATACCTGCAGGCCGGCTGGGGCGGCCCGAGGAGGTTGCCGCAGTGGTGGCCTTTCTGGCCTCCGAGGCGGCCGCTTATATCACAGGCGAGACGGTCCATGTCAATAGTGGAATGTACATGGCTTGAAAAAAAACATATGAATCCCATATTAATCAATGAGATATGATCCCGTTGTGTTTGCAGATTTTTTTTGTAGCATATCGTAGCGGTTTCCAATAAAATACCGCCTCGCAGCTTTTGCTGCGTCAACCTTTGAGGGAGGATGAAACAGAGATGAGTAATATTCAAGAACGCGTCAAGAAGATTGTTATAGAACAATTGGGTGTCAAGGAGGAAGAGGTTACCAACGAAGCCTCTTTTGTTGATGATCTTGGCGCAGATTCCCTGGATACCGTCGAACTGGTGATGGCACTTGAAGAGGAGTTTGAATGTGAAATTCCTGATGAAGAGGCCGAGAAAATCACCACGGTGCAGCAGGCCATTGATTTTATCAATGCCCATCAGTCCTGACCCGTCTTTGTCATCGCAGTCGGTTTCCACAAACTCAGCACCAGGGGAAGACTGGTATTGCTGAGCTTGCTGAATCACATCCCCTGCCTTTTATGTCACCAATCAGCCATCAAGTGTTCTGGCTGCAACTGCCCCCGTGCAGTTGCAGCGCAGAATGCTGTTGTAATGATACAGCCTGTTGCGGCGACCTATTGACAGTGGAGCAGATCAACAATCAACAGGCACTGCAAGCCAATAGGAAGCTGATATAGTGGCTAAGAAACGTCGTGTGGTCGTGACGGGACTGGGCATGGTGAGTCCGGTGGGACTGACCGTTAATGAATCCTGGGAAAATATTCTGGCGGGGAGAAGTGGTATTGGAGCAATTACGCACTTCGATGTCTCTGCCTTTAACACCCGTTTCGGTGGTTCAGTGCGGAATTTCTCGGCAAAGGACTACATCCCGGTCAAGGAAGCGAAAAAAATGGATCCCTTCATCCATTATGGCATCGCTACCGGGAAACAGGCGATAGAAGACGCGGGTCTGGAAGTGACTCCGGACAATGCTCACCGTATCGGTGTGTCCATGGGCTCCGGTATTGGTGGACTCTTTGGTATTGAAAGAGGCTATGAGAACTATCTCAAGGGCGGACCGCGACGGATTTCGCCTTTTTTCATACCCAGCAATATCATTAACATGTTGTCGGGCAATTTATCCATCATGTATGGGTTGCAGGGACCTAATATCGCCATTGTCACCGCATGCTCCACGGCCACCCATAACATTGGCGAGGCCGCCCGTCTGATCGAATACGGTGATGCGGATGTGATGGTGGCGGGGGGTGCCGAGATGGCAACCTCGCCTACCGGTCTGGGCGGTTTCTGTGCCGCCAGAGCGCTTTCCACCCGCAATGATGATCCGGAAGGCGCCAGCCGCCCCTGGGACCGGGATTGCGATGGTTTTGTTTTGAGTGATGGCGCTGGGGTGGTGGTGCTGGAAGCACTGGAAAGCGCCCAACAGCGTGGCGCTAAAATCTATGGCGAAGTCATCGGTTTCGGCATGAGTGGTGACGCTTATCACATGACGGCCCCACCCGTGGATGGTAGCGGTGCCAGGCGTTGCATGGAGAATGCCATGAATAATGCCGGGATCAATCCTGCAGAGGTTGATTATATTAACGCCCACGGTACGTCTACCCCCGTGGGGGATGCTGCAGAAACCCGGGCGATCAAGTCCGCTTTCGGTGATCATGCTGCTCGCGTGGCTGTCAGCTCCACCAAGTCCATGACAGGGCATTTGTTGGGTGCTGCCGGCGGCATCGAGGCGATTTTCAGTTTGCTGGCCATCCGCGACCAGGTGGCGCCGCCAACCATCAATCTGGCCACTCCGGATCCGGAGTGTGACCTGGATTATGTCCCGCATAAAGCGCGCCAGATGAAGATTGATATCGCCATTTCCAACTCCTTCGGTTTTGGCGGGACCAATGGGACCCTGGTCTTCCGCCGCTTCTCCTAAGGGAGACTTACCAGATCCCGGCAGGGATTCGCTGCCTGTTATTCGGACACTGAAGTACGGCGGCGATCTACTGTCCCTTCATGCCCGCCACCCGAATCGCTATCCCTGTCTTCTGGAAAGCGTGTTGCAGGGTTCCACCCAGGCACGTTATGACATTTTGTTTGCTTTTCCCGGTGAAACCCTGCAACTGGATGAAGAGCTGCGCCTCAACCGGCCGGGCTTCGGGTCGGGGGCAGATGATTTCCTCCATCAATTTAATGCCTGGTGGCGGTCTCGCCGTGCCGTCACTGCAGCCACCTGCCCGCTGCCCTTTCAGGGTGGCTGGTTTGTGTATCTGGCTTACGAGCTGGCCGGGCAAATAGAGCCGGCTTTGCAGCTTCCCCCTTTGCCCCATCACACCGGACTACCTGCAGCCTGTGCCGTGCGGATACCCGCAGCAATGATTCGCGATCACCGGGATGGCCGAATACACCTGCTGGCAGAGCCTGGCCACGAAGCATTGCTGGATCTCATGGCGGTGGATATCGACAGTAGTGGGCCGGTAGAACACCCTCTTGAAGCAGGGCCCTGCCTGTCCACGACCATTGAAGAAGAAAATCCGGAAATTTATCTTGACGGTATTCGACGCATTAAGCATTACATCGTCGAGGGTGATATTTTTCAGGTGAATCTGTCCCGCAGTTGGCGAGGGCGTTTGCGCCGCAACATCTCTGATGTAGCCCTGTATCAGCGCTTGAGACAGTACAACCCGGCACCTTTTGCTGCACTTTGCCGGCTGGATGGTGCCACTGTGATCAGTTCTTCTCCGGAACGCCTGGTCAGTGTGCGTGGAGATACCGTGGAGACCCGCCCGATTGCCGGCACCGTGCCTCGTCTGGGCGTCCCGGGAAAGGACAGAAGCTCTCTGGACAAGCAACTGCGGTGTCACCCCAAGGAGCGCGCAGAACATATCATGTTGATCGATCTGGAACGCAATGACCTGGGGCGGATTTGTTGCCCTGGCAGTATCCAGGTTACGGAGTTACTGGCGCTGGAATCCTATGCCTATGTGCATCACCTGGTTTCCAATGTCCGCGGCAGACTGCGCCCGGAACTGGCGCCAGGTGACGTTATTCGCGCGGTCTTTCCAGGTGGCACGATCACCGGCTGTCCCAAGGTGCGTTGCATGGAAATCATCGCTGAATTAGAGCAGAAACCGCGTGGTGCCTACACCGGGGCTGTGGGGTATATTAACCGTGACGGCAGCATGGATCTCAATATCCTCATTCGTACCATGGTGCGTTCAGCTCAGGATATTATATTCAACGCCGGGGCGGGGATCGTTGCCGATTCCGACCCGCAGCGTGAACTCGAAGAGACCCGCGCCAAAGCGCACGGCCTGCTCAGGGCTCTGTGCTGAGCCTTATACTGTTTAGTGATGACAAGATCTCTGGTCAACGGCAAAGCGGCGGATAGCCTCAGCATTGATGACCGTGGGCTGCATTATGGGGATGGTCTGTTCGAGACCATTGCGGTCATCGGCGGCCAGCCGCAGCTATGGGATGAACATATGGCGCGCCTCCAGGCTGGCGGAAAGCGGCTGGGACTGCCGGAAATCGATGTTACCGAACTGTACAGGGAGGCGCTCAGAGTCTGCAGAGGGCAAGCGCGTGCGGTGCTTAAGATTATTGTCAGTCGGGGCTGTGCTCAGCGTGGCTACCGCGCTTTTGCGCAAACCGGTGAACTGACACGAATCATCATGCTGGCTGACTGGCCTGAGTATCCGCAACAATACTACAACGAAGGGATCCGGCTGCGTTTGTGTACAAGCCGCCTGGGCTGGAATGCTCAATTGGCTGGCATCAAGCACCTTAATCGTCTGGAGCAGGTACTGGCCCGCAGTGAATGGCACGATCCGGAGATCCCCGAGGGGCTGATGCTGGATCAGTCTGGCCAGGTAATCGAAGGGACGCAGAGTAATATTTTTATCGTCCGTGCGGGATGCCTGCTGACTCCGGGTTTGCTGCAATGCGGTGTTGCCGGCGTGATGCGGAACTATATAATGAATGCGGCATGTTCTCTGCGGATCTCCGTCAGTGAAATGGTATTGTCCCTGGCAGATGTGTACGATGCCGATGAGGTGTTTATGAGCAATAGTCTGATTGGTATCTGGCCGGTGCGCCGTTTCGAGGCTTCAGTTTACGCGGTTGGCCCTGTGAGCCGATATCTCCTCAACAGCATCGCTGCCATCCGCCAGCTCACAGGCGACGGACCATGATGATCAAGGCTCCTCCAGCCGAGAGTCACTGATACTGATGCGTGCGCAATTACACAAGGTGTTAGGTATTGCCATTATTATAGTGAGCTTCGGCACTGGCTGGCTGCTGATGGATTTGCGGCAATACATGCAGACGCCTGTTCCGGGGCTGGCGCAGCCCCTGCGCTACACCCTGACGCCGGGCACTGGTCTGAGCGCTATGGCATGGGCGCTGCACCGGCAGGGGATTATCACTCACCCTGACTACCTGGTGTGGTATGCCCGCTGGCAGGGCAGGGCGAACCACATAGAAGCCGGTGAATATGAGTTTGTTCCCGGCACCACACCGGCACAGATTCTCGATAAGTTGGTGAGGGGGGATGTGATCCAGTATACCATCACCATTCCGGAAGGCTGGACCTTCCAGAAGATGTTACGTGAAATAAACGAGAACAATAAGTTACAGCACATTATTAAAGATCTTTCCTGGAGAGAGATCATGGCCAGACTGGGGCATGCCGGGGAGCATCCGGAAGGTCGCTTCTATCCTGATACCTATCATTTTACTCGCAAAACCCAGGATCTTAGCCTGCTGAAACAGGCCTATGATGCCATGGCCGAACGATTGGCCCGTGAATGGCGTCAGCGGGCCACCGGACTACCGTATCGCGATGCCTATGAAGCGCTGATCATGGCATCCATTATTGAAAAGGAAACCGCGCTTGCTGATGAAAGGGCAAAGATTGCCGGTGTGTTTGTGCGTCGTTTGCAGAAACACATGCGCCTGCAGACTGACCCTACCGTCATTTATGGTTTGGGAGACCAGTATCATGGCAATCTGCGGCGTCGCGACCTGAAGCGCCCTTCGCCATACAATACTTACCTGCTGCGGGGTTTGCCGCCCACCCCCATTGCGCTGCCTGGCGGTGATGCCATCCACGCGGCTTTGCATCCGGCAGTGGGCAATGCCTTGTATTTCGTCGCCCGTGGCGATGGTAGCCACCAGTTTTCTGCTACCATTGCGGAACACAATACAGCCGTTCGAAAATATCAGCTCAAGGCTCATCGCAGGTAATGAAATCAGTGCGGTTCATCACAGTCGAAGGTATTGAAGGTGTCGGTAAAAGCACCAATCTAGCTTTTATCAGGGATTATCTTCGGAAATTTAAGCGGCAGGTGGTGCTCACCCGGGAACCGGGTGGTACGGCTCTGGGCGAAGAAATCCGCGATCTGCTGCTGGATCATCGTCATGATGGCATGGCTGCCGATACCGAGCTGTTACTGATGTTCGCCGCCCGGGCCGAACATCTCGCCCGGGTGATCCGTCCGGAGCTGGCAGCGGGAAAATTCGTGGTTTGTGATCGTTTTACCGATGCCACCTATGCCTATCAGGGCGGCGGGCGTGGCATTCCCGGCGAGCGTATTGCGATGTTGGAACGCTGGGTGCAAGGTGAGCTGCGCCCGGATCTGACCCTGTTACTGGATGTGCCGGTCGCACTAGGGCTACAACGTGCAGGCGCGCGCCAGGTGGCAGATCGTTTTGAGCAGGAGCAGAGTGAATTTTTTGATCGGGTGAGAAGCTGCTATTTGAGCATGGCGCGCCAGGAGTCGCATCGTTATCGACTCATCGATGCCTCTCTGGCTCTGGAGGAGGTGCAGCAGCAGATTGCCAATGTCCTGAATGAATCCATGGGAATAACAGTGACATGAGGCAGGCGCTGCTTGAATGGCATGGGGCACTCTGGCATTCCCTGGTGACCACTCTACAGGCGCGTCGTATGCCGCACGGGCTGCTGTTCCACGGCCCTGCCGGAGTGGGCAAGCATCTGCTGGCGCAGCAGCTGGTTGAGGCCGCGCTCTGCAGTCAGCCGGGTAGCGATGGTTGTGCCTGCGGGCAGTGCCGCGATTGCCGCCTGCTGGCCGCGGGTAACCATCCTGATCTGCGGCTGGTCGCCCCCCCGGAAGGCAAGGCACAGATCACCATCGATCAGATACGGGAGATCGGAGATTTCTTTAATCTCAAGGCCCAGTACGGTCTTCATCAGTGTGTGATCATCAGACCGGCCGACCAGATGAACGAGAATGCGGCCAATAGTCTGTTGAAAACGCTCGAAGAGCCCCCGGAGGGCGCCTTACTGATTCTGGTGACTGACCGCCAGGCCTCCATCAGCGCCACCGTGCGCAGTCGGTGTCAGAAAATTCTCTTTCGGCTACCGGACAGTCGCCTCACCCGGGCGTGGTTGGGAAAGCAGCTACCCGAAGCCTCTGACATTGATGCACTGCTGGCGCAATCCGGTGGGGCGCCCCTGAAAGCTGCGGCAATGGGCAGGGGAAATTTGCACAGGGAAAGACTGGCTGCATGGGATGAGCTGGAAGCCATTATCACCGGGCAGGCTGATCCGCTTGCCGTGGCCAGTCGTTGGTTAAAGTTAGCGGAGAAAGAATCGCTATATTGGATATATGGCTGGACAGTGGACATGATTCGCATAAAAATGCTTAAGAATCCGCCCCGGCTGAGCAACCCCGATTTGCAACCGCGACTGAAGGCTGTTTCAGAAAAAATAGAGATAAATATTATATACAAACAATTAGACAAGATATCTGAAGTCATTAGAAGGTGTAATGGTCCTCTCAATCAACAACTTCTGCTGGAAGATCTATTGATTGGCTGGCGACCAGACTGAGCACATGATCTGCAGGGAGGCACGCTGATGCAGGATACAGAAAGACAATGGAAACGACACACGAGCATGACAATAAGGTCGCCCCGGCACCGCGACAGGGTATTCTGTCGCTGGCGATCAAGGATAAAGGCTCCCTTTACTCCGCCTATATTTCGTTTTTCAAAGGCGGTGGCATCTTTATTCCCACCAATAAAAGCTATTTGTTGGGCGAGGAGCTATTTTTACTGCTGACCCTCATGGAAGAGACAGAAAAAATGCCGGTCATGGGCAAAGTGGTATGGATCAATCCCAGGGGCGCCCATGGACATTTTGTCCCTGGGATTGGCGTGCAGTTCATCGATAAAGACGGCGAACTGGTGCGCAACAAGATCGAAACCTACCTTGCCGGTGCCCTGCAATCGGATCGAATGACGCATACGATGTGAAGCGTGCGCAAGAGGAGAAATCACATTCCCCATCAAGGTGTGCTAAAGCTTGCTGATTGATTCACATTGTCACCTGGACTGTCTGGACCTGCCCGCCCTGGGCATGGATATGGACGCCGTACTGGCTGTCGCCCGGGAGCAGGGGGTAGGGCGGATGCTGTGTGTGAGCATTAGCCTGGAGACTTTCCCCCGGGTGCTGGCCCTGGCGCAGCACTACCCGCAAGTGCTGGCCTCGGTGGGGGTGCATCCCAATGAACAGGAAGGACGGGACCCTTCCGTTGAAGAATTGCTCGCACTGGCGGATGACGAGAATATTGTTGCCATCGGTGAAACCGGTCTGGATTATTTTCGCAGCGAGGGGGATCTGGGCTGGAAGCAGGATCGTTTTCGCCGCCATATCGAGGCGGCCAGGCGTGCCGGATTACCCCTGATCATCCATACTCGGGATGCCTTTGAAGATACACTGAGAATTCTGGAGGAAGAGGCAGGCGGTAGGGTCGGCGGGGTGATGCACTGTTTTACCGGTAATTGGGCAATGGCTCAGGCCTTTCTGGCACAGGGATTCTATATCTCTTTTTCGGGCATCGTTACCTTCAAAAGTGCCCGGGACTTGCAGGAGGCCGCAGCACGCATCCCTGAAGATCGACTCTTGATCGAGACCAATAGTCCCTACCTGACCCCGGTTCCCTACCGTGGCAAAGCCAATCAACCGGCCTATGTCCGCCATGTGGCCGAGCAGATTGCCGCCTTGCGGTCAGTTTCTCTGGAGCATATTGCTGCCGTCAGCAGCGCAAATTTTTCACGCCTGTTTGGTCTTTCAGGCTAGGCTTTCCAGAACTCGGTCCAGTTGCGCACGAGTGTTGTAGAAATGGGGGGAGAGGCGGATGCCACCGCCGCGCACGGCGCAGATTAGCCCTTGCCGCTGCAGGTGCTGATGCAAACTTGCCGTTTCCCACTGTCGGTGTCGGAAGTTGATGATCCCCGAGAGGCGTTTCGGTTGCTGCGCCGACAGCAAGCTAATGTTTCTAATAGATGACAGATTATCATGAAGATAGGTGCTATTTTTAAGAATAATTCTTGATATTTCCTCAATGCTACACTCCTGCAATAGTGAGAGGCTGGCATGTAAGCCGTGGATCCCCAGCATATTGGGACTGCCGCATTCGAATTTTCTGGCGCTGTGGGCAGCTTCCCATTCCCGGCGTTCGAAATCTCCCTGACGTTCCACCATATGCCAGCCGTATTGCGTCGGCCTGAGCCGTTCCCGGATAGCGCCACTGACATAAAATACCGCCAGGCCCTCGGGGCCCAGCAGCCATTTGTGTCCGTCCGCTGCCACGAAATCAGCCTGCAGGGCCTGGACATCCAGCGGCAGGGCGCCCAGACTTTGGATGGCGTCAATGCAGAAGAGGATTTGATGATCTTTGCAGAAAGCGCCGATGCGCGCCAGGTCCATGCGCAGGCCAGTGGCATATTGCACGGAGCTGATGGCTATCATCCGGGTCCGTTCATCAACCAGATTGAACAGGGCATCTTCAGGTGAGGCACTATCCTCAAGACAGGCCTGACGCAGACTGACACCCTGGTGCTGGAGTGACTCCCAGACGATACGATTGGAAGGAAATTCCTGGTCGCTGCTGACGATATTTTCACCCGCCTGCCAGGGGAGTCCCGCGGCTACCATCGACAGGCCCTCCGAGGTGTTTTTCAGCAGGGCGATATCATCCGGGGAGGGCGCATTCAGCAGCTGCTGTAACTGCTTTCTGAGCGTGCTTTCCGTGGTCAGCCAGCGGGAATAGTCCTGCGGCCCCTGATAGACGTTCTCATCGGCAAAGCATTTGATACATTCGGCAGTGCGCTGCGGCCACGGGGAGATACCCGCATGATTGAGGTAAATCAAGCCTTCCTTCTGGGGAAATTCCGCTGCAATCAGATGGTGCAGGTTCACAGACGGCTCCGGTTTACTGGATCTTATTTGACAGCACTCACCATATAGTCCACTGCCGCTTTGACCTGCTCATCTGAAAGGCTGGGCCTGCCGCCTTTGGCCGGCATGATGCTTGTGCCTTTAAAACCATGAATGGCGTGTTTGTAAAGCGTCTCGTTGCCTTTGGCAATTCTTGGTGCCCAGGCCTTCTTATCGCCGAATCTGGGTGCGCCGGCAACCCCCCACTGGTGGCACATGGAGCACACCTGTTTAAACACCGCCTTACCGTCGGCGGCCATGCTCAGAGGGCTAAGAGTGAGGCTCGTGCCCAGTACTGTGGCTGTAGTACAGATTTTTATTTTGTCGAGCAGGCGCATCTTCGTCATCTCCTTATAAAAATGATTAAGGTTTGTTGCTGCGGGATGTTTGCAGCAAAGGGCCTGTAATGTAGTCATCGTTGTCGGACAAATCAAGGATTATATGGCCTGCTGGCCACAACTGGACGCTAAATCAGGGGTTTTTCTGCGATTGGACTAGAGGCGCCGGCGCCAGCAGGGTGGCCAGCCCGGGATCCTGCAACAGATGATAAGCCACCAGCCAGGAACTCACCGACCAGAGCTGTTTGCGATTAGCGCGCCGGCCGACCAGCCGTCCCTGGCGCCCGTCATAATATTCCGGCCATTGTTCCCGTGCCAGTTTGTGTGAGGCCAGAGCAAAGGCGCGTTCCGCCAGATCCGACCGCCCGCCGAGCAGGGCTGCGCCAACAAAACTTTGCAGCAGGGCGGGCCAGTTGCCACCGTTATGGTATGACCACGGAATATTTTTGGCATCGCAGCCGGTCAGCAAAGTCCACTCCTGCTTCACCAGGGCCGGGTAACTGAGTTTTACCGGCATGGCGCCGATCAGGCTGTCCCAGCGGGCCTCATAGAGATCCAGAATTGCTGTGGTTTGGGTCTCATGGGCTATCCCATAGAGAATAGCGTATAAATTTCCACCGGCGAAAAAGCGAAAGTCCATCCGCGCCGGCCCGAGATTGGCCACAAAGAAGCCCGCCTGGTCCGGTAGCCAGTCCACCAGCCAGTCGGGGATGGATTGAGGACAAATGTTGAGCATATTACGACTGTCGGCACCGAATTCCTCGGTATCGAAGCGATGGATTTCATTCAGACGGGGCAGATCCAGCCAGTAGAACATACGCAAATAGGAACACAGGGCACGCCGGCGTTTTTCCGCCAATTTGATCAAGGGCAGTTGTGCCTCCTCAGGGTGCAGCAGCTGGCTGCCGGTTTCCAGTGCGGCATACAGCAGCACCTGAATTTCCAGGGGGTGACCATAGACGCCCAGGCGGCGATCCACCATGAAAGAACCGTCGGGGACCAGCAGGGTGGGTAAATCTTCCAGACGTTCACGTAGACACTGGTCGAGAATTGCGCGGATGCAGATTTGAAATCCGGGGCCGGATGCCAGGGTGGTGTCGCCTGTGACCCGGCAATACAGGCCCAGCAGGATCAGCCACCACAGCATGGAATCCACCGGTGTTACCCTGCCGATGGCCATATCGCCGTAATCCGCATGCAGGTGGATATTGCCCTTGCCGTCGTCCCGTACCCTGAAACTTGCCGGCATCACACCACTGACCCGGCTGTGACCTATATCGGTTTTGCGCCGATCATGTAGTTCCACCAGTAGACAGAGAAAATTACGGACGATCTCAGTATCACCCTCAATAAGAAAGACCATGGCTGCAGAGACAAAATCACGGATGAAGCAGTCGTGGTAATTCGTGGCCGCCATGCCGTCGCAGTCCAGGGAGGCAATGGTACCCACTGCCTGTCCCTGATATTCAATTATCGCGTCATATAACAGCTGTTTTGCCTCAACGGCCATGTTGGAGAGATTGTGGTCGGGCGTGGGCATGGTGAGTGGTCGTGTTCAGTTATGCCTTTTGATCGGTATCTGCTTCTTCCTTCCGCGCCTCGCAGAGGGCGCCCACACTGGAGCATGTGGATACGATATAGGGTACCAGCATTGTCAGGGCCATTTTGATTATAGTTATGGCAGACAGTTCACCGCTCATCAGCACGTCCCCCTGATTGATCAGAATCAGGATAATGCCCACGATCAGGGCATATTTCCTCGCTCGTCTGACGACATTGGGCTCACAGGCACAGTTTAGCCAAGCTTTCACAAGGGGTTAACTCCCATGGTTATGATTCTGCGTATGATCTATATAGGTAGCTTTATGAAAGAAAAACTAACACTTCAACAGTGGGTGTAGACCAATGAATCTAACTACGCATAATGTATATTATGTTAAATAG
>Ga0114931_10002244_pt1 | contig 24574 bp, 29 predicted proteins | sample 2SBtaG_FD_89579 | JGI IMG/M metagenome (GOLD analysis project Ga0114931, IMG submission 89579) | Deep subsurface microbial communities from Kolumbo volcano to uncover new lineages of life (NeLLi) - 2SBTROV14_V59a metaG | ecosystem: Environmental > Aquatic > Marine > Volcanic | place: Kolumbo... | reverse complement strand
TTGTTGAAAATATGATTACTTGCACTCCTAGTAAAGAATCGGTTTATTTAGAGGAAGAATTTGATGTTAAATGTGAATTTACTGATCCTTCTATGCCTGAAGAAGTAACTTTGTGTATTAGAAATGTTTGTGAAAAAGTTAAAAAAAGTGATGCAGTTATATCTTTTAATATTAACGATTCTGGTTTTCAAACATTAGTTGTAGAAGCTTCTGCTCAAGGATTTAAAGAAAGCGCTTTTTTTAGTATTAATGCAATTGATAGAGCTATTGTTGAAATAAATGATATCAAGGTTCCAGTTGATATTGGTTTTTCTGAGTCAGCTTTTTTGAAATTTAATATAAAGAGAGTGGGTTCAGGTCTTCCTCAAAATCTTAATATAAAAGTCAGTCATGAATTATTTAGAAAAGAATGGAAAATGGATTTTTTACCTGATACTCAGGAGTTCAATTTGGAGTTTTCAGGAAAAGATCTTAAAAGTAAAAGCAATGTATTAAAAATAATAGTTGATTACGAAGATGCGAAGGGGGAAAAATACACTGCTTCAAAGGATGTCAAAATTTATTTTAAGGAATTATCTTTTTTTGAAAAATTCCAGCTTTGGCTTAATGATTTTGAACTTTGGGTAAGTAATATTTTTTCATAAAATGAGAAAAGCAATTCCTGATACAAGTGTAATAATAGAAAGTCTTATTTCTAAGCAGATAAAAAATAAGAAGTTTAATTTTGATAAAGTTATTATTCATGAAGCAGTCCTTGCAGAACTTGAGAGTCAAGCTAATAAAAATAAGGAAACAGGTATTTTAGGTCTTGAAGAAATTGAAAGAATAAGACTTCTTTCTAAAAATAAAGTGGAATTTAAAGGTAATAGACCTGGTGATTTTGAAATTAAATTTGCTAAATCTGGAGAAATTGATTCTTTAATCAGAGATTTGGCTTACAAAGAGAACGGCACTTTGATTACTGCAGACGTTGTCCAAAGTAAAGTTGCTAAGGCTAAGGGCATAAAAGTTATTTTATTTAAATTTCCAACTCAAAAATCTAAGAAATTATTAGTCGAAAAGTATTTTGATAAGAATACTTATAGTGTTCACATTAAAGAGAATTGTCCTGTTTTTGCTAGAAAAGGAATACTTGGTTTAATTAAATATAAGAAATTATCAAAAAAAACATTATCTAAAGACGCAGTTCAGAATTTATCTAAAGACATTGTAGAATCTGTTAAAATGGATTCATCTGCGTTTATTGAATCAGATAGGAAAACTAATACTGTTTTAAGAATTAATGATTTTAGAATTGCTATCATTCGCCCTCCTTTATCTAATGGTTATGAAATTGTTATTCAAAAAATTTTGAAAAAACCTCATTTTGCAAATTATAAAATAAGTAGTAAGTTAACTAGTGCTTTGTTTAGGAGTAAAAACAGTGTCTTAGTTATAGGATTGCATGATTCTGGAAAAAGTTCTTTTGTTAGAAGCTATGCAAAAAAATTATCTGAACAAAACAAAAAGGTAGTTTTTACAGGAAATCAAAGAGTTTCTATTCTAAACAATTTTTCTCATTATTCAATTTGTCCTGAACTCATGGAGATTTTATCTTTAGTCAAACCAGACAAGGTTATTATTGATGAAATTGTTAATGGAGATGAATACAAATTATTTAATGACTTATCTTCTTCAGGCGTTTGTGTTGTTGGTTTAATGTCTTCAGATAGTGTCCTTAACGCTATTGAAAAATTTACAAAAAAATCTGATTCAAAAATTATTTCAAACTTTGTTGATTTAATTATTTTAATGAATAAAGGTAATATTGATAAATATTATAAGGTTAAAAAAACTGTTAAAGGATTTGTTATTTCGGATTTTAATTCTGAAAAAATAATCTTGGAACATAATGATTGATGATGGCAGGCATACTAATATTTGGAATCTTAGGATTTATTATTTCTTTATATGGATTTATTGTTCAGCAAAAGTTGAAATTGTCTGATACTTATGTTCCGTTATGTGACTTTTCAGATAAGATTTCTTGTAGTGCTGCATTTACGAGCAAATACGGTGAACTCATAGGAATTCCAAACACGCATCTTGGTTTATTGTTTTTTGTGTCTGTTGTATTATTTGAACTTTTAGGTCTTAGTTTAGTCGTTTTTGTAATAACAGGTATGGGTTTTTTAATTTCTCTATACCTTGCGTATCTGCTTTATATTAAAGTAAGAAGCGTTTGTGTTGTTTGCACAGCAATTTATTTAATAAATTTATTGCTATTTGTTCTTTCCACACTTAATCAGTTTTTCTAAGAATTATGCTGCTATGTGGTTGTTGGCACATTGACTTTCATAGCTTGATAATCTTGCGTGAACTTTTAATCGGTAGTTATTATATCTGTTGGAAAGCGTTTTTAGAATAAATCGTTTTTTAGTTCGTATTGTTTCAGTTTTATCACCCAGTATACAAAAAACAACATTAGAGAAACATAACTATTATATAAATGTTTCGATGTTCATCGTCTTATAAAGGGTATTTATTTACAATAGGGTAAAATAATAATTATTTTCTATATGGTAAATAAGTTTATATATTTCTCGTCGACAGTATTTATTAATGAGAGGATAAAAGTACATTATAAATAAAATTGCACAACTTTTTTAAAGATATGAAAATACATTAATAAACATGTTAGACATAAAACTATTAAGAGAAAATCCAGAAATAATAAAGAATGATTTGAAAAAAAGAAAAGACATCAAAAGAATTAAATTAGTTGATGAAGCAATTAAACTTGATTCTGACTGGAGAAAACTTAAATTCTCAGAAGATGATTTAAGAAAACAAAGAAACTTTCTTAGTAAAGATATAAATAAAGCAAAAAAAGAAGGAAAAGACATAAAACCAATTCTTGAAAAAGCAAAAAAAGTTCCTGATGAAATAAAAAAATCAGAAGAAAAAAGAAAGAAATTAGAAGAAAAAATAGTAAAAATTCTAAGAAAACTTCCAAATATTATGCATGAATCTGTTCCATACGGTAAGGATGACACAGAAAATATAGAGATAAAAAAATGGGGAAAAATAATTAAAAAGAATTTTGATTTATTATCTCATCAAGATGTAGCAGAAAATTTAGGTGTGGCAGATTTTGACAGATCCGCAAAAATATCAGGAGCAGGATTTTATTTTCTAAAAGGAGATTTAGCATTATTAAATCAAGCAATAATTAGACTTGCAACAGAAAATTTAGTAAAAAAAGGATATACTTACACTGAACCTCCATTAATGCTAAATAAAGAAGCATATGAAACAGGGGTTTCACTCGAAGACTTTGAAAATATGATGTACAAAATTGAAGGGGAAGAAAAATATATGATTGCAACAGCAGAGCATCCTCTCTTAGCTCAATTTATGGATGAAACACTAAAAGAAGAAGATTTACCAATAAAACTAGTTGGCTACAGCATGTGTTTTAGAAGAGAAATAGGAAGCCGCGGAATTGATACTAAAGGATTTTTTAGAACTCATCAATTCAATAAAGTTGAGCAAGTGATAATCTGCAAACCAGAAGATTCTTGGAAACTACATGAAGAACTTCAAAAAAATGCAGAAGAATTAATGCAACTCTTAGAACTGCCATACCACGTAGTAAATATTTGTACAGGGGACTTAGGCAATTTTGCTGCAAAAAAATATGATATAGAAGTTTGGATGCCTAGACAAAATGAATACAAAGAAACTGGCTCAAACTCAAATTATACAGATTATCAAGCTAGAAGAGCAAACATAAAATATCACAAAAACGCAGATAATTCTCGTCCATTTGTTCATACGTTAAACAATACGGCTCTTGCAACATCCAGAATACTAGTTGCCATTTTAGAGAACTATCAGAATAAAGACGGAAGCATAACTATTCCTAAAGCACTAAGACCTTATATGTTAGGCAAAGAAAAAATAGGCAAAGCTTAATCCCAGCCTTCAGATTCTTCAATAAGTTTATTTACAGCAGCATCTGAAGCTTTCTCAATTTTTTTAGAAGAGCAATAAGGACATTCTCTTACTTGTTTTCCCTCAACTCTTTGAAACTGATATTTACAGTCTGGACAAGTATATCTAATCATTTTTTGCTTTAAGTCTTTAATTGTTGTAGGCTCGGCTGAAGGTGCACTTTTTACTTGTTCAGAAATCTTTCTATGACTACTATCAAAACATGTTTTACACACATACGCCTTTCTTGTTTCATCAAAACTTATTTCCCTCATAGGCACAGTTCTTTTACAAGCCCTGCACACAATAGGTGTATTTGGATCTTCCATATTTTCCCCTCGTTAACATTCATTATCTTAGGATTATTTAAACATTTTGGAAAAGTATAAAAACTTATTCTACAAGTCTTTAAATATGGCAAAAATAGGTGGGCTTTGGTTTTTACTCTTAGGAATAGCTATGATATGGTTTTCCTTATTTATTCAATCAAAAAATGATAGTGCTAAAATGTCATTATTCATAATTGTAGGCTCTGTTTTTATCATGATAGGAACATTTAAGCTTATAAAAAAAATAATTCTAAAAGACATAAAAACTCCTGTTCAAAATCAACAAAGATCTCAAAATCAGTCTCAACAGCAAAACCCGTTTCAACGCCAACAACCTCAAATTATAAGATGTCCTAACTGTGGCGCTAGAAACTATGCGACTAATCCTTTTTGTTCATATTGCAAAATGAGATTCAGGTAGGGTTTGTCCCAAGTATTAATATTTTGTATTGCAAAAGATGTGTTGCATCCTGTCTGGTGCAAAATGATTGCGTCAAACAAGCTACATGAATCGCTTGTTCTCCTAAACTATTTGGCAATACAAAGACTCTTGGAACAAATCCTCAAAAAGTTATATTTTATAAAAAGAGTCTTTGATAGTTCATAAATATGTTATTTGCTGTTTCTTCAGGCGTAAATCCTTTTATTTCAGCTATTTTTTTTACACCTAATGCAACATTTGCAGGAGTGTTTCTTTCTCCAGGATTTGGAGCTAGATAAGGAGAATCTGTTTCTGTTAACAACTGATTAATATTTGTGTACTGAACCATTTCTTGAAGTTGTTGAAGTTTTATTATAATAGTTGGAATAGAAAAATTCCAGCCATTATCTGCTACTCTTTGCATTAGTTTCTTTTTTCCCATAAAACAATGCATCACAGGATTCTTAAGAGTTGATGATTCAAGCATTTCAATAACGTCTTGTTCTGCTTTTCTTGAATGAACTATCAAAGGTAATTTTCTTTTTTCACTTATTTCAATAAATTTTTCAAAAGCTTTCTTTTGAATTAGTTTATGTTTATCACCATGAGGATTATCATCTCCAAATTTATAGTCTAATCCTACTTCTCCTAAACCGACAAGTTCTTTATTCTTTTTTATAAAATCAAGTTCTTCTTCAACCTGTTCCCAAGAATCTTCTACTACATGAACAGGATAATAACCTAGTGCAGGTTTTAGAATATCATATTTTTTAGCAAGTTCTAAGACTTTCCTATTACTTTTAGGATGCACGCCATTGATTATTATTGCTTTAACTCCTGTGGTCTTGCAATTATCTATTACTTTGGGTAAGTCTTTGTCATATTCTCCTAAGTCAAAGTGTGCATGCACATCTACTAAGTTTAAAGCCATACAATCTTAGAATTATTTGGTTATTAAAAAGCTTTTCACACAACAAATATTATAAAGAGCTCTAAACTCAATATTCATATGAGCTATTTTATTATAATTAGGGGGCCTTTGGGTTGCGGAAAATCTAGTATTTCAAAAATAATTTGTGAAAAATTAAATGCAGAATACATTTCAGTAGATAAAATTCTAGAGGAACATGAACTTGAAGATGACAAAGAAGAAGGTTATATTTCTCAGAAAAGTTTTCTAAAAGCAAATGAAATTGCAATTAAAGTATCAAAACCACTTTTAGAAAAAGGAAAAAGAGTTGTGTTTGATGGTAATTTTTATTGGAAATCGCAGTTAGATGATTTGACTAGCAAACTTAAGCATCCTCATAAAATATTTACATTAAAAGCACCTTTAGATGTTTGTATAAAAAGAGACTCAAAAAGAGTCCCGCCTCATGGAAAGGATGCAACAAAAGCAGTTTATACTAAATCAACAGAATATGACGCAGGAATTAATATTGATGTTACAAAACCAATAGATGAATGTATTAAAGATATTTTTTCTTATGCAGACGAGACGAGGCAACACTGCCTGTTTTAACTCGTAGATACGACTCGTCTCTCGGCATCGCAGAAACTCGCTTTTAGAAAATGCGTCGCACCACGTCCTTTAGGGTGTGGGTAGCATTTTCGCGAGTTTCTTACGATTTATCATAACTCAGATAAAATGGTTTTTAATCGATAAATATTTGTTTTCTATATGGCAAATAATTCTTTTACTATTTGTTAGTAGTTAAAAAAACGAAACATTTAAATAGTTCATCTTGCACACTACTATTAGGTGAGAACATGATAAATACTTTAGAAACAAAAGTTACAAAATTTGATAGAACAAATCAAACAAACGAAAGTTATAGAGAAGGCACAAAACTGGTCTTGAACTTTTACGAAGGCTCAGGTTTTAACACATAATCATCACATTCACCCAGGAACCGGCGGGGCTTATAGTCATTGAAACACCTCACCCCTTCAAACCCTTTTTTTCAAGCTCCTCCGGTTCACCCTTTTTATTTCTTTCAAAACAATTAAATAAAATTAAATTAAAGGTTAACAAAGATGTATGAAAAATCTATTCAAGTAACAGAAATCTTAACAGGTGCAGAAGAATTCTTTAAAAATCCATTAAATAAAATTATTGATACAGAAAGTTATGTTCTAAGCGGAGTATATACAGATCAAGACAAAGGCGAATTTATCAAAACAATCTCTTCACTAGAACAAAAACTAAGCGAAGGAAAAATGGATTCTCATAATATAATTGCAATAACAACAGCAGTATCAGAAGCAATTCAAAATGCAAAAGAACACACCTTAGCATGGGATAAAGAAAGCAAGATATATCTCGAAGCAATAATAACTGACACATATGATTTAATTGCAATTATAAGTGAAGGAAAAGAATTTAAATTAAATACTTTAAAACATTTGTTAGAATCAGATTTTGATATTATAAAAGAACACGAAAAGAAAAAATCTCAAACCCCTAAAGACAGAATTAAAAATAATAGAGGCTATGGCTGGAAATTCATAAAAAAAACATCAGACATAATTATTTACTCAGGATATTTTAATCAAGAAACAGGAAAATACCACACTAACATAATCCTAGGAAAAAACAAACATTAAAGAACAGAATTTATTGCCTTCTTAACATCAGCAAAAACATCTTCAATTGATTGTTCACCATTTATTTCAAAAACTTTTATACCTTTCTCTCTTAGAAATTTTTTTATAGGCTGAGTTTTCTCGTGGTAAATTGCGAGTCTTTTTATAATTGCTTGAGGTTTATCATCATCCCTTGTAATGATTTCTCCACCAGCAGCCTCACATTCTTCAATATCTTTTTTAGTTATTTTATCTTCAATTAAAATCTTTTTTGTAGCACTACAAATTCTTCTTTTTCCAAGTCTTCTAACAGTTTCTTCTTCACTAATTTCTAAGAAAATTACAAAATCAACATTCACGTGCTCAGTTACAAACTGTGCTTGAAATAAAGTCCTTGGAGAACCATCAAGTAAAATGTTAGGCGTATTATTAAGTGCATCCAATACCATTTGATTAGTGATTTCATCGGGAACTAAATTGCCTGCATCAATGATTTCTTTGACCATTCTTCCTCTTTTTGTATCTTTTTCTCTTTCTTCTCTAAACAAATCGCCAGTTGAGACTTGTTTTATTCCAAATTCTTTTTCTATTAATTCAGCCTGCGTTCCTTTTCCACAACCTTGTGGACCCATTATTAATCCAATCATCCTAAATACCCCTTATCATAATCTGTTTTGTATTCTTTTTTCCAAATTTCTTTTAATTTTACTAGAATAGGTTTAATTTCAAGTTTAATTTTTTTCCACTCATTATTAATTTCAACAACAAATTTAGCGGCTTCTTCCTCTCCATAATCAAGACCAAATTCTGTAAATTTTCTAAGCAAATATATACACTCAGCGAATAATTTTCTTACAACAGTAACATCCTCAGAATTTAAATTTCCGGTTTCTTTCATACTACTAAGACTGGTATCAGGTTGAAGTAAACTTTCCAAAAGTTCTGCGTAATACTCAATTTTGTTGTGTTGTTTTTTTAGAATTTCTCTTAAAATATTATCCTCTTTACTAATAGAATCTATTTCAAATACTCTAACCATTTGTTTATAATCCGGAAGATCATATTTTTTCTTAAGTTCCTCATAATTGTCTTTCATAAATATTCAAGAAAAAGAGTTAGTTTTTAACGTTTATGATTTTAGAAATCACCTAGTGTTTTCTTTTTTTCTGGTTGTTTTATTCCAAAGAAATCTCTAATTAATGATTCGTATAAAACAGTTATTTTCATGTTCCAGCTCTCAGGAAAACATTCTTTGTAACGAGGCCAAGCATATCTTTCATCAAGAAAAATTATAACTCCTCTATCAGTTTCTGACCTAATACAACGACCAGCAGATTGCAAAGTTCTATTAAAAGCAGGAAAAATATATCCATACTCCCAGCCTCTTCTAAATTTCTGATCATAATACTTAATCAAAGCATTGGACTCGAGGTCGGGTTTTCTAAGAGGCAAACCTACAACAATTACTCCTTTTAAAAAATCACCTGGTAAGTCAATACCTTCTCCAAAAGAACCAGATGTAACACCTAGTAAAACTGCTCCTGTATTTTTGTAACCTTTGAAGTTTTCAAGCATTTCTTCTTTTTCTTGTTTACTTAAACCTTGTTTTTCTACAAAAACTGTTTTTTCACAATCATTCATAAATTTATATACATCATCTCTTAATTTGTAACTTGGAAAAAATACTGCGGAATTTCCTGGAATCACATTAACTGATTTTGAAACAATTTCAGCAATGTGTTTGTACTGTTCTTCTGATCTTGACTCATATTTTGTGCTTGTTTGAGGCACTATAATATTAAGTCTGTTTTCTTCAGGAAAAGGGCTCTTAAGCGTTAATTCTTTAGTATTTGCACGATCAAAGCCTAAAATTTCACCATACATATGAGTAGGAGTAAGCGTTCCACTCATTATTATTGTTGAAGCAGACTCACTAATTACAGGAGCACTAATTATTCCCGGATCAAGACATTTATAGCTCAAAAATAGTAGCTCTTCATTGTGACCAGGCATCCTTGAAAATATTCTTGTAAACCCTTCATCTGTCCCAAGCCACGCATAAAGAAACATAGCAACAGAACCTATATAAGACGTTTTTTGCTCTTCTCTAATATCTACAGCAGCATCTTCAAAAGCGTCAGCTAGTGCTTCATAACTCATTATATCATTAACATCATCAACAAAAGTTTCTTTTCTAAAATAAACTTCATTTTGTTCAGATTTTTCAGAATAAGATTCCAGTATTTTCATTAAAGCGTTTAGATATTTTATTAAATCGTCTCTTTTGAATTTTTCAGCTTCAAAAATTGCTCTTTTTAAAATAATATTGGATATTTTTTCTGAAGCCAAATCTTTAATCCTATTGGGCAGATTGTGAGCTTCATCTACAATAATTACTGCATCACTAAGCTCTTTTCCTATTTTTGTTAGGAAAGAATCTCTTATCTTAGGATGAAACATATAATAATAATCAGTAATAATTACTTTAGCTTCTTTACCCATAATTATTCCAACTTCATATGGACAAACCTCATATTTTTCAGAGATGTCAATCATTTCTTCAGTCATAGCAGGACCTGTTTCTTTTAACTCAGAAATAGCTGCTTTAGCATTAAATGAAAGTTGTTCTCCTTGTTTAAGGTTGTTAAAAAAATTACATTTATTATCTTCTCTTAGAACTTTACAGTACTCAGCAAAATCTTTTGTTCCTAGGGCGTGAACTCCTGATTGTAAACACATATGTTTTTTTCCAATAATGTCAACAGCTACTAATTTAACATCGTGTTTTTTCTTTATTTCTCTAATTGTTTCAATTGCGATTTTGTGTTGAGTGTGCATGGGTGTTAGAAAAAAAATGGTTTTATCCGTTCTAATAGCATTTGATAGAGTTGCAGCAATACTCGCAGCAGTTTTTCCAAGACCTGTAGGTGCATGAGCTATAAGATGTTTATTATTTCTCACAGCATCATAAATAGCGTCAACTAAAACATCTTGAGTTCCTCTTATTTTATCATACGGAAATAATGATGTAGACATGAGAAAAAGTAATTCTGCTTTTTATTTAATAGTATCGAAGAATTATTGGGATTTTTTCCTATTCATAGATTCCTTAGCTTTTTTAATAAAATGCTTGGTTTTGTGCTTAATTTTGTCAATAGTGTTATCCACAACAGGGTCTGCTTGTTTAATATAACGCTCTATTTCCTTGTTGTATTCATGTAAAAGAGCGTTTAAGTTCTTTATTTTGTTTCCATACGCGTTAAAGTACACTATAGAATTAAGTTGACATTTATCTTTTTCTTCAGGATTTTCAGCACTATAACCTATAGGAATTATTGCTTGTGGTCTAACTTTTTCAGGTATTCCAAATTCAGAAGATAAAAATCCTTCGTCAAATGAACCAATCCAACAAGCTCCAAGACCTAGAGCGTGAGCCGAAAGAAGTATGTTTTGAATTGCAGCTGCTGCATTTTGAATTGAATAAAGTCTTTGTCCTCTAAGACCATAGTAGCTTTCAGTTCTTTCAATATCAGAGCAGACAATTATTAAAAGTGGAGCTTCAGATATCCAGTATTGTTCTGAACAATGATCCGCAATTAATCTAATTTTGTTTTTGTCTGTTATAACAATAAACCTATAATCCTGAAGATTCCCAGAACTTGGAGCTTTAGCTGCAGCATCTAGAATTAGACACACTTTATCAAATTCTACAGCTTTTTGAAGATACTTTCTGATACTTCTTCTTGTTTTTATACAGTTAAATGCCTCCATACTATCTTTTTTAGTGAGAATTCTTTATATATTTTGCTACCTTTGCAATACAAACTATTAAGACTTGGGACAAACCCTCTTTTTGAGTTAAATTTATATACTGCTCCGACTATGAATAGGTATGGAAATAAGAATTGATACTAATAAGGATTCAAGTGATGAAATTAAAAAAGCGATTCGAATGCTTAGAGCTTATCTTGGAGGATATTCAGATTCAGATAATCTTGAACAGTCTTACAGCAATAAGACACATAATGAACAATCATCTATTCCTGAACCTTCTCCGGGGATGTTGAACATGTTTGGAACGGATGAACCACAAACTTATAATGATGACGATGATGATAAATCCGAACCAAAAGTAGAGATAATAGAATATTAAAAATGGATAAAAAAGAATTGCTTGAAAAGAGATTTGAGTTTTTTGACCATACGGCTGACGCTTTATTTAGAGCTTATGGAAGAGATTTGATTGAAGCATTTAGCAATGCTGCTTTTGCTCTTTCTGCAATAATGACTGATATTGAATTAGTTAGTCCAAATAGAAAAAGAAGACTTGTTGTCGAATCTAAAAATGAAGAATCTTTACTTTATGACTTCTTAGAAGAAATTATTTATCTTATCGATGCAGAAAATTTCTTTTTATCCAAAATAGCAGAGTTAAAAATAAGTTGTCAAGCATTCAAATGCAGACTTGAAGCAGAATTATTAGGAGACGATGCATCAAACTACACTGTTTATGCAATAGTTAAGGCAATAACTTATAATGAGATGTTAATAATAAAAGAACCAGGTTTTGTAACAGTACAAGTAGTTCCTGATTTATAGACGGAAACCTTTTAAATAAAGGCTATTTTTCTTATAAACATGAGTGACATTATAACAAAGAAAATTAATGATTTTTCTTATTTAGTAGAAAAATCTAAAGATATGAATGTTCCTGTTAAAATATTTGCATCAAAAGAACTCATGAAAGACATGGAAAAAGATAGATGTATAGAACAAGGAATAAATGTATCAAAATTACCAGGAATAAAAGGATTTTCATTAATGATGCCTGATGCTCATCAAGGATATGGTTTTTCTATTGGAGGAGTTGCTGCAATGGATTGTGAAACTGGTTGTATTTCTCCTGGAGGAATTGGTTTTGATATTAATTGCGGTGTAAGACTACTAACTTCTAATTTAGAAAAAAATGATGTTTATCCAAAAATTATTGAATTGCTTAACGAGCTATATAATAATGTTCCTCCAGGTGTTGGAAAAAAATCTCTTTTCAAATTAACAGACGATGAACTTGATGAAGTTATGAAAAGAGGTCCTGCTTGGACTGTTGAAAGAAAACTTGGAACAAATAAAGATTTAGAGAACTGTGAAAGTAATGGTTATTTAAAAGGTGCTAAACCTGAAAAAGTAAGTCAAAAAGCAAAAAATAGAGGAAGATCTCAACTTGGAACACTTGGTTCTGGGAATCATTTTTTAGAAATTCAATATGTTGACAAAATATTTGACAGTGGTATTGCAAAGGCATTTGGAATAAAAAATGAGGGACAAGTAGTTGTTTTAATTCATTGTGGTTCTCGTGGTCTCGGTCATCAAGTGTGTTCTGATTATTTAAGAGCTATGGAAGATGAATTTCCTGAAATAGTTAAAGAATTGCCTGAAAAAAATCTTATTTATGCTCCTGCAAAAAGCAAATTAGCAAAAGATTATTTTGCTGCGATGTGTGCAGCTGCAAATTTTGCATGGACAAACAGACACATAATCGGTCATCAAACAAGACTTAGTTTCAAAAAGATATTTGGAAAGGGAGTTAAATTAAATACTGTTTATGATGTTGCTCATAATATTGCAAAAAAAGAAATACACGAAGTTGACGGAGAAAATGTGAATGTTTATGTTCATAGAAAAGGTGCTACAAGAGCATTTGGCCCAAATAATCCTGAAATTCCAAAAAAATATCAAAAAACTGGTCAACCAATTTTTATTCCTGGTTCTATGGGAACATCATCTTATGTTTTGGTTGGAACGCAACACGCTATGAAAGAAAGTTTTGGTTCTACCGCGCATGGAGCTGGTCGTTTAATGTCAAGACACAGAGCAAATTTAGAATTTAAAGGTCAAACACTTAAAGATCAACTTGAAAAAAATAAAATTTATGTTAAAGCTGCTTCGATGAGAGGCATTAGTGAAGAAGCTCCTAATGCATACAAAGATGTTGATGAAGTTGTTAAAGTTAGTCACGATGCAGGTATAGGAAAACTTGTTGCAAGACTAAAACCTATTGGTGTAATTAAAGGATGATTCTTTCAAAACTCTTAAATAATACTTAAAATTCTTAAAAATTAGGAGGAAAATAAAATGGGAGAAAATTGTTGTAATCACGAAGATATGGATTCGCTAAGTTGTTGTGAAAATAAAGAAGAAGGTTGTGGTTGTGGAGATAGCTGTGTGTGCTCAGAACCAATGAAACCTGAAGAATAACTAGCTAAACTTAAAGAATATGAATTAGCTCTTAAAGAAGAATTAAAAGCTGTTAGTGAAGCTATTGGGAAATTAAATAAAGAGAAATAATTTTTTTATGTTTATTTTGTAATGCGAAACTTGATTTAGATAATTCTTGTTTGATGTTTGTTAAGAAAAAATAATCATCTTAATTTAGATGATTTGTAAATGTGTGTTTTATGTCCTTCTTCAAATTTTATTATTTTTGCATTAATATTTCTCTTTTTTAATTCTTCTTTTAATTTATCTACAAAGAATTTTTGATCATAACCCAGACAGATAAAATCTGGTTTTATTTCTTCTATAACTTTGTATTTATCATCTAGATTTCCAAGAACTGCTTTTGTGACATAAGAAAGATTATTTAAAACTTTTAGTCTGTGTTGTTCGGAATTTTTTGGTTTTTTCCCTTTTAGAATTTCAACAGTTTTATTTCTTCCAACGACGACAAACAATTCGTCTCCGAATTTTTTTGCTTCAGTTAGATGGTGTTCGTGTCCTTTGTGAAAAATATCATATGTTCCAAAAACTAATACTTTAGTCATTTTTATAAATCTATTATTTTTCCTTCGCTACCAACATTGATTACTTTTGTTTTACCAATGGTTTCTTCTAGTCCTTGTGCTTCATGCACATGACTACATAGCAATATGTCTGGTTTGAATTCTTGTATTGCATCAAATACTCCTGAAGAACCAGGAACAAATTTAGACAATTGTTCCATCTTAGAATTTTTTGGATGAACGTGCGTTATCATTATTTTCTTTTTTAGATATGCTATTTTATCGTGTCCTTTTTTCAAGGTATCATGAATTTCCTTTTCCGTTATGCGATGTATTCCAATATTTGCTGAACCACACCCAAATATTCCTATGTCTTCATATCTTACAGAGTAACCATGTAAATGTTTTGCTTTATTTATGTATGCTAAGAAATCTGCTGTTGATATGCTTTCATGATTTCCTGATATTAATAACATTTTCAAATGTTTATCTTTGAATGGTTGCAAAATATTTTCTATTGAATCATCATCAATTATATCTCCACACAAAACTACTAAATCCACATCATTGTCTTTAGCTTTTGTTGCTAATTTTTTGGCTACACCTAAATCTCCGTGTATATCTCCTGCACCTAGAATTTTCATTTTTGCACCTTTTGGTGTTGGAGATTTAAAATTATTTTAATTTTTCTATCTCCTGCACCTAGAATTTTCATTTTTATCTGTGCCTTATTTCTATGTCTTCTGTTAAGTTTATGATTGTTGAAGGTTTTCCTGTTTTTGTTCCTTCATAGATTATTAATTTAACCGAGTTTTTTATTGATGGTTCCAAATCGTCTGTTGATGTCATAAAATTCATTCCGGTACTGTTTGCACTTGTTGCAACAACAGGAAGTTTTAATTTTTCAACAACTTCTGAAAACCAATTATTTGGAATTCTAACGCCTATTGTGTCTTTTCCTTGATTAACATTTTTTGCAATAGCATCTTTGTTTTTTAATTTTAGAATTAGTGTGAATCTGTGTTCTTGTCCATTAAGATCTATGTATTGTCCTAATTTTTCTACGTATGGTTTTTCTTTCTCGCCTACGTAGCAATTATCATACACCCATTTTTTTGATGGAGCAATTATAGAAAATGGTTGCATGCTACTTTTTTTGAGAGTTCTTATTTTTTGAACTAATTCTTCATTGGTTGCGTTGCAACCCAGACCATAAATTGTATCTGTAGGATAAATAAAAACTTCTTTACCTAACCTTTCCAAATATCTTCTTTTTGATTTAAGGAATTCTTCTTTATTTATAATCATAAAAAATAAGAATGATGCACAATTTAAAAAGTTAATTGAAAAACATATGCTCTTTTAAAGCGTTTTTTAAAGACTTTCTTCGTATTTCTTGTTGCCAATAGAAGTTATCTAAAAATCTTATTTTTTCTTCATATAGCTCCCAAGTCATGAATTCGCGGTTTTTCATGCAAATTCTCCTCCTGATTCTCTTACAAAGTCTTTCATTAAATCTTCCTCTTCTTGAGGTATTAAGTGGTGTTCTACCATTATTGGCACTATTCTTTCTGCATAATTGTTGTATTTCATGTTTTCACCTCGCATGTTTTAACGGTTATTGTTTTTATTTGATTGAAAAATAAGTCTTTTATAAAGTCAGTATTGAGTTCGCTGCAAGTTGCTAAGTTTCTCGTCATTATTAATCACCTCTATTAATTATTGAGTTTTGTTTGTTTAAATATGCCACGTCAACACTTGTCCAGTGCTTTTTGTGTTTCTATTAAATAGTAATTAAAAAGAAAAATATTTAAATAAGCTTATGTCTTTTCTATTTATAAACAGGTTAAAATTATGGTAAGATTTGGAGAAGTACTAAATTATTTTGAAGGATTGCCTTTTGACTTAATTTCTGACTTTGAAAATTATTCTTATTGCCAAAACGAATTTGAAAATCCAAAAAATATTCTAGCAATAAATTTTCATTATGCATCAAATGAAAAAACTAATGAAGCCAAAAAACTAATGAAAAACACAATCAAAAGATACTCAAGATGGAAGTTTGGCTCATCTAAAGAAAAAAAACTTTCAAACGAACAAAAGGTAAAACTAGTAAACGATATTTATCACGCGTGTCAAATAGTTGATCAAAATTCTACAAGACCAAAAAGATACGTTTTTGAAAAAACCAATGAAAAAACTGTAAGATATATTGAACAAACATTTTTTGAAGACATAGCTTACTTAATGAATGTGTGTAACATAAATCCTAGGGGATTAACACATTATGATTATTTTAAACATTTAGACAATCTTCAAAAACAAACAATATCTCAAGATATTAGAGTTGAAAATCCATTTAAATTATTATCTGAAGAAAATTCAAGAGATATTTTTAATATTAATACAATTACGGAATTATCTTTAGGATTATTTCCAAAAACTATTGGTCTGACAGCATTGTTAGATAATAATGAATCTGAATTTGATGAAATTCTTGGTTATTATAAACAAATTCACAAATCTACTAAATATTACGATTTATTGATGTATGCAAAAATAGCTGATTTTGGCGAAAAATTAGTTATAATTGATAAAAATAATAAATTGCCTTGGGGAAACGCAATGAGAAATATTGCAAGATATTCTCGTAAAAAGAAAAATGGATGAACAAGAACTTATGAATAATGATTTTTATTTGCACAAAACTAATTTAAAAAATATAAAAAAAACTTTTCGAAAAACAGAGAAAAGAAACAAACAACAAGAAATTATAAATTTAACTATTGGTACATATCAAATATTAAAAAAAACACATGATAAAAGGCAAAGAGAAGAAGAATTAGAAACATTAATTGCTCTATACATAGATATGAATAGAAGATTTGATTATATTAATCAAGATTCATTATCCATATATGATGTTATAAATTATTATGAAGATGTTTTTAGAGCAGCAAAAATAATTGATGTTATGCAAGATTCTGTTCAAGTTTATGGTAATGATTTAATCGGTGATGCAAGACTTATGTTAGAAAGAGATTACTTTAGAAAAATGGGTGTCTTAAAAAACAATCCTTGGAGCGGAGAAGATATGGCTTTTATGTCAATTGTTTTTGATAATCAGAATATTGATGAAATATACGGAGATAGAGTTCACGATTCGAGTGATTTTTTGTATAAAATGATGCGGAATAAAGACACTGATTCTCTCTTATATTCATATGCTGTTGCAACAAATTTAGATTTTCAAGACTTAGCTGATGAAGACTATTATTTTTTATTTACTTCAAGAATTGCAGATTATGGTTATGCTGTTGCATTAACTGATAGTTCATGGAAACTTCCAAAAGCACAAACCCAAAGATTTGTAGAAAACAATTTAGGTCTTAATTCAAATAAAATAGTAATAGGGAAGGATGGCAATATAATTCAGTAATCACTCAACTTCTTTTCAACAATAGTTGTATTTCCTCCCGCGCCTGTGTGCTTTGTAACTTGAATAAATTTTCCTTCTTCAAGTTTAGCAATTTTTCTTTGGAAAGTTTTATAAGAAGATATTCCTCCTTCTTTTTGATATGCTTTATAGAGTTCACCAATTTTTTTCCCAGAATGATTCTTAACAAGTTCATAAATCATTTTTGCCTCTTTTTCAAGTTCGGCAGAGTTCTTTATAGTGAAGTCATCAAGTTTTTTTATAGCTCCCTTAACATCTTCTTCTTCGATTTTTTTCTTTGATTTTTCCTCAGCTTGAAGCGCTGATTCCTTTAACAAAAATAATCCTGAACGCATATCTTTTAGTTCCGCAGTTTTTTTAACGACAAGATTTAATGCTTCAGGATTCCATATGCCTGAAACAAATGCATAATCTGCTCTAACTTTTATGATTCCTTCAGTTTCTTTAGCAGTGTATTGTCTAAATTCTTGAAGTTCAGGAACAAGTCTTGATTTAATTCTTTCATCAAGATCAACTAACCACGAACGATAGTTTGTAATTAAAAAAATTGCTTTATGATAAATTTCTTCTAATACAAAGTAAAGAAAATCATAATCTTCAACTTTATCAATTTCATCAAAAACAAACACAGCTCCAGTTTTATTAATTATTTGAGCAATAACTTTGTATAAATCAAATGTTTTTTTGTTTTGAGTAAATTTAAAACCTACTTGATCGCACATTTCCAAAAGAATTTTGTAAGTTGTATTGTTTTTCCAGCAGTTTATGTAAAGAGCATGAACCTCATCAGTTTCCTCTTCCATATCTCTTAAGACATGTCTGACTGCAGCAGTTTTTCCTATTCCTGGCGGACCAAATATTAAAAGATTTCTTCCAGACCTTCCTTGAAACAAAGGCTTAATGCAAGTAGCTAAGTAATGCTGCTCATTTTCTCTATAAGGAATCTCTTTAGGTAAGAACTCATAATCAAGTGCATCGTGGTTTTTGATAAGAGTTTCATTATCTCTTAAAGTATCATTGAAAATGCCCATATCCTTGGGTCATAGCCCTTTCTTTAAAAAATTTGTTGCTAATAGATTAGAAAATAAATGGAATTTCCTCAGTTCTGCACATATGTTCATTGACTATTAAGTCTCAACTCCCTGCATAGTTGTCTTCATTGAAAATTCCTTTGCACGAGTACTAGAAATAATTAAACGTTTTTAACAGTTCTGTTTTCTGGCTTAATTTTGGTCTTGTTATCTTTAAATTCAAAACTCATACGTTCTTCATCGGAATCAACAAAATCCTCAGCAGGATTATCATAAGAATACTCTCCCGTCGTATCGTATCTAACAGAAATTGCTAATAATATTCCTGTTATAACAAATAAGAAACCTAAAGTAAGCATAAAAAAAGATCCTTCCTGAGAAACTTTGCTAGTAACTGCTCCTGTTAATGAAGGGTTCATAATTACTATTGCTGCGCCTAATAAAAACAGTATTAGTGAAAAAAATAACCGCCGCTTCATTCTTACAAATAGTTATTGAAGCCAAATATATAAAACTTGCTTAAGATAAATCAAAAAAAGAAAAATAAAAAATAAATTTTTGCTGACTGCCTTCGTCGTGCTATCGTAGATAGCACTTGAGATTGTCTGGGAAATAAAAGATTTCCAAGACGCCAGCAACTTGTTACTAAGCGCGTCCAATGAGCGAAACCATTGCTTACTTGATGTAGCCACCTTTTTGCAGGTTCCATAGCTTTTTGTAAATACCTTCTTGCAAAATAAGTTGGGAGTGTGTTCCCATTTGTGCAATTTTTCCTTTATCCAAAACAACAATTGTATCTGCTCTCATAATTGTTGAAAGCCTATGAGCAATTATGATTGAAGTTCTTCCAACCATTAATTTTTCTAAGTCTTTCTGAATTTCGTGCTCTGTTTCAGAGTCAAGAGCTGATGTTGCTTCGTCAAGCACTAGTATTTTTTTATTAGCTAAAATAGCTCTAGCAATGGACACTCTTTGTTTTTCTCCGCCAGACAATTTAACGCCACGTTCACCAACTATTGTTTTTTCCTTGTCAGGAAGATTTGCAACAGTTTTGTCAAGTTGGGCAGATTTCATTGCTTTTCTGATTTCTGTGGATGTTGCTTTTGTATTACTGAATGCAACGTTTTTATACAGTGTATCATCAAACAAAACGCATTCTTGTGGCACAATACTTAATGAGCCTCTCAAAGATTCTTGTTTAACATGACTAATGTCTTTTCCGTCAATCAGTATTTGTCCTTTGTCTAAATCAAAGAGTCTGTATAGCAGTCTAACTATTGTGGACTTGCCTGCTCCTGATGAACCAACAAATGCTACTTTCTTATTTTTTGGTATAATTAAGTTAAAGTTTTTCAACACGTACTTGTTTTTATACTTGAAACTAACATCTTTGAATTCAATTTCTCCATCTTTAATCTTTAAAGGCTTAGCATTTGGTAAATCTTTGATTTCATTTTCTTGTTTGTAATAAGTAAACAAGGATTCAAAGTCTGCCATTGATTTGTAAAATTCTCTAAGGCCATGATCAAAGCTGAAAAGCGGATGAAACAAGTTTCCAAACACCGTATATATGAATACAAGTTCTCCAACAGTTATTTGTCCATCAAGTAGTTTTAGCAATGGAAATAATATTATTAGCATTGTTCCAGTTAGTAATATAGCTGAGTGTCCTGCGCTTAATATTCTGAAATGGTTCCAGTGCCATTGAAATATATCGCTTGTTTTTCTGCTGATTCTTTCATATTTTTTTTGGATTTTTTGTTCTTTTCCAAAAAATTTAATTGAATCAATATTTGTGAATATGTCGCTGACAATTCCTTTTTCTAAATCTTCTTGATTGTTTGCTTTTATGTTTGCTTTCTCTTGTTTTCTATTTACTACAACGCTAAATCCTATGAAAGCAATTATTACTGCAAATACTGTTAATGCTGAAGCTACATCAAGTGTTATAATTATTGCTCCAACCATTATTGTTTGGAAGACAAGTGGCAAAATGTTAAAGACAATAATGTCGTTCATTCTGTCTACTGCCCAACCGCCTCTTATGAGTCTGCTAATAATTGAACCTGTCTTATTTGTTGTATGAAAATTATATGACAGTCTTATTAGATGATTCAGTAGTTTTCTTTTCAAATCATAGATTGTATCTACTGAAAACTTGAAAAGGAAGTGAAGGTTTATCCATTTCAATATTGGTTTTAAAATTACCAATCCTACAAATGCTGCGAAGTATATCCATAGCAAACTTGTAAAATCTGCTGAACTTAGTGTTCCTGCTGCAAATTCTGTTGATCTATCAATAACTTCTTTTAACAAGAATTTATCAACTAACAATGTCATTTGCACGAGGAGCATGGTAAATAACACAAGTAACGCTAGTCCTTTGTAGTTTTTTGCTAGCTCCCAATATTGGTTTATGTTGTATTTGAAGTCTATTGGTTTTTGTTTTTCTTTTCTAACCATTTCTACCACCTTTTGGTTGGTTTGGTCTTAATAATTTCTGTCGTTAGGCCACTCTTGTCTATGTTTAACTAGGCAGTGTGTGCGTACAAAAAAATAGAAGTCGCAGATACATCTGTCTAAGTTAATAGGTTAATGCATTTGTATCTGTTTGTATCATTGTATTGTTTTGGGAATTGTCATCTTATTTAAATTTTTCTAAAAATAGCCTTTTTTTAATTACTTGTTAGTAATAACGTATTTAATTGTCTATATAGAAAATAATTAGTTGCGAGCATCAACAATTATATATAGTATGAATGTGAGTGATATCAAATGAGTAAAAACAAGTTACTAAATTTATCTGCCTTAGGCAATTTCTTATTGGGATTATTTATTGTTGCATTATCAGGAGCAAGTATTACTGGTGCTGTAACGGGTGTTGGAGGACAAAAAATTACTGCGGGTTTATTAATAGGTTTAACCTTTATTGGTCTCTCAGCAGTATTATTTTTTTCAAAAAAAGAACATTCAAACATAAATACAATAGATGATTTGGTTGCAAATTCTGAAGTTACGCTAGAAGCACAAAAAGGCAAAGACATTTATTACTTATTTGATACAGGCGCACTTTCTAATCTATACAAAAATCATGATGAAAACTTATTAGAATATTTTAGCAATCCTGTTTTTAAAAATACAAACATTCTGGTAACTGAAGAAGTGTTTGAAGAACTTGAGCGTCAAAGAGATATTAAAAGAAAAGATGATGATAACAATTATTTATCTCCTTTCGGTCTACTTAATCAATTATATGAGCTGGAAGGCAGAGGAAAAATAGATAGATTGAGTGCAGCTCCTGAGAGTAAGGAACAAGAAAAAATAATACATGATGGTTTTTCAAAAAGTCCTGAAAACACAACAGGTAATGTGAGATTAGGCAAGGGTGATTATTCTATTCTAAATTTTGCCCACACATACAAAGATGATGCTAATTCTTACTGTATTTTAGTAAGTCCTGATAGTGATATAGTGTATGCTCTAAACAACTTAGGAATTGAAAATGCTATGTGTGTTTCTGCTCCTAAATCCTAAATATTTTCGTTAAGCAATTGTCTGTAATAAGAAATTGTTTTGTTTGCTTCTGAAGAAGTTTCAAGTATTAAGTTTTCATTTACTATTCCAACATCTTTATTCATTAAATATAAGCCGTATTCGCCATTTATTGCTTTGTATATTGAAAGCTTATTTTCTTTAAAGACGGCGTACATTTTTGAAGTATCGTTTTTATTCTGAAGACTTTGTATTTGTTTTAATAGATTATTTGCTTTATATTTGCTAAGTTTTATTTCCGTTAAATATGTTAGTTCAGGAAATCTGGTAGGTTCTCTATATATTTTATCAAATATTACTTCTATCTTTGAATCCAAAACTTGGATTTGTGGTGTGCAAATGTAGAGATTTCCTTCTTTTTTCTGAATTCCGTCAATAAATAAATAATCGTATTTCATCATATATTAGAAATGAACCTTGTTTTATAAACTTTATCCGTTTTGAGCACTAAGGAATAGTAACATTTATAAATTGTGATTTCGTTCCTTTTTATATGTCTCTTATTAGATTTCCTAAAACACCCTATGTAAATGGGAGCTTTGTACGAAGTAGATCGGATAAAATAGTTTCGATACAAGAAACCAATGATTTATTAGAAAAAAATGTGCTAATTCAAGAAAAAATTGATGGTTCTTTAGTTGGTTTCTCATTCTCAAAAGCAGGTGAACCAATAATACAAAACAAAAATTCTCAAATTGATGTTAATTTTAATAATTTTTACAAAAAACTAAATGATTGGCATTCATTAAATGAATCTGATTTATTTAAAATTTGTGAAGACAGATATGTTTTGTTTGGAGAATGGATGTTTTGGGAACACTCAGTCAAATACAACAATTTGCCTTCATATTTCATTTCATTTGATATCTACGACAAAAATAACAATAAATTTCTTTCAACAAAAAAGCAAAAAGAAATTCTTAAAGATACAAAAATTAAATCAAATCCTATTATATTTGAAGGAAGATTGGAAAGTGCAGATAACTTAAACAATTACAAAATAAAATCTCAGTTTGGAGATAATATTATGGAAGGAATATACTTAAGAGTGGATGATGAGGATTATAATTTAAAAAGATACAAATATGTTAATAAAAGTTTTTCTGAAAGAATAAATGAACACTGGAAAAAAAAACTTCTAAAAACCAATTCTTCAGACAATATTTACGAAAAACAATGGGCTTATACCACTAAGTTTTTAAACAAATAATTCTCTCTATAGAAAATGAAATACGATATTCTTGCAGGAGCATACAGAGAACTTGAAGGGACGTCTAAAAGACTAAAAAAAACATATATAATTTCTGAACTCTTAAAAAAAACAAACGAAGAAGAACTCGAATCAATAATACTTCTTTTGCAAGGAAGAGTATTTCCTATAACAGATCAAAGAGAAATAGGAATAGCTAGTAAATTAGCAGTAAAAGCAATAGCGATAGCCTCAGGATTTCCAACATCTGTAATAGAGGAAAACTGGAGAAAAAAAGGAGACTTAGGACTTGTTGCAGAAGAATTGATGAGTAAAAAACAACAAAATTTACTATTCACAGAAGAACTAACAGTAAAAATTGTTTTTGAAAACTTAAGAAAACTAGCAACATTTGAAGGAAAAGGAAGTGTTGATTTCAAATTAAAAACAATAGCAAAAATTCTAAGTCAAGCAAACGCTCTTGAGGCAAGATATGTTGTAAGAGCCGCTCTTCAAGAACTAAGAGTGGGAGTTGCAGAAGGAACTCTAAGAGACAGCATAGCATGGGCATACTTAAAAGGAATAAATCCTAATTATGATGATAAAAAAGTAGCAATTGAGCCAGAAAACAGAGAAGAATATACAAACAAAATAAATGCTATTCAAGATGCATTAAACAAAACAAATAATTTTACAACAGTTGCAATTGCAACAAAAAAAGGTTTAGATGAACTTTCAAAACTAAGACTTATTCCAGGGTTTCCAATAAAAGTTATGCTTGCACAAAAAGTAACAACAGCAAAAGAAGGTTTTGAAACAGTAGGAAAACCAGCAGCTTTAGAATATAAATACGATGGCTTTAGAATGCAAATTCACAAAGCAAACGGAGACGTAAAAATATTTACAAGAAGACTTGAAGAAGTAACAAAACAATTTCCAGAAGTAGAAAAAATAGTAAATAATAACATAAAAGCAAATTCATTCATTATTGATTGCGAAGCAGCAGGATATGATTCTAAAACAGGAAAATACACTCCTTTTCAAAGTATTTCTCAAAGAATAAAAAGAAAATATGATATTGAAAAAGTAGCAAAAGAATTTCCTGTTGAACTAAATGTGTTTGATATAATATTTGTTGATGGAGCAGAAATTTTAAACAAACCATTCAAAGAAAGAAGAGCAATATTAGAAAAAATAATTGTTCCAAAAGAAAAGGAAATTCAAATTTCAAAAATGATAATTACTTCTGATGAGA
>Ga0114931_10002243_pt1 | contig 24581 bp, 29 predicted proteins | sample 2SBtaG_FD_89579 | JGI IMG/M metagenome (GOLD analysis project Ga0114931, IMG submission 89579) | Deep subsurface microbial communities from Kolumbo volcano to uncover new lineages of life (NeLLi) - 2SBTROV14_V59a metaG | ecosystem: Environmental > Aquatic > Marine > Volcanic | place: Kolumbo... | reverse complement strand
GATGACTGGGGATTCAGGAGTGTTGATAGCCTTGAGAGTAGACCATACTCGGATGTCTTCATAGAGGTGAAGTCTCCCGAGGTAATGTTGTGTCACGTTCTTCCCTGGTAAGAAAACGTCAATGCCATTCGCTCTCAATGCAACAGACCAGCGAAAACAAGCTGGGCAATCTTGGCATTGTTTGTCTATCCCTTCGTAGCATGAGTTGGTAAGTGTTAGTCGGTGGGCTGATCCTCCTCGAGAAAGATATTCCGCTACCATCTCCGCCTTGTTATACTTCCACAAGGGACTGTCTACCGTAACCTCATATTTGCATTGATCGGTAAGGATACGAGACATAGCGAGGAATGCTTCGGGCGTTTTGTCCTTTGCATGATCGTCTTCCAAAGCTCCGAAGTAAATTGTGTTGCCATAGTGAGCACCACAAATGGCTAGCATGAGATTCCTTGCGGGAACGTAATAGTCCCCTGTTTGGATAGGGGCAATTCCTTCGATCTTCACCAGGTGGGTTTCTCGAGTTGGGAACAAAGCCTTCCTCGCTGCATATTCCAACTCAAAGTAAGGCTGGCCATAGTCAACCATAACTAGAGTTGCTTCAGGATACCAGTCTGACAAGACTAGTGAATCCATCCCACCTGAAACCATGACGACTAACTCTTTTTTAGTGGACATAAGAACTTCCTTTGATTTGCTTGGCTTCAATTTGAATTGCATCCCGGTGAGTATTCCAACTGCATCCAGGACAATCTTCTACACTATCCAGTGCCCAGCGTTCAAGCCTCTCCTCATCTAATTCATCCCATATCTTTCCTCCCTCAAAAGGTTTCTGCCAGTCGTCACAAGGAAGGACGCTGCCGTCAGCATCGACTGTCAACCAACCTACTACCTTTCCTCGACAATGCCACACACTGCGAACGTCCCCTTGGTAGTTCATCTTGAGGAAATTCAAATAGTCTGCACTTGCGTGAATCTTCCTTCCCTGTTTCTTGAGCTTCAGCAAAGCCTCACATATTCCAAGGACGCCTTCCTTGCTTGGAGCATGATCTTTCTTATCGTCGTTTCCACACTTCGACAAAGGACCTGTTCCTGGGTGATACAAGTCAAACAAGAACCAGATATCATCTCTCGTTGCTTGTTCAGCCATGTCGATAATGAGATGTTCATTTTCTTTTGAAACTGTCGCCACAACAGCTCTATCTCTTAGGTGTTGATACTCTGGCGAATTGAAAAATAACTGCCCCTGTACTCCTTTCGATTTTCGGGAGCCATCCAGGTAAGCTCCATCATAGGAACAGGTCACACTGTCTAAAGAAGAGGATGACAACAACTCCCTCATTTGGGCTGACCGAGGCAAGGCTGTAATAACTGTGCAAGCCATTCCCGTCCGATGGATATGATCGACAATCTCGGGCAGTCGTTCCATTCTTGTTAGAGGCTCTGCTCCATAGATGGCAACGAACTGACTGCCTAATCTTTTCATCTGTTCAATCCCTCGTCTCCACTGTTTGAGGGTTCCCTGATGGGAAATTGAAGTTTTGCTTGTGCGAAGGGGATTAGGCATAGCACATCCCGTACAAGCAAAAGGACACTCTCGGGACCACAGCAATTCAACTTTTGTAATTTTCATTGAGTCATCCTTTGTTTCCAGTAAGGAAGCATCTTATCAAACAGAATTTTGTCACGACTGGCGAAGAGAACACCTCGGTCTGTGTTCTCCCCTTCCCTTTGTTCTGAATCAAGAATGGAAAAGAAAGCAGGATGATCTTGCAGGGTTTCCCCTAACATTCGAGCACCCTCACATTGCTCATACGAGTTAGATACATCGTGGGCAATGACGGTCGGAGTGTGGCATTTCAAGATCAGTTCCAACTCCGTGCTGACCGTTTGAAGCCGATGGTCCCCATCTACGATGATTAGATCGTAGTGAGAACTGATGACATTCCATGAAGCTCTCTGGAGTAGTGTGATAGGGTGAACAGATCGGTTCGATTGCAGAACTTTGAACAAGGAAGGACGAAAGAGGAGATCACAAAGGGTTAGATGAAAGTCAGCTCCATCATTTCTTGCTTGCACCAAAGCGGCAGTGGAGCTTCCGTTGAAGCATCCTATTTCGAGAATGTTTTTGAACTTTCCTACTAGTGCAAGATCGTAGATAAACTCGACGTGCCTCTTGTCCATGCCAGGAACTCCCCATCCTTCTTCAGGGTAGCCAGGAAGCTGTTTCTTCTCTTCTGAAATGGATTCTTGTGTCCTCGTGAAATCCCAATCTTGCCAGCGAAACATAGCTTCCCTTTCTTGGTATATAGAAAAAGAACGGGAGAGGAAATCTCTCCCGTTCTCGCCGGCCTTCCTTTTCTATTTGACCTTCTTCACTCGGAAACCCTTCGAGGTCTTTTCGACGAGTTCCTTCTCGATCAGGGATTTGAGGTGGCCCTTGACCCGACTAACCTCCAGACCCGTCTCGCTTGCAATGTCTTCGGGAGTCTTGGAAGCTTTCCCGAGGGCCGCATTGATGGTAGCAGACTGACTGCCGTTTCGATTGCCAAAGCGGTCCCTTCCGGCCTTCTCCTTCTTGGCCTTGGCCTTGCCTTTGGTCTTGGCCTTGCCCTTGCCCTTGCCCTTGGTCTTGGTCTTGCGCTTGGCCTTCTTCGGAGGTTCGGGCTCGTCTTCCTCCTCGTCTTCCTCCTCCTCGTCCTCGTCTTCCTCCTCGTCCTCCTCTTCCTCGTCTTCGGGTTCCTCGTCCTCCTCGGGTTCCTCGTCCTCCTTGGCCTTGGCCTTGGCCTTGGCCTTGGCCTTGGCCTTGGCCTTGGCCTCCAGTTCGATCTCCTCTCCGTTCTCCAGCGCTTCGAGGATCTCATTGCACAGGTCGAAACTCTCATCGAGTTCGGTCTCTTCAGAGACCATGTCTTCGAGGGACTGGAGCTTGCCGAGCAGACGAGCATTTGTCCACTTCGGCGCTGTCGCGAATCCCAACTCCTCCATCAGTGCCACTGCTTCCGCTTTCTTGATCTTCATTGTTCCGCCCTTTCTTGGTGAACTCTTGTCTTGTGTGACGGGCTACTTCGTCCGTCTCCACCCTGTTATCGAGAATGCCAGCCTTTTTTCTTCGGAGAAAAGATATATTTCAGAAAATTGAGCATATCGCAGGATTCGCCAGATCTTTGCACTCAGCAACCGTGACACATCGGAGCGAGTTGAACTTCGCGTTTCGCAGGACAAGCCAATTCAATCGGACGATTCCCTTCTCTCGTTCTTCAGCTTGGGAGTTGAGTCCGATCATTCCAGTGACATGAGAGAACTTCCTCTTGTCGTCTGTGAAGTTCTTCATGCTCAGCAAACCTGCTCCGTAAGAAGCTGTGTCGGATTGCGTGGCTGTCACCACCAAGCAATGATACTCTTGAGACAACGCTCTCAACAGTTGCCAGTTTGTATTGATCTGCTCCCTTTTCTCTTTCACTCCCGAGGGTGGTCCCAAGATGTCAGCATAATCAATCAAGATGAGATCGGGAATCCAATCTTGCTCTCGTTCCCAAGTTTGCAGGATGGTTTTTAAGTTATCAACTGACAAGCTGACTGTGGGGTGACATGACAACTTGAAGAAGGAACGTTTTGACTTCACTTTGTTCCTAGCTACAGAGTTGAATGCTTTGACTGCTTTCCTCCAGGAGACTCCTTCCTCAAATTTTCTTTTCTCTTTGCTCACTATGATCTCCCCTGAGGAGTCTCTCCTGATCTTCTTGGGAAGCATGACATTCCCTGGGTATCGTGGCAACCTTGCTGCTCGTATGGCAAAGCGTTGGAGTACTTGTACTTGACTGAGATCACCACACTCAAAGAAGGCAACCCGTTTCCGTTGGAGCATCGCTCTCCACGCTACATCTAACAACCAGAATGACTTCCCTACCTTCTCTGGTCCCATAAAAGCAAGGAAGCCATCCCGTTCAAAAGCATGCTGAAAGAAACGACCGAGTGCTCCTGGATACTTGACTAGAACTTCATCTCCTTGGGCAAATGCTTCTCTGATAGCTTGCTTATCCTGGAGTAAGTCTATTTCCTTTTCCCTTCCCACTTTGATCTTAGTAAAGTCGTTGATTAGCTGAAGAGCCTCAGATGTTCGATGAGCACCAGTGGCATCTTCAATCTCCTCGGCCAGTTTTTTCAGCTTGACCAGATTGAAATACTCCCCCGCTAGATCAATCAAGAATTTGCTGTTGAGATCTTCTCTTTCATATTCTTGGGAACACTCACTGAGGAATTGTTCAACAAGAGAAACCATTTCTTCATTAGGACTTTTCTTTGCCCACTTTTCAAAGAGAGAAACTATGTCCTTTTTCGGGGCTTTCCCGTACTTGTCATAGTAAGAACAGCACCACTTACAAATCAAGTTAGCCCAGCGGCTTTGGAACGGGAAAGGGTTTTCTTTGACTTCGCGACTCACTCTGCCGAGAACAGTATCATCTGCTATCAGTCCGATCAAGACTTGTCGTTCCTCCCGTCCTCTTCTTTTCTCCACTTTCATTCGGTTGAACTACTCCTTTCAAACTTAATGGGAACCGACTGCGGTTTGTGTCTCGTCACATCTCCATACTTAGCCGTGACGGAGATATAATTCAAAACATGATGGAATTATCGAAGGGAACTCACAACCCGCCAAAACTCAAAATACAAGCTCCTGAATGTCCTTCCAATCTTGATCTGGTTTGTTCCGTCCGAGGGAAGAAAGGAGAGACTTGCACTGTTTGGCGAACAGCTTGTGATCTAGAGAGAAGCGAAGCATGTTGACATTCCCGCTCCACTCATCCCAGTTAGCTATTCTACTATGACCTTGTTCACACCACTCTCTTACAAAAGAGGATGTGCTAGGAAGCAGATCATAGATGATTTGTACTATCCTTTTCTTTGGAGCAGGACAACGAACTAGACCTATTTTCATCTTGTAGAGTTTAGTGCGGAAGTTACGGTAGATGAAGAAGGCCTCTTCAATAAGGAAAGGTAATTCTTTGCTAGAGTCCTTCGGCCAGTTCAATGTAGAGGATAGATAGGTTAGAATGTGTGTTATCTCTTTTCTTTCCTTCGGAGAGAAAGAGAAGGAAGGTTTACTTTGCTTCCTCTTTCGGGATCTGTTCATTGCGTCTTGTATTCTTACGAACTTGTTTCTGAACGAGGATGCAGAATAGGCCACAGGTACAAATTCTTCTCCTACATGAGAACAGTACCATTCTAGGACTTCTATAAGATCTTCTTCCCCTACTTCTTTTCTAAGTAGACGAAAGGAGTTTGCCCAATTTTTTAGGACGGAGGAGTTTCCTATTAACTTTCTTTTTTTAGATAATTTTGAACGGAGAAATGTTGCTAAAGTTTTGTCGAGATTTCTACAAGATCCGTCGGAGTTTTTCGAGCTCCGACATATATTGTTAGTATTATGTAATAATACGTTAATAACGTGTCGATTTTTTTCTGTCCGTTTTTTTAGTTTATACCTGTCATTTTGACAGGTATTGGAATAGGAGATTTTTTCAGGAGAATTCCTGTTGGATCTTTCTATGTTTTTTGCTATGTTTTTCCAGAGCAACCTAATCATTCGCCTAGGATGTTTAGATTTTTCTTTCTTGATTTTGATTAGGTTTTTCTTGGATAATTGCTTGAGTAATCTGTAGTGGGAACTTAGGCTTATTTCCATAGAACTAGTGATGTATCCTTCGCTGCACAAGAACCAATCTCCTGGTTGAATCATTTTCTCACCTGGAGGGATCCTGTTTTTGTCTTGGAGTTGAAACTCTAAGTTCATTAGGAGAGACAATAGAATTGCTTCTTTGTCTGACAGGAAACTTCTTCCCCATTTGGGGATGTGTTCCCAAGAACCGTAGGACAATAATCTCGCTGTTGTTCTGAAAGAAAAGCTTGGATCTGTCATGGGACTACCTTAGGTATTGTTGAAGTTCTTTTACTTCGGAATCAGAAGCTTCTGCTATGTCCTTCCCTGTTTCGAGAACAACCTTGTATGTAGTGCCAGGGAATACTTCTAAGTCTCTACAGAGAGAGTTTGCATTTTTCTGAGAAGTGCGGTCGGAGTCTAAGCAGATGACTCTGATAGGATGTTTGCTGATCTTTCTTATTTGAGCTGGCGAAGGGTAGGCCCCAAAGATAGCAACAGCACCAGGTCCCGTTCTCCAAACGTCAATAGGACCCTCGTGTACTATGCAGGTGTGACCACAGAGCTCTTCACCATATAGGAGGGTTTTGTGATTAATGGATTCTTCAGCTGGAGAGGCACTGTGATATCTTATGCCTGTTGGTCCGATGCTTCTTGTTGTCCAGGAGACTTCTTGATTGTGGAAGGTGATAGGTATGTAGATTTTCCAAGGAAGGGAAGGGTGAAGGGAAGTGGCTTGTAGATTCCAAAGCGCTTCAAGTTGTTCAGGGTCAAAGCCTCTTTTCGTGAGGTATCTCTTGTGGGCCTTTAGGAGAGGACCTAATCCTTTCGGTTTGTGAAGGCCCCTCCTCTCCCGTTGAGGTGAGGTTGGTAGGTGGGTTGTTTTCAGCTGGCGAGATATCTTATAGGCTTCTCTGTCTTGAAGGTGGAAGAGAGCTTTTAGTGTAGGAAGTTTTGAATGCTTCCCACACTTCCAGCAGGTGAAAACCCCTGAGGATAGGTTGTATCCCAAGTGGAACTTCTTAGTTCCTTCCCCACAAAAAGGGCAATCAAATCCTATCCAACCCTCTCGAACGTGCCTGTGCTGCCCAGCTTCCTTTACGTCTATTCCAGCGTCAGAAGCCAAGTCTATTAGATTCATCTTCTTCTCCTTGTACAGTGTGTTTCATCATTTCGATGATCCCTTGTGTTAGTGTAATTCCCCTTCGAGCACACCAAGCTTTGAAGAGAGCTTTGGTGTCTTGAGGCACGTTCCGAATGTAAAGGACAGCTTTCTTTTTCTTCAGATTGTAGGTAGGTGTGAATGTCATTTGTTGCTTCTCCTTATTTGGGATTCAAGTTGCGTGAAAATGTCTAACGATTCTCCTTTACCTCCTCTCCCGTCAAGTACGGATTGTAATACCTTTTGCTTCTCTTGTAGGATGGAGCACAGCTTTTCCTCTATCGTGTTTTGAGCTACCAAGTAATAGCACATCGAAGGTTTCGTCTGGCCTATGCGATGGATCCTATCCTCTGCTTGAGTGTGCTCGCCCGGAGTCCATCCCAGTTCGGCGAAAGCGACCGTCGAAGCGGCGGTTAGGGTCAGCCCTACTCCTGCTGCTTTGATATTCCCGATGAACAACCGAGTGTTCTCGTCAGACTGAAATTGCTGGACAGCATTCAGCCGCTAACGTCCGTTTGTCTGTCCTGTGATACTTACCATTGAGGCGGAGTACCGACTCGTTAATGGCTGGATGATGGAGCGGTGAATCCCGAATAGCACCAGCTTCTTATCTGACTCTTCCAAGAAGAGGTCAATCCAGCGGATGGTGTTACGCAGCTTGAGTTGAGCAGCCAGTCGTTTTAGATATCCGATTTTAACTAACTGTTGAGCTTTGCGTGCTCGGTTGGCCTTTAGTTTAGAGATGGAAGATAACCAAGCGAGGAAGTCTTCCTCCGCCCTGTGATATTCGCCTGGATTGTCTATGCTCAAAGGCACTACACTTCGAGACTTAGCAGGTAGTTGCTTTAAGACATCCTTTTTCAAACGACGGACCATACAAGTTCTTTTCAGCCTGCTGTGAAGTTCATCCAAGTGAGCCGCTCCGTTGTACTGCCAGCCCCAGCGAGTTCTTTTAGGTTGGCAATACCTTTGAGCATAGATAAAGAAGGAATCGAATTCTTCCGGTCGCAACAGGTTGAGAGTATTCCACAATTCAACCGGCCTGTTGGTCAAGGGAGTCCCTCCGAGAGCCAGTATGTGCTTTGCTTTCTTACAGATCTTCTTGGTGTTCTTTGTGCAGAGAGCCTTCGGTGATTTGATTCTGTGACACTCGTCGATGATTACCAGTTGAGGTTTGAACTTCTTTAGGAACTTCTTCCAAGCTCCTAGTATCTCAAAGTTGATAATCAAGAGGACAGTCTTCTTGTTCTTCTTGGAGGTGTGACGGAGTAGTACATGGTTCACCTTGCGACCTGACAACACAACCGAAGGCTGTTGCAGGTGCATCTTTGCCTCTTGTTCCCAGTTCAACTTGAGCGAGGCCGGACAGATCACCAGGGTTCGTTTGATCTTGTTCTTCTTCGCCCAGGTCAAGGCTTGAATCGTCTTGCCGAGTCCCATCTCATCAGCGAGCAAAGCTCTTCCTCCAAACTTGGATAGAGCTTTGACTCCCTTCTTCTGGTACTTGTATAGCTTGGTCACTTCTCCTCCTCTCTCATGTGGCTTCATACTCGTCATAGCAGAAGTTATCAGACCTCACACATTCCGCTTTGTGAATCAGCTTCTGCTTTCGCATCTTGAGCAGCAGCTTCTTGGGCACTTGGTGATAACAACGGGCCTTCCCTCTGACCAAGAAAGGACCTCGTTTGTCCCTCAACGGGAGACGCAGCCGAAATGGCCAGCGTCCGGTCATACGTTCAAGCACTTCTTCGATTGTGTCGATGGTTTGCATCAGTTCGTCCTCCAATTTTGTCTGTCTTCCACACTTGGCTTGTGGCTTGTTGTCAACCGAATCCGATGAATCCATCGGATTCGGAATTACATCTCCATACTGGCTGCGTATGGAACCAGAATCAAGCGTTATGGTGGTTCATCATTCTCTCTTTGCCAGGGGACCGTACACTGTGCGGTCCTGATCTGTTTCTCTGTTCAGGTCATCTGTTCCTCTGTTCTTTTGTTCAGGGTGTCTTCAGATCTCCGTACTTGGCGTGTGGCTCGTCCCTTCTGATCTCCGATCAATCCATCGAAGGGAAAATCGAAACCCCACAGAGGCTAAGTACGGAGCCAGAATCGATGGATACTCTCATTGGCTGAGGGCCATCTTGATCTCACGGAAGCATTCCGAGACTTGCTTGCCAGTCCATCCCAGCCCCAGCAGATACTGCCGAATTCCTCGTCTGGTGGAAGGCCCCGAAGGGTTCGGGTTGTCCGCAAGCATCGCTTCTTGCAATCCAGGGGGAGGTTCGAGGGCAATCGTCACCACAACCCGAGCCTCCTCCGAGAGTTGCTCAAGCAGCTCCACCAAGAAGAAGCTGGGAGCTGGCGAAGAGAAGGCGGCGTTTGTTCGTTCGGCTTCTTGCATATCGCAGCTCTTGATATTTCCAGATGTTCGCCCGCCTCGATATGGCTTGGCTCGGTAGACGTCCCGTTTGACATAATCGAGCAACCCGTAGTAGACCTTGGTGTATAGCCAAGAGGAGAAGCTCGTGTCTTTGCTCCGATCAAAGGAAACAAAGGCCTGCATGAAGAGGAGTGTACTCTGTGAGAACAGATCCTCTAATTCTTTCCAAGGGCACTTCCGATGCGTGAGATGCACAAGCTCCCACAGCATCGGCTTGGTGTCCTCAAGAGTTTCTGCTATTGCTTGTGCTGATATTGCTGCTGTCATTACCTTCCTCCTTCCGGTTGATGGCTGGTGATTGTTTCAACTGCTTGATTGATCGACTCCACCGCTTCACTCAATGAGGTGGCTTTGACAACGGAATAGACATCATCCCGAGCAAACTGTCGGATGTGCTCTTCTGTCAGTTCGTAGTTCGGGAAGCCCAACCAGCTTGTTGTGCGCCTTCCACTCACACTCGTTTCCTTCAGTGCGAAGATTGCTGTGCGGTAGAACCAACCTGATGTCGCTGTGATAATGCTGCTCAGGTTCAAGGGCGTCCCAGGTTGCTTGAGGTTGATTGCGAGCAGATCATCACAGTCATCATAGTAGTTCTCATGTGAGTGGGACACAAGCCACAGATCAACCCGATAACCTGCTGACTCAAGGATTCGAGTTGCAACACAACCCGCTACACCCTTCCACAGAATTCTCTTCCAGTTGAGTCGGCAATTTGAAGAGGCATCAGCAACCAAGGTAATACTTGTCGGTCCCTGTGTCACTATCCTCTTGGTCTGTTGCCAGAAGGGTTGTCCACTTCGGAGGCGGTCGTAATCAACGCCGTCCCCTTGGAACTCATCGAATACCCTTCGCCGTCTCCGAGACCGAGGTCTCGGTAAGGTGTGAGGGTCAAGCTGGCTGTACAATTCTTCCTCCGCTCGTAATCCTTCGAGCCATTGTCCGTTGACAGCGGACTTCCATTCTTCAGCGGAGTTGAAAGTGCGACCTACAAATTCGGCTCGCTCTCGCCCGCTTGGTGTCAACCGTTTGTGGACTGCTCGGTTCTGATCTTTCGTCTCCATGAGACGCTCTGTCACCTCATAGACAGACTTTGCAATCTGAACTTCAATCGGACGTTTCCCGATTTTCGTCTCGTAGCACTTCATCAGGACACCACCTTTCTGATTTCGTCGGAAGACCATCCGCTGAAGAATGCTTGTTCGCAGTCAGTGATTGTCCAGCCTTGGTTGCTGACCATCGCGTAAGCATCCACCAAGAACCGAGTGCTGACGATGCGCTCGAGTCGGGCCTCACGGATCTTCTGCCGATACCACTGGAAGCGGATTCTCAAGTCATCATTCGGACACACTTCACACTCCAGGCTCGTTTCGCTTCGCGAGTCAATGAAGCTCTGCGGAATGGAGGGGCGATAGGTGGGCTGATTGTCAATCTCCAGTCCGTCCTCGTAGTCCATTTCGATGAGCCCAATTCGGAAGCGGTCAAGCGTTGCCTCGTCAAGTTCATTCCGACCAACATACTGCCGATCAGCTCCCTTGCCGTAAGTGTTTGCCGCTGCGACAAAGACAAAGTCCGGATGTCTCCGGGCTTCAGGATCATCAACCCTGTTAGGTACTGGCAACACTCCATCAGCCAACGCTGTGTTGAGCACAATCAACACGTTCGGGTCTGCAGCATCCATTTCGTCAAGGAGAAACAAACCACCCTCCTCGTAGCACTCTACGAACCTTGAACGGCTGTACTCGAACTTGCCTGCTTCCCCTGTTGGCAGCAAGCGACCGAGCAAATGCCCTTCCGACATGCCAACTGAGCAATTCAAGCTTCCGAAGCGTGGGAGCTTGAGGGCTTTCTTCAGTTGGCGACACATGAACGACTTGCCACAACCAGCCGGTCCGACAAGCAACAGGCTCTTGCGTTCCGCTGCAAGCTGGAGTGCTCGAGCGAACACTCGGTGAACTCGGTCTGTGACCTTGTGCAGCTTGCCGTCTGGATGCTTGATGACAATTTGGAGAGCGTTCTGAGCTTTCAGCTCTGCAATCATTTTCTCTTTGGATTGCAGCTCTTGGGCTTGACGCTCAAGCTGAGCAGTCAGCTCGGTGACTTTGCTCTCGTCTTGTTGAGGGGAAGGGGAAGGTGACACTGGTTCCAGGTCGGAGTCAATGCGGACCTTCCAGTCGGAGGCAACAGACCATCGGTATTTGCCTCGTCCTCGTCGCTCAATGAGTCCTAACGCTCGGGCTTCGTGAAGTCTACCGAGTATGTTTCCGAAGCGTGGCCCTTCCTCGTCGGCTTTGATTGTTCGCACAACCAGTTTTGTGGGGACCGCACTCCGTGAGAAGTTTGCTTCCATCACTCGGCAGATCTTGCGGTAGATCGGAGTGAAGTGATTGTCTTTCATTGATCGTTCCTTTCTTGGTGGATTCTTCTTCGATTCCTTTCTTGGTGGATTCTTCTTCGACTTCCCTGCAAGAACCATAGCATAGTTCACTTGCTTGTCTGTCAGGTGACCGTAGCGCAGCAGACTTTTCTTCATGTCCTTTAGCGTGGGATTTGTAGGCTCCTCTTCTCCGAAGAAGTGAGGGAGCAAAGCAGGGACTTGATTCGCAAGCCAAGTGCGGGCTTTTTCTTCTTGTGCGGATTCTTCTTTCCTTCTCATTGCGTCACCACCTTTCGCTTGGGTCTAATGTGTTTCCGCTTCGGTCGGACCTTCGCCTTCACTTTCCGTTTCAGCGGCGGCCTATGTCCATTCCAGAAACCTCCCAGTGACCAGACCATCTTTTGCATACGTCTTGTTGCTTGAATCTCAAGCAGATGTTCTTGGGCCTGGTCTTCCTCGGTTGTCCGTTTCCGCTTTGGGCGGATTCGCTTCTTCTTTCGTTTGACTGCCATTAGAGGCTCCTTTCAATTCTTGCTGGCCGATTGCATTCGGTTGAAGTTTTGGTCGAAGATTCTTCCTGCAGCACTTTTGAGTGTCAGGATTGTTGTGTCTGCTGCGATTGCAAGATCAGCAATTTCCTCGAGCAGAGCAGTGACAAGGAAGACCATCCTATCATCGAGGCCTTCGATTTGATCCGCTCTTCTCTTGATCTGTTCAACGTGACGCTGAGCAGCTTTCGTGAAGGATTCGTTCATCTCAATCTCCTTTGCTTTGGTGTGAACGTGCGACCTGTCTCATCAGTGCCGGGTGGTCAATCCTGACAGACGGGCTTTCGCCCGTTTCGACTGCTTGTTAGGACAAGCTAGGCTGTTCAGCGATGCTACACACTCGAAGTCCGGGCTGATACTCGGCTTTCAGCACGGCTTCTGCAATCTGACGGACATATGCTCGGCTGCCTTTTGTTCCTCGTCCGAGTTCAATGTCAATCCCCTCGGTATAATCGTCCGGTCCGCAAGCTGTGTCTTTGGTAAAGGCGGTATACACTGATCCACCTTCCTGGATCTTGGAACTAACCAAGCGTCCGGTCGTCTCGTCATAACGCTTGTGGACAATCACGTAGTTCCGATTGCCATACTGCTGCTGATGAACCTCGTTGACATACTTCATCGGCCAACCACTTCTTGTAAACCGTCCTACAATGGACTGTTCGCTCAACGTGACGATCTTCACGGTCTCTTTGTCAGTCATCTCAATCTCCTTCATTGCAGAGGCAGCCTCTTTCTCAGCTTCACGACGCAGGATAGCACGGATGTTCGTACCATCCTTCTTGTGATAGGAGCTGCTGTTGTGAGTGTGGTCATTGTGCTTGCGGTAGTTGGCATTCTTCATCTCAATCTCCTTTGCTTTGGTGTGACAGTAACGGTATCCGAAGCCCGTCTTTCGGGCTTCGGGAATCGGCATTGTCACAAGGCGGGATTTAGTAAGCGGAATCCCAGGCACGCTTGGAGCCATAGTCGAGTTGACGCCCCTCGCAGATGAAAATCACTTGTTTTTCATCTGCACCTTCTTGGTCTTCGTCCGGTTCTTGGATGCTTTGAAACTCCTTTCGTGAGGTAACTCCGTAGATCGTGTTCTCGAAGGGCCAGTTCTGTTGAGTCATCAGGCGGACTTCCGTGTCACCATCTTCGTCTCGGTACTGTTCCAGCCGCCGAATCAATTCGTTGACAGTCATCTCAATCTCCTTCGCTTTGGTGAACGTGACAGTAACGGTATCCGAAGCCCGTCTTTCGGGCTTCGGGAATCGGCATTGTCACAGGGGGAATCGGCATTGTCACAGGATCAACCGTTCAATGCTTGAGCATGAACGTGAGCAACGGCTTCGGTTCTTGTGAGGAACTCACCTAACCAGACACAACCTTCATCTGATTCTTTTTTGTCTGGATTGACTAGGTATAGGTCCCAGCACACCTTGCTGCTGTATCCTCCGAAGGCCCGAGCACTGAACCGTTCAACGATATACTGCTTAGGCCCGATTGAGAACGTATATGTTCCGTTCCCTTCATTTGTCAACTTCGGCTTGACAGTCATCTCAATCTCCTTTGTTTTGGTGTGAACGTTTGCTTTGGTGTGAACGTGACAGTAACGGTATCCGAAGCCCGTCTTTCGGGCTTCGGGAATCGGCATTGTCACAGGGCCAGCATTTCGTTTACGTGCTGACGCCACTTTCTGTCCTGTTGTCTCCGCCGCTGTTCTTGTAATCGGATTCGTAAGCAGAATCCGATCATCCCAGCGAAAGGTGACAACACAAACAACGCACTCAAGATTGTGGTGGTGGTCATTGCTCGAATCCTTATCAAGCGAACAGCTGGTTGGCTACCCAGCGAATCCAAACCATTGCTTGCTCATCGCAAACAACAACGTGCAACTGGTGCAATACTGACCGGACCATTGATTCCTCCTCGATGGCTTACTCTGGTGATACTCTGCAAACAGCAGACGAATCCGGTCACTCCACAAGAACGGAATGACCGGCCTCGAATGTTGTTTTGCTTTTGCTCGCTCCGCGGCTTTCACTCCGCCCTGAATTCCCAGTTCGTCTGGCTTGACAGCAACGCATGACTCCCGTTCGTGTCGGGACCGCTTCGCTCCGAATTGTCAAAGATCTGGAATCGGTCACATTGTCTTCAGTCGTTTGGTTCGACTGTTCTGGACACTGCCGAATACGATTCGACGCTTCCCGCTGTGCCCTTCCCGATTCCCGATTGTCAAAGATCGTTCGTCGTCGTTTCCGACAACGCCCGTGATTTTACCAGATATAACAAATGTTGTCAACGTTATCACTCCCTGTTCTGGTCGAAACCGTCCGCTTGTGGCCGAAAAAGGTCAAAAAGGCCGTGTTTTTCCAGTCCAAATTTCTTTTGAAGAATTTCTGGAATAGATCAGAAATGGTCTGCTGGACAGCTCGGTCTGACCGGAAATCGAGAGGAAATCGAGCAATGGATACCATTCAACCATCGGCCAGAGCTGAACCTGATCTGGAGTAAAATCAATGGTGACAGTGAAGAAGAAACGAATTCGTCCGAAGCGGAAAAAGCGGAAGCTGAACAGATGGAAGAACGAGAATTACATTGAGATCTTCCTGCTCGCGAAAGACGGTCTTTCGGACCGACAAATTAGCAAGGCACTCGGCATTGAACGGCCCACTTTTCAGTACTGGAAGAAGAAGGACAAAGCGCTGCGAAACGCACTCGAGCGAGGAAGAGGATTCAAGCGACAGGGGGAGATGACACTCCAAGATTATGTCTATGGTCGATTGTCGGAGCCAATGCGGAATTTGTGGGACAAGATCACTGAGTGTGACACAGAAGAAAATGGAGTTCGTCGAATTGAAGCTTTGCTAAAAGCGAATGGCAAACGGGCTAGGCAATGTCTCTTCATTCACGCTTATCTTTCTTCCAGTTTCAATGCTTCGGAAGCTTGCCGAAGGGTGAACATTCCTTACGGGAAATTCAAGCAGTGGGTCTTATCCGATCCTGACTTTCATCAGCTAATGGATGAGATGCTTGAGCACAAGAAAAACTTCTATGAATCGGCACTTGTGAAACTGGTGAAAAAGGGGGAATCAGCAGCCATCATTTTTGCTAATCGGACAATCAACCGAAGCAGAGGATATGGAGACAAAGTGGAAGTGAATCACACAGGGCAAATAGATCATCGAATGCTAGTGGTGTCCATCGACGAGTTGAAGCTTCCTCTTGAAATCCGACAGACCTTTTTACAAGCCGTCCGTGAGAAAAAGGAACGTGATAAGCGACAGCCTCAAGCTCTTCCTTCTTATTAGGACTAAAAGAAAATGAGCAGTTTGTTGAACTATCCCAGTGCAAGAATTGCATTGTCAGAAGTGGATCTGGTTCGTTCAATCACTAGAGATTCCTTCTACGCTTTCGTGCAAGAATTTTGGGATGTAATCATTCCAGAAACTCCTGTTTGGAACTGGCATATTCAACTCTTATGTGACGAACTTCAATCCCTGGCCGATAGGGTATTTGAGCGTTATCCGAAGGAGTATGATTTGATTATCAACGTACCTCCGGGCTGCACAAAGTCAACGATTGCTTCGGTCATGTTTCCCGTTTGGGTCTGGACTCAAATGCCTACAGCTAGGAGCATTTGTGGCTCTCACGCCTTTGATCTTGGAATGGATTTGAGCCGGAAATCCCGCGACTTGGTACGGGAGACGGAACGGTTGAACGGTCGGCCTAGCTACCAGGATTGCTTTCCTGAGATTGAGCTTAGAGACGATCAAAACACCAAGGGCTACTTCGCCAATACGCAAGGCGGAATGAGGAAGTCTGTGACCGTAGGAGGCAAGTCTCCGGTCGGATTTCACGCTCACTTCTTGATAGTAGATGATCCTATTGACCCTCAGAAAGCGACGTCTGAGGTGGAGATCAAGAAGGCAAATGACTGGATGAACGAAACTCTTCCTTCTCGAAAGGTAGACAAGGCTATTACACCTACAATCTTGATTATGCAGAGGCTTCACCAAGACGATCCTTCTGGTAACAGATTAGCAAAAAAGACAGAGAAAGTGAAGCATATATGCCTCCCTGCTGATTGTACGGAATACCCAGTAAAACCCGCGAAACTCCACAAATACTACAAGAAGGGACTGATGGATCCTGTTAGGATGCCTCCCTCTGTCTTGCGTCAAGAAAGGACTATGCTGGGAGAGTATGGATACTCAGGGCAGTATGGTCAGTCACCAGTACCCTTAGGTGGTGGAATGTTTAAGGTTGAACGGTTAGTGATAGACACTCCTCCGATCCCTCAACACTTCCGAAGGATTATCCGCTTCTGGGATAAGGCAGGAACTGCTGATGGAGGAGCTTACACTGTAGGAGTGAAGCTGGGAGAAGACATTCACGGTAGGTTTTGGGTGCTCAACGTAGTAAGGGGACAGTGGGAAAGTCACCGAAGGGAAGAGGTTATAAGACAGACAGCAGAACTTGACGGGAAGAAGACCATCGTAGGTCTTGAGCAAGAGCCAGGATCAGGAGGAAAGGAATCAGCCCAGTCAACCGTTCGCAACCTTGCGGGTTTCAGAGTGAGGGTAGATCGACCAACAGGGGACAAGGCACTAAGAGCCGATCCTTTCTCAACTCAAGTGAACGCTGGGAACGTATCAGTGGCAAAGGCTGAGTGGAATGAGGAGTACATAGAGGAACTACGATACTTCCCCGCTTCACGATACAAGGATCAAGTGGATGCCTCGAGCGGTGGATTCAACATTTTGACTAGTATGAAAAGAGCAATAGGAGCCTTCCGATGAAACTGAAAGACATCCCTGATCCTGTACCTGCTAGCATTGGATTTGGATGCTTGATAGTGTCCTTGCCTTTTTTCTTTGTTGCGATCTTATTCATGTATGAAGTCTTGGCTTCTATTTTAGGATAGGCTATGATCTACACAGCAAAAGATTTTGTAGTCCAGCCCAAACCTGACTTGCCTCATCCTTTCGCTGACTGCCCTTGGTTTCAGGATTGCATCATAGCAGAAGACGACCAAGGAAATACTCTCACTTTAGTAGTGATTTCTACTACTCACTTGATCTCCTTGGTGTATATTGCTGAACTGCAGAAATTCGATGTAGTGGTCCCTCAATCTGAGTACTACGATAAAGGGATTGACGGCTTCCCGAAGGAACCTTATCCTAACAGTGATTTCAAACCCTACGAGGACGACTAAGATGGCAATGCGACCGAAAAGAAAAAGTAAAAATGATCCTACACTCAATGCAAAGGCAATCTCTGATTTAGTCACAAATGCCATGCTGTCAAGGACACAACTTCTGACTAAACTCCTTGATACGAGAAGGGATATTGATACGGAGTGCGGTTATCCGAAGGTGGTGACTCCTACCCAGTTCAAACTCCTGTATGATAGGGAAGGAATTGCCACAAGGGTAGTCAACGTATTCCCTGAGCATTCTTGGGCTATCCCTCCGCGAGTTGTGGAGATGGATGATACAGAACAAACGGAATTTGAGAAGGCTTGGGAGGACCTACAAAAGCAAAGGAATGTTTTTCATTACCTTGAACGAGCAGACATGCTATCAGGCATCGGGTACTACGGAATTCTTCTCTTAGGGTTTGACGATGGAAATGATCTAAATCTTCCCCTCGAAGGAATAGCACCAGACGGAAGCAAAGCAGGAAACCAAGAACATCAGTTGATGTACTTACTCCCGTTCGATGATACACAAGTCACGATAGAGGAGTATGAGAAGGATCCAAGTAATCCTAGGTATGGTCGTCCTGTCTCTTATGAGATTAACCTTACTGATCCTCGAGTTTTAGAAGCAGCAGGAGGACAGAAGGATACCTTAGGAAAGAAAACTGTACACTGGAATAGGGTAGTGCATTTGGCAGATAATCGGACCTCAAGTGAGATCTTTGGAGTGCCGAGAATGAGGCCAGTTTACAACAGATTATATGATCTAAGAAAGGTGTTAGGAGGTAGTGGTGAGATGTTCTGGAAAGGAGGATTTCCGGGCCTTGCTTTCGATGTCAACCCTGACCAAGTAGACGTTACCTTAGACAAGGAAGCCCTTAGAGCAGAGATGGATTCTTACGCTAACGGACTCCAGAGATGGTTTGCTACGCAAGGGATTAGTGCGAAGTCCCTCACTCCTCAGGTTGCTGACCCTGAGGGTCATATCAAAGTGCAGCTCCAAGCTATTGCTATTACCTTAGGAGTTCCCCTTCGCATTCTTATGGGAAGTGAACAGGCACAACTCGCTTCCGGTCAAGACAAGAAGACATGGAATAGCCGAGTGTCCCATAGGCAAGAAACCTATTTGTCTCCGATGGTCCTTCGTCCTTTCATTGATAGGCTGATTGCTGCTGGTACTTTGCCCGAGGTCGAAACGTATGAGATCATTTGGCCTGACCTCAACTCTCCTACAGATCAGGAGAAGGCGGACATTGCTAACACTTGGACTGGTGCTATTGCCAAGTACATTTCGGGAGGAGTGGATGCTTTGATTCCTCCGTTTGAGTATCTTACTCTTGTACTCGGTATGCCAGCAGATCAGGCCGAAGCCGTCCTTGCCGCTGCAAGCGAGCAGCTCGTTCAAACTCCTCCAGATCAAGGACCTCCCACGGCTTGATTTAACGCATCGAATGTAAACCGCGATTGAATCATCATGTCTGGAATCAAAACGCCGTCATGGCTGGATTTCGCAGCGTACGAACGTGTTACGAGGAACCAATAATGCCAACCATCACATCGGCAAAGAACCCTCTCAAACAAGACCCCACTCGAACCACCCTTCTCCGTAAGCAATTCATAGTAGAATTGAGGAAACGGATTAGGGAACTACGGAAGAAGGTTAGGGCCCTCATAGTAGAAGAAGATGCCTTTGGCCTCCAACCTCGTCCTAATCCCTTCGCCTTGAATATGAGGTTTGCTTTTGAGACGACTGATGCGAAGGTCAAGGGATTCAACAAGTGGTTCAAACAGCAAGTTGATAGTGGAGTATTAGGGATAGAAGGAGGAGAGGATCCTGAGACTCCTTGGACTGCGAAGTATACTACATCTGCATACAAGAAGGGTGTTGTCCGGTCTTTCATTGAGACAAAGAAGGCAGGATTGAAAGTACCTACTCCTTTCCTTGAGAGAACAAAGGAAGACTTCCTACGTTCCTCGTTTGCTGGTCCGGTTGCCACCGCTCAAGTCAAGACCTTAGCAACCCGCTCCTTTGAACAACTCAAGGGAGTAAGCCAAGCCATGTCGGCCACCATGAGTCGTGAATTAGCTGCTGGTTTCTCAGAAGGGCGTAGTGCCGAGGAGATAGCCCGTAGATTGGACAACTCTTTAGTCAAGATCGAGAGAACAAGAGCCAGGACAATCGCAAGGACGGAGGTGATTCACTCCTATGCTGAAGGGCAACTTGACTCTTATGAGGAGTTAGATGTCAAAGAGGTAGGTGTAATGGCTGAGTGGGTAACAGCAGGAGATGATAGAGTGTGTCCTGAGTGTGCTGCCCTTGAAGGGGTAGTGATGAAGATCAAGGAAGCAAGGAGCCTGATTCCTCGCCACCCTAATTGTAGGTGTGCTTGGTTGCCTGCTAACGTAGGTGAGAAGAAGGAGGCACAACAAAAGATTAGGAAGGAACGGATTGAGGCAAGTATTAGGAAATCGTTGAAGGCTGAAAGGCCAAACTTACCTTTGAAGCAAATCAAAGAACAAACGACTTGGCCTGGTGCTGATAGGAAGATTGCAAAGGTGAGAGTTCCCAAGCGAGTACAGCGGAAGATCGGCAAGCGGATAGGTGGAAGGATCTCCTCGAAGCAAGCAATCAAGAACAGGCAGAAACAACTTGCTAAGAACAGGGTGGGCAAGCGTAAACCTGTTGTAGTGTGTGATGGTCTGATACAGAACATTGACACTCAGTTCTACAGACATGCTGCTTTGATCTTATTGAAACGTCCGAAGTGCAAGCCCATAGAACTCCCAGCAAAGGGGAAAGCAGCCAAGGCTAAGAGAAGCCATAAACCTGCAACAGCGGAGAAACAAAGGTTTGCTGAGGCTAATGAACCTCGCATAGCAAAAAAGATAGGAGGGAAAGCACTACCTGATAACGAGCCGGAAGACATCCTTCTTGAAGATGGTGAACTTGAGCATGGTATCGAACTCAAGACTATGGTTGACAACAAGAATAGCAAGATCACTATGCACCCTGATTCAAGGAAGAGGAAACTTAAGTGGCAAAGACAGAAGAAAGGAAGAAGGTTACATACTGTTGTCTCTGATCGTAGGAATGTCTTTATGGGAGGGGTTAATACTTCCCAGTTAAGTGGTAATGAGCTTTACTACAGGAGAGGTGTAGGATCCTTCACTTTGAACTCTATGATTCCTATGAAGGATGCTGCTGAGCTTAAGAAGTTTATCAAGGCCACAAGTAGGGAATTGAAAGTTCTAGTAGCAGAGAAGAAGGCAGCAGCCAAGGCTGCTAAGGAAGCAGCGAAGGTCACTTTTGCTCCTATCATTACTCCTCCTGGTGTTCCTGACTTTGTGGACATAACTAGGACCTCATTAGTTCGCAGGTTGACGAGGGACGGATTCGCTGAGGACGATATTAGGGCCGCTCTGAAAGCAATCAATGCTTCAGATGGATTCAGTAGAAAAGCTCTTAGGAGGGAAATCCTTAAAGGGAATGAAGGGATAGGGAAGATTGCACATTTAGGCAAAGAACGAAAGGAGTATCTTCAACAGTTCAAAGGGAAGGGGCTAGGGCCGTCAAAGAAGAGAAGGAAGGCAGTAAGCAAGACTACGAAAAAGAAAACAAGGAAAGTTCCTTCACAACCTGGATTTACTACGAAATCAAAGATAAAAGGTTCTATTGAAAAGGTGTTGGCCGAGGACCCCGAGTTACAGAATGTGCTTGACGATGCGTTAGCGGCAATACGTAGCCCTGAGCTAGAGGTTGAAAGAAAGGCTATTGATAAGGAACTGAAAGCAAAGAAAACGGAACTTGATTTTATCAATGACAAGTATGAACAAGATGCTACCGCTTATCAGGAAGCTGCAATTCTTCCTGATGGTACATTCCCTCCTGATTTCAAGCCCTATTGGGATACTGAAGAAGGGAAGGAGACAAACCTCCAGTGGAATGCAATTAACAATCAGCTTGGAGAGATAAGGGATAAGCAGGATGAGCTGGTTGGAAAGACAAGGGATAAGCTCATAGATGAGCTGTCTTTACCTAAGGAGTTACAAGCAGATAAACCAAAGATAACCTTTAGACCTATAACTAAAACAGTTCATGTTAGTGATGGCACAGATGTTGTGACAGCAGACTCGATAGGAGATGATTATAAGGGACGACTGAATGAAGCCCTTGACTTCCTACAAAAGATGACTGCTAAGCGGCCTGGTGTGTCTCCTTCTGATATTCAGGCTTGGAGAATAGGACTGTCTGATAGGCCTTTTCAGGCTGGAATTTTAGATCCAGATGAGGGGATATATTTGACATTCGATTCTCCTGTTTCAACCTTTGTGCATGAGATAGTGCATAGAATAGAAACAGATATCCCTGGAGGAGTAGACAAAGCAAAGGAGTTTATCAAGTATCGGATAGCAAAGGCAGGAACTTCTGATGTCAAGCTCAGGGATCTGTTTTCTTCCTATGGAAGTGATGAAATTGGAAACAAGGATGGTTTTCTTCCTTTGTGGCCTAAAGGGTCAAAAGCCTTTTATGCAACAAAGACCTATCCAAACAATACAGAAGTTCTAACTATGGGAGTCGAGTTGCTCTTTGATGATCCCGTTCGATTAGCAACTAAGGATCCTGAATACTTCAAGTTCATTATTGGGATGCTGAGGGGAATCCTATGAGAATCATTAAAATCAACTCGTTTGCTTATCAGATGTCAGATGAGTTTGTGTGGAGTGGGAAGGACCCTAATGTTGTAGGGTTTCTCAATAGTTCTACGAAATCCTTATTGCGAAGTATGGGGCCTGCCCAAGGCTTTCCTTTGGACTATATCTTTCACTCAATTGCTCGTCAGTTCAAAGCAGAAGTGTTAGTGGATGATAGCAGTCAGAGCAATAGATCAAGTAATCCTAACATTATCTACTAGGAGATCTAATATGACAATCAATGCTTACCTGAATGAGGACTACCTCGCCGACATTGCTACAAATGAAGGTTGGAGAAGACTGGCTGCTCATATTCGTTCAACCGGAGTTGTCACTTATCCTAATGCTCACCACTTGGTTGAGCATGGTTGGACTCCCTACTTGAGTGAAACAAGGAAAGAGCTAGGATTGATCCTCAAGAACAAACCACCAAAGGACAAGAACACCCTCAAAACATTCCGAAATCTCATGGCCGTTCTCCGCAAATTGAAACTCAAGGAAGATGATGCTTTAGTGGTTAGTGACGGCCTCCGTTAAAATTCGCCTTGTGTAGGAAACAAGAGAGCTTGTATCATTTCATGGATTAGTTTCCCTTTTTCTTGTGAGGAAGACAATGGTCTTATTGTACACTGCTGTAGGACAGTGGGTTTCAGTTGTAGCAGCATCTGAGGTTGAAGGGATTGAAGGCATAATGAGACTCGCCGACAAGTACGGAGTTTCATTATTCATGCTTTCACTGTTCATCTTTGCAACTATCTATATTCTCCATCGCTTGTTGAATGGAAAGAGTGGGATTTTGACAGGTTACGTGAGAGAGACAATAAAGACAATGGCTACTTTAGGAGAGGCTTCACAGGAACAGTCAAAGACCCTTTCGCAAGCAGCGGAAACGCAAAGCAGGGCTCTGGACATTCTCGAGCGATTCGAGTTGAGGCTCGAAGGTATCGAGCGGGTAGTGACCAGCGTAGAGAGTCAAGTGCATGCTACAATCAAGGAGAAGAGACAAAGACATAGTGCCTTGGCTAGCAATTCAACCTCACTTGCTTTGTGCTTTCGTGAAGCTTGTAGGGTGGCGGAAGAGATAGCAGGTAAACTGGAAATTAGTGAGGAGTGCCGGCCTTACATTCTTGAGATGCAAAGGCACCTAGATACTCATGTTGCGACTGTTAGTTTGAACCCTGAGAAAAGAGAGGAAAAGGCAAATGCGTGACTACAAGTCTTTGGCAAAGAAATCACCTCCGAAAGCATTAGTTGTCCATGACTGGAAGTCCGGTCTTCTTGGACTTGGTGCGACCATTGCAACAGCAGCAGTTGTCTACTTCAAGGACAACCTCGGTTCCTTTGGCCTTGGTGGTTCTACAACCCTCTGGTTGACTCCGGCTTTGCTGTTCATCTTGGACATGCTTCGTCGCTTTCTCAAGGACAATACAAAGGAGTAGCTGTGAAGAAATGGCTAGTAATCATAGTGGGAGGGCTGCTAGCAGCGTGTGTAACGTACGTCTTGGTTATGTTCCTCATTCTTGTAGTCCGAGTTTTTCTGACTCGTGAGTTGTAAGGAGATCAGATGAAAAAGTACCTCAAAGTGATCCTGTGCATTGCAGGATTAGTAATTACTGCCTATGGTGCCTTCGGGTTTGGAGCGAACTTCAAGGGAGCCACTCCAGCGGTTTGGATTCAGGTGTTCCTAACACTTGGTGTTGGCTTGAGTTTGTTTGCAGGTGGACTGTGGCGAGTCATTAGAGCGAAATCACTCGCTAAGCCTCAGTCTTCACTCGAGGAGAATATGGCCTTAGTGGTGGCCCTTTATCCTTGCCTTGCAAAGGCCCCTGACGGGATGAAGCTACTCGAGAAGGTGAACAACGCTATTATGGAGGCACATTTCCCTGATGAGAAAAACTAGCCTTTTCCTATGCTTAGTTTTGCTTGTTGGCTGTTTCGTTCCTTCAAGCAATGTTGTTACACCAGACAAACCTAAGCCTTCTGTGACAATCGAGTTTGGGTTTGACTCAACAGTGCCCAAAGCGATGAAAGGTCACCGAAAGGAGGCTCTAAAACTCGCAACTGTAGCAGACGAGTACGCTCGGCAACTCAAGTATGATGGAACTCTTGATAAGCCTGCGATCTCAACTACTGCTGGAGTACAACAAGCCTTCAAGTCTGTTTTAGACCACGTCTATCAAGGCAAACCTGCAGTTACTAAGGAGGGAGCAAAAGCCTTGAATTCCGTCCTTGAGAAGGAACTACAACCGGACGGGAAGGGACATGAACTCACTCCCGAGTCAAGGGACAAAGCTGTTCGGATATTCCGGTCTTATGCCGCTGCTTTGAGGGAGGTTGTTCAATGACTACTGAAAGCGCTATTCCTTATCTGTGTGGCTGGCGACCTAACCCTCAAGGGGTTAATCGGTCTCTCAATGATCCTGACAACCGACATCCGGTTTTTATGGTTTCCGCTCGGCCCCTCATTGAAGCGGATAAACAGGATTCCCATCTTTGGATTCCTTTCATTGCTCTCAACCCTACTTGG
>Ga0114931_10002242_pt1 | contig 24583 bp, 33 predicted proteins | sample 2SBtaG_FD_89579 | JGI IMG/M metagenome (GOLD analysis project Ga0114931, IMG submission 89579) | Deep subsurface microbial communities from Kolumbo volcano to uncover new lineages of life (NeLLi) - 2SBTROV14_V59a metaG | ecosystem: Environmental > Aquatic > Marine > Volcanic | place: Kolumbo... | reverse complement strand
TTTTCCATGACCTGGATTTTATATTCTGAGTAGAACTTTTCCCGCCCGAGTCTCTGGGCCTCCAGATGCTCGGGGTGATTCCTCCATGCTTCCTGCGTCTCTTTGGATTCAAACTCCACTATAGATACTCGCTCGCCGTCAGGGGCTCTGAACGATTTAAACGATATGAAGCCCGGCATGCTCATAGCCAGCGACTCCATCTTCTCCGCCGTTTTGTAATACCCTTCTCTGTGCTCTTCCCTTAGGCGTGAGCAAAAGATTGTTACTATCAATCTCATCCTCCCCGGTACTTATTGCTGATTTTATTTTCTGAAAACTTCCCTTGATCATAAGAGTCTTGTTCCTAATGAATCTACATCCATTATACTATTAATATCGACAGGTTTTAATCTCTATTTAAAGGAAAGCCGATTTGAAAATAATATATCTCTTATTTATTCCGCTTGTATTCATAATTGCTGGCTGCGCGCAAAAGGGCGGGGCTGTAACGGGTACAGCGCAGACTGTAACACAGACAGACAGTCCGAAGCCCGAAAGACGATGGACGTTCAGCCGGCAGTACTCTGATGACAGTGAAATGAAGCCCAGGGGAGGAACGAGTACCGGCGCGCCTGTCGTGCTCGATACCTCGCCTAACGAGGCGTATCTCGCAATAAGCGAGCCCGGCATATCCAAGTTCGAGCAGGACCGCCGCGCAATACTCGCTATGGCAGGCACTTACAGAACGACGTTCGACTTCGTCGAGACCGTGCCTCTGAACAAAGGTTATAAGCTGGACCGCCCTTACCAGTCGTGGGCCACGGAGATTGTGGAGGTCGTAGAGGACACAGGGGATTTCATAAGTCTCCAGCATATACTGGTTATGTACCTGATTGACGAGGACGGGAGCAGGCAGGGTCCTTTTGTCAGTAAGCACTGGCGGCAGGACTGGAAATTCGAGGACGAAGAGATGCTCGTCTTCAAGGGCAATAATACCTGGGAGAAAGTGTCTCTTACCGAAGATGAATCCCGTGGTAGATGGACACAGGCGGTGTATCAGGTGGACGATTCGCCGCGCTATGAGTCTGTAGGTGAATGGGTGCACGAAGGGAATTATTCTGGCTGGACGAGCGGTAAGACGTGGAGGCCGCTTCCCCGGAGGGAGTTTAGCGTCAGGGACGATTATAACGTGCTCGAGGGTGTGAACCGTAATATAGTTACCCCTTCGGGCTGGGTGCACGAACAGGACAATTTGAAACTCATAGTTGATGAGAACGGCGCGCCGGTGTCAGTAAACCCCTATATTGCAAAAGAGGTCGGGCTTAACCGCTACGAGAGGATACAGGGCGCGGAGTTCGCTCCGGGAGAAGAGTATTGGGTGGCTACAGGGGAATTCTGGCGTGACGTAAGGGACGCATGGGCCGGATATATATTGGAAAACAATACGATAAAACTAAGGAGTAAATTTGAGGGGGAAAAGCTGTATCAGTATCTGTTCGAGTATGCGGACAGCATTCAGGATTCTGGCAGTTATGACGCCCGGGCGGGCTCGGAGCTCGCAGCCGAAACCATAGGTAGCTTCATTGTGTCTGAAGACGGAGAGACGGATAGGAGTGTATATTAGTCAGTCCCTCACAGTGTACTAACACTCTCCGGCTTTACGGTAGTACTCCCGCAATATAACTTATTTATATGTCGCAGTCGACTACAAATAGTTCTAAAGATTCCCGGTTATACAAGGTGCTCTATATAATCATAATATTAGCCGCGCTGAATATTGCGCTCCATTTGATGTTCGCGTCTTTTACCCGGAGCGGCGAGGTGTCCGTGGTTTCTCACAGAGGGGCGGCGGCTGTTGCGCCTGAGAATACTCTTGCCGGCGTAAGGGCGGGTGTCGCCGCGGGCGCGCCTTTTATCGAGATCGATGTCCGTGTGACCAGGGACGGGGCGCTCGTACTCATGCACGACAGCACGGTAGACAGGACCACGGACGGAAGCGGTAAAGTCGGCGGTCTTTCGTGGAGCTACGTGAGCGGGCTTGACGCGGGCGCCTGGTTCGGTAAGGAGTTTAGCGGCGAGCCCGTGCCGCGGCTTGGGGATATTCTGGAATTTATGAAAGGGAAACCCTCGAAGCTTGTTATAGAGGTAAAGTCGCCGGGCAGGTATCCGGGAATAGATGCTCTTCTTTCAGAAGCGCTACGGCAGAGCGGTATGGAAAAGGACGTTCTTTTGATCTCGTTTGACGGCGGATGGATCGAGCGTGCCGGTTATCTGATGCCGGGCGCGACGTTCGGAGTCCTGTACGTATATCCCTTTGCCGTGCCGCCGGCGGAAGAGGTCGGGTACGCGGTCGTATTCTGGCCGAGCCTTGTTATAGACCCTACGCTCGTATGGAGGTTGAAAGCTAAGGGACTAAAGCTATGGGCGTGGAATGTGGATAGTTCCATCCTCGCAAAATTTCTTATATGGAAGGGCGTGGACGGCCTACTACTCGACAGAGCGGGACTTATCGGCGGGAATTAAACTCTTTTATTCCGGCTCTCTGGTTTTCAACCGCACCCGGGCGACAATATGCCCTTTAACTTGCCGGGAGTCTTTCCTGACGAAGGAGCTTCCAAATATACAGCCCTCCCAGCAAAAGAACGATAAATAGCGGAACCAGTGTAAGGAGCATTTCCGGCCTGGGCGTCTCGAGAAGCCCTATATACACCCTCAGGAAAATGACTTGGGGTATTTTACCCTCCAGGAACCGCGGTATAAGCACGTCAAACACAGCATTGTAACTCATTTCTGGGCCGATCATGCGTACCGAGGCCGCCATGAGCATGATTAGAAAGCTTAGCGCAAACCCAGCCGAAAGCACATACTTGAGCCACTTGCGCGCGCTTGACCATAAGAGTGCGAGCGGGAGGCATAAGAAAGGAATTATAGGCACCAAGTGGCGGGGGCCCGTGGCGCTACCGCCGTGCCAGTAGAAGTAAGACGAGGTCCAGAGAATGTAATAAACCACAACAGCGCATATGGTAATAACCTCTGCCCTTGAGCCCTGTGTGCGCCAGTAGCGGTAGAGAGCGAGCGGGGTGAGGAGTAGTATAGGCGAGAACCAGAAAAGGCCCCTCTCGCCGCCGAATAATAACCCGTAAAACCATTCGAAGTGAGGGTAGGTGAGCCCGTGAAACCCTTCATCCATACCTTTGAATATGCCAACGTCGGGCACGTAGCCGTACCCAGTTTCGAAAGGGGAATCAAACGCGGTATAGTTGTAAATTAGAAGTGGCAGAATAAATATTACGGCCGCGGCACCGGCGGCTGTGAGTGAGCGTATTACCTTGCCTTTTCCCCACCTGCCTACTTTCGACAGGCCGTAAAGCGCGATTATAACGGATGCTATGGAAGCGGGGTACTCGACAACTACTGCCCATGACAAAAGCGCCCCCACAGTGAAAGCAATCATAATTTCCTTATGTCGCGAGGGGCTCCGCAGATTGTTCAGATAGTACAGACATGTAAAGGCGATAAAAAGACACGAGCCCGCAAGCACGTGCCCGTGAAACGCGGTCGACCATACCCACGCAGGCGTGGCAAGCCCGTAGGTCAGGGCGGCAAACACCGCCCCCCCGGTGCTAGCGCCGATTCTTATGGCAAAGAAATAAAGCATTAGCGCCGTCAGGGCCGATATGAGGCCCGAAGCGAAATAAGTTCCTATAAGCTGTATAAAATCAAGCGCATGTGTCCCAAGCCTCTTGCCGATCTGATATCTTGTAACTACTCTCGGGTCTTTGTAGACTTCGGGCAGCTCAGAGTATATGAGCTTATTATTGCTACATGCGGTCTTTATGAACGCGGTTTTTGATTCTGACCAGCCCCAGTCTGAGCACACAGTCCTAAAGATCCTGTACCCGGCCCAAATGGCGGGAAGAGCGGTGAAACTGTACCCCGGGGCTTTATCCGCATAGTAATTACCCTTATATAGCGCCTTGTCTACCGTTATTTGCTCATACTTATTGATATTTACGGTTCCGTCCTCGATCATGGACAGCGCAAGCGCTACACGGGTCCTGGAGTTAGGGCTCCAGGGATTGCGCATGAAGTAAAAGAAAGAAAAGAGCAGTACCAAAAAAAGCGTTATACCTATTTTAACTCTGATGTTTTTATACATTACACGTTCTAAATAATTAAGCGTCTTCAGATACAACCTGCTGGGCGTGGGCCTAATATAACTCTCCCCGGCAGTGTTGGCAAACCCATTTACACAAAATTCTGATATAAATCAGGAAAAGTTTGTTGTTAATACACTCTTTAACAGTCTTACTTCGTTACTGGAAGGCCTTCTTTTTCCCAGGCGATAAAGCCGCCTTCCATATCGTAGATATTGTCAAATCCGAGCTCTTCCATCAGAGCTCCGACTCTTGCGCTCCTCGCCCCGGAACGGCAGTGTATAAGGTAGGTTTTCCCGGTGTCAAGCTTTACGACTTCATCCCTGAATGATTCGGAGTTCACATCTAAATTAAGAGCGTTCTCTATGTATCCCTCAGAAAACTCTCCGGGAGTCCTTACGTCCAGTATTACAAAGTCAGGGTTATCCTTATTCTCTTCTATGAGTGAAGCTGCATCATTAACGCCTATTCGCTTAACGCCCACTGCGCTCTCTTTGGGCTTTTCGTTACCCTGAGCCAATAACAAAGGCCCGGCTGCCAAAAGCAAGCACAAGAAGACCGCGGTCCCCGTAACTGATATGCGGAATCGTCTCATTCTGTCACACTACCCCCTTAAGTTTAATATTGTTGACGCGATATCTCTTATGATTTTACCTTATTAGTTCAGTCGCGGCATGTCCCGTGTTAGTTTTACGCCCCGGACTTGCAATATATTCTAAAAAAAAAGTATAATTACTAAAGCAGAAGGATAATATGAGTAAATCCGAGCCCAAAGATCTGACAGAGACAATAGACAAGAATTTAGGCATTTTAATAAACATAGTTGAAGCTGTACATAAATCAAACGACCTAAAGGAAATATACAACACCGCACTCGATCTGGTGATCAAGCTCGAAAAGGTGGATATGACTACTATTTACCTTGTCGATGAAGCCAAGAACGAAGCAGTGCTCCAGGCAGAGCGTAACTTCCCGGAAGAATATATAGAGAACGCCTCGTGTATACCCCGCGGGAGGGGGATTACCTGGAAGGTTATTCAATCGGCGGAGATCTTAAACGTCGAGGACATTCACAAGCATCCTGTAGGTCCGGCGGGTAAGAGAGTGGGATTTCACGGAGTTCTCGGAGTGCCTGTAATGCACGACCAAAAAGCTATCGGAGTTATCTGGTTTGCCAGGTACAAGGAAGAGAAATTCACAAACGGGGAGGTCGAGCTTCTCACGACTATCGGAGACCAGATAGCAATCGCTATTGCCAGAGCCAAGCAGACACAGGAGCTTGAAAAGAGAAACGAGAACCTGTCGGTACTTAGCGCGATTGCTGAGAACGTGCATAAATCGGCTGACCTGATGAACACATACGAATCTTTTCTGGAAATGACCAAGAGCGTGGATATTTTTGACCTGATGGCGGTATATCTGGTGGAGGGCAGAGGAAAAAACCAAGAGGCCGTGCTGCAGATACATAGCGGGTTCCCACAAGAGTATATTGAAAAGGCGAGCAGGATTCCGCGCGGTGTGGGAGTCACGTGGAAGGTTATCGAATTGGGGGAGTACTCGTACTACGGTAGCATGAACGACGAAGAGAATATGGTGGGGCCGGCGGGCAGAGCGCTCGGGTCCAGATCGATACTGTCCATTCCGCTGAAATCCGGCAGTCGAACGGACGGCGTTATCCATTTTGCCAGCCTGGAAAAAAAGGGTTTTAACAAAATAGAGATGGACTTTCTGTTATCACTCGGGAATCAAATCGGTTCGGCAATATCTAAAGCGAAGACTTTCGAGGAAGCGAGTGACAGGGCACGGGAGCTTGAGTGTCTTTACGAGAACCTGCAGTCAGCGCAAAGCCAGTTAATACAGTCTGAAAAACTCGCCTCGCTCGGGCAGTTGGTCTCGAGCATAGCGCATGAAATCAATAACCCACTGACCCCCATACTCGGATACTCCCAGCTCCTCATATCCCAAACATCCGTAGACCCGGTGAAGCAAGGCAAGTTCCTGGGGGTCATTAACGAATCTGCGGAAAAGGTAAAAAAGATCGTGGAAAACCTATTGTCTTTCGCGAGGACGGATAAACCCAATAGGGAGTACACGGACGTGAATAAAATTGTAGAAAAAGCCGTTGAATTCAGAGAGTACAATCTAGGTGTCGAGAACATCGAAATTCAGAGGGATTACGACCTTGGGCTCCCGAAGACAATGGCGGACGCAAACCAGCTGCAGCAGGTGTTTACGAACATAATATTAAATGCCTATTATGCTCTGGTAAACCAGGAAAACGGGGGCGGCAGACTAAAGGTTTCCACCGAGTCAGAAGACGCTAAAAAACTAAAAATTGCAATATCGGATGACGGGCCCGGTATTGAAGAGGAGGTGCTGAAGAAAATATTTGACCCTTTCTTTACGACAAAACCGCCCGGGATCGGAACGGGGCTCGGTCTATCTGTGTCTTACGGTATCGTAAAGGAACATCAGGGTGACATCGTTGTGGATACAGAATTGGGAAAAGGCACGAAATTCACAGTCATATTACCTGTGCTTGCTTACAGTGAGTACATGTATATGCAGAGTAAAACTCTCGAAGAGGAGCAGCTAAACGAAATGAGAGGCAATAAGGCAAATACGGAAAAGGTCCTGATAGTAGAGGACGAGGAGATTATCACTACCTTGATAAAGGGCATATTGGAGAATGAAGGTTACAGCGTCGATCTTGCTTCAAACGGCGAGGACGCGCTTACGAAGATAGACGGGAGCCGGTACATCTTTATTGTGTGCGATATCAAGATGCCTCAGATGGATGGTAAGGAGTTCTTTAACAGGGTTAAGTTGTTAAACAACGGACTTGCGTCCAAAATCCTTTTTATCACGGGCGACCCGAGCAAGGATACGCTCGACTTTATTCGGGAGACAGGCAACAGCTACTTGGCCAAGCCGTTTAAGATAGAGGAGTTTATGGCAGCCGTCACGGATATGGTCTGATGCATGGTCTCTTGATACATGAGGAACCGGGATAAGTCCCATATATGAGGGGATCTGATAATTATTAGCGCTATTTAAACGGCTTGGAGGGAGACGTATAATTAATAGTGCAGGAGATTCCTCAAAACCGGAGGCGATAAAATGGATAGGTGTAATATTTTCATTGCAGCATTTTTTTTGATCACGTTCTCGGTATCATATGCCGATGAGATAAAGAACGACTCGGTACCTGCGGGTACCGGTATCGGGCAGATACCTGAGATGGGTGAAGTGACGAGGCTCGGCAAGAGCCCGCTTCTGGCCGAGTATATGCCTCTGGATAAGGGGAATGTCTGGACTTACAGTATTAAGAAAGGCGGTCGGACAGAAGAGCATACACAGAGTGTTGTGTCGGAAAGCGGGGGCTGGTCTGTATTCGATAACTATTTCGGGAAGGACGCCGTATCGCTAAGAATCGCTCCGGGAGGAGAGCTGCTCGTAACGGATAAGGGAGTGGTGAGCCCATTTTACAGCGATGGGGTCACTACGAGCTTTCCCGGGGAGGCTGTTGAGACCCCTGTGGGTAAATACGATCACGCTATGCTGGTAACAATGCCCGAGGGCAAAGAATTCTGGTTCCGAGACGTATATGTAAAAGGAGTGGGCCTTGTCTTTCACGAGCATAGAACTCCCGAAGGGAATACCTCTTATTCGCTTCTAAAAGCCAAAGTCAGCGGTAATGTCTACCCTCCTGAGTGATCCTTCCGGCTCACTGTCTCAAACAGCTTTGTAACCGCTACGGTGTATTTATTCCATAAAAGTATACCTCGCTTACTTCGGAATGATTACTGAAACAGCACTACATAAATACCCCATGAAAAATACATTGATTACCCGATTGATAATTTCACCCGGATGAAAGATAATAGATTTGTTCGTTTTTGCTTAAATGTCAGAGAGCGGAAACAAGGGTAATAGCTTGCCTTGGGGTGATAGCTTGCCCCGGCAGGATGAACCCAAAGCGATTGAACAATGTGGAAATTAGCGAGAAATTGTGCAGGGAATAGTTCCCGGTGATCTATAGATGAAAGTTTCGGTGTTTGCTGTTAAAGGAGAAAGTAGTCATATGGAATTAGCCAATTTTGAGCCTATGGATGCGATTGTGATTCCGACCGAGGTGTATCGGAAAGGATTTATCGTGATCCATAATAAAGGGGATTCGATGGAAAAGCTTATTATGGACGGCTCCGAGGTAGTAGTGGATACCACAAGCACGGTCATCGTGTCGGGCTCTATTTACGCGCTCCGCATACCTTGGGAGGAGTGTATTTTGAGGGAATGCCATTCGGAGCCCGACGGACTGCTCTTGAGGCCTCATAACAGAAATTATCCGCTGACCACACTTAACTGGGGCGAGTTCGATCCTGATATGGTTATCGGAAGAGTGTTCTGCAGTGTGATCAACGTATTCAGATGAGGGTAAACTATATAGACAGGTACGAAGAGAAGTAAGATCGAATAATATTCTTGATGGAGGGGATAAATGATTACGAAGAATTCAGCTGTTCAGAATGACGAATCGGAGTACGATTTTCGCAGCGCTTTCTGGGGGATGACAAGGGACGGGGTTAAACACTCAGAAACCCGCAAGCCCGAGAGCGAAAGCGCCTCGCATTTAAGTTACAAAGACCGGGTGTTGGAGCTTGACGCCGTAGTGGGTTATCATTTCATTGACGACTCACTTGTGGAGGCGGGCTACGCTTTTCGTGACAATTATGACTGTGAGGGGCTATACATTGTGCAGTATGGGAAGATAAAAGACCATCTTTCGGTCATTTTCGGCAACCCTATATTGGATGAAGATATTAACACTGTCTTCACTAACAGCGAAGGGGAAGAAGAACAGGAGCTTGAAAGCCTGATGCTGCTTACAGAATGGCTTACAGACCGCTCTATTATCAGAATGATTCTGATGGGGGATGCCGACAGATGCGAGTTCGGCGTGCTGCATAAAAGCCGGGGCCACATCCACGTGATCAAGGATACGGAGAGATCCGTCAGGTGGGGGATAAATTAGGGGTATGCAGGACGCGGCGCAGTTCTAATTTTATTTCTGCTCTCATTCACAAACCTCGTTCGCTCGCTGTCCCCATTGGCATGGCGTGCCACGACAAGACCACTCACACTGAGCCTGTCGAAGAGTGAAACCTTCTTACTTCTCCCTTAGAAAAATGGGGACCGGGAGGGATTTAAAGATAGAGACAACTGCAAATCCCCCTAATTATTAAATTGTAAGTGGTTATGAGTATACTGCTCCCCATTAAGAACGAAGTATAATTAAGTTGGTAAAATACTTTGTAAAAGGTATTGGGAGGGAGCAATGAAACAAAGGAAATGGGATTCTAAAACAAAGACTTTAGATAGTACTCGAAAGGGTTTATCCGGTAGACAAGTTTCAGAGATATGTAACGAGTACGGAATACATAAGAACCAATACTACAGCTTGCGGAATAAGTTCTTCAAGGAGTTCCCTGGAGGAGTAAGGGGACACGGACTAAAGCTTATGAGTGATAACGGGAGTCAGCCTACGTCACGCAGTTTAATGAAAGCCTGCTCTAATCTTGAAGTAGGGTAAGTATTTACAAGCTACAATAACCAGAAGGGGAACGCTGATACAAGGGGAATAATAAGAACGATGAAAGAGGGCTCTATTGGCTGAGAGAGTGGGGGAGTGAAAGAGAGCTTAGCCTAGAACTGGATAAGTGGGTTCAATATTACAACAGAAATTATCTTCATTCGGCTCATGGATACCACACACCAATTCAGGCGGAAGTGGAGTATTACAGGAATCAAAATTTACGCGAATATGCTGCTTGAGTATTTTGAGTGGGTCAATATTTCGATTTTTCTCATATGTAGTGAACCAATATATAGCCCCTTTGTTTATAGCTATTTACTTAGATTCACACGTCTGCTATAATACTCAGAACTTGCAAATTCCCTTATAAAGGAGGATGTCGATGAGATGCATGGATAAAAGTATAACCATATCAGTCGCTTTATTTGCTGTAACCCTATTTTTATTATCTTTTACATTATCTGCAAACGCGCAGATACTATATTCCTGCGAGTCACCTTTCGGAGAGGATAACCCCTTCCTTCACATTATTAATCCTAACACTGGGGCTACGATTTCAACAACCGAAATAACTCTCGCTGGACAAACTGTTAGAGGGTGTAACGGTATGGCAAAACATCCTGAAACCGGTGTATGCTATGTAATGCTCAATATAACTCCAAGGCCTGAAGAAGGGCCAATACCACCAAGGGTGTTAGCTACTATTGATCAGGACACAGGAGTTGCTACTTCAATCGGAGGAGTAGAAGAAACATTTGCATCAATAGCCTTTACTCCAGATGGCACACTTTACGGCGTTACGGGAGACGGGGGAGCCACACCGGAGACACTTTTTACAATCAATATACTTAACGGATCACCTACATTTGTTACAGCTCTTGGAAATGGGGACGACGGCGAAGTGTTAGCCTTTAACCCAATAGATGAATTGATTTATCACGGCTCTGGTAATGGTGCACCTTATAATAATCCGACTGGTCAAATCTTTGAAGCTATAGATCCAAATACACTTCAAATCACCCCAAGAGCTATTCAAGGAACTCCAGTACTAGATGAGACTTTCGAGGAGCAGTCTTCCATGGTATATAATAGGGTTAACAACATTTTTCTTACGGGAACTATAGATGAGATTTTCTTTGCCATAACTTCTAATGGGGATGTCACTGAGCTCGGCGCAATGGATCATGTTACAAAGGGTTTGGCATTTGATTGCGGGATCCCTACAAAATTAGCAAGGCCCATACCTACCCTATCCGAATGGGGGCTTATAGCGATGGCGGGAATATTAGGTTTTGTAGGATTTATGGTTATAAGAAGAAGGAAAGTAGCTGCTTAAGGCATATCAACAATACAATTTAAACTTAGGGGAGCTTCGGCTCCCTTTTTTGTTTGGTTCTAATATCCATAAATCCTACTTAAACCGAGCTTGACAAAAGGGGAGCAGTACACCCAATTCAAATAAAATTGCAATTTTACCGCACCTTCGTTTATATTCTTAAAGGTTGAGTTGATATTGAGTGGGAAAATCTATTGACGGAGGTTTCACCCGCTATGAGGGTATCTATATTTCTTTTAATAGCTGTTTTGTTTTGCACATTGTCTACGGGCTCGGGCGCTTATACTAAACCAAAGGACGTATACGGGTGGGACAACCTAAAATGGGGTATGTCCGCAACTGAGGTCGAGAGCGTCCTCGGCAAAGGTATTAAGAAGAAGCAGGCCAAGCACGATACACAGGAGGGCGTGTATACGGACCTTGAGATAAGGGACATAAATTTAGGCGGAAGCGAGTTCAGGGCAAGCTTCTGGATGGATGCGGACACAAAGAAGCTTAGCAAGATAGTGTTCGTACCTCAGACCAAAGCTAAGGGATATAACATAGTCGAAACATTTATAAAACTCGAAGAGAGCCTGGTCGATAAATACGGGGAGCCCGACGTTGAGAAGACATCTAATGACCCCGGCACATCGGCAGAGAGGGTGTGGAGTTTTCCCTCTACAGAGATCGAGATGTCATATATGAAAATAGAGGACTCGGAGCTGCTGCTGCTAATCTTCTCTGAGAGAGAGAAGGGCGCGAGGTAAAAAACCAGATACCGGTATGGGGGAGTTCCTCGGACAACCTATCAAGCATTGAAAAAATGTAAGTATGCCGCTTTTCCTTGTTTAGCTCGTACGGAGTAGCGCAGATACAAACTACACAAAACATCTTTAGTCATTTTATTGCAAATAACCCTAATACGCATGTCTTTCACGGCAACATATTGTCTAATTGACAATATATTGACAATATGATAGCATGCATTCCTATGATGAAAAGGACACCTTCAGGCAAGGTTCTGACGGACTTGATATTGGAATCGTTCCAGCTGTACGGGGTCTTGCTCGATTCCGGTAACCGGATCACCAAACCACTAGGACTCACCAGTGCCAGGTGGCAGGTGATGGGAGCGGTCGATCTTGCAGGCCACCCGCTGACGGTGGCTCAGGTCGCGCGGCGGATGGGGCTCGCTCGGCAGGGTGTGCAGCGGATCATTAACGACCTTGAGCGTTTAGAGATGGTGGTGTTGAAGTCTAATCTCGACCACAAACGCTCGCCGCTTGTATCGCTTAGCAAGAAAGGTGCCCATGTGATGGCGGAGATCGATAAAGCTCAAATTGTGTGGGTGAACAAGCTTGCCGAAGGCCTCGGCGAGTGCCAAGTAAAGCAAGCGCTAAAGGTAATGCAAAAAGTCCGAGAGCGTCTAGAACAACTAAAACAATTGAAATAGGAAAAGCAATTGTCCGAAAGAATAAAGGTTAAGGAGAATAATATGTCGGTAATTTTAATAAACCCGTTTGAAGTACCTAAAGGCAAGGAAGAAGAGTGTTTAATAATGCGGGAAGAAGCAGCGGAGTATTTAAAAAACCAGCCCGGGTTTATCAACACAAACCTACACCAATCAATACTGGAGGATTCTAAATTCCAATTTGTCAACGTTGCTGAATGGGAAACGCCGGAATCATTTTTCAATGCTGTGCAAACCGAAGAGTTTCAGAAAATTACAGAAGGTAGTATGGATGAATATCCACATTATCCTTCTTTATACTCAATAATAAGGACAATGTAAGCTAATAGACTTATTTAGGGCGAAGGGATGAGAGATAGAATCTAAAAATAGCTTGGAATCATTGGTATTCTTACATTAAAAAAATGCTTGAGTGCGTATATTCAGACGCTCTCAGGATCTAGCTATTATATGATCTATATTGTCCCCAAGCTAATTGCAGCACTACGTTTCCGCCGATTTTATTCCCCGCTATCAGTTTATGTGCGAGAGAGGCGTCTCTTAGTGGAAGAGTCTGTTTACGCCGGAAGCAAGTACTTTAATAAGCACATGTCCGGGTTGGGTTTTGTACTTCGGGTGTTTAATTACGTCTGTGTCACCGAATTCACGCATTAGGAGTGCTTTCATTTTACCTGTCCCTTGTGCATGTAGATATTGCCGGGTATGCCGATATAAAAAAACGGCGGAGGAGAACGAGTCCCATCCGCCGCTTTTTCCGGGCTTGCGTACGCAAGCCATATTAGATTGTCCGGTCAAATCACCTGGTCGCCGCTTACGTTTATTCCGAATACCGTGTATACGTTCTCGTGCTCGGTTTCTTCAATAGTCCCTTGGGGCTCTGAATTGTTTAGGCTCTGAACCTGAAACGTGTCCATAAGGTCCCGGGCAACGTAACCGCCCTGAGTAGAGCCGCTGACCTGAGCGGCGTTCAGTGGAAGGCTTACTCCAAAGGCGTTTACTTCCGCTTGGGAACCGATCGGGAAGCTGAGCCCCACTGCTAAAGCGCTTGCTAATATTAACTTCTTCATTTTACTGCCTCCTATTGCGGCGGGTTTTGGCCCGCCCGATTTTTTTTAAATTCACCCTATTGGTTGCAAATGCAACTTAAAAGGATTCAGGGTAATTTTAAGTTCGGACTAGGTTTGCGCTTAGGGGTTTCATTTATTGTGTCTAAGGGATGTATGCAGTTAACAATCTCGGGGATTAGTGTAGAATTTTCACTTAGTAAAGTGTTAAGGATAGAAGATACGTGTAACGGCGAGCGGATGGTTATCTCTCATAAATACAAGTTCATATTCATTAAAACGCGAAAGACCGCGGGCTCGAGCATACAGATATATCTCTCTGAGCTCTGCGGCGAAGAGGACATCGTGAGCACTATCGACCGCCCGGAGAGACCTTACAGACCCAGAAACTACAGGGGGCTCTATAACCCACTGCCCGAGCTCTTGGAAAGAAACTCGGCCGGGAGCGTGATGAAGACCCTGGGAAGGTTCTTTACCCTTAAGAAATTTCAGTCCCATATTAAGGCCCGGGAGGTCAGGGACCGCGTACCTAAAGACGTTTGGGACGGTTACTATAAATTCACTGTAGAGAGAAACCCCTGGGACAAGGTGCTCTCACACTACCATTTCGTAAGACAGCGGTATTACAAGTACGATAAGAATATTTCCTTCGATGAATATCTGAAGACGGCCGATCTGCCCTATAACTACAAAAAATACACAGACTTTGAGGGGAATATTTTAGTGGACAGGGTGGTCCGATACGAGAATTTGGACAGGGAGTTAGGCGAAGTGTTCGGGCGCCTCGGAGTGCCGTTTGAGGGCTCGCTCGGGGCTCAGGAGAAGTCACACTACCGTAAGGACAGAAGGCCTTATCAGGACGTCTATAACGAGGAGCAGAAGTCTCTTGTGGCTGAGCTGTTCTCCCGGGAAATCAATATGCTTGGATACGAGTTTTAGATTCTTTAGCCCGGCTTATATTTTCTCAGCAACATAACCGTTAATCATTAGGTTTTTCCAGAACAGGCGGACGTTCTTAAAGCCCGCTTGCTCAAGCATAGATACAGTCTCGGCACCGCTCAGTATGGGCAGGTTCTGGCGCACCCGGTCTATGGTCTTTTCTATTTCCTCCTCTTCCTCGTCCCTGTAGGTTTTTTGAAACGACTCCCACGCAAGCATGTATTCTTTAAATTCTTCATCGTCCCTTTTGCCTGTGATATCTGCCGTAAGGAGCTTCGCCCCCGGCTTGAGCCTCTCTTCGATATTGCTCAGGTACGAGGCTTTGTCTTCGTAGGGGATGAAGTGTTTTACCAGAAGAGAGGTGGCGGCATCGTAGGGTCCCGGGGGTACGTCTTCTATACTGCCGTATATTATCCGGACTCTGTCTTCCAACCCCGCCGCTTCTACCTTTGCTATGGCCACTAGGGCCATCTGCTCGGATACGTCGAACCCCGTGATTTTCCATCCGGGATTATTTAGAGCATAAGCCAGGGCCTAGTTACCCGTGCCTGAGCCGCAAACAAGCAGATTCGCAATTTCAGGAAGAGACGTGCTGAGAATATGAAGGGCGGCTGAGTGAAGCGCCCCGTAGCCAGGGATTATTTTCACGACCTCGCTGTCGTAAACCTGGGCTCTCTCGTTAAACCTTCTTACCGGGTCGAATGCTTCGGACATGTACGTATTGTACATAATAAGCTGTTATTGGGAAGGGTATTAGCCCGCCCCGTTGCCCGTTCGTGCCGAGCCTGTCGAACTGTGGGCGGGATTTATAATAGCGAGGGCTAGCGGCTGCGGCTTCGTTCCCCCCCCTCGGGGTGCCGCGTGCGGAGCGGCGAATATCTGGTATATTAATCAATTCCAGGCCATGGCTAAAGCGCACAGAGATATCAGGGACAGGGGAGATGTTGAGAAGCTGGTCACAAGGTTCTACGAGCGTATTATAGTAGACGATGTGATAGGGTATATTTTTACCCTCTACGCTAATATTAATCTTGACGAGCACCTGCCTATCCTTACCGATTTCTGGGAGTCTATACTGTTCGATGTCCCGGTGTACAAGAGGGGGTCCAAGGCTATGAACGTGCATATCGACCTGGCCAAGCGGGTACCGCTCAGGAAGCAGCATTTTACCCGTTGGCTGTACCTGTTTAACAGTACTGTGGATGAGCTGTTCACGGGCGAGCGAGCGCTTAAAGCTAAAAACCGCGCAAGCTCAATTGCCGAGACTATGCAAAAGAGAATAGGACCTCTACCCGAATGCGGACTAGAAGTGGTAGCCGTTTAGAGGATATTTAGCCCATAGTTTGCAACCCCCCGATTATTTCCCCCTAGCTGGTAAACTGCCCTCTATTTACTTAAGGTAAAGTAGTACGGGCGATTTCTAAGCACCCCGTATTTTAGTATATATATAAGCGCCGATTGCGCCGCCTATAAATCCGTCCAGAAAACCCCAGAATGTCCATGCTGGGACTCCCGCGTAACTATGCGGAAACAGCATGTACGAGAGCTTCGCCGCGCCGAACAATCCCTCGGCATCGTGCCCGGGCCCCGCCGTGAATGCCAGAAAGAGGGGCCTTACGCTGAAGTCGAACGTCTCTAGGTCGAGTGCGCACTCGACGCTTAGCACTGCGAGAAGCCCGGAGCAAAGACCGAATATTATTCCCGTAGCGAGGGCGAAATTGAGCACGGAAAACCCGGGAGCTGTTCTCTTCCCGCATATAAAATTATAGATAAGAGCAATTAGAAAATCGCTTACGAAGCCGTCCGCCAAGCCAAGTGTCGCTGATAAGATTACATTTACGGGCGTTATTGTCATGCCGTATTCGGCATAGAAGATAATCCGCTCGAAATTCGAGCCAAGCCCCAGAGCCTCAGAAGCTATTAACAGAGTCCCCGTGAGAGGTCTGAAATCAAGCTCGACCCAGGAGGCAGTGTCGCCCTGAGCCAAAGAGATGAGAATGAGCAGGAGTGTCCCGCATGCCCAGACAATACCGGAATATGTCGCAAAACGTAAGGGTTTCATTCTTCATTAACCTAATAACAATTTACCTGCTCCGGCACTGTTTTTAACTACGCCGGGATAAGCTGCGGGCCCGGAGCCGGCAGAGCATATATAATACGTTATAATATAATAGAGCATATATCATATTGTATATATGATATATATATTATTGCGCTGTGAGTGAAAAATGCGTTACATTTATACTTAAAGGTCGACGAAGGGGTATCTTGATTGGACTTAATTGCCAGGCTGAAAAATTTAAAAATTAGCTGGATAAAAACTACTCCCGAGCGTAGGGAGCTTGTTGTCAGAGACGTGACAGCGGGCTCTGAGCCCGGAGTGAGGTTTTATCTCCTGCTCTCGACTTCTGCTTTAATTGCGGCTTTCGGTCTGATCGCTAACAGCGCGGCTGTGATCATAGGGGCAATGCTCGTGTCCCCTCTTATGACGCCTATTATGGGAAGTGCGCTCGGGCTTGTGATCGGAGACGCAAGGCTGTTCGCAAACGCCATGAGGTCGGTGGTAGTGGGGACAGTGCTCGCGATCCTGTTCTCTGCCGTTCTGGGAATACTTCCGCTAGCGCTCGAGGCCACTCCGGAGATGCTCGCACGCACCAGTCCCACGCTGCTTGACATATTCGTAGCTATACTCGCGGGTTTCGCGGGTTCCTACGCTATGATCGATGAGAAAGTGAGCCCCGCGCTTCCCGGAGTCGCGATCGCCGTTGCGATTGTGCCTCCGCTGTCAAACACCGGCATATGCCTGTCTCTTGGGTATTACGACGGCGCATTCGGCTCGTTTATGCTCTTTTTTGCGAATTTCCTGTCTATATTGCTCGTCGCTTCCGGCACGTTCATAGCCGCGGGTCTGACCCCTCGGTCTCAGCTGAAGAAGGATAAACACTTCATAAGGAGCCTGGTTATTGCGGTCGTAGGCTTTGTAATCGTGGCCGGATTCCTGACTTATTCCTTGGTAGCCATAGTAAAAGACCGGGGGCTAAAAGACTCGATTGGGACCGTTCTGAGCTCTGAATTCGATAAGCTCCACTCTACCTCCATTGATAATTATGTATACGATATAGAGGGCGGGAAGCTGTTTGTTTTAGCCTCCGTCAGGAGCCCGGTCATTATGACTCCTAAGGATGTAAAAAAGATCGAGAGCAGCTTCGCCGAAAAGATAGACATGCCGGTTCAGCTTATCATTAGGACTATTATTTCAAAAGACGTCAGCGCTTCCGGAAGCGCTGATGAGATTATGGACCAGAACCTGGACGGCTTTTTCCTGAATAAGGACCTGACGCCAGACCAGAGAATGATCAGACTTGCCGAGCAGGTAATACTCGAAAAACTCGCATACTGGCCGAGTATGAGACTCATGGACGTGAATCTGATAAGTCTGCCCAGAGGGCCTACGATAATGGCAACGGTGACAGGCTTCAGGATGCTCACGGAGAAAGAGATCAGTGGCCTTGAAGACAGCATCAGGGAAACTATTAAAGACGACGACATAAATCTGGTAGTGAGGACCATCAAGACGTATTTAACGGATAATCAGGGCGGTATACTCTACGGATGGCAATACGGCCTGGGCCTGGATATGGGTGAGGGGAAAAAAGAGATAATAAAGAAGGCTGATCAAAGCGTCAGGGCTAAGTTTAAGAGGTATAAGAATATTTTTCCTGTTAACGTTCATAAAAGATTTAAAGGCGAAGAATTGGATATTCTTGTCGAGGCAGTCGGCGCCGAGCTTTTATCTCCCGCCGAGATCGCCTCACTTGAGCTTGAGCTTAACGAAGAGTTCAATAGGCCCGTCAACCTAGACGTTTGGTACAAAACCGATGCTGTAATTACCTCGGAAGAGTATCAATCTTTTGAGACATATAATGAGCGTAATATTTCGGAGCTCGAGCAAGTACTGAGGGATCAGAATGAAAACTGAGGGCTTGCCGCTCTATTTATACAACCTATACCTGTGTAACCCGGCTCATAACCGATTAATAGCTCTTAGAACTAAATTATTAGTGCTGGATTGCTTATAAATCAGGATGGCATGTTCAGAGATTAGGTACTCGAAGTCAGGCTAAGATACACTTCAAGTATAGGTGCTATCGTAAACGCACTCAAACAAAAGATAAATCTAAAATATCTCCGTGGTCCCGGGACTTGGCATGGAGCTTGCCCTATAGGATATTATGCCAATAAAGCATAAGGAATGGTGGGCTCATTTCTTCAAATCTCCTTATCTATCCGGGGACCGGAATTCGCAAATGTTCCCGTACCCAGATGTTTTTTACGGGCGGTATTGCGAGAACGATCTTATCTTTCCTAGTTATCTTTCTTGGTTATATTCCTTTGCTGCTTTGCTTGATAGTACTGAAATAGTGTAACGAAAATGCATTCTTGCACCTTTAGCCAAAGTCCCGGGCCGTAAGCTCGCGCCTAAGGTCCGGGGCTTATTAATTATAGAGCGGGTATGGCTGGATAATCTGCTTTAAAAGTTAATGATGTTGTAACAAACAAATGGTTTCCTACTACGAGAACTACGATACTGAGGGGTTTTACGGCGCGTACTTCGAGCCCGGGGGCAAGCCTCGCTCGGGCGTGCACGGTGTTCTTGAGAGGCTGGAAACGCTGCCGGCAGGGAAGCTGAAAAAGAGACAGATGGCCAAAGAGGCAAGACTCTTTCAGATGGGAGTTAGGTTTACAGTCCAGGGGGAGGATAAGGGGATAGAGAGGATATTCCCATTTAATATCCCAGGGGCCCGTATCTGACGTAGCACCCGTGACAGGCTCGTACCGTGTGGGGAAGGAATAGGCTCGGCACTTGATTTCGATATTACCTCTTAAACGATTATTGTATTCCAGCTCCTCAGCTTTTAGAATAAGACACTATAGTTATTAAAATATATGGGAGGGCCGGATATGACATACATATCAAGAGGGTTGGTCGCGGTAATCCTATTTGCCGCTGTTTTATACCTAAGCTCGCCAACTGTGATTAGTGCTGAAGAGATTGAGCAGGCGCCCGTGGACCCGGATATCTCCGACATATGCGCGCTCAGTGATTGTAACCCCGCAAAGCCCTGTGCCGTAAAGGGTGAGAGCTGCTATACGCTAAACGGTGCATTTTACTGCTGCGTGGAGCCTCCGTCCGGAGGGGCCGAGGCAGTGGGGGATTAAAGGTCTCAGAGTGCGCTGGTTCATCGTTGCCTAGATTGGATGAGATTGCCTCAGTCGCTTTACTCCTCCGCAATTACATAAAAGCAAAAGAGCCCGGAGGAGTGAACCGCCGGGCTTTTTGGGATGGAGGATGGATATATGGCTTTTTATATTAAGTCCTCAAAATCAATTGGCACTCCGAGCGCGTAGAAGTAGTCTCGGTCGTCCTGCGATAGGACAAGGTCCAAATAGCCGGGTTTAGTTGTCTAAAGCTCAAGAGGTGTATAACCCCCGTTAATGTCGTCTGAAAACTCTTTTTTCTCTAGAGACATCGTTACAACGAAATAACTGTCTTCCGCGTGTGATGCGTAGTGAAAGCTTAATACCGCCGCTATTGGTAAAGTCCTCATTGTACTGACTCCCGAACTCTTTGGGTTCATCTTTATAGTTACGTTTACAACGGAAAAGGATTCAGAGACTTTTTATTGGCATGGTACGAGGAGGGAGAGATAAAAATATGCAGAGTGATTTAAGCCTCTCGCCCTGGGCTAAATCGAAAGGCGGAGTGTTTAGAGCTTCATCCTTCGAGGGCCTCCTCAGAGGGAGCGGGATTATTTCTGTGCAGAGAGTAAAGAGGGTTGGCGCCCGTTTTTGCTAAAGCTACCTGGCTTCGTCAACCGACTACGCCGCGGCAAGCTTCTTTCGCATAGCATCTCAGTGCTTTACGACGGAGTCCTCATGGAGGTTGTGTGGGGATTCATCTTCGGTCTGGGTGATTTCAATCTCGCCTTTTTCTCTTTCTATCAGCTCAAAGTTCCTGCCGAAGAACCTGTCGGCGAAATAGAGAATTTCCTTTTCCGTCGCGTTAATAACTATCTTTGCGAGCGTATCGGTCTCGCCGATCTCAAGGGGTTTGATAACATAGGGGTTCTTTTTGTCCGGAAATAGTTTCGTGATATAGGAATTAAGCTTCCTCGTGTATTCGAGTAGCTCTTCCTTTGGAACCGAGATCACAAAGAAATAGTTTTTGGTTTCCATGTTAAACACCCCTACGTATGATTATACGGAATCCTAATCTATATCAAGACTTTTTAATCCTAATAAGAAAAAATTGGAATTAAAGGGCGCACAGGTTAGCTTATTCGTACTTTTTTGTGCATAGGAACGGGAATTAAGGCTGATGACTACACGTGAAGAGATAAAGGGAGAATGGCTGCTGCAGCGTGAGAAATGGGGACTCGCAGGCTGGGAGCTCAAGCTGTCGCGCCAGAGACGCCACCTGGGTTACTGCAAGCCTGTGCGGAGAACTATCTCGGTATCTCTTCTGTACATGGAAAGAAACCCCTTTCACATAATGAAAGACACGCTTCTGCACGAGATAGCGCACGCGGTGCATTTTATCGAGAGCGGGAATACGGGGCACAATAACGATTGGAAAGAGGTGGCCCGGAGGGTAGGCTGCACCCCGGTGAGGTGCGCGTCACTCGAAGGGCTGAGGGTGCCAGAGGGCAAGTACGCCGGGGTGTGCCGCTCCTGCGGCAAAACGGTGCAGTTTTACAGACAAATACGCCGGAGCTACTCATGCAGCGCCTGCAGCCCGAAGCGCTACGACCCGAGGTTTATATTAGAAATTACTAAGAACAATTTTTAGCGTCCCCGGATGCCCGGCATACCGAGATAAAGCAATGGATGAGAGGATAATTAGGGCCAGCCCTCTAACGCCGGAGGGCCGGTTTATTCTCTATTTTACCCACTTCAGTGTATATCTGGCGTGTCGTCTATCTGAGCGCCCGGAGGCGGGTTGTAAATTGAGGCGCTCGGAGAAGAGTTTGAAAATTTTACGCCGGTTATATAAATTTCAGCTCCCGCTCCCGGATCAGCAGGGTTCCAGCCAGGGTAGAATGTGAGTTTTGCCGGTACCATGAGACCCTCTACCTCCTGCCATTCGTCAAACGTCCAGGTTACGCGTTTAACTGCTTCCACTTCGGTTACACTGTGATTAATCAATGCGAGCATGTCGGTATCTGGGTCTATAAAGAGCACATAGTCGTCTTTAGACGTGTGGCCGGTGCCTTTCTTGTACCCGACGTTTACGATCCGGTATGTTTTTCCCTTGAACCCTCCCGTCCCGCCGTCGCTGACGATAGCGCCCTCGTCCGCGAAAACAAATGGCATGCCAATGAAGTAAAAAGATCCGAGGGTGTAAAATCGGGGCGTCAACCCTACGGACTCAACGTCCGGGACCGCCCAAGCTTGTACGCCGTTGTATCCGACAATATACCCCTCGCTCTCAATCCTGTTATTTCGGGTACTGAGATCGACAGTGGATATACTCCTCTCGGCTACCTGCGGAGTCAGGGGAAATCCCTCCATTACATATGTCATCTGTGACACGGCGTTCCACCTCTGTAGCCCTCCGTGTGCGTTGTATGTCTTCTCGAGCGTGTTATCCGCCGCGTGGGCTGTCCAAGCCGGGAGCATTCCCAGCATTAACGCAGCTAATACTGAAAGAACAAGTGAAAATCTGGTTGTTCCGAAGCTTCCAGAAGTTTTATTTCGTGAAATACTGTCCATAATGTGCCTCCTATGGGTTAAGTTATTGTATTTTTACCAAACTAACTGGCAACTAAATTGTACGATGGTTAGATAAACGAAAGGATTTTAACTTGTAAAAATTATTGTAGACAGTTATAGTTTTGGCATGCTGTCCACATTCTTGTAGAGAGGGAAACATGAGAGAGACAGAGAAAAGATTCATTTTCGAGGGGAACGATGTGTGCCTTGATTTTATTAATACAGAGATAATAGACAGGGGTAAAAAGGTTGATCTCCTGAGTGGTTACAGAGAATTCGTAAGCTGGCTTGCTGAGGCGGGTTGTATAGACCCGGGAACTTATGAGCGGATGCTCGGTCAAAGCGGGTACGACCATGAGGAGATATTAGGGGGGATAAAAAGCTTCAGAACAAAGCTCAGGGATATGGCTCAGGTGATTTCTGCCGGGAAGCCTTTACGGCTCTCATACATTGAGCTTGTAAATGATATATTGAGGAAAGATACCAGATATTCGAAACTGATTCTGATTGACTGTAACCCCCGGCTCATTACCCATTCATCATCCGCTATGTCAGATCCTCGGCTGCCTATAGCCCATGCCGCCGCGGAGCTACTAACGAAAAAAGACCTGCCGCTCGTCAGAAAATGCTCTAATCCCGATTGTAGTTTGTTTTTCTACGACGAGAGTAAGAACCACGCCCGTAGGTGGTGCAGTATGGACAGGTGCGGAAACCGTATGAAAGCGGCCCTTCATTACAACAGGAGCAGGGGCGGGCGTTCTGTCGCCTCGGGATAATCAAATTAGTGGATTTTCATACTACAATTCATGAAATCTTCTCAAGCCACGCTGAAATAGCGCGGCCGATTTCATCCGGGCAGTCTTCCTGTATAAAGTGAACGCCTTTGACGGTAACCTCGGTCTGGTTTTTCCAGGTGCGGGCGTAGTCCTTGAGCTCGCCTCTCAGGAGCGCCCCGGGCTGGGCCTCGATGAAAAGCTTGGGTAGATCGTTTACGGCCATCCAGTCGCTGTACTCTTTGATTATTAAAGAGACATCGGCGGGCTCGCCGTCAAAGGGTATCTCACGCGGCCATGTGAGAGTAGGGCGTCGGTCCTCTCCCGGGTTTTCAAAAGGGCGCCTGTATACAGACATCTCCTTATCCGTGAGCTTACGCATAATGGCTCCGGTAAGTACGTGTTCAACAAAAAAATTATTCCCGAGTATCATCTCCTCCCCTGAAGGAGACCTGAAAGCCTCGAACAGCGGCCGCACTTCCTGGGGAAATTGAGACCAGTCTAGGGGCAGCACGAAAGCCTCCATGTATGCCAAGCCGTGTATCTTGCCCGAATTCCGCCTGGCCCAGTCAAACCCCAGAGCAGAGCCCCAGTCGTGGAGAACCAGCGTAACATTCTCCGAAACGTCTACGGAGCTCAAAAAACCGTCGAGAAATTCTCTGTGCTCGATAAAACGGTAGCTCCCGGGCCCCGGGTCGTCGAGCTTGTCGGAATCACCCATACCTATCAAGTCAGGGGCTATACATCTCCCCTGACCGCTAACGTGCGGCATTACGTTCCGCCAGAGATACGATGATGTGGGGTTGCCGTGGAGGAATACAATAGGGTCGCCGTCGCCCATCTCCACATAAGCCATGGATTTGCCGTTTACCTGTACTTTTTTCTTAGGTGGCTCGATTTCTGAAATCATTCTCTCTCTTTCTTCCTGACCGTCGTCTCTCTTTGTCATAAATATTGAGACTAGCGGATAAAATTATGTAATTCAACCATAAAATACCCGCCTGCATGCGCTTTGCGATGCGGGGTTAGATGGTAAATCTCTTAAATGCGATACCTAGGGAATACATCTTGCTCTTTGTGCGGAGCTAGGAGGCATAAAAATAGTGGAATCTTTATAGTCCACACTATATTGTTGACTTAAGGCACTTGAAAGAGTAAAAATTTCATATAGATTCTCTTGCGTTAGGTGGTTTTCGCACAGATCTGAGCCCATGTACAAGACACTGAAAAAGAAGGTACACCGCGTCCTCGAGCCAGGCGACAAGGCCCCGCTTACGTCTCAGATATTCGTCATTTTCATCATGGCCCTCATCGTGCTCAACGTAATAGCCATTATCCTCGATACCGTCGAGAGCTATAACGCGGCGTACAGCCGTTTTTTCAGGGTGTTTAATTTTAGGGGCTGAAGTAGCTAAGGAGTAGAAAGAAGTCTAAAATAGCTACTATGTACCAACGAAAAAGCAGACTTACCCCAAGTCAACAAAGCAAACTGATAGAGCACTTCGTGGCCGGC
>Ga0114931_10002241_pt1 | contig 24590 bp, 28 predicted proteins | sample 2SBtaG_FD_89579 | JGI IMG/M metagenome (GOLD analysis project Ga0114931, IMG submission 89579) | Deep subsurface microbial communities from Kolumbo volcano to uncover new lineages of life (NeLLi) - 2SBTROV14_V59a metaG | ecosystem: Environmental > Aquatic > Marine > Volcanic | place: Kolumbo... | reverse complement strand
GTATGGCCGGCGATGCGTGCGAGCGCTTCACCAACACCCTCGAATCTCGCGACTGGCAGATTGAACTGGCGCCTGATCCGGGTAGGCGCCGGCTGCATAGGCTGCCGCCTGGCCGCCGCCTGCCGCGCTCGACGGTAAGATGATAGCACGGCCGACGGCCAACAGCTCGACCAGCATCTTCTAGCCTTTGCCGGCCATCTCCTCGCCGCCGATGATTGTATCCAACGGCACGAACACGTCCTTGCCCGAGGTCGGCCCGTTCTGAAAAGGCACATGCAACGGATTGTGCCGGCGGCCAATGTTGATGCCCGGAAGGTTCGTCGGAATCAGCGCCGCGGTAATGCCGTACTCCTCCTTGTCGCCGATCAGGTGCTCCGGATCGTACAGCTTGAACGCAAGCCCGAGTACTGTCGCGATCGGCGCAAGCGTGATGTAGCGTTTGTCCCAGTTAAGACGGATGCCGATGATTTGCCTGCCTTCCCAGGTGCCCCGGCAAATAACGCCCGAATCGATCAATGCGGCAGCGTCAGAGCCGGCCTGCGGAGACGTCAGCGCAAAGCAGGGAATTTCCTTCCCGGACGCGAGACCCGGTAACCAGCGATCCTTCTGCGCTTCGGTGCCGTAATGCAGTAACAACTCTGCGGGCCCGAGTGAATTCGGCACGCCGACCGTCGAGGATGCCGTCGAATTGCGGCTGGCGAGCTTTGCGATCACCATCGAATTGGCGTAAGCGGAAAATTCCAGGCCGCCGTAGTGCTTCGGGATGATCATCGCAAAGAACCGGTGCTTCCTGATGAATTCCCAAACTTCCGGCGGCATGTCGCCACGTTCGTGTGCGATATCCCAGTCATCGAGCATTGCGCAAAGTTCTTCGCAGGGGCCGTCGAGAAAAGCCTGCTCTTCAGCGGAAAGCCTGGGTGGCGGGAAGGACATCAGCTTGTCCCAGTCGGGCATGCCCGAGAATAACTCACCGTCCCACCAGATGTTGCCCGCCTCCAGCGCCTCTTTCTCCGTGTCCGACATTGACGGCAGCATGCGACGGTAAATATCGAGTGCAGGTCGCGTGATCTTTTCACGGCGGAACCCGGGCAGGTTCGGCACGATCAGCACGCCGTATGCGAGGATCAACGCCAGTAGCCAAAGCGGGTGCCAGTCACCGTAAAGCAGGTAAGCGAGCAGAACGGCACCGATCGCGACAGTCGATGACAACAGGCTGACCCGGTTGTAGGCCAGATAGACGACACTGCCGACGAACAGCAGCAACCAGGCAAGACTGAGCAGAAAACCGGACACCATCAGTACCTCAAAAAAGCAGGCCAGTTATAGCCCGAATGTGCTTCATGCAGGCTAACACCGGCAGAATTATCGTGCCAGATCGAGGCCCGGATGCCACCAACCTGTCGCTCAATTCTACAGAAGTGATTCGATGGCAGCCCTTTCTTCACGTAACTCGGTCTCGGTTGCCTGCATGCGCTGCTGACTGAACGCGTTGATATCGAGGCCCTGTACGATGTCGTACTCTCCGTTCGCGCAACGGACAGGATGGGAGTAGACGATACCCTCGGCAACGCCATAGCTGCCGTCCGCCGGGATTGCCATACTGACCCAGTCGTCTTTCGCTGTGCCTGTCGCCCAGTCGTGCATGTGATCGATTGCGGCCGATGCCGCCGATGCCGCCGAAGACGCTCCCCTGGCCTTGATGATGGTCGCGCCCCGCTTTTGTACCGTGGGAATAAATTCGTCTGCCAGCCAGGCCTCGTCCACGAGTTCCGTTGCCGGCCGGCCTTTTATGGATGCATGATAGATATCCGGATACTGCGTCGCCGAGTGATTGCCCCAGATCGTCATCTGGCGAATGTCGGCAACATGGGACCCGGTTTTGGCGGCCAGCTGCGCGATCGCACGGTTATGGTCGAGCCGCGTCATTGCCGTGAACCGGGAGCGGTCAATATCCGGCGCGTTACTGCTCGTGATCAGCGCATTCGTATTTGCCGGGTTGCCGATCACCAGGACCCTGATGTCACGGCTCGCATGTTCGTTGATCGCTTTGCCCTGCACGGAAAAAATCTGCGCGTTGGCTTCGAGGAGGTCTTTGCGCTCCATACCAGGCCCACGCGGCCGGGCACCGACGAGTAAGGCATAGTTGCTGTCCTCGAATGCCGCATCCGGATCTGCCGTAGCAACCATTCCGGCGAGCGTGTCAAATGCGCAGTCTTCGAGTTCCATGGCGACACCATCGAGCGCCGGCAACGCGGCTGGAATCTCGAGAAGCTTGAGAAACACCGGCTGATCGGAGCCAAGCATCTGGCCGGAAGCGATTCTGAAGGCAAGCTGGTAGCCGATCTGGCCGGCAGCGCCGGTAATCGTGACTCGAACGGGGCTTTTCATTATCGGGAAACCTCAAAGTGCAGGAGACGTTTTCCTGTGCGGCGCGCGATTCTAGCATTCGATCATTGTAGCGGGAAGCTGTTGCGAATACGTAGAAGCGGATGGGGCCGAGGATCAGCGCGGTTCGGAAAATTGTGGAAACGCCTCGAGCAATGCCTGGAGTTCCCGTGCGGCCGATCGCGTCAGGCCTCGCTTTTCCAGCGCCTGGATGCAGGCCCACCAGGTTCCGCTGTTTGTCCGCTGTTCATCGGTGCAGCTTTCTTCCGCCGGGAGTATCGAGCCGGCATTGGCCGACCCGACGTCGGGGCCAGGCCCCGCATCGGGCGGTGGCGCCGTGGACGGCGTCATCGCCGAGTCCGTCCGCGTCTCGATTTGCCGAACCTGGCTGGCCGCCTTCCCGGCAGCATCGCGAAACGCACTGTTCTTCACGCGCGTTACACCCTGCGGCGACTCCGTGGGGCCGTGCGAAATACCCGTCAAGCCAGCATCGGTCAGGTTCAGGATCAGCACGAGTGCCAGGCCGGCAGTGGTAACGAAGGCCAATGGCCGGTACCAGGCGTGGGCGTGGCCAGCCGATGCGGCGCGATTTGCGCTGTCAATGATCGCGGCATTGAGGGGTTCCGGCGAACGCTCGATGGCTATTGCGTGGTAGGTGGATGACAGCCGCTGATCGGCTTCATGCTGATTGTCAACGCGGTTGCCCATCATCCTGATCGATCTTGCAGAGCCGGATCTGCCATCGATACCCGCAACTTGCCGACGGCGTAGCGCAGGCGGCTTTTCGCGGTTTCCCGGTTTACACCGGTCACGTGCGCGATATCGTTCAGCGACAGGCCGCCTTCCTCGTGCAACAGGAAAACGTCTCTCTGCTCGGCGGGGAGCAACCCAAGCGCCACATCCAGCCGTTGCCGGGCAAGCATTTTCTCTGCGCGCCAGTCAGGTTCATCGCCCGGGTCGGGACTGGATTCGGGATTCACGGCGGTATGGTGGGTGCGGTATTTGTCACGCCTGACGTAGTCGATAAAGCAGTTGTGAGCCACGCGAAACAGGTAAGTCGAAAATTTCGCCGTGGGCCGGTAGTTACCGCGCGCTTTAATGATTTTGCCCCAGGCCTCCTGGAACAGGTCCTCGGCCGTGTGCCGGTTGAGCGAGAGCCGGAGCAGGTAGCGATACAGTGAGTCGTTGTGGCGGCGGTATTACATCTCGAATCCCGCAACATCCCCATCGCGATAACGGAGCATGAGTGCAGAATCCTCGAGGCGGTCGGTCACCCCGCGAGCATAAGCGACGCTGTCGCCGCCGCAAAGCGGGAGAACCGTACCAGTTACCGTGACTGTCGCATAACTCATTAATTAACAACGTATTCTTCTGATATCTCTCGTCTATTAAACGAACCGGCTGGCATTCCGGGTTTATTTGGGCACAGGACTTGCAATTCCATAAATTGGTGTTATAGTCAACTATAACACTATGTCACTGTACAGAGGGTCGGGCCCGGTTGCCTGACAGCAGGAATAATGAGCAAAAAATTTATCCGCATGACAAGCGCGTGGATCCCGACTTCCTTGCTATTGATGTTCGCAGCTGCACTGGTCACCGCCCAGGCGGGGCCGAATCTGCCGCGCAAGCAGGGTGAAACGCCGCAGCCGCCGTTGACAGTTGGCATGCGCTACAATGGGCACGCGGTTGCAAGTCCCGGGTCGCTGCAGTTGCTCTTTGATTCAGCGCTGCTTCGTCCTGTTACCATTGCCGGGCGCAAGGTGCCTGCCGTGCTTGCGCGCCATGCCGGGCATAAAAACAGGTAACTCAAGGGACCGGGCAGCATGGATCCACAATGGAACGAAGATCTGCCGATTTATCGTCAACTGCGCGATCGTGTGGTGGCGATGATTCTCGAAGGCGTCCTCAAAGATGGTGATGCGCTGCCTTCGGTGCGAAACGTTGCCGCGGAATATCGCCTGAATCCACTAACGGTCCTGAAGGGCTACCAGGAACTCGTCGACGTAGGACTCGTTGAAAAGAAACGCGGTCGTGGGATGTTTGTCACCGATGGAGCCAGGACACGACTTCTGAAGGACGAACGGCAGCGGTTCATCGACAAGGAATGGCCACTCGTCGCTGCGAAAATCGATCGTTTGGGCCTGAGGGTCGAAGACCTGTTGCAGCAAATAGCGTCATCCGGCAAGCCCTCCAAAGGGGAAAAGAATGACTAGTATCGTGAGTGCCCGAAACGTATCGAAAAGCTTCGGCACACTGCGCGCTGTCGATAATGTGAGTTTCGAAATCGAGCAAGGCCGGGTCATGGGGTTGATCGGTCCAAACGGTGCGGGAAAAACGACGTTGCTCAAAGCCGTGCTCGGGCTGACCGACTGTGAAGGCAGATTATCAGTGCTCGGCCTCGACCCGTTTCGCCAGCGCAGGGAGCTGATGCAAAACATCTGTTTCATTGCAGACGTCGCGGTGTTACCACGCTGGATCAAGGTGTCACAGCTTTTCGACTTTCTTGAATCAGTGCATCCGAATTTTTCGCGCACCCGTGCCGAAGACCTGTTGCAGCTCACTGACATCAAAACGAAGTCGAAAGTACGAGAGCTGTCGAAAGGCATGGTTACGCAGTTACACCTGTCAATAATCATCGCGATCAATGCCAAACTCCTGGTACTCGATGAACCAACGCTCGGGCTCGACATCATCTTCCGCAAGGAGTTCTACACCAATCTCCTGAACGACTACTTCGACGAGAAACGAACGATCATCATCACGACGCACCAGGTGGAGGAGATCGAAAACCTGCTGACCGATGTGATGTTTATTGACCACGGTGGGCTTGTTCTCGATTCGAACATGGATGCTATCGCCGAAGACTACGTCGAACTGCTGGCCTCTGCAGAGAACGCTGTGAAAGTCGCTCGATTCAAGCCGTTTTACGAAAAAGAGGTCTTCGGCAAGAAGGTCCTGACTTTCGAGGGTGTCAGTCGCGAACAGCTTGCGGAATTCGGCGAAGTGCGGACGCCGAATATTGCAGATCTATTCGTTGCCAAGATCAAGGGAGAAGCCGCATGATCGCGACACAGATTGCGTTGCTTCGCCGGGAATTGTGGGAACACCGGGCCATATTCGTGGTCCCCGCCGTGGTCGCCGTTCTCATAGCCGTCTCTTCGCTGACCGGCCAGGTCACCATTGGTGATATGAAACACATCGACATCGGCATCGTTGGTGCTTCGAACATGCCCGAAAATGCCCGATCAGCCGTGTTGTCGGTCATGATGATCACTTTGTCCGGTCCGTTTATTTTTGCGATGTGGATCCTCACGGTTTTTTATACGCTTGACTCGCTGTATGCGGAGAGAAAGGATCGCAGCATCCTGTTCTGGCGCTCGATACCAGTCACCGATTTCGAGACCGTGCTGTCAAAACTGCTGACGGCACTGTTCGTGATCCCGCTGATCACATTTGTCGCCATCATCGCGACACATTTGCTGGTGCTGCTGAACGCTAGCATCTGGGTTGATCTGCGGGGGGCAAGTCCATGGCACCTGATCTGGTCGTCGGTGCCATTCGCCGATAACTGGTCGGCGACCCTGGTGCTGTTGCTCACGTTGCCGCTGTGGCTGTCACCATTCATCGGCTGGTTCCTGTTCGTCTCGGCATTCACGAAGCGATCGCCGCTGCTGGTTGCCGCACTGCCAATTGTCCTGTTGCCGCTGGTGGAAAAGATACTTTTCGGCAGCGCAATCCTGAGCGACGCTTTTTTCGTTCGTTCGGTGAAGATGCCACTGTTCACAGGCCTCGATAACATGAATTTGTTAATGCAGGAGGGCGAGAATTTTTCGAAGTTCGCGGACGCCAATCTGAGCCTGTTGGGCCTCCTTGACCTGCGAGATTTCATCCTGAATCCGCAGCTGTGGATCGGCATTGTCGTTTGCGGAATATTCACCGTGGCGGCGATATATGTCCGTCGTTACCGAGACGAATCCTAGACAGACTGTTGAAAAATCCTCAGGCGGCACGAGACGGCGTTAAAACCTCCTCGAAATGCGGCTCGCCGAAGGCGCAAATTACCCCGTCCACTCCGCTTCCTTGTCGGTTTCGCCTTGTCCCGCACTTGCCTGAGAATTTTTCAACGGGCTGCTGGCCCGGAAGCTCTGAACGATTATTGCAGGACGGCGTTGCGTGTCTGCTCGCGCCGCTACGGCTAGCCGGATGTGCGGACATCGAGTTCATGCTTGCGGATTTTTCCGCGCAGCTGGTGATACGTCAATCCAAGCAGGGACGCGGCAACCCGCTGGTTGAACCTGGCGCGCTCGAGCGCCGCCGCGACCAGTTCACGCTCCGTGTCATTGATCCGCTCCTTGAGGTTGACCGGCAGGATGTGGCGCCGGGCAGACCCCGGACCTGCCGCTGCAGCCGGCACCTTCCGCCGGGGCTCATGCAGGCGGAACGGTGAATCGAACGGGTCGAACGCGATCTGCGTGACCTGTTTCTGCGTTTCTTTCAGTCGGTAGACCGAGCGCTCAACAGCATTCTTCAATTCGCGGACATTGCCGGGCCATTCGTGGCGCAGCAGGGCCGACGACGCCCGGGTGCTGAAACCGGGAAACAACGGCAACCCCAGTTCGCTGACCATATTGATGGCGAAGGCGTAAGCCAGCGGCAGGATGTCTTCGGTCCGCTCGCGCAACGGCGGTACGGTGATGACGTCGAAGGCGAGCCTGTCCAGCAGATCTTCCCGAAATCGGCCGTCGGCAGCCAGCTCCTGCAGGTCGGCATTGCTGGAACCGACGATGCGAACGTCCACCAGGGTCGTGTCGCTGCCACCCACGCGTTGCATTTCCCCATACTCGATGACGCGGAGAATCTTTTCCTGCATGCGTAACGAAATCGTCGCCAGCTCGTCCAGCACCAGCGTGCCGCTGTCGGCACGTTCAAAATGCCCCCTGTGTGTTTTCGAGGCGCCGGTGAATGCCCCGGCTTCATGCCCAAAGAGCTCCGATTCCAGGATCGACTCGGTCAAAGCAGCGCAATTCACTTTGACCAGGGGCTGCTCCCAGCGACGCGAGAGAAAATGTACACGCGACGCGATGAGCTCCTTGCCCGTCCCCCGTTCGCCGACCACGAGCAGCGGCTTGTTCAAAGGCGCGGCGCGGGACACGTGTTCCAGCATCTCGAGAAACACCGCGGCCTCACCGATGATTTGTTGCGAGGGGCGATCGACCATTATTGGCATATTTGACCAACTATTAGCAAAAAAAGCAATAAATTAGCAAAAATTACCAATATTGAACGCCATACTGACGCCTCGAATATTTAAAAAAAGCCTTTAAAACCAAAGACATAGTTAATTTCCACAACGTTGGCACAGAAACTGCAATATATTGATGGAACCCTTAGCCAACCAGAGGACGAATCCATGGGCATATTCACGAGATTCAGTGACATCGTGAACTCGAACATCAACGCCATTCTCGACAAGGCGGAAGACCCTGAGAAAATAGTACGGCTGATGATCCAGGAGATGGAAGACACGCTGGTCGAGGTCCGCTCTGCGGCGGCACGCTCTATCGCTGACAAGAAAGACCTGAACCGCAGGCTCGGCCACCTGGAACGCGAACAGCACGACTGGGATGGAAAGGCGGAACTCGCATTACGCAAGGGCCGTGAGGATCTTGCGAAAGCGGCCCTGGTTGAAAAATCACGGGCGACATCCGCCGCGGAAATTATTCGTGCGGACTACACCGCCGTAGATGACGGGCTTGGCAAGCTGAACGACGACATTGCCAGGTTGGAGCAAAAGCTGGAGGATGCGAAAACCCGGCAAAAAGCATTGCTGGCGCGGCATAAGACCGCAACCAGCCGACTGGCCGCCCGCAGAAAGATTCATGATTACAAAATCGATGACGCAATGATCCGCTTCGAGCAGTACACCAGGCGCATCGACGACGTGGAAGGGCGGATAGAGGCATACGACCTCGGTTTACCAAAGGATCTCAATCACGAGTTCGCCGGGCTGGAAGCCGAAGAATCAATCAGCCGCGAGCTGGACGACCTGAAAAAGCGCGTGTCATCCGCACAGGAAACGACGAAGGAGTCCGGTCATTGAGCTTTGACTTGTATCATCTACTCACGATCGCGCTGATTGTATTCCTCGTCATACCGGCGCCGCTGTTCATCGTTTTGTATTTCATAACAAAGTGGAAGCAGTCACGGGAGATATCGGGAGGCGACGAGCAGATACTCGAGGAAATGTGGAAAATGTCACAGCGTCTCGAGCAGCGCCTGGAGAGCCTCGAAACAATTCTCGATAATGAACTGCCTGATTGGAGGAAAAAAATATGAGCCGAGACTCCTGGAACCTGGACTATGGTCCGCTGCGTGGCCTTTATCGTGACCGGGAAAACAGCTGGATATTTGGCGTCTGCGCGGGTATTGCCGATCGTTTCGATTTCCGAACGGGCACGGTCCGTGTTATCGCTGTCATTTGCCTGTTGCTGTTTTTCCAGGCGACTGTGCTCGCCTACGTCGCCGCTAGCTTACTGCTGAAAGAGAGGCCCCTGACTTATTCGGGTACTGCGCGCGAAAACGAGTTCTGGCGGCGCTACGCGCAGCGCAATCGATGGAGCAGATTATGAGTGGCTACGAGAGCTACCCGCGGCGGCGCTTCTACAGGAACCGTGATCGTGCAATGGTGGCCGGTGTCTGCGCCGGGCTTGCAGATTACTTCGGATTTAACCTGAGGGTTACTCGATGCATTACCTTTATTGCATTGCTGATGGCAATGCCCTTCACATTACTGATTTATTTCGGCACAGTATTTCTGTTTCCCGCGGCACCCGACCCGTCCAGGCAAGCCGATTATGACGCTGATTTTCAGCGCGCTGTCCGATCTGATCCGGCGCAGACTGTGAGTAATGTGAAAAGAAGATTTCAGTCTCTCGACAGCCGGCTTGCCCGCCTCGAGCGATACGTGACATCCCCGAGATTCAACCTTGACCAGGAATTTCGCAAGCTTTAAACGGTTGAACTGCTGATTTTTGAGGAAAACGTCAAATGAACAATAGCCTGACATTCGTCTTTTTGCTGATCGCCTTTGTGCTTTGCGCCAACATCTTCAAGACCTGGCTGATGCGAAAGAAACCCGAGCCGGAGAATACGGAGGAGCTGGAGGAGGCGCTGGCAAAGGTCGAGCAACTCGAAGATCGGATCCGGGTGCTCGAGCGAATTGTAACCGAGAATCGTTTCGATCTGAAAAACGAGATCGATTCGCTATAGGCTGCCGTCCGGGATCACCTTCGAGCGTCCTTCATCTGGCAGGCGCGGTCCGTCCCGTCAGAAAATCATTTATTGTCTTTGGCCTTGTACGCCTGAACTTCCGCATTAAACTGTGCGGCAAGTCTCTCCATTTCATCGACCGCAGCGTTGTACTTCTTGTTAAGCAAGTCTTCGCGCTCCTGCTCGGCCTCGGGCTGTAAATCTGTTATGGCTTCCCGCGCTTTCTTTTCTTCCGCGACGATACAGTCGAGATAAGCTTGCATATCGGAAACGTACTTCTTGACGCCCCGCTGGCCCTCAATCATTTCTTCTTTTGTTGCAGAGTTGCCGTTGGGGACGAGTACCCGATCAGGATAATCACAAGCAAGCGCTGAGTGGGCCGCCAGTAGCAGGGAAACGCCGAATGCGATCTTCATCAATGTATTCATATTTAAAACTTTATCGTAGTTGGTCACCCGGAGACCGGCGCAACCTGGAGATGTGTGGACAGGGTCGTGTTGCGTTATTTAATCATGAAGGCAAAGTGTAGTGAAGTCTGATAGTAAGTTGTTGAATAGTCGGAAGATTAAGGGTGCCGGGCACCGCTTATGCAATTAATATGCGGTGCTCGCCAGTGCCCTCTGCCTGCGCCACCAGGAGTTCCAGGTAGTTGTCGGAACTCATTGGTTCGCCGAACAGCAGGCCTTGCACACAGGTACAGTCGTGGTTCTGAAGAAAAGTGAGCTGCGCTTCTGTCTCGACGCCTTCCGCCACGACATCCATGTTCAGGCTTCGTCCCATGTGAATGATCGTACTGACGATCGTCGCATCGTCAGCATTCACGGCAACGTCCCGTACGAAAGACTGATCTATTTTCAAGGTGCTAATGGGGAATTGCTGCAAGGCACTCAGGGAAGAGTACCCAGTACCAAAATCATCGATCGCCAGGTGCAGACCCAGCGCGTACAGCTGGTCGAGAATCTTGATTGTTCGGACGGGATTCTCCATTAACGTCGTTTCAGTAATTTCCAATTCAAGCGATGTAGGAGAAACTTCATAACTTCTCAGGATAGCACTGATGCGGTTAATGAAATTCCGCTGCCGCAGCTGCTTCAGGGACAGATTGACCGACACTCGCCCGGGCGATGAAACTGACCGTTGCCAGTGGCGGAAATCTTCACACACCCTGTCGAGTACCCACTCACCAATATCGACGATCAGGTTGGTTTCCTCTGCAAGCGGAATGAAGTCGGATGGCAGGATGATGCCGCGCTCCGGCAGTTCCCAGCGCACCAGGGCCTCCGCGCCCGCGATTTCACCAGTCTTGAGACTGAATTTTGGCTGGTAGTGCACCAATAGCTCATCGCGTTCGAAGGCGCGCTTGAGCTTGCTCTTCGTCATCAGGCGTTCGACGACGGCCTCGTTCATCTCCGGCACATAATAGGAGTACAGGTTTCCGCCGGATTTCTTCGCATGATAAAGCGCGGCATCGGCGTTGCGGATGAGGTCGATCACGTTCGGTGCATCCGCAGGATACAGGGCGATACCCATGCTAGCCGTCATAAACACCTCGTGCCCCTGGACATAAAATGGCTCGGCAAGCCTGTCGAGGAGATTTCTCGCGAATTTGTCCAGGTCGACCGGCGCGTCCCGAGCCGCATCAATCTTTTTGATAATGACGGCGAACTCGTCACCGGCAAGACGACCGATGACCGAATTATCCGGCAAGCCGTCCCGCAGTCGTTGCGCGACTGTTTCCAGTGTCGTGTCACCTGCCAGGTGGCCGAAGGTATCGTTAATTTCCTTGAAGTGATCGATGTCGACATAAAAGAGCGATAACGACTGTTCTTTTCGTTTTGCTCGTGCGATCGCCCTTTGCAACAGGTGCTGGAATTGCATGCGATTCGGAACCTTCGTCAGCGCGTCTGTTCTGGCAAGGTAGCGAATCCGTTTTTCAGACTTGCGGCGCTCCGTAATGTTTTGTGCGGCGTAGATTCGGTGACCATTAAAGTCACCCGCTGTTTCGATGGACGAACTGGTGTAGGAAATCGGGATGCGCTCGCCCGAGCGCGACAGCAGGTACGCGTCGCTCGGCACACCGGTCCCGGTGTTCGTTGCGAGTGTGTCGCCTTTCGCACTGTCAACAATAATGTCGATATGGTGACCGACCAGCTCGTCGGCCGGGTAACCCAGCATCCGCTTGGTTGCGGCGTTGATGCGCGTAATTATGCCGCCAGGCGAGGTTACGATGATTGCCTCGTTCATACTCGACAAAACGCTGTCCACGTAATCACGTGACACGGTGGTTCGCCTGAGCTTGTCACGCATATTGTTGAATACAGCCGCAAGGTCGCCAAGCAGATCTCCACCGCCGACTTTCAACGGTTCGCCGAAATCCGCATCGCTCAGTTTTTCGGCCTGGACCTTTAGCGCCCTGATTCGTTCGGCCTGCAATCTCGCCACGAGCCAGATGACAAAGCCGCACAATACGATTGTGACCAGGGTGGCGGCAGCGATCCATAAAAAACTCTGATGCCGGCTCTGTGTTCCGAGTGCAACGAGTTGCTCTTCGAACGCCTCGCTTTCCCTGGCGAGGCTTGCGAGATCGAAACAGCCCGACAGTGAACCGATGATTTTCTGGTTGCGGGCGACAGGGAACTTCATGTAAAGCCGCTGCGGCCGCCAAAGCACGTTGCCTTCCACGGGCTCTTCCGCAACCAATCCCGATCGAACTTCCGAGCCGTCGAGAGCGACGTATCGCAGCCCGATGATTGTTTCATTGGCGGCGATTGCACGATTAAGAATCGTGTCGGCAGTAAGCCCGCTACCTCTCTCGCGTCCGGACAGGGAGTCGGCTATTCGATACAGCTGGCCGCGCGCCCGGCGCTCGAAACTTGCGGCCAGACTTTCTCCATGGTGTTCGACGCTGGTTGCGACGAGTCCCGAGGTCACCCAGCGATACTGCCCGTAGAATATGGACAATATGACGCCAATGCCGAGCATTGCGATGATCGACACCAGGACGAAATACCTTGAAAGAATTTTGCCGGACATATCCTGTTATTCAGATAAAGAAAATCGGCGCTTATGCGGCCGCCAGCCTCTTTGTTATTATAATCGACAAGGCATCACCCCGGCACGGCGGTGAGACGCCTTAACCGCCAATTGATCGCCTGTAGTTTACCATCGGGGCAATTCCGCGGCGATGGATTAAGCTGCCCACCCGACTGGAAATTCGATCAATTTTCGACGATTTCCTGGTTTCTCGTGACATAATCACCGATCTTGGGCGATTACGGGATCGGGACCCCCCCCCGGGTTCTTGCGGGCACGTATGCAAATATCGCCCGGCGCAAAATCTGAATCTGGCTTATCGGGGTATTGACGGTGGGGAAGACTGCGTTAATCGTTGATGATTCGAGATCTGCACGTGTCGTCCTGAAAAAGGTACTGGAAGCGCATGCGCTGAACGTCGATACGGCAGAGTCCGCCGAAGATGCGCTGGATTATCTGACGGATCATCGCCCGGATGTGATCTTCATGGATCATCTGATGCCGGGCATGGACGGTTTCGAAGCGGTTTCCGCGATCAAGAGGAACCCGGACACGGCGACCATCCCGATCATGATGTATACCTCGCAGGAGGGGGAGGTCTATGTCGGCCAGGCGCGTGCGCTTGGTGCTGTCGGCGTGCTACCGAAAAAAATTGCACCCGTCGAGGTCTCAAAGGTATTGAAATCGCTACGGGTCATCGGCGCCGAGCAAGCGGAGCCCGCATCGATCGAAGTACCGCCGATGACGGAATCGAGCGGCGAATTTGCGGCACTTGAAACGCTTGATCATGACCTGCGTATTCTCATCCAGGACCTTTTCAGCCAGCAGCGCGCCGTATTGCGCCGTGATCTGCTCGACAGTTACGAAACCATCGCATCACGGGTTGTCGACGAGATACGTCCGCCGGCCGAGGACACGACGGAGGACATGCCGCCATCGGCTGAACGCGAATCGCCCGGTTTCATGCGCGTTGCAGTCATCGTTCTTGCGATGCTCACGATGATTTTCGCCTGGCTTTACTGGCAACGGGTGCAAAGTTGGCAGGAGATGCAGGCCCAGAACACGGCCCTGCAAAAAGCACTCGAGGATCAGCGCATTGCTGACGCCGAAGACTCTCTGCAGGTCATGCAGCAGATCGGTGACTATCAGCAGTCTATCGAGTCAATGTACGCAGCGGCGATTGGCAGCCTCGAATGGGGAGCAAACAAGGCGTCGCGTTACCGCTTCGGCGAATTGCCACTGGGGGATGAGCGGCTGAAGATTGTGGAGCAGCTGACAGAGCAGTTGCAGGCTATCGACTTCACCGGCGTCATCAAAATCGAGACACATGTCGCCAACTTTTGCCTTTCGGTTGCCGGGTCTGACGGCTACGAACTGGCCACCGACCTGCCGGCCATCGACTGCGACAGCCTCGGTGTCGCGCCGGGTGAGGCCTACGAGCTCGGGCTCGAGCAATCCGTTGCATTTGCCAATTTTATCCGTCTTGCGGACGCACGCTCGGACGGGCATATTCGTTATGAAATCATTTCATTGGGGAATTCTGATCCGATTCTGGCCTATCCGGCAATGGCCGAAGGTATGACGGCAGGCGCATGGAACCGGATTGCAGCTGCCAACAATCGCGTCGAGATATCAATTATTCCCGACGATTTTTGACTGCTGCGGACGTCGGTCCGACTGAGGATTTTCCAACAAGCTGCTAGTCTTCCGCTTGGCGTTTTTCAACGAACTCGTGCGGCGTTTTCCTCCCGCTTGTCTTCATGACACCCTCGACAACAGCTCCTTCGGCGACGGCGATCGCTTCACTTGTCACTGTGCCGCTTATCTTGGCAGTGTCGCTGATTTCGACCTGGTCCGATGCGATGACGTCTCCTTCAATCGTCCCGGCGACGATGACTGAGCGAGCCCGTATCACGCCTTTCCAGTAGCCGTTTTTTGCCAGCGTGACGGAGCCGTCCACATCACATTCACCCTCGACCTCCCCGTTGACCATGAAGTTGCCGGCACCGGTCAGCAGGCCCTCGATTTTGCACCCTGCACTGATGAGCGTTCCCGGGCCGCCGGCCGCGTCTCGCAGGCGTCGCTTCTTGGTCTGGCTCATTAAACGGTCATCTCACGATGGTTCTTCGCGCAATTGGGCAGCGCCAATCATACAGGGTCACGGCTGGTATTGATGTGACTTTGTTGCCAGCGACCTGTTTTTCTTGCGGTAACCATAGCCTGCCGTGACGATCGAGGCCAGGCGCCCACCCTCGAACCTGATCACACGCATCAGTTTGTGGGGCCCGAAATTGAACAGTAATTCCCGTACGGCCAGTTCCTGGTGAAAACCACCGTAAACGCGACGCGTGGCGAGACTGTTCATATCGCTCGCAGGAACTTTCACGATGTACGGGCGCAGAACATAACCGAGTTCACGGACAACTACCGGTTGCCCGCAAAGCACGATCACCTCGGTTTCATACATACCCTCTTTGAGGAGCCGGCTACCGCAACGCAAAGCAAGCGCATCAGCCGACGCCAGCAATGTGCTGGCGATGATCGCAATTGCAGCCGCATTCTTGACAATTCGGGTCATGGCAAGTCGCATTCAACCGGCGATAAGCTACCGGCCAGGCTCTTATTCTAAACCACCTGTCCGGCGTTATGGCAGTTGCGTTCTCCGGCAGGTACTTACGTCGCTCGCCAACCGTTATTGGCACCGTTGCATGGCCTCTGTATAGTCGCCGGATGAAAAAAGACCATCGTCAAGCGCCCGGGCAATTAAATTGAATCCACTGGTCAGGCAAAGGATTGAGCGGTTGGCGCGCCATGGGTCCACGAACATTCTCGCCGGTGGTCGCAAGGGGGTGGAAAAGGAATCTCTTCGCGTATTGCTGGATGGCACGCTTGCCGATACGCCCCACCCGCGGTCTCTGGGGTCGGCGTTGACGGATGCGTTTATTACGACCGACTTTTCAGAGGCGCTGCTGGAGTTCGTAACGCCCGCCTACGCCAATGCCTGGGAAACGCTGCGCGTGCTTTGCGAGATACACCAGTTTACCTATGAGCGGCTCGGCGAAGAACTCTTGTGGGTAGCCAGCATGCCGTGCGTGATATCGAAGGAACATGATATTCCGCTGGCGCAGTACGGGATTTCCAACGTCGGCAGGATGAAGACTATCTACCGGAATGGGCTCGGCCACCGTTATGGCAGAAAGATGCAGACCATTGCAGGCGTTCATTTCAACTATTCACTGCCACTGGACTTCTGGCCGGAATACCGCGACCTGGAGCAATCTTCGGCCGACCTCGACGACTTTCGTTCCGCCGCATACATGGGCCTGGTGCGAAACTTTCGGCGATTCGGCTGGCTCGTCCTGTACCTGTTTGGTGCCTCCCCCGCCTTGTGCAAGTCGTTTTTCGGTGATGCCGAGACTGACATGCAGTCCTTCAACGACAACACCTACTTCGAGCCATTCGGAACCTCGTTACGCATGAGCGACCTCGGTTACAGCAACAACACGCAAGCCCGGCTGCGAGTGTCACTGAATTCAGTCGACGACTTCATCGATGATTTGAATCGTGCAATATGTACTACCGAGTCTGATTACGAAAGAATCGGCGTCAAGGTTGACGGGGAGTACCGACAACTGAGCGCCAGTCAGCTGCAGATCGAAAACGAGTTTTACAGTCCGGTCAGGCCAAAACGGGTTGCACGGTCAGGTGAAAGGCCGACGGTGGCATTGCGCCGCGGTGGCGTCGAATATGTCGAGATTCGCTCGCTCGACCTGAATTTGTTCGATCCGGTCGGCGTGAATCAAAACGAGATGCGTTTCGTCGAGGTGTTCCTGATCTACTGTCTGCTGCAGGAGAGCCCGCCGTTCGATGAGTCGACATGGTCCGAGATATCGAGGAACCACGTTGAGACCGCTCGGGCGGGGCGAGACCCGGGCTGTCGCTTATATCGCGATGGCAGGGAAGTGCGCCTGCGCGACTGGGCACGAGAAATCATTGACGATGTGCGCGCCATTGCCGAAATTGTCGACCGTGCCGAAGGAAACGATATCTACGCACAGGCGGTCGATGCACAGTCAAGACTCGTCGATGAACCCGATGCGACGCCTTCGGCAAGAATTCTCGAGGAAATGCGTCAGACTGGCACTGGTTTTTTCCACTTTGCGATGAACCTTGCAAAGAGCCACAAGGCTTACTTCGCGTCTCTGGCCCCGCTCGAAGACGAACGCCTGAAGGTCTACGCTGATGAGGCTTGTGAGTCGCTGGAACGTCAGCGGCAAATAGAGGACGCCGACGAACTCAGCTTCGACGAATACCTGGAACAATACTTCACCGAACAGGGATGCCGCGACTGACCGCACGCGTGCATCTCGCCTCGACCCCTCCATGCACCCTACATCGTCACAACCGCGCCGCCGTTATTGTTGTGCCGTGCTCTCCTCTGGTATCGCAATCGTGAGGCTGCCATCCATGGATACCGGTCCGCTAACGGCCGAGTAACCTATTGCGGTCAGCGCCTCCACCGATTCACTCGTCATGCCGGCGAGAAGCCCGCTACCTCCGGTGACTCTCGCTGTGCCAAGTGAGCCTGGCCCGTTGGTCGTAATGTGATGAAACGTGCCACGCCAGTTATCGGCGGAGTTCCAGTGTGCGGGAATGACGACGTCACGAATGTATGACCAGTAATTTTCGGACTGGTCGACAAGCATAGTTCCCAGTCCCGGCAAGTAGATGTGCCATATGCTGTTTGCGATAGCTTCACCCCTGATGACATCCGTTGCTTCAGATTCGGAAAGCATCTTTATGCCCAGGCCGGCAGTATTGCCCGTGCTGTTCTGCAGCATCGTGACAAGTACGCGCGTGTCAGCGATGGCCGGCTCCCAGAGTTCAGCGACGCGATCGGGATGGGGTGTGATTATCGTCTCTCCCTGGTCCGTATAGAGAATTGCATCGGAGGGAACTGCCGAGAATGTCAGCTGGATGATGCGGTCGTCACTCATTGCAAGCGGTGTAATGGTCGGTTGGCCGACAAACGGATTGTAGTAGAGCCCCAGCGCGAGAAGCATCGCGCCACACATGAACCCAAGGGTCAGGGGAATCGCATATTTCATTGCTCTGCTCCCAATGGTCCGACCAGTGCGGCTTCAAGTTGAATGCGGCCCTGGATGTCGGCATCCCCGCCGACGTCGGAGATGAACTGTTCCCTGACCGATCCAGTCAGCGTGGAAAAGTCACGCGTACCGGATACCAGGATGCCGTTACGGTATCCATCGGCGGAGGGCGTAACTTCCATCTCGACGTACATGGTGCCGCGGGCCGGAAAGTGCAGCGACCATTCGATGAATGCGCCAGACGCCTCTGCCGCGCTGGCTAGCCGGGAGCCAACGCCGATCACGGTGTTGTTTCGATCGCGGATCTTGAAAATCTCGGCCTGCATGTCGCCGAGAAGGTCTTCTCCCGGCCAATGCAGCATGGCCGGAATGCCGGCGTTCGAGTTGGGTAATCCGACCATGATCCGGTCGCGCGGCAGGTCAATACGAAATTCCTCGATATTGCCGCCATTCGGCTTCACTGAGATCAACGAGCGTTCACGGTGCAGATCCACTGCGGGTACATACCAGGCCAGTGCACCCGCGCCGAACGCGCCAAGGATAATTCCGACTATGAAGGTCTTGATCAATGAACTCACCTTTGCTGTTGGCAGGCTTGCGCCAGTTTACGGATCAAGTTTAGTTAAATCGGCCGACAGACACACCATCAGGGAATTGAACTGTGACCTGGCGCACAATTTAGTGGCTTTGAGTACAATTCATGTCCTCAACGCGCCATCGCGAGGTGGCGCGACGTTGCAAGAAAGAACCTCGATTCATGAAAGCTGTCTGTCTCTGGTCCGGTCCGCGAAACGTGTCAACCGCACTGATGTACAGCTTTGCCGAACGTCCCGATACCCGGGTGGTCGATGAGCCACTCTACGGGCACTTTCTGCGCGTCACCGGTACGCTGCATCCAGGGCGGGAGGAAGTCCTGGCAAGCGTCGAATGCGACGGAAACCTCGTCATTGACGAGTTGCTCGCCGGCTCGCATGGTGATCCGGAAGTGCTGTTCATGAAGCAGATGGCGCATCACCTGGTCGGGCTGGACCGGCGTTTTCTCTCCAGGACCACCAATTTCCTTCTAATTCGCGATCCGCGACAGATGTTACCGTCGCTGGCGATGCAGTTACCGCAGGCGACTCTCGCAGACACCGGCCTGGAAACCCAGTGGCAGCTGTATGAAGAGCTGACTGCCGCGGGCCAGACGCCGGCGATCATCGATTCGCGCGAACTACTGCTCGATCCGCACGCTGTCCTCAGGCAGCTTTGCGAGCATCTCGATATCCGCTTTTATGAGGATATGCTGAGCTGGCCGCCTGGCGCGCGTGACGAAGATGGCATCTGGGCGCCACACTGGTATCACGCAGTGCACAAAAGCACGGGCTTTGCGCCGTATGTACACAAGAAGAAATTCCCGGAGAGGCTAAGGCCACTGCTCGCGGAGTGCACACCGTGGTACGGGAAACTTTATGAACATGCTATCCGCGCCGACTGCACTGATTGATGGAGAGCCCACGTGAAACTGCCTGACCCACGCAATGCCGACATCCTTGTTCACGTTAATGGCCGGCTGCTGCCGCGCGCAAAGGCCCAGGTATCTGTATTCGACAGTGTCGTCCAGGGCGGCGACGCGGTATGGGAAGGACTGCGTGTTTACGACGGGCGCATCGCAGCTCTCGGCGCGCACCTCGGGAGATTGCGAAATTCCGCGCATGCGCTTGCCTTCGCAGCGGTGCCCCCGGCCGATGATATTCGCAAGGCCGTCTTTGAAACGCTTGCGGCAAATGGTATGACAAACGACACGCATATCCGGCTGACGCTGACACGCGGGGAGAAAATCACGTCGGGTATGAATCCGCGACTCAACCAGTCCGGGTGTACACTGATCGTACTGGCGGAATGGAAGTCACCGGTCTACACGGACGACGGCATTCGCGTCATCACGTCTTCCGTGCGGCGGAACACGCCGCAGTGCCTCGACTCGAAAATCCACCACAATAACCTGCTGAACAACATCCTGGCGGCCATAAACTCCAACGTCGCCGGTGTCGACAGTGCAGTAATGCTCGATGTTCACGGCTTCATGGCAGAAACCAATGACACGAACCTGTTTATCGTGCGACACGGCGAACTGCAGACGCCCTTTGCGAATGCCTGCTTGCCGGGGCTAACGCGACAAATGATCCTGGATATCGCAGCCAGGGAAGACATCCGGGCGCGTGAGGCGAATCTGTCGCTGACCGAACTCTACACGGCAGACGAGGCGTTCACGAGTGGCACGATGGGTGAACTCACACCAATACTGGAGGCGGACGGTCGCCTGATCGGGGACGGCAGGGCGGGTGCACTAACCCGGCGCCTGCAGGGACTCCACCGTGAGTACGCGTGGCAGCACGGCGAACCGCTGCCGACCACCGCGTAGAACCGGGCCACCCCGCCTTCGCCGCAAGCCGGCTTTATTGTCAGAGCATGTCCTTTAGCGGGATGTCCGTGTTCGCCAGTGTCACCGGGTCGATTATCGCGTGTGCGGCGATGAGCGCTTTCGATTGCATGAAATCCTTCGGGCTGTTGACGGCATCGACAGAAATGAGCTGGCCGTCGCGCAGGTAGAGGCAGGCGAATGAGCGATCATTGGGGTTGCCGCGCATGACGACCTGGTCGTAGCCCTGTGAGAGTCCTGCTATCTGCAGTTTCAGGTCGTACTGGTCTGACCAGAACCAGGGTACCTGCGCGTAGGCGACATCGTTCCCGCAGATATTCGTTGCCGCGGTCTTGGCCTGCTCGAGTGCGTTGTGAACGGACTCGAGTCGCAGATGGAAGCCGAGCAGCGCATTCGGGTGCCAGGTGCAGTCGCCGATCGCATAGATGTCAGGGTCGATGGTCCGGCAGTGGTCGTCTACGACGATACCGTTAGACACTTCGAGTCCCGATTCAGCGGCCAGTTCGACGTTTGGCATGATGCCGATGCCGATGATGACGATATCCGCCGGTAACGATTCACCGCTGTCCGTGATGATACTATCGACCCGCCTGTCGCCAGAAAAACTGCGGACGCCTGTTGACAGCTTAAGCTTGACGCCGCGCTCCGTGTGCAGGTCCTGGTAAAACGTCGAAAGCCGGGGCGATACCACCCGGCTCATAACGCGATCTTCCATTTCGATTACGGTGACGTCGAATCCAAGCTGGGCAGTGACCGCGGCAACCTCCAGGCCAATGTAGCCGGCGCCAACGATAACGACGCGTTTGCCGCTGCCCATTTCACCACGAATGGCGTTGACGTCGTCGATGCTGCGCAGGTAGTGAATACCCGCGAGATTCGCTCCGCGGAGCCCCAGCTTTCGCGGCCGGCTCCCGGTCGCCAGGACGAGGTGCGTATAGTCGAGGGAATCGCCGTCGTCCGTCGAAATCTTCCTGCGGTTACGATCGATCGCGGCTACGCGGGTGTTCAGCTGTACGCAGGTGCCGGGATCGTCATAGAAGGATGGCGGTTTGAAATACAGGCGCTCCGCTGTCATTTCGCCTGCAAGATATTTCTTTGACAGTGGCGGCCGCTGATACGGATACCAGGGCTCTTCACCGACCAGGGTAACCTGGCCGGTGAAATGTTTCTGCCGCAAGGTAGCGGCAACCTGGCCGGCACCATGTCCTGCGCCGACAATGACGACGTGACTCATGTCAAGTATTGTACGTGCGGGGACCGGCCGGCGGTAGCGTACTTATAATCGGCGCCTTGCTCCGCTATGCTTGTGCCTATGAAAACCAACGCGATAAGAATTCATGAATATGGCGGACCGGAGGTGCTCCGGTACGAGGAAATCGAGCTTGCCGAACCGGGCGAGGGAGAGGTGAGGATCCGGCACACCGCCATCGGGTTGAACTTCATCGACACTTACCATCGAACCGGCCTTTATCCAATGGAGCTGCCAACCGGGCTCGGCAGTGAAGCGGCAGGCGTCGTGGAAGCCGTCGCCCCGGACGTGACAGGGCTCGAGCCGGGCGACCGGGTGGTGTATACGGGCCGGCCGGCCGATGCCTATTCAGAACACAGGAATTTCCCTGCCTGGCAGTGCGTGCCGATTCCGGATGCCATTTCCGATGAACAGGCTGCCGCGGTTTTCCTCAAAGGGCTGACGGCCTGGTACTTGCTGTTCAGGAGTTACCGGGTTCAGGATGGCGATCCGATTCTGCTGTATGCCGCTGCAGGCGGTGTCGGCTCACTCGCCACGCAGTGGGCGAAGCACCTGGGGGCGATGGTGATTGGCGTCGTTGGCACGGAAGCAAAGGCGACGCTGGCAATCTCGCAGGGCTGTGACCACATTGTGATGGCTGACAATGCGGATGTTGCCGATGCCGTCCGTGAGCTAACCGGTGGACAAGGTGTTGCCGCCGTCTACGACTCGATTGGCAAAGATACGTTCACGGCGTCACTCGATTGTCTCAGGCCGCACGGTGTCATGGTTACCTTCGGCAATGCATCGGGTCCCGTGGCGCCATTTGCACCGGCTGAGCTGGCGAAAAGGCACTCGCTGTATGTCACGCGGCCAGTACTGTTCGATTTCATTGCCACCCGCGAGAGCCTGCTCGGTGCTGCGAAGCAACTGTTCGGCGTACTCGGCGCCGGCGTTGTCAGCGTCAACATCGGCCAGCGCTACCCATTGGCGGAGGCCACACAGGCGCATCGTGACCTCGAAAACAGAAAGACGACTGGTTCGACGATTCTGGTGCCGTGAAGCCTTTGCGAAGTACCGCTCAGGCGGGCTTCAACGGCCACAGAATCGGCAGAAACACCATGACCGTGATGAACACCACGATGGTCAGAGGCACGCCCACCTTGATGTAATCGACGAAGCGGTAGCCGCCGGGGCCCATGACGAGAATATTCGCCGGGTGCGAGATCGGGCTGGTGAAACTGGCGGAGGCGGCCATGGCGATTGCCATCATGGCGGTCTCCGGGGCGAGACCCATGTCCGACATTGCCGACAACACGATCGGCGACATTAGTACTACGAGCGCCGCCGTCGGGATGATCATCCTGGCCATCGCCGTGAGTACGTAGAGGCCGGCGATCACCGGCCAGGGACCGGCGTCACCGAGTAATAACATGACCTGGTCCGCGAGGTATGATGCTGCACCGGTATCCTGCATCGCGGTACCGAGCGGCAGCATTCCGGCGATGAGAAATATCGCACGCCAGTCGATCGCACGATAGGCCTGCTCCATGGTCAGGCAGCCGCTCAGGACCATGATGCTGCCGCCAACCACGGCGGCGATAGCGATAGGCATGTATCCCGCCATGACGCTAAGTACCACCGCAAGCATGATGAACGCGGCCAGCGGTGCCCTGCCGGTGTCGGGTGGCGCCTGTCCGAGTGGTGTGAGGAAGAGGAAGTCCGGGTCATTGCCAAGGAGTCGCAGGCGATGCCGGGGCCCGAGCAGCAGCAAAGCGTCGCCAATCTGCAGCCGCTCATCGGCAAGTTCGGCGCCTACCGGGCCGCCCTCGCGCCAGATGCCGGCAAGCTCGATCCCGTAACGCTCGCGGAAATTGAGCTCACCGACCGTTTTGCCAGCGAGGCTCGAACGTGGATCGAGCGTCGCGTCCATGAGCGTGAGGCGCTCGGACTCCAGGGTGCCGAGATTGGGTGCGACCTTGGTCTCCACCTCGAGCTCCTGCAAGCCGCGCAGCACGTCGAGGTCCTCGTGTTGTCCTTCGATGAGCAGCAGGTCACCACCCTCCAGCACCTCGCTGCCTCGCGGCATCACGCTTAGTTGGCCCTCCCTGAAAATTGCGACGACGCGAAAGTCGAAAACGTCGGCGAGACGGCTCTTTTCAAGGGTTGCATCCGCAAGTTCGCTATACTTCGGCAGGCGCACGACGAACATGCGCTCGTTATAGTCGAACTGCTCACCGAGCACCTGGTCGTCGAACAGCCGCGCCTCTTCGAAGTCGGCAAATTTATCGATTTCCCCGATTTCCTCGATCTCGCCCCGCAGCAAAATCCTGTCGCCCGCGCGCAGCGGGATGTAGGCGAGATTTGTCAGGCGGTAGTTGCCGCGCCTGTAGATGCCGACAACGCTGACATTGAAACGTGTTCGAAATCCGGCATGGCGAATCAGTTCACCGACAAGTGGCGAACCCTCCGCAAGCCTGACTTCCGCATAGGCAATCTTCGCAGCAACCATCGATTTCAGAACGGGTGCCTCGCGTTCGATGACGAGGTCGCTCCAGCGCTACAATTCGCGGAATTGATCGACGCGCCCCTGTACCAGGATGCCGTCACCGCCACGGAGTACCGTCTGCCGGCCCGGTAGCGTCTCGCTGCGACCGAAGCGCATCAGGGCCAGGATGATCAGCCCGGTAGCGGAGCCGATGCGTGCTTCGCTCAGCTTCTTGCCGACCAGTATGGAATTCATCGGCACTCGCAGCATGAACGTTCGCTCTTGCAGCTTGTAGCGATTGCGCAGGCTTCGCTGACTCTGCTGCCGGCCGCGATCGAACTTGATCCTGGGCAGCATCAAACGGCCGATTAATGCCATGAAAGCAACACCGATCACCATGATTGCGCCGCCGATCGGTGTAAAGTCGAAGAGTTTGAACGGGGCGTAACCATTCTGTGACATGACTTCGCTGACGAGCAAATTAGGTGGTGTGCCGATCATCGTCATCAAGCCGCCGAGGAGCGTGGCGTAGGCGAGTGGCATCAGCAGGCGCGATGGCGATGTGCGCGTTCGTTTCGCAACTTCAACGACAACCGGCAACATCAGTGCGGCAACGCCGATATTGTTCATGAATGCCGAAAGGACAGCGGCTGT